>Ga0209483_1002646_pt1 | contig 12298 bp, 14 predicted proteins | sample NGEPerA_FD_184508 | JGI IMG/M metagenome (GOLD analysis project Ga0209483, IMG submission 184508) | Arctic peat soil microbial communities from the Barrow Environmental Observatory site, Barrow, Alaska, USA - NGEE PermafrostL2-A... | ecosystem: Environmental > Terrestrial > Soil > Wetlands >... | reverse complement strand
TTGTGTTTGACGTGCATACGCTTCTTTTTGCGGCCATGGCGATCCTGATTGGATTTCAGTCAATCGTATTCGCCACGTTCACAAAGGTTTTTTCCATCTCGGAAGGATTGCTGCCGGAAGACCCGCGCCTCACGCGAATGTTTCGTTACATCACGCTCGAAGTTGGACTCATTCTGGGGATCCTGCTGATTCTCGCCGGGGCCGGCGCATGGATACTTGGTCTGGAGTATTGGCGAATTCACGAGTTCGGCGCGCTCGATTCGGAAAAAACGCTACGCATCGTGATTCCGGGAGTCGTGTGCTTCACGCTCGGATTCCAGGTTGTGCTTTCCAGCTTTTTCCTCAGCGTGCTCGGGATGTCCCGCCGATGAAAGAAACGGAAGATCTTTTCGATCACTACGCCGCCGCCTACGAAGAAGCGTTATCGAATGCAATCGCGCCGTCTGGCGAAAGTCGCGAGTATTTTGCGGAAGGCCGCGTGGCATGGCTGAAGCGCTCGCTTGACGAATTGAAATTGCCAGCGCATTCGCTGCTTGATTTCGGGTGCGGCGACGGCGCAACCACTCCGCTTCTGTTCGAGGCACTGCGTGCACAATGCGCCACCGGCGTGGACGTGTCCGCAAAATCTCTGGAGATCGCCCGAAAGCAACATGGGACGGCGCAAATTTGCTTCGAGTCCATTGGAAAATTTCAGCCTGCTGGGCAAGTCGATCTGGCGTACTGCAACGGCGTGTTCCATCACATTTTGCCGGAGCAGCGCGCGCAGGCATTGTCCCTGGTTCACGGAGCTTTGCGAGGAGGCGGCCTTTTTTCCTTCTGGGAAAATAATCCGTGGAGTCTGGCGACGCGCTACGTGATGTCGCGTTGCGCGTTCGATCGCGACGCCATCACGCTGTCTCCCCCTGAAGCACAAAACCTTTTGAGGCAGGGAGGGTTTGAAATTCTGCGGATCGATTTCCGGTTCATTTTTCCCCGGTCGTTACGCGCGCTGCGAAGAATTGAAGATTGGATTTATCGGGTGCCGCTTGGCACGCAGTATCAAATCCTTTGCCGAAAATCCAACTGAGATAAAACACGATTACGGGTTGCTGCCCGCCAACAGAACCGAATGAATGGGTCACTCTTCATCGGCCGCGATGCTCAGAAATTATTGTCTGATATAAAGCCTCCATTTGCGCCAGGGGTTCGGCCCACGAAAGCGAATGTTTCACTTGCAAGCAGCCTTCGCGCAATTGAGACGCGAAGGCGCGATCTTCGAGTATTCGCGCCATTCCTGCTTCGAGAGCGTCACAGTCATGCGGCACAACAAGCCCTGCGCCTTGCCCCACCATCGGCGCGATTCCGCAGCGATCCGTTACCAGCACGGGAGTTCCGCATGCAATCGCTTCGGCCGCCGTGTTCCCAAAATTTTCATTTTGCGACGGCAATACGAACACGTCTGCATCCCGGTACGCCGCCCATTTATCCTCTCCGTACAGTGGCCCGGTAAATAAGACCTGGCCGTTGAGCTTCATCTTTTCGGCAAGCGATTCCAGATGCTGGCGAAATCCGTCCCCTTCATCAGGGCCCGCCATGACCAGCACCGAACCACGCGACCCGTTCCCATGCTGATTCCACCGGGAAAAAATTTCCAGCATCACGTCAGGACTTTTCTTAGAAACTAGACGCCCGAGAAAGAGAATGAGTTTCGCGTCGCTTGCGATATTCCAATGATCGCGAAAAGAACCAGCAGTCGGAAACTCCGTTGGGACTTCTATACCGTTGCGGCGAACCACAATTTTGGAGTCGGGAATTCCGCCATTCAGAAATTCCTGCCGTTCCTGCTCCGCGGTCGCAATCACTCGGCTGGCTCCGCGAAGGAGGCGGCCCCCGAGCGTGTCATGGTAGAGCCGCTTGATCGGAATATTTCGCACAATCGGCACAAACATTCCCATGGGTTCCACAACATAAGGGCGCCCGATTCGGCGACACTCCGCGGCCACTTGAGGACCGAGAAAATCATAGAGACCGTAAATATGGGCGAGGTCAAAGCCGCTGAGGCGCTCGCGGCAAAATCCACGTACGCCGGGATTCCAGGTCAGTGCGCGGTATCGCGCGCGCGTTCGCAGATAGATCGCTTCCACGCCAGTTTCCGTGGCTTCAAAGCCCCAGCGTGTGGGAACCGCGCCAATCGCTTCCTGCTTTTGAAGGTCCAATCCAAGATCGACGCTCAACACAGTTACGTTATGCCCGGATGATGTCAATCCATTGGCAAGGGCGCGCACTTTGACAGTAGGTCCGCCCATGGCAAGAAAGGGATAATAGGATTGAGTGACTTGCAAAAGGCGCATAAGAGAATAAATTTTGACGTGCTTTCCGATCACGCCTAAATGGAACGGGCCGCACACACTTGGAGCAACGGGCAGTGTCGGCTGCACAGCTGCCGAGAGTGCTTAAAACTTCTCCGCAGCAAATTATACTCTGGCACGCTGGCCTCGGGCGGCATACTTGTGCTTTCGCGTTACCCAGTGAGAACGCGATTCAGGTTCGCCATTAGCTGCTCCTCAAATTGCGCGAAAGAAAATTTTTGCGCCACGCGATGTTTCCCGCGCGCGCCCATTCCCCTCGCCCGCGGGGCATCGTTGAGAAGAGACTCGAGCGCGTGCGCGAGGCCATCAACATCGCCGTGCTGCACGAGGAGACCCGTTACGCCGTCCTGGACAATATCCGGGATTCCTCCGTGTGCGCCTCCGACAACCGGCTTGCCATGCGCCATGGCCTCCAATAACACCAGCCCGAAACCTTCTCCCCGACTCGGCAGCGCGAAAATTTCGCAATGTGCGTAGCGGGCAAAAAGTTCCTCAGGCGTCAGGCCGGAGAGAAATTGCACGTTTTTTGATACGCTGAGGTCGCGAGCGAGTTGATCGAGTCTCGGTCGGTCATCGCCGTCTCCCACAAGAATGAGAGAAGCGTCGGGCGCTGCTTTTAAAACGCGCGGAAGAGCAGAGATGAGAGTATCCGCACCTTTATATTTTTCAGCCGAATTCCATCGGCCTACCGACAAAATAATTCGCGTATTTTGTGGAAATCCTTCTGGCGGAGTCTGAGAAGTCACCGACGCGACGCGCGACTCAAATTCCGGATCGAGTCCCCACGCGAGTCGTCGGACTCTAGCGCATGGGATCTGCTGAAGGTCGATTAACTGCTTGACGGTATCCCTGCTTGGGCCAAGGACCAGGTCCGCGCCGCAAAGAGCGGCCCCACGGGACCAACCGAGCGTTTCCCAAACTTCAACTCCGTGTGTAAACACAATGGATTTGAATTTTCGGCTGCGTATTTTCATCGCCGACACAATAGGAGCCAAATGCGGATGCAGCGCGATGACCAGATCCGGATTGCGTCCGGCGGCACGCAATGCCGCCCGAATAAATTGAGACTTGCTACCCGCGTAACCGGAAATGAAAAATTCCAGCTGGCCGACGCGAACGGGATGCAGTCCTTGAGGATCGTTGAGACTCAGGAAGCGCACCGTCATTCCGTGATCGCTGGCAAACTTCGCAGTTACGGCGGCCACGTGCCGGCCGGCGCGTTGAACACCGCCGAGCGGGAGCACATCCGTAAATAATCCGACGATGGAGCTCATATGGGCTGCAACAACCTAATAAATAAAAATGATGCTTCTACCTATAATTCCAACAATAGGATTTGGCCCTACATCAATTACCATCCGGAAAGTCTAACTCACGAGAAGCGGTATTGGCATGTAATGCAGAAAAGAACGTAATGGCGACGCGAACGTTATATCTGAATTTTCGCGTTAGGTTCAACGAAGCGGGCAGCTTTAGTAAGAGAACAGACGCGAACCAGAAAAAATGAGAGAATCGAATTTCATTACCGATGCCGAGCGATGTATAGCATGAACAATTATCCGTCTGATCTCAAAAACGTTGGGCGTCATTTTCTAATTGGACTACAGAAATCCGTAGAACTTACACACCACGATTTTAAATTGCTTACGATCCTCCAGCCAGCTGGCATCATTCTCTTTCGGGAAAACTTTAAGCATGGTGCACCGTACAAAGAGTGGTTATGTTGCCTGCGTGAACTTATTAGTTCCGTCCGCGACTGCGTTCAAGGACGACCGTTGCTGATATCGATTGACCACGAATGCGGTGCGGTTTTCAGGCCTCCTCCGCCAATTACAAATTTTGGACCCGCCTCCAAATGGGCTCAAAAAAGCGCTGACGTCGGCACCGCTATGGGTATAGAGCTCCGGTCACTCGGAATCAATCTGAATTACGCGCCAGTGGTGGATATAAATACGAATTCGGAGAATCCGGTCATCGGTAACCGTGCGTTCGGCCCAACTCAAGAACTAGTGGCCCAGAGCGCTAAAGATTTTCTTTCTGCCATCGAAAACGAGGGTGTAATTGCATGTCCCAAGCATTTTCCGGGACACGGAGATACAAAACTCGATTCTCATTACGGCCTGCCCATTGTTCAATCTTCTCTTGAAAAACTCCGGCGGCGCGAATTCTTGCCATTTGTCGCGATGGTTCAAGCTGGCGCTAAAATAATCATGTCTGCGCATATTTACTTCCCTGGCATTGACCCGGTTTATCCAGCAACCATGTCGCGCCTTTTGCTATCAGACATATTGCGAGGTGAGATGGGCTTTGAAGGTGTTATTACGACGGACGATATCGGGATGGGAGCCGTTTCAGCGCTTTTTGAAAAATCCGATTCGGCAACTAAAACGATTCAAGCAGGATGCGACTTGATCATGATGTCCGCGCATTGGGGGGACACAAAGCGCTGCTTAGGGCTCGCACAAGATCTGCTTGACAGCTTGGGTGATGCTACTGCGGACAGCGCTCTTTTCCAAGCCTCTCAAAATAGAATTAACAAGCTGCTCTCAGCTGCACGGACTCATTCCGTTAACGCATTGCCTGATACAACGTTCGCGGCCCATAGCACAATTTCAAAAGCCTATCGATAATTTTCCTGATACGCTGACCATTCGTGCTTTGACTCTGGAGGAACACAACGTGGCCGGAAATTCCAAACGTATTCTACTGACGGGCGGGGCCGGATTCATTGGCTCTCATGTGGCGGAAGCGTTGCTGCGCGGCGGCGCGGCGCTGGCCATCGTCGACAAACTTGACGACTTCTATTCTCCGGCGTGGAAGAGAGCAAATCTTGATTCGATTCGCGCGATTGCTCCTTTTGAGTTTTTTGAAGAGGACATTTGTTCGCCGGATCGCATGCGAGAAACATTCACAAGCTTTCGGCCGGATATGATCATTCATCTCGCGGCGCGCGCAGGGGTTCGGCCTTCGATCGACCAACCACGACTCTATGAGCAGGTGAACGTGGCCGGCACTGTGAATTTGCTGGAGTTGTGCAAGGAATTTCAGGCCTCGCGATTTATTTTTGGATCCTCAAGCTCGGTATACGGCGAAAGCGATCAGGCGCCGTTTTCCGAAACGCAGTATGACCTGCGCCCCATTTCACCGTATGCTGCCACCAAACTTGCGGGCGAATCTTTCTGCCATACTTACGCTCATCTTTACAGACTGCCGATCATCGCTCTCCGTTTCTTCACCGTATACGGACCGCGGCAACGCCCCGATCTGGCGATTCACAAATTCGTCGCCCGCATTGAAGCGGGAAAACCGATTCCCATTTTTGGCGATGGAGAAACGGGGCGGGATTACACATATGTGGAAGACATTGTCGCGGGCATTCTCGGCGCGCTCGATTACGATTTTTCCTCGACGGCGGGAGCGCCATTTGAAATTTGCAACCTGGGCAATTCCCGTCCCGTCAAACTCTCCGAGCTGGTTCGCATGCTCGAAAGGGCAACGGGGAAAATTGCGATCATCCACCGGGAATGCGCGCAGCACGGCGATGTGGCACTGACCTGGGCCGACATTTCAAAAGCCGGAAAATTGTTTGGCTATCAACCGCAAACTGCCCTCGCAGAGGGCCTCAAGAAATTCGTTGCGTGGTATCGGGCTGCCGATCCAATTGGGCGCGCTTGAAATTAAGAGTTTAGGGATTCTTCTTTGTTGGCACGATTGATCATGTTAACCGACGATTGGTTTAACCTTGAAAGCTGCAAATTCTACAGACCTTAGTTCAGTTCGTTTTTGCAATTCACACTTATAGTTGTTTAAAGATTTGCACTTCCACGAGTACCCATTTCAGCCAGTGCTGTCACGGGCAGCGCCAAACCGCGCTAGGAGCGTGTCCGAGAATTGCACTTCTTAGCAATTTTTGTGCCGTAACCTATTGATTCTTCGTTCGTGAAAAACCAGTTTTCGCATTACTCAGACACGCTCCTAGATCCGCAGGACACCCGAGGCACGTCTATTGAAAATCCTTCGAAGACCTGCATGAGACGACGGAGGAGCACTGGTATTGCCGTGCCGGAGGAGGGAGTCGTTTCAGAAGGTGGGGTTCAGTTTATTAGACTTAGTAAAAGACTAGGTCTTTAGGTGCCTAAACCCGCCAAAATCGCGGCACACGGCGGCATTAGCTCACGTCCTGGCGTTAATTTGATCTTAGGTCGTCGAAATGACTGGCAGAGCCCCTGACCGAGGACCATTGCATACTGCGGAGTTGCCTAGTTCGTTTTGTAATTTTCTTGTGATTCGAGTCGCTGCTGTCCGGGGAAAACTGCGCGAAATGGACGTAATCGGCTGATTGCCTGCGGGATAGGCAGATTTTTGGGCGGGAACGATTTGAAATTACCAAGCTTGGAAACGGAGCTTGGCGGCGGTGGCGGAAGCGGCAACAATGCGGGATGAACTCAGGCCGCACCGTGTTTTCGCAACTGATTGAACATCTCCCCCACAAGGAATTTCAAAAATTCGTTGCTCGCTACCGCGGAGACCGCTATGCGAAGAACTTTTCCTGCTGGGACCAGTATCTGGCGATGGCCTTCGCCCAGCTCACCTATCGCGAAAGCCTGCGGGACATCGAGACCTGTCTGGGCGCAGTAGCTGGCAAGCTGTACCACATGGGCTTTCACGCCCGCGTGGCGCGCTCGACGCTGGCCGATGCCAACGAATCGCGCGACTGGCGCATCTACGCGGACTTCGCGCAAACATTAATTGGCACCGCGCGTACCCTGTATGCCCGCGACCCGCTCGGCGTCGATCTGGAGCAGAGTCTGTATGCTCTGGATTCGACCACCATCGACCTGTGCCTGTCGCTGTTTCCGTGGGCAAAATTCCGCCGGCGCAAGGCCGCCGTCAAGATGCACACTTTGCTGGACCTGCACGGCAACATTCCCACATTTATCCGCGTCACCAGCGGGAATGTGCATGATGTGAACCTCCTCGACGAGATCCTGCCGGAGGCGGGGGCCTTCTACGTGATGGACCGGGCCTACATCGATTTTCAGAGGCTCTTCGTCTTTACACTCAGCTCGGCCTTCTTCGTCGTGCGCACCAAGTCGAACGTGTTGCTCCAACGACGCTACTCGCATCCGGTGGACAAGAGCACGGGCGTGCGCTCGGATCAGACAGTGATTCTGACATCCTTCGAATCCGCCTCAGTGTATCCGGATGCCCTGCGGCGCGTAAGCTACTTCGACGCGGTGACCAACAAGCGGCTGAAGTTCCTGACCAACAATTTTGTGCTCCCCGCACTGACCATCGCGCAAATCTACAAGTGTCGCTGGCAGGTGGAACTGTTCTTCAAATGGATCAAGCAGCACTTGCGTATCAAAGCCTTCTACGGGACCAGCGAGAATGCGGTGAAGACCCAGATATGGATCGCGGTGTCGGTTTATGTGCTGGTGGCAATCCTACGCAAGCGGTTGAGGCTGGAGGCCAGTCTTTATCAAACGCTACAGATTCTGAGCGTCACGCTTTTCGAGAAAACACCCATTTTATGCGTCCTTCAGGCTATCGATGGGGAAGCCAATTTCAATGAAAACGTCAACCAACTGATTCTCTTCGACTTTTAACCGGACACCAGTGGATTCGAGTGCAATCGGAAAGCCGCAAGACTCTCCCTTCAATCCGTTCAATGATCTTGTCGGTCTGAATGGGTTGATGCAACCCTCACCCAACGGCCTGTTCCAGGAGTCTGCAAGCTTGTTTTCTTTCGCTAGAGTCAATTCAAGCAAAACAAAAGGCTTGTATAGGTTCTGATGCTGCATCGACCGGTTGAGCCGGCGCGACTTATCATGACTTGGCCAGATCGTCGCTTCCCTTCCCGACGGTCGTCGAAGGATCTTCGTTCACGAGACTCTGTTTTTTCAAACTGCGAAAGAGCAAACCAACAATAGCCACAAAGTGGTACGCGCCGTGGCCTAGAGGTTGAACGGAAAGAGCCGAGCTCACCGCCGAGTTCAGGTGACTGCGCCCAAGTCCTGGCCCAACTCTCAAAGATGAGAGCCAAGGTCGATTCTCAGGTAGCAGCACCTACTGAATGAAGGACGCCCAACTTGCACCGAGCGAAAAATATTCGCTCACCAAAGAGTGCGGATGGAAGGATGGCGACAGAGGCGGCCCGGCTCAAACAAAACAAGCCTCTGATAAGAAAAAGAAAAAACGGTCTTGACACGCACCGGCCTTCTCATGGAAGGACTTGGCCCTTAGCAGGCGATACGTGCCTGTAAAGCCGGAGTAGCCGATCATGGTGCGGAAGACATTTAGCTATTGCTTCAAGATGGATTAGAATTGTGGGACAACGCCGAGGTACCTGATCGACCTGCCTGGCAGCCCTCTTTCATAGGCATATAACGAGACATTACTCAGAAGGTCACATGCGAATCGTCGAAGCCAAGAGTAGGAAAGCGGCGGATGATAACATCGACACTGTCTTTATGTACGTGGGAGCATCATTTCATGATTCGCCGCGCCACCTTCGGCTCACAAATACTCGCCTTTAGCGTGCCATGTGTGGGCATCCGGGACTCCGATTGGACCAGGGACGAAAGATGATGGTAGCGACACTGGAACAGGAATTACAATCCCGCGGGCCGACAGGTTTGTCTGCCGCGTACGACCCGCTTTGGGAGCGGCGTTCCACCATTTTCTGGCTAGTTTTGGCAGCATTCGCCGTGCGTCTTGCGTTCCTGTTTTTTTTGCAGACTTATCGGCCTGGTCGAGTGGACGATTTCGCTATCGCGAGTGAGACTACAAATGTTGCATCGTCCATCGCGCGAGGACATGGCTTCAGTTCGCCCCTCAACGGAGATCCGACGGGCCCGACGGCTTGGGTCCCGCCAGGTTATGCTTATTTTGTCGCGCTCGTCTTCCGAATTTTTGGGGTGATGACGCAATCTTCGATTATTTTCATTTTTGTCGTGCAGAGCCTGTTCTCCGCGCTAACGGTTCTTCCCATCCTGGGTATCGCGAGACATTCCGTTGGCATGCGCGCGGGATTGTGGTCGGCCTGGGTCTGGGCCTTATTTCCATGGTTCATCAAGTGGAGCGTGACTTGGCTGTGGGACACAAGTCTGAGCGCACTTCTGCTGTCTCTGCTGGTCTGGTACGTGTTGAGGCTACCGGAAGCGTCCTCTCGCCGGTCCTGGATCGGATTCGGCGCACTGTGGGGCCTCACGTTGTTAGTCAATCCGACGCTCGCCACGTTTCTAGTGGTTTCGCTCGCTTGGTCTGGGTACGAATTGCACCGGAACAAGAAAGAGTGGCTCAAACCAATTCTGTCTTCCGTGTTGGTATGCGTAGTAGTGATCTCTCCGTGGTTGTTGCGCAATCGCGCCGTGTTCGGGCAGTGGGTCTTCATACGCAGTGATTTTGGATATGGGTTTGCGCTTGGCAACTATCATTACAGCCTCGGCCGCGGCTGGGGCGGGACCGATCCGACCGGTAACCAAAAAGAATTCCACAAATATTGGCAATTGGGCGAGATAGCCTACGTCCGGTCGAGGCAAGAGCAGGCGTTTCAGTTCGTGAGACAATATCCAAAGGAATTCATCGTGCTGACCGCCAAGCGCGTCTCTTACTTTTGGGATGGAAGCTCGATAGACTATCGGGCGCCAATCCCGTGGTACTGGATGCCTTCGAGTTATGGCGTACTGTCGTTCTTGCTGCTTCCCGCCTTGCTCGTCGCGCACCGAGGACGGCTCCATGCATGGTCCGTGTTCTTTGGAGGGTTTCTACTTTATCCCCTGCCCTATTATTTGACGTTCACCGAATCGCGTTATCGGCACGCGATTGAGCCACTTATGGTCTTGCTCATTTCCTATGCAGGCGTTAAGGCCACTTGCGCAGTCCGCATAGCGCTTCGCCGCTGATTAAGAAACATAACATCACAGGTTGGCCAAGTCTCGATAAGTCGTGCCGGTTCAACCGGTCGACGCAACACCATCTGATATAAATCTTTTTCTATAAGGTGGTGTTTATGACATTTAAGAGGCGCTTCAAGCTCTCTGAGCAACAGGGGAATGAGATGTGGAGGCGATGGAAGAATAGCCAGAGGATTGCAGCGGGCAATGTCGACGGTGAGTCGAGAGGACGCCCGCCATGGCGGGCGACCTCTGTATCGAGCAACGGATGCCGATCAGCAAGCCTGGGACTCGGCCTTGCGACCCAAGCGGTGTCTTCTTGCCATGCACGTGAAGCTGACCTGAACGGGGGTTTTTGTACCAGGTGAAATGAGAGAGAATTCACCTGGAGGAAGACCGGTCATGCCAATGAAGAGACACAAGCCGGAGCAGATTGTGAATTTGCTGCGGCAGATTGAAGTGGAAATCGCGAACGGGAAAACCACACCGCAAGCCTGCAAGTAAGCTGAGATCACTCAGCAGACGTACTACCGCTGGAGAAAAGAATTCGGCGGTCTAAAGCTGGATCAAGCGAAACGATTGAAGGAACTGGAGCGGGAGAATGCGAAGCTGAAGCGTTTGGTGGCGGAGTTGTCGCTGGAGAAGCAAATTCTGAAGGATGTGGCCGGGGGAAACTTCTAAGCCCTGAGCAGCGGCGTGGCGCGGTCAGGCATGCCTTGGAGAACTACCAGGTAACGGAGCGGCATGCCTGCCGGCTGCTGGGGCAGTGGAGAGGGACACAACGCTACGAAGGGATTGTTCGGGCGGACGAAGACAAGCTGACGACGGCGATCATCGCGCTCGCCAGTGAGTATGGGCGTTACGGTTATCGGAGGATCACGGTGAAATTGCGGGAAGCGGGCTGGCCGGTGGGGACGGATCGAGTGCAGCGGATCTGGCGGCGAGAGGGATTGAAAGTGCCGCAAAAACAAAGACCCCGGGGAAGGTTATGGCTCAACGATGGATCGTGTGTGCGGTTGCGACCCGAGCACGCCAACCATGTGTGGAGCTACGATTTTGTGAGCGCCATGACCCACGACGGACGGACGCTGCGGCTGTTGGTGCTGATAGATGAATACACGCGAGAATGCCTGGCGATCCGCGTGGCGAGAAGGCTGGGAAGTAACGAGGTGATCGAGACGCTGGCGGAGGTGATGCTGTGGCGAGGAATTCCGGAACACATTCGTTCAGATAACGGGCCCGAGTTCGTGGCCAAGGAACTACGGAAGTGGCTGGGCCATGTGGGCACCGGGACGCTGTACATCGAACCCGGAAGTCCCTGGGAGCATGGATACTGCGAAAGTTTTAACGGGAAGCTGCGGGACGAGTGCTTGAATGGGGAGATCTTCTACTCGCTGAAAGAAGCGCAAGTGGTGGTCGAGCAGTGGCGAGTGGAGTACAACACGAGGAGACCGCACTCGGCGCTGGGCTATAGGCCGCCGGCGCCAGCGGCGTTCGCGTCGCGAATGGCGGCTCTCCGGTCGCCTTCGGCTCCCTGCGATCCGCCATTCGCAAACCCCCTCCCGTCGGAGGTTGTGCTATAAACTCTCTCACACACCGTGGTACAAAAACTCCATCAGGTCATCGGCACAAAACGCATTCTCGGTCGTTGCACCGCTTCGGCAATCGCTTCGGCATCCAGATAGTCACTCTTGTTCGTCTGCACGTAGGGCTTCACGTATTGCGCCGGCATCAATCGAACTTCGTGCCCCTGTTCGCGCAGCGCCCGCCCGAGAAAGTGCGCTCCACTGCACGCCTCCATGCCAATCAACTGCACCTGCAAATTCGCGGTGAAAGTCAGTAGTTGGGTGCGAGAACATCTCTTGCGGATCACCACCTTGCCTGTTGAATCCAGCCCCACCAAATGAAAGACTGTCTTCCCTAAATCAATACCGATCACGTGTAGTTTCATGGGATGCCTCCTTGTCACCGTACTCTACAACTTCTAGAGATCTGCGGCGGACCATCCCATTAACTGGCTTTTGTGCCTTGGGCCGCATTTCGATATGGCCC
>Ga0209483_1002644_pt1 | contig 12304 bp, 16 predicted proteins | sample NGEPerA_FD_184508 | JGI IMG/M metagenome (GOLD analysis project Ga0209483, IMG submission 184508) | Arctic peat soil microbial communities from the Barrow Environmental Observatory site, Barrow, Alaska, USA - NGEE PermafrostL2-A... | ecosystem: Environmental > Terrestrial > Soil > Wetlands >... | reverse complement strand
GTGCGACGTGAGGGCGTTACCGAGGCGGCCGGCAAGTTGCAGAAACTCGGCGTCATCGAATACGGGCGTGGGAAAATCACGGTGCTGGACCGGCCGAAGATGGAGCAGCTGTGTTGCGAGTGTTATGAGGTGGTCAAGAAAGAAACCAATCGCCTCTTGCCGCATTCGCCTGGGTAGTTAATTTGGTCACCTTACGCGGCCGAGGTCCTGCTTCTCTTCTCCAGCCATAAGACGAGCGGCTGCGCCGGACGACGACCGCCGCGTCACGCAATCCCTCGCCCAGGCTTCTATCGGGTCAGCGAGCTCGCCTTGGCTATCAGGACGGCATGGAAGATGTAGCGAGGACAGTGCAGATATCGACGGCCCTCACTGCGCGTCTCGCGCCTCGGTCTTCATTCGGCGTTAACGGCCGGCAGGATTCATCGCCATTGAGCGTTTCAAATGCGGGGCAACTCTGCCCAAATTGCCGCCGAAGGAAACACTTGCCTCAACACACTGGCGCCTGTGAGATGTACTTTACATAATGCTGGAAGTCAGCTACACTTCGTGCCTGCCACCGCGGAGGTTGACTGGCGATAGTCTCCATGTCCGGCGATCACGCTCCACAGCAAAATTACCTGCTGGCGGCTTTGTCCCCCGCCGAACATGAACGAGTGACTCCGCACTTGGAACTAATCTCGCTGCCGCTCGGGAACGTCTTATGCGAGTCCGGCGATCGCCTGCGGCACGCCTATTTTCCGATCGACTCCATCGTATCGCTCCTGTACATACTGGCGGACGGTGAGTCCGCGGAAATCGCGGTGGTGGGCAACGAGGGACTCATCGGCGTCGCGCTGTTCATGGGCGGTGAAACCACTCCGAGCCGCGCTATCGCTCAGAGTGCCGGCTACGCCTACCGGCTGATTGGCCAGCGGCTCAAGGATGAGTTCCATCGCAACGGCGACATGAATCTCCACCTACTGCGTTACGCACAAGCCTTGCTCACCCAGATGGCCCAGACCGCTGTGTGCAATCGTCACCATACCGTGGACCAGCAGCTGTGCCGCTGGCTGCTGCAGTCCCTCGATCGCCTGCCTTCCAACACGTTGACCATGACCCAGGCGCTCATCGCCAATATGCTGGGCGTGCGCCGTGAAGGCGTCACCGAAGCGGCCAGCAGATTGCAGAAGCTCGGCGTCGTGCTCTACAGCCGCGGCAAAATCACAGTGTTGGACCGGCCAAAGCTGGAGCAGCGATGTTGCGAGTGTTACGCCGTGGTCAAGAGAGAAACCGATCGACTGCTACCGGCTCCGCCTGGTCTGTTACGACCTGCAAGATCTGATCAACGCCCGACGACTCGTATGGCTTCCTGAGCAGGGCAGAAATGGGCACAGGGCGCTAAGCCTCGTCGTAGACCCGAGAGCATTGGTTCGCTGGAGTCTGAAGAGTCTCCGCGCACACAACGTGGGGGCGCCGCCTCAACTTGCCCGGTTCCGATGCGTAGTGTGTAGTCGGCCTTGTCTTGACCGATCTCAGCGCGAAACAAGTGACAGTCGGCGTCGGCAGCGCTTAAGACTTTAAACCGAACGACATAAACTCGGATCAGAATTACCCATGCGCTCGGGCTGATCACGCTGCGCCTGTTTGACTGGTTGTGATCTGGCTGATCTACCTCGAGTATAGGGCTGGCATACATTTTCGTTAAAGCGCTCGCGAACGTCGCAGTGTTACCATGTGAGCGTGCTCGCGACAGTCAATGGCCATTCAATGGAAAGCTACAAGAACAAACCGTTTTCAGCGCGTCTGCGCTTTGCTTTAGCCGGAATATCGCACGCGTTTCGGGCCGAGCGAAGCCTTAAAACGCACGTACTTGCGCTGCTGTTGGTACTGCTGGCGCTACTTATCTTACGGCCCGCACCGATCTGGTGGGCGCTAGTTATCGTGTCAAGCGCGTCGGTACTGGCCGCAGAACTGTTCAACACGGCAATCGAGCGCCTCGCCGATCATTTGCATCCTGAAGTGCACCCTCAGATTCGTATTGTGAAAGATTGTGCCGCTGCCGCCGTCCTGTGCGTGGCGGTGGGTGCCATAGGCGTCGCGGTCGCTTTCGTGGTCGAGTTGATGCTGCGCTGAACCTGGCGCGCGCATTTCCCGATGTACTGGCAAGCGCCGTGTGATGTCCAGGGCCGAAACTGTGGTGAAACGTAGCGCTTAGACACCGGAATTTGGTCAAATTGGCCCTTCCATAGTAATGTTGATCGGTGTACTTTGCGGTGCAAAGTAAGTCGTCGCGGGGACTTATATGCGATCAATGCGCCTGTGCTTGCTTCAGTTGCTATGGATCTCTGGTCACGCCTGTGCGGGCGGCGGACCATTAGGAATCGACCATGAATGGGCGCTCGATCAAAGCGGGATTTGGGCGCGAAAATATCAGTTGGATCTTGCGTACGGCGTGGTCGCTGCGGAAGTGGGCGGTGCTTTGTGGCTAGGCAACGACAATGAGCTCGGCCACACGTTGTGGCAAACGATGGATGCCTCGGTGATCTCCGGCATCTCTGCCCAGATATTGAAGTACGCGTTTAGTCGTGCCCGGCCATATCAGGGGAACAATCCAAACAAGTGGTTTCAGGGCAGTTGCTGTCAGAGCTTCCCTAGCGGTGAAGTCACTCTGCAGGCGAGCTTCGTTACACCCATCATAGCCAATTATGCCCGCAGCGACCCTTGGGTGTGGGCACTCGAGGCACTTCCCATTCTTGACGGAATAGCAAGACTCAAGAGTCAGGCGCATTGGCAGACCGATGTGATCGCCGGCTGGGCCTTGGGGTCGGGGTTGGGTTACTGGAGCACAACCCGTGAGACACCATTTCTAGTGCAGATCATGCCCCATGGGATATCGGTGGGATGGTCAAAAAGTTTCTGAGCTTCTCCTATCTGCACCCTATGCGCTGCCTGCGGGTCGGGCTCGCAACCTGGTAGGAGCCGACTAACAGCGGATGCCTCTCTGGCATGATCGCAGCAGCAGTTGAAATACCCAGGCTCTGCGTATCCGGTTTGAATGCTGTATAAGTCTTCGCAATCAGGAGATGAGAAGATTGAAGCACCACGAGATTCAGTCCGTCAGTACGCTGGCGCACGCAGCATCCGCGGTTGGCGTGCTCGGCTTTGGCATCGCACCGGCATTCCTGCTCGACGAGTGAGCGATTGGCCCGCCAAAGGAGTCCCGGTTTATCAGCTAAGCCTCCAGGGCTCATGTTCTGTCGAGTCTTAATCATCACGGCACTGGCACCACATAAGCCCGCGGAAGGGCTACTGCGGGTTGGAGACGTGCTGTTCAGCATCTTTTCGTGGTTACCGAGATGGAGCTCATGCGCGGTGGGGTTGGAAGCAGCAGGTAATCTGTTGTTCCTGAGTAGGGGCCCCACCCGCGCCTCTATTGGGTCGTTGAGCTCGCCTTGGCAATCAGGACAGCGCTGTCTTGTGACATGGCATCGAAATATCCACTGAAGCGCCGGGACTCTTCGGTATTGTAGGTTTTTAGATTGTTAGCCCATCGATATCCGATCGGTTGATACCAGAGTTCGACTTCGATCTCATAGGGTCCGGGCGCTGCGCCGGGTTCGATCGAATAGCGCAGCCGATGGCCCCGGTCGTTGAAATCAGGATCCTTGAATGCCGCCCCGCGCACGGCGATCTCAGGCTCAGCGGTGGCTTTGTCGAAGCCTCTGGGCAGCAGCCGGTTGTCCTTGATGTAGCCCACCGCGGACAACAGCCCGGTGGTGACGCCGCCGTTGGCATCCTTCAGTATTGATTCGTAAATCTGAACCTGATCGGCACGACGGATCTCGCTGTAATGGGGTTCATAGCGGGTCGGGTCCGCATCATTGTCGTTGCCCTGGATCGAGCCGTCCGAATTCAGGCCACCCGACTCGAAAATCTGCCGGTGGTCCCGATCGCGCACAACCACATGTAGCCACGCACGCCGTGATGGGAAAGCGGTCGGCAGCTTGTGTCCGCCGAGATTCTCGACCGTGACCTCGGCTTCGAGCTGGCCACCGCGCACATGTGGATCCGACACCGAAACCTTCGCTGCTTGAGCTTGCAGATAGGCAATCGTCCGCTCTGCCGCGCGCGACAACTCTTGCGATTGCGCGGTGAGTTGCAGCTCGTCGTGATAGCGGCCGAAGAGGCGCTGCATGAAGAAATTCGCCGCGACGAATTCATGTCGCTTGACCCCTTCGCGCTTGGCGCCGAGCACGCAGCAATCGGCACGTCCTCCGCCACCTGTGGCATATGGCAGGATTGACAGGTGCGCTGCGTGCGAAAATCACTATGCCGCCATTCCTGATAGGGCACCTGCTCGGGCAGCGCTCCGATGACCTGGCCGTCTGGAGCGCGCGCCTGCGTGAAAAGCGTATGGCAGCTGGCACATAACTCTGGCGTGCTGATCTGATCTCCATACGTGGGCTGAAAGCCGCCGGTCGAACTGCGCATGACTTGCATCAGGCCCGGATCGATCTCGTACTGTCCGAATTCCGGATGCACGCCACCGGCGTTTGGCCCATCGACGATAAAATTTCCGTTGAAGCTCGTAGTCTGACCGAGATTCTCTGGCGTGATCTGGTGGCACACGGAGCACGACACGCCATCGGCCGCTTCCCGGTCTGCCTCCGCATCAGGATGCAGTGGCAGGTGCGAGAAAACCTGGCCTAGTTGATTGTTCAGATGCGCATGATAGCGGGCGATAAGCATGTGGCAGGCCGTGCATTCGTCCTCGATCGCAGAGCGTGCGGTAGAATGGTCCAGTGTTTCGCGGCGCACACTGGCCTGCCAGTACGGGTCACGCGAGGAATTGGCCATCAGACTGGTCCGCCAATCGATCCCAATGGACACATCTTCACCCGTAGACGTGCTTAGTCCGTTATGACAGGCCACGCAGCGGTCGGAGGTCTGGAACCGAGGCTGATCCTTCTTATAAGACTTAGCGCTCGCATCGGCCGCAAATCGGTTGAACTGAGCACCCGCATCGGTAGCAACAGCGATATCCGCAGAAGGCAGCGGGGAGCCATCACCAGCCCTCCAGCAAGCCGCCGTCGAACCAGTCCCAAAGCACGTACATCATAAGCTGCGTCGAACGGCCGACGGTATCGTTGAGCGGTACGTCGTAGCCGAGTGCTGCGCGCACGTGCTGTCGACGGCTCAACGTGACTTGAAATTCTGGCACCACATCCCAGTCGGTCCTTGAGCCTGATACCAGGTCACGATTGGCCACGAATTCGACCATCGGCGTCCACTGCCGGCCCAGCCCCATGCCTTGGTTGAAGCTTTTGCCGAAAGCGCTACGAAAGTAAACCGAGTGTGCGCTGTATTGGGTATGCACGGGCAGTTCGGTTCCAGCCTGAACTTGTATGAATGCTTGCTGCGGCAGGAGCTGGTCGTAGGCGGCGAAGGCGCCGAAACTGGTCGTGCCGCTGCCAAAGCCCTGCGCCGCATCACCCGTAGCCAGTGATACTTCGCCCTGCACGCTCAAAATAGAACCGGTTTCGTCATACAGAGGCCTGGAATCGCCGGAGTCGAGATTGGCGAACAGCACGTGCTTGATGCCGACTATGAGATCGCCGAGTCCGCCATGCAGGCCGCCGTTATCGCGTTGCATCCAGCTGAACGGTATAGCGGCCTCGAATTGATCCCGCTTGCCCACGACATGCTCGTAGTCGAGTTCATTGTTGATGCCCGGTGGGCCGCGGGTGTTGAAGGAGGTGGTCAGAACGGTCTCGCTCTCCGGAAATGCCTTTCTCGGTCATCAGCGCACGCGGCACGTTCAACTCACCCACGGGCCATTGTTTTTCCTCACAGAAGCTGCGCAGATAGGCCACGAGCTCATCCATCTCCCCAGAAATCAGGACGCCGCCAAAAGACGGCATGATCTGCGAGAAGCCGCGCGCCGGCCCACCGTCGCGGATTACCGCCTTGTAGTCACGGGTGTATTCAGGCGTCGACTCATCGCATTTGTTGAAATGAGGAAACGACTTTGGCCGAACGAAACCCGCGATAGACTGCGGCGCCCCTCGCCGTTCGAACCGTGACAGCCGGCACAAGCCGCCTGGTAGATTTCCCGAGCGCCCTGCAAGCCGAGCTGCTGCGGCAGGTCAGTGCTCTTGGCCCACCCTGATAAAACAAGCAGTCCAGCCGAGCTCCGCGAGCCATGAGCCCGCGCTGTCTGACCCCTGATACCGACGGTTTGTATGCGGCTTCGTCATGATCAGAAATGAGGGCTACGGTTCTTGCCTTTTGGTCGAGTTCATTTCATGTCTCGTTCGACTTATCTGGTCGTAAATTGCCCTACGCAGTCGGTTTGTAATCCCAAGTGGTTTGTGTTCAGGAAGAGCATGCCACGGACTGAAAGACAAATTTTCACAGAAGGCGTTTTGATCAGAGGAGTCGAAATCCTGCTGAGGAATGCGAATCGTCGCCACTTGATAAAAAGGTGCTTTCGCCTCCTTCCATTCGGTCATGGAGTCTTCGACATCCATACCGTTGGATGTTCTGGGTTGCACCAGGAATTCCATACAGGCATCGCTCCTCTGTAGCGTGTTTCTGAGTGCAGCGCGCAAGAAATCATGCCCCGGCTTTTGAGGCATCGGATCGGTAGTCGCTGAACAGGATCGAGCAGAAAACTTTACAGCGTTGCGGTCAGATCCAGTCCCTAACTGGTAGGGGACCATCGACCAATAGCGGGTTTGCAGCGGGTTGGAAATCTTACTGCTGTTTGTCTTTAGGGCAATCAGTGTGCCCTTAAGGCCAAGGTCGAAGGGAATAAGAAGCCTTCTAAAGAAGTTATCGCTGTTTTGGTCCCGTATCAATGACAGATAGCGACCAAGATCGTTGGCGAAGAACACCGGATGATTAATCATGATGAAGTCTTGCGTGTTCGCCTGATCCTCATCTTCCAGTAACTTTATTCCCGGTACTCCCAAAACCTTGATTGCCATCCCGCGCGCGTCGCCTTTAATGTCTGCCTTGGTGGCGTCACCAGAACCGTTCGAAAATCTAATCCACGCCTGATACACCTTACCAGGAATGAAGATTCTCTTAGCAAGGCGATCGGGAAGTGTTTCCGTCACTCGGACCTCTGCCCGCACACAACCGTGGGCTTTCGGATGTGCGTCGCGGCGAGCGCTTCCGGGGCGGTACTGCTTGCGAATGGACTTTTCAATATCGGCCGCTATGGCATGAGCCGTATCTTTTCATCAGGATACAGTTTCTCCCCCAAGCCAGAATCAATGCTTGGATAGGAAACAACGTTCATATTGTCGGTGGCTTCAGGAGTAGAGCTTTTGCGTCGCTCTGCCGCGCAGCCGCCAATAGCCATTAAGAGTGCCAGAAGACAAGGGAATATTGAACGCACAAAGTTACCTGCAGGATGGCAAAGCGCGAATGGACGGGGCCGGAGAGACGCTGCGGGAAGTCTGATGCCGCAGTGTGCTTGACCGCCGTGCGATGATCCAGACTCAGCGCTGTCTGGCTTGCGAACGCCGTAATGAAGAAAACCCTTAGCATGAGCCGTAACAGGAATGCCTAAAGCTCCCTTCGGGTCTTACATTCCGCACATCGCAGACATGATTTGACGTGAATTTCCGCCGTGTACGCTCAGTCGACGAAGGATTTCGCCCGGACGCCGAGCAGATCGAGGGTTTGTAGCTGGATGTCGGTGAGCTGCGGAGGGAAGGACTGGACGGGTTTATCGGCGCTCAGCAGCGTGTGGCGTTCAGCGAGACTGAAGAGGCGCAGGATCTGCTCGGTCGTCGGGCGCTTGCAGAGCCGCTGTTCTGGGTAGATCGGTAGTTCTTTGATTTTCTCGCGCTTCATCGCGAGCCGCAGTTCCCGCTCGATGAGGGCTTGGACCATCAGAGCCAAGAAATACAGGGTGAACAGCGCCTCGATACGGCCCGCGCTCTTCAGAAACACCGGCGCGATCTCGTGGATGGTTTTGATCTGCTCGAATCGCTTCTCGATGCTCGGCTGGCCTTTATGCGCCTCGAGGACCTGGGCGGGGGGTGAGATTGCGGTCATTGCAAATCAGCGGATACATACCGTCGCTCTTTTTGTCGTAATCGATGGCGGCCTGATCGACGCTCCACTCCAGGTCGTAACGACGGCGGGTGAGGCGTCGGTACTCGGTGTCGGGTCGGGGACGACCCCGCTGCTTTTGTTTGAAAGTGTGCTCGGGACGCGGCACGCGTTTGACCTTCAGGTATCGGCGTACGCGGTGCTGCTCGAGGATCATCTGGACTTCCAGGTCGATGCGCGCCCCACCGCGGATCCGGGATCGGCGTTGGGTCGATCCCAGACGAGCTCCCAGGCGGGGGGCTCGGTCTGCAAGAGCTTGCGAAAATGCTTATCTTCCCGACGTGAGCGGGGCAGAACGGCGACGAAGCGGCCACCGGCCTGGTCGATGAAACTCAGGTTATCGTGACTGCAGAGCTTCGAGTCGGCGACATACAAGAAGTCGGCCCGGCCGGCCACGGTACGCAACGTCGTCCAGGTCTCGATGTGGGTGATGGAATCGTTGGTGTTGCCGTCGGCATCGGTGGTCAGAATGAACAGCAGTTGCTTCAAATCCGGGCGATGGTCCTTCGAGTAACCGTACGTGATCGCCGGCGCCCGCGGTTCGGACTTACTCACCCGCCCATCACGGTACTGACCGCAGAAGGCGATCGAGGTGCTGTCGTTATGCAGCCGCTTCAGTTGCACGGCGAATCGCTTGGCCACGGCCAGGACCACTTCGGTGAGCAGTGCCGCTCGATCGGCCTCGAATAGCCGATCGAGCGCACGGCCCAAACGGTCATCGCTCAAGCTCCCGATGTCTTCCCCAGCGACGCCAAAGAGTCCTGCGGCGAAGCCGTGCACGCTCTCCTGGGCACGATAGATCGGCTCGCGTTCGACCACGATCGAGCGCACCAGCACGCCAAGGGCCTGAGCGTGTGGGACGCGGCAGCGTTTATCACCGGTCGGGACGTGCTTATCGAGGAGCGCGGCGAGGCCCATGCGCTCGAGGAAGTGATTAACAAGGGGTAGAGGTCCCAGTCTCTCGGTTTTGAGAGAGAAGTCTGCAGGGCGCGATGAGCGTGCTTGCATTACGAACCTCTGGCGATAGTACTATCGCCAGTTCTCAGTCAAGTCAACCACCATGCTGCCCGTCGCCAACGCCAAAGCCAAGAAATCACGGGAGAAGATCGCCGAGATCCAGCGCACGCTCTCGGCCATGGAGTACCTGTCCTCAGGCACTTTGCTCAAACGGATGAAGCTCTGCGGTAACCCCCGCTGTCACTGCGCGAGCGACCCCGCCGCCCGGCACGGTCCGTACTTCGAATGGAGTTACCTGAAGGGCGGGAAGCTGCACCACCGCACGCTGACGCCCGAGCAGGCCGAGATCATGCGGCTTGCGATCGCAAACCAACGCAAAGCCAAGAAATTACTCCGCGCCTGGGAGGCTCAGACCCTGCACTTGATCGAACTCAGGACGCCGAAGTAGCCTTAAACCCGCCGGCCCCGGCGGTAATTACGCGGAAATGCGTCACACGATGTGCGGAATGTAAGTCGGGTCCGCGGGCCAGCATGGGGCAACGCCGTCCGGTCCGAGCTATAAGAAATCATAGCCACCCAGATGGAAAATCGACTAAACCCTTATACTAACCCGGGTGGCGATGCCTCCTGGCCACCCCCTGCTTGCTGTGAATCACAAGTTTCAAAGTCCGCCGAATGGCAGAATCCTCGAATTGAGTACTCTGCCGCTAGTCTTCCGTCGGATTTTTAACACGACATGGACCCCGTCCGCTGCATAATATTGACGGTCCCGGCCCAGCAGATATTTGGAGAGAGCTCGACCGATTCGGAACCAATTTCCGAGGCTATGGCCTAATCCGCTGCCGCAGAACGAATCAGGGGGAGGTAGATGACATCCGCAGTGTCACTGGTGGGCGTTTCCAAGGAATACAAGCGCGGCGGCGAAAGCGTTGCGGTGTTGAATGACTTCAACCTTGAGATCGCCGCTCAGGATTTTGTCGCCATCATGGGACCGTCCGGCTCTGGCAAGACCACGCTGTTGAACCTAATCGGGGGCCTCGATAAACCTACCAGCGGACAGGTGTCCGTGGCCGGTGAGCGCCTTGACACGCTCTCGAACGCTGAACTGGCGCATTGGCGTGCGCGCCATGTCGGCTTCATATTCCAGTTCTACAACTTGATGCCGACTTTGTCGGCCGCGCGTAATGTCGAACTGCCACTGTTGCTGACATCGCTTTCGGCCCACGAACGCAAGCAGAAAGTGGCGGTTGCACTGGAATTGGTCGGCCTGACGGATCGGGCCAAACACAAACCAGGTGAGCTCTCTGGCGGTCAGCAGCAACGCGTTGCCATCGCGCGGGCACTGATCGCGGATCCAACGCTCCTTATCTGCGACGAACCTACCGGCGATCTCGACCGACACACTGCCGAGGAAATCCTGGGTCTTCTGCAGATGCTCAATCGTCGATATGCCAAGACCGTCATCATGGTGACACATGATCCGAAGGCCGCCAGCTACGCGGCACGGCAGCTGTATGTAGACAAGGGACAGCTGGCAGAGCAATCCAGCCTGACCAGCGTGTGAAATACCTGCCGCTGATCTGGAGCGGAATTTGGCGCAAACGCGGCCGGGCGGCATTGACGGCGTTGCAGGTGCTGGTGGCCTTTACTCTGTTTGGTTTATTGCAGGGAATGAAGAGCGGAATCGACGATGTCGTCAACAAGCTCGGTGCCGATCTGTTCCTTGTCCAGCGCGCGAATGGCTTTGGACCGATGCCGCTGTCCATGTACGGCCGCATGCAGGCGGTTACCGGGGTGAAGTCGGTAACGTACCAAAGCTATCTGGGCGGAACCTATCAGAAGCCCACGCAACAGGTTTTTGCCGTTGCATGCGACCTGGACAGCGAACTGGTCACCTTTCCCGACATGACGGTTTCTAAACAGGCGATCGAGGCGATGAGGCAGACGCGCACCGGCGTGCTGGTCAGTGACAGCCTGGCGCACAAGTATGACTGGAAGATCGGGGGCCGCATTCCCCTAGAGTCGCAAACGAAGCGGCAGGACGGCTCGGGAACATGGACCTTCGATGTGGTCGGAACCTTCACACCCGGTGATCAATCGCTGTCGCCGGATTTCATGCTGATGAACTATGCCTATTTTGACGAAGCCCGCCAGTCCGACCGGGGCACGGCACAGCAGTACTACATCAAAGTCGACGATCCAAGGCAGGGCCTGAGCGTTGCCCGGGCGGTGGACAAGCTCTTTGCCAACTCCAGCGATGAGACGCGGACGCAGTCGCTGCGCGAGGCCGTGCAGACCGATCTGCAATCAATCGGTGATCTGGACTTTGTCATCAGGGCGGTGGTCGGCGCCGTGCTGTTCGCCCTGATATTCTCGACTACCGCCATGATGGCGCAGTCCATTCGAGAACGCACCGCCGAGTTCGCAGTGCTCAAGACCCTGGGCTTCTCCGACAGCAGGGTGTTCTGGCTCGTCTTGTCAGAGGTCCTGTCCCTGTTCATTGCGGCCGCGGCCTTAGGGTTAGGGCTGGCCTGCTGGGTGCTGCCGGCAGCGAGAAACTTCACTCATTTAAACGTGACCATGCCGGGCTCGGTCCTGTTGGTGGGCCTGAGCATGGCCGCGGTGTTGGCTATCGTCACAGCGATGCTGCCGGCGGTACGCGCGCAGCGCCTGCAGGTTGTCGATGCACTGTCCGTGCGCTGAGGCGATTCATGAGCATTCAATCAGTTTATCCACTTAAATGAGTCGATTCAGGCAAATTGCGGCTTTGCTGCAGATGAGTCTCTGGGGCATCCCCCAGCGGCTGGCCGCCGCGCTGGTGACCGTGATTGGTATTGCCTGCGTGGTCGGCGTGCTGGTGTCGATGCTGTCCATGGGCGCAGGCGCACGCCGCCTGGGGATGCAGAATGCGCGCCCCGATCGAGCGATTGTGATGAGCAAAGGCGCGCCGGGCTTTTATGGCAGCAGCCTCAGTGAAGCCACCGTGAATGCCATCAAGGACGCTCCGGACATCAAGAAGGACGTCAGTGGTCGGCCGCTGGCGTCCGCATTCACCTCCGTGTTCATCGAGGCGTATAAGAAAAGTAACCATGGGCGCTCCAATGCGGTGCTGTTCGGCTCCGATTCACTGGAGTTCGAGGTGAACCCCGAGGTACAGATTATTGCCGGTCGTACCTTTCAACCGGGCGTACACGAGCTGATCGCCGGCAGAACGCGAGCGCAGCTGTTCGAAGGCTTCGAG
>Ga0209483_1002640_pt1 | contig 12324 bp, 9 predicted proteins | sample NGEPerA_FD_184508 | JGI IMG/M metagenome (GOLD analysis project Ga0209483, IMG submission 184508) | Arctic peat soil microbial communities from the Barrow Environmental Observatory site, Barrow, Alaska, USA - NGEE PermafrostL2-A... | ecosystem: Environmental > Terrestrial > Soil > Wetlands > Peat... | reverse complement strand
GCCGCTTTCCTCGAGTGCCCGCGCCTCCTGATTCACGGCGACCGCCAGATCCCAAGCCAATGCCGCCTGATCGTGGTAATGCTCGTCCTTGGCCAGTTGCGACAGGGTGAAGGGGCCGGGCAGGGTGATCTTCGCGCGGCGCGTGGTGTGCAATCGCAGAAAACGAGCCCAATCGATTTCGACTGCGCCGCGATGCCGGATCGGGCCGATGATGCGCGGCACGCGTGTGGCGTTGCCGGCGCGGCTTGTGATCGTGGCCGGGTTGTCACTGTCGATGCCATCCAGTCCAGCAACGAAGTGGCTGCTGTAGCTCTCGCGAACGATCTCGCCGTCAGTGATCACATCGATGCCAGCCGATTCCATGTCGCGGATGGCAAGCAGGGTAGCGTCGCGGAGCGCTTCCTGGCGATTCTCGGGTGGGATGCGCCATATGTGCTCCGAGCGAACGCGCGGCACCAGCTGCCCCCGCAGCACCTCCTTGTTGACCAGCCAGTCCGGTTGCGGGTAGCTGCCGACGACGGTGGTGGTCAGCAAAGGGGGGGTCAGAATCTTCGCCACGCTGATCCTTTGAATTTATTTATTTGCCGCGGACGGCACACGTGTTCATAATACAAAACTATGCACACGTTGTCATGTCAGAGATAAGTCAGTAGAGTCCGGTTGCACCTGTGCCGACAGGACCGGTGCCGAATCTGTCTCTCATACAGCGATGCATGGCGGATAGGCTGATTAGATTAAGGGGGGCTTGTGAAATATTCGCGCTGTTTACTCACCATGAGCGCATCGGCCGGCTGCCTGTTTTTGGCCGCAGCTGCTAGTGCTCAGCAAACGCCTGTTCAGCAAACGCCCACGCAGCAGACCGCTGCGCAGCCGGCGTCGGACGCCGACGATGGCAAGCTGCAGGAAATTCTCGTTACAGCCGAGCGGCGCACCGAGCGGCTGCAGGATGTGCCGATCGAGGTGGCAGTCTTCAGTGATGCGGATGCTCTGAAGCTGGGCTCGATGAATACAATGACGCTCGACACGGAAGTGCCAACCCTGCAGGCGTCCCGGCAGACTTCCGGCACTACGATCTTCCTGCGCGGGGTTGGCACAATTGCCTCTCCCGGCGTCGAGAATGCCGTAGCGAACTACGTCGACGACGTCTACGTCAACGGCTTCTCCGGCGGGATCATTTCCTTCAATAACATCGATCGCATCGAAGTTCTCGAAGGGCCCCAGGGCACGCTATTCGGCCGCAATGCGACCGGCGGCGTGCTCCACATCGTCACCAAGGATCCATCCTCCACGCCTGCGCTCAATGTCCAGGTCGGGTATGGCAACTATGAGACTTTCACCACCAACCTCTATGGTACGACGGGCATCGTCGATAACCTGGCGGCGGACATCGCCTATGAATCGCGCGACCAGCGCAGCGGTTGGGGTTACGACCTGACTACCGGACAGCAGATCAATCTCGGCGAAGAGTATGCAGTGCGTACCAAGTGGAAGTGGACGCCGACGGCAAACACCTCGATCACCGCGGCAATCGATCACTATTATGATAACTACGACTACGGGATCAATGAGACGGTCGTCCCCGGTACGCTGTCCGCTGGAGATGGCACGTTTGCAGGCCTGTTCAACACGCAGGGGAATAACCCGTATTCCCACAACAGTGACGGACCAGGTCGTTCCGGTCATGCAGTACACATCGACGGACAATCATTGATCATCGACCACGACTTCGGTTGGGCAGCCATCAAGAGCATCAGCGCGCGGCGCTATACGACCGACTATGTCTCTTACGATCAGGATGCCGGCCCGGGTCACTACAACGATGCACGCTGGCCTTATAGTCTGGAACAGTACAGCGAAGAGCTGCATCTGACCTCGCCCGACAGTGCCGCGCTATTCGGGCACCAGCTTCATTGGCTGGCCGGTCTTTACTACCTCAACATGCGCGATTTCCTGGCTTTGAATACCAGCGGCGCGGTAGATGGAACCGGCTTGCTGTACGTAGGCAGCAGCACCTCCTTTACCCGTTCGTATTCGGCGTTTGTCGACAGCACGGTCGAAGTGGTCAGGGACACCAACCTGACTCTCGGGTTTCGTGAAACCGCAGACCGCATTGATAACGAGTCTTCGACCTTTTTCCTGGCTGCGCCCGGCGTGGCGTTTACTACCGTGTTCCCGATGGGTCAGGCGGACGCTACGCGTGGTACCTGGCGGGCTGTGCTCGATCACAAATTTGAGCCCGATCTGATGGTGTATGCGTCGGCTTCCAGCGGCTTCAAGAGCGGCGGATTCAATTTGTATTCGCCTGGCGGAGCCGCGGTGCGGCCTGAGACGATTGATGCCTACGCGATTGGCGTGAAGTCCGATCTGTTCGATCGCCGCTTGCAGATCAATGTCGAGGGATTCGACTACAACTACAAGGATCAGCAGGTGGAAGTGATCGAGGGCGGTGCGGCCTTCAATGTCAATGCCGCTGCTTCGCGCATCTACGGTGCCGACCTCAAGTTGGTGGCGACACCGCTCCATGACCTGAGTGTGTTCGCGAATCTGGGTTATCTGCATGGCCGCTACGGGAGTTTCCCCGGTGCGCCGGTTTATCTGCAAAGCCCGGCGACCTGTACGCCAACGCCGCAACGCCTCCCCGGTGCGCTGGTGCCCGGCGACACGCAGTGCAGTTTCGATGCCGCGGGTCTGCCGACCATTCGGTCACCGACATGGTCGGGAAATGTAGGCTTCGATTACAAGTTTGCGCTCGGCTCGGCGGGTGCGCTTGACCTGAATGCTAACTACTACTACACGAGCACCTTCGATTGGGATCCGTCCGGGCAGTATCCCGAGCCGCCGTTCGGACTGCTGAGTTCGTCGCTGATCTGGTCCTCACCGTCAGCGAAATACGATACGCAACTCTGGTGCAGCAACTGCCTGAACAAATATCACAATACGTTCATAGCGGAATCCGGTCCGGCCGAGCAGATGGCACCGGCGGAGCCCCGCTTCTTCGGTATCAAGGTCGGCGCCCATTTCTAGTCGGCGGCCGCTGCCTTAATCGTCCGATCCGCCCGGAGTGACATCCGGGCGGATCGCACCGGTCTCGAGTGTGTGATCAGGCCTGCTTACCGGCGGCGGCGGCGGCGGCGGCGGCGGCGCGATAGCGCGCGCGCAGGATATCCTTCTTGACCTTTCCGGTGGCGTAGTGGGGCAGTTCTTCCGCGAACAGCACCTCCTCTGGAAGCCACCACTTGGCAACGCTGGTCGCCAGGTGCGCCCGCAGCGTATCTGCGGACACCTGCTGCCCGGGTTTGAGCACTACGTACAGTGCCGGTCGCTCTTGCCAACGTGGATGTGGGACGCCGATGACGGCCGCCTCCGCCACTGCCGGGTGGCTGCAAGCAGCGTTTTCCAGATCGATCGAACTGATCCATTCACCGCCGGATTTGATGACATCCTTGAGCCGGTCGGTCACGCGCAGCGCGTTACCAGGCTCGATTGCGGCCAGGTCGCCGGTATTGAGCCAACCCTCGGCATCGACCAGGGTGATGTCCGGTCGTCGAAGATAACCACTGGCGCAGGCGTGACCACGTACCTGCAGGTGGCCAATGCTGCTGCCGTCCTTGGGGAGTGGTTTCCCCTCGGGATTTACGACGCGAATGTCGGTGCCGAAGACCGGCTGTCCCTGCGGCGCCTGAGATTCGCTCCGTCCAGACAGCACATTTTCCGGCGTCCATAACGTGGTGGCCGCATGAGTGGTTTCCGTCATGCCCCACACCTGCACGGTGCGGACCCCGAATTCGCGCCAATAGGTGCGCATGAGTGCCAGTGGCGGCGCCGCTCCGCCGCAGACGATCCGATTCAACGAACCGAGTCGCTGCCCGCTCTGCAGGCAATGCTCGGCGATCGAGAGCCACACGGTCGGGACCGCCGGTCCGACGGTGGCGCCCTCACCGACGATGAGCTCCTGCAGGCTACGACCGTCCAGGGCGCGACCGGGGAGCACCAGTTTTGCGCCGGCCATCGGACCGATGTAGGGGGCGCCCCAGCCATTACAGTGGAAGAAGGGCGCAATGATGATGATCGCATCTTGCTCGCTCAGGCCCCAGACGTTGGGGGCCGCGATGGCCATGGCGGACAGATAGCTGCCGCGGTGACTGTAAAGAATGCCCTTCGGGTCGCCGGTGGTGCCGGAAGTAAAGCATAAGGTCGAGGCGGACCGTTCATCGAAGCTTGGCCATGCGAAGCCCGGATCGCCCTCCGCAATGAGCTCTTCGTAGTAAAGCGCATCTGGACCTATCGCATCGGCCGCGGTTGGTCGAGGACCCATGATGACGACAGACTCGACACTAGGAAGCTGGGATTGCAGCTGCCGGAGCAGCGCTAAGCACTCGGGGTCGACGAACACGAGCCGTGATCCGGCATGATTAATGGTGTATATCAGGTGCTCGGGTGACAGCCGCGGATTGGCCGTGTGCAGGACCGCACCTATTCCTGGCACGGCGTACATCAGCTCGAAATGGCGATGCGTTGTCCATGCCAGCGAGCAGATGAAGGCGTCTGTTCCAAAGCCACGTCGGTGAAGTGCCGATGCCAGACGCCGGGCGCGTACTGCGGCCCGGGCGTAGTTATAACGGAAGAGCCCGCCATCGCTCCAGGAGACAATCTCCTTGTGAGGGTAGGTATCCGCCGCATGTTCCAGCAATGCGGTCAACAACAACGGCTGAAACTGGATCAGGCCCTGCATGGTTGCCCCGTTAATTCCTTATGCCATCACGCTGCCCGAAGGTCAGGGATAGCGCCTCATGAGCCACTCGGCCACGAGCACCGGTTTCTCGCCGCCCTGCCTCTCGACCGTCACATTCCAAGTCAGCTGAGCGCCGGGTGCCAGATCGAGATAGCCGCCCAATGCGAACCGTGCGCGGATGCGGTCACCCGACAGCACCGGGGCAGTGAATCGGATCCTATTGAACCCGTAGTTGACGCTCATCTGGGTGCCACCAATGTCCAGCGCCGCGGCGAATAGCGGCGCCAGCAATGACAGCGTCAGGAAGCCGTGCGCAATCGTGGTGCCGGCAGGGGCCTCGCGGGCGGCCCGCTCGACATCCATGTGAATCCACTGGTGGTCGTGAGTGGCCCCGGCGAAGGCCACGATCTGTGACTGCGGCACCGACAGCCAGTCGCTCACCGACAGTTCCTCGCCCACCAGCGTTGTCAGTGCCGCGATGCTGGGGAATTGCCTGGCTCCCATCGGCTTTCGAATCTCCAGTTGCAAGGATTCGGTATGATAACGTGTGCGTATTCGCGGCTCAATCAGCCAATTCCGAATCCGCTAGGCGTCAGCGGCCCTATGCGGTCACTCGATGCGTGTAGCAGCAGATCCGGTAGTCACCCGGTTCTCAATGGCCCCGAGTTGGTCGATTTCCACCCGCACAACATCGCCCGCTTTCAACCAAAGCGGCGGTTTGTGGGCGGCGGCGACTCCGCCACACGTGCCAGTGAACAGCAGATCTCCAGGCTCGAGCGTCATCGCCTGGGATAGCCATTCCACCTGGGCGTAGCAGTCGAACACCAGATTCCGGGTATTGCTCTTCTGACGCTGGTCGCCGTTGACCAGGGTGCGGATGCCCAGAGCATGAGGATCTACGCTGTCGGCAGTGGTGATCCATGGGCCGATCGGGGCATGGGTGTCGAATGACTTGCCGATGACCCACTGACTGGTTCGCAACTGCCAGTCTCGCACGCTGACGTCGTTACCGACGCAATAGCCGAACAGCACTTCCTTTGCCCGGTGGCGCGGCACGTTACGGCAACGCCTGCCTATGACGGCCACCAATTCACATTCGTAGTCGAGTTGTTCGGAAACCGCCGGCAATTCTATGGCGTCGCTGGGGCCCGCGACGGCCGTGACGGCCTTGGAGAACCACACCTGATGCGCCGGGCGTTCGAACCCGGATTCGGCAATGTGATCGGCATAGTTCAGGCCGATAGCGAAGATGCTACGCGGCCGCAATACCGGCGCCAGCAGGCGAATGGCGCCCAACCCATAATCCGGCGCACGCTGGGCGAGCGCGGCCACCTGCGGGCCATAGTGCGGCCACGCGGTAATCAACGTCACCATGTCCGGCGGCGCACCGGCAATGTGCAGCGAAATGTCTGCTACACCGCCGTCGACCAAGACGCCAGTTCGAACGGAATCATTGACCGAATATGTGGTTAGTCTCATGCGGGTGCTTGGCGGTAACTGAGAAGGCAGTAGTCGAGCGGCATAATGGCGAAAGTATGTACACGTGTGCGTAAGTATGCAAGGATAAGATCTCACAAGTTTCAGTGTTCTAGCACGACGTGTTCAGCGGTATCGGGAGCGCGGTCGCGTTGGATGCAGCGACAGGGAACGTCCCAAAATCCATGAAAATTTCGCTGACGTTCGATAATGGTCCGGAGCCAAGCACTACCCCGCACGTACTGGACACATTGGGCGCGCACCAGGTCAAGGCTACTTTCTTCCTCTTGGGAAAGAACCTGAATATTCCGGAGCGGCGCGCACTGGCAGCTCGTGCCTTCGCGGAAGGCCACCTGCTGGGCAATCATTCATACAATCACTCGGTTCCGTTCGGCCTGATGGAATCCCCTGCTGATGCGGTGGAGGAGATCCTGTCAACCGATGCATTGCTGGGTGAGTTGCGCGGCTCGGAGCGCCTATTTCGGCCGTTCGGCCGTGCGCGCGTGGGGCCGCATTTATTGAACAAACGCGCCTGGGACACGCTGGTAGCGCACAAATTCACCTGCGTCCTTTGGACCTACATTCCGCCGGAGCGAGACCAGCCGGATTCCTGGATGCAGCTGGCACTGGACGCCTGCCGCAGCACTGAGTGGAGTGTCATCGTGTTGCACGATCTTCCCACCGGAGCGATGCGTAATCTGGGCCTGTTTCTGACCATGGCTGCGGATGCAGGCGCGGAGTTCAGACAGGACTTTCCTCCGGAGTGCACGCCGCTGCTAAAGGGCATTCCCTTCGGATCGCATGAGCATCTGATGTCGACCGGCGCATAGAGATCATGGCCGCCGAGCGATTCAAACTGACGCAGTCCCTCATGGCTACGGCCGCGACGGTGCGTGTGGGTAAATTGAGTACACTGCGCGTTGGCGTGCAAACACTGCTGCAGTTTGCAGGAAATGCGGCGCGATCCTGGAGAATAGGATGACGGGACCTCGCCTCGTTCGAAACGCTGGCAGGCGGCGGTGAAGCCGCATCTGCTGTTACTTCCGGGCATGCTTTGTGATGAGGCCTATTACGCCCCGCAACTGCCCGAGCTGACAAAGCTGGCGAGGATATCGATAGCCTCCTATCCCAATTTGGAATCCATCTCGGCGATGGCGGATGCGGTACTGCGTGGTGCGCCCGAGCGGTTCGCGATCGCTGGCCATTCTATGGGCGGGCGCGTGGCCCAGGAGGTGATTGCACGCGCGGCGCATCGGGTAATTGGTCTTGGCTTGTTCGGCACAGATTATCGCGGCTTCAGAAGCTCTGAGGAAAGGTTGCGGGAAGAATCGCGTCGCCTCGAGTGGCTCGATCTGGTGGATTCGAACGGCTTTGCGCACTTTGCGCAGCGGTGGGCCCCGCTACTGGTTGCGCCTTCGCGCCGTAGCGATAGCGAGCTGCTTGGGCGCATCGTGGCGATGGCCGAACGAGTGGGTCGTGCAGGATTAGACGCTCATTGCCGAGCCGGGCTGTCGCGATCGGATTACTCTGAACTATTACCGAAAATCGATGTGCCCACGCTCGTGTTGGGCGGGAGCGAGGACACGGTGCGGCCGCCTGATCTACACCGGGACATCGCCCAGCGCATCCCCAATGCTCATTTCGCGATCATCGAGGGTGCCGGTCACATGACGTCTATGGAAGATGCTGCCGCGATGACCGCTGAAATGGTGCCCTGGCTTGCACAGCTTGGTGGCTGATCGGCGCACCATTCCATGCCGGATGCGAGGCATCGATAGGGGACGCTCGCACAAGGTGCCACGCCGCTCAACGCACCAGGTCTGATCCCTACTATGATGCGTGCTTCGCCGTCGCGGCGTCATAATCGAAGACTGGCGCTGCCTCGAAAATGTCGTGCTCGTGAATCCAGCGCTGTGTCGATTCGAAAGTCTCGCGCGAATACGGCAAAAACACCACCCGCTCGCCCGGGCCGAAGAGCCGCACATCCACGCGCTCGCGATAGCGCGGCGGGATCTCACGCGCATAGTGATGCTTGTACCGCTCGGCGGCGAGATCGATGTCCAGCTGCGCCCGCTTAAGTGCCCGGAAATAGCGCTCGACGTCCTCGGTGGGTGTCGGCGGCGGGACCATGAAGCCGCCCATGAACGTGGCGTCCACGACCTTGCGCATCCCGAGCTGTTCGCACACGTAGTACCCAATGCCCCAGACAGTGATTGCGGCGACATCACTATCAAGGCCCGCATCGACGCGAGCCCATGGCATGCCACCAAACTTCAATTTGATGTCTGCGCGCTTGAGAAACGGCTCGAGCGCTTGGATCGTAGTGTAGTGGCTACCGGACCGATAGCCCACGGCGATTTCCTTACCGGCGAGATCTTCGGGCCAGCGAATGGGCGAATCCGAACGAACCATGATGGCCCCGGGCATCACAGAGTAGGCACTCGCCCACATGCGGCCGACATTGCGCGCCGCAGCCTCATTCACAGTCCAGTGGCACGCGCAACTGATGTCGGAGTGCGCTTCGCCTTTGGCTCCGCCACCCTGCTCGTACATCTCATACGCGCCGGATCGAATCTCTCGAAGGGTTCCTGTGGCAGGATCAAGCTCTTTCAACCGATTTTCGTGCTGTTCGTCCGTTGCAAGGCGATAGCTCAGGCCCTCATCACGGAAGTATCCTTTCTCGTGTGCGATCCAGTCATGGAGCCGGCCGTGGGGACGGATGACGAATTCAGGCATGATGAACTCCCGATCTTTGCCGATAATTATCACGCGTGGTGAAGTGCCGTTGGGTTATTCTGCACCGCGCTTTTCCCGATATTGTGTCCTAGTATCCCCCCCGGGCAGCTCTGGACAATTGTCGTCCAACTCGACGAGAGAAACCAGTTAGCCGGCGTTGGCGTCTGAACGGCACTAAGCACGCAACTATGGCGCCTCAAGTCTCAATTATTCTGCCCTGCTATAACCGCGTGCAGTATTTGCGCTACGCGGTAGATTCTGTACTGACGCAGACCTTTCAGGATTGGGAACTCATCGTCGCCGATGATGGTTCGGGCGCGGAAACTGCGACCTACCTGACGGAGCTCGAAAAACTGCCTCAGGTCAAAGTCCTGCGTCTGCAGCACTCCGGCAACCCCAGCATCGCGCGGAATTCGGCGTTGCGCGCGGCGCGCGGCACTTATGTGGCCTTTTTGGATTCCGACGACCTGTGGCTGCCGACCAAGCTGGAGCTTCAAATGGATTTGCATCGCTCGTGTGCGGCGCGGCGTTGGAGTTACGTTGCCCTGGAACGCATCCATGAGGATGGAAGTTTGATGCAGGGCGAGCCGCGGCGTCAAACGCCGGACGGCGCCATTTTCGAGCCGTTGTTACGCCTGGCGGCTTGCGTGTGCTTGTCTAGCGTGATGGCGGAACGCGCGTTGCTTGAACAGGTGGGCTTTTTCGACGAAGCGCAGCCGTTCTTTGAGGACTTCGACCTTTTTCTACGCCTGAGTCTACATAGCCACGTTAGCGTAGTAGTGCAACCACTCGTGCGCATGCGCAGCCACACTGAACACTACTCGGCCAATCGCGTGGACATGCTCGCGGGGAGGGCGCGTCTGCTTGGAAAGATGCAACCCGAAGCAGAACGGTTGGGGCTACGTGCGATCCTGCAACAGCAACAGAACGAGAATAACGCCAACCTGGCCCGCGCGTACGCTGGTACCGGGCGCCGGCGCGAGGCACTGAGATTCCTTTCGCGCGCCCCGGAGGGCGCGTGGCGTCAGCAACATTGGTGGGTAGCGCGCGCCGCTGTAGCCAAGTCCTTCGCGCCCGCCTGGGTACGCGCGGCGTATCGCAGACTGCGCTACGGATCGGATTCCGCCCAACTCTGACCGATTTATTGTCCAAGGAGCGCGGATTTTCCGAGCTTCTTGAGAATTCTTGAGAAGTTCTGAGGACTATTCGGCGCGCCCACCGCCGATCGCCAATGCCACCGACACCTTCAGAGACCATCGATCCGTAATAACAAGCGCGCAAAGCGGTGATCGCCGCGGCGCAACTGATCGCGATATCGGCCATAAGGCCACTGAGCTTTAGCTTATTGGCCAGTTTCTCGCCTGCCTCGCCATTGGCGTCGATCACGAGCGTCGGCGAGCAGGTTATAAACTCCGTATTGCAATAAGTCATGGCTCCGCCGGGTGAAGACAAGCCGGTTAATCTCGGCCGCAGCCGCCCTCAGCGCTGCGGCCCGGGTGCGTCATCAGCGTGTCAAAAATCATTGGGCGGCGCTTCGTGCCACGACACATCACTCAGGTGGTCCGTCAAAGCCGATCGCGTGTGCCGCCTTGGTGGTCGTCATCTTTGCCGGTGAGCGCGCCAGAGCCGTCAGGATGCCTTGCAGGATTCTTGTGGGACTAGGCGGGCAGCCGGGTACGGCAATATCGACGGGGATGATATTCGAGACTCGGCCACGGCTGGCGTAGCTCTCGCCAAAGAGGCCGCCGGTGCAGCCGCAGTCGCCAATTGCGACCACGAGCTTCGGGTCCGGTGTGGCCTCATACGTTCGCAGCAGGGCAACCTCCATATGTGTGGAGACCGGTCCGGTGACCAGAAGAAGATCGGCGTGCCGAGGGCTTGCGACGAATCGGATACCGAGCCCGTCGAGGTTATAGAGTGGATTATTCAGGGCATGGATTTCGAGCTCGCAGCCGTTACAGGAGCCGGCGTCGATGTGACGGATGCACAGCGCGCGGCCGAGCATGGCACGAATGCGGTCTTGCAGGCCATCGCGCACGCGCAAGCATTCATCCGCCGCCGGCGGCGGCTCGGAGACGATGCCGAGCGATGCAATCTGACGCACAATTTTTAACATGAGACTGCGCTACAGGTCGTGGCCGCTATAGGAAAGGTTGAAGGACTTATTGATGAGCGGAAAATCCGGGACGATGTTGCCAATAATAGCGTGCTCGAGCACAGGCCAGTTCTGCCACGAGGGATCGTGTGGATGACAGCGGCGGATTGTTCCGTCCGGTCCGGCTTCGAGTGCGACCAATACCGGTCCGCGCCAACCCTCGACCAATCCAATGCCGACGGTCCGGTCGACGGGAACCCGCACCGGCGCACGGTGCGGTCCTTCTGGCAATGAGCCGAGAATATGTTGGATGAGTCGACACGATTCCGTGAGTTCATCGAAGCGAATCGTGACACGTGCGGCCACATCGCCCTCGCTGCGAACCATTTTTGCTACCGACAACTGCGTATACGGCGCGCACGGTAGGTCGCAGCGAAGATCGAACGCTTGGGCGCTGGCACGGCCGGCGAGTCCAGTCAGCCCGAGACGTGCAGCCAGTTCGGGAGCGACTATACCAGCGCCGATAAAACGATCGCGCAGCCCTTCGTGCTCGTCATAGATCGCGCGGAGGATCTGCACCTGTCGTGCGAGTCGCCGCACACTCGCGCCGAGTGACCGAGCGTCGCTGGGGGCGAGATCCGCGCGGGTGCCGCCGGGTACCACGGCGTTCATCAGATAACGCTCTCCCAGAGCCTCGAGACTAGCGCGCAGCATCTGCTCCTTTAAGCGCGAGAACTGCGCCAGACCAAATGCGAAGCCGGCATCGTTACCCAGCGCTCCGAGATCACCCAAGTGATTGGCCACTCGTTCGAGTTCAAGGTACAGCGCGCGCAGCCAAGCGCCACGCGACGGAATCTCATCTCCCGCGATGCCCTCGAGCGCCTGACAGTAAGCCCATGAAAACGCCACGGCCGAATCCCCCGACACCTGCGCAGCCAGCCTGTGTGCTTCGAGAATCGGTAGCTGCATGAAGCGCTTCTCAATGCCCTTATGCACGTACCCCAGGCGCTCCTCGAGTCTCAAAACCTTCTCGCCCACCACCGATAGGCGAAAGTGTCCGGGCTCAATGGTGCCCGCGTGTACGGGACCGACCGCAATCTCGTGCACGCCATCGCCTTCAACGCGCACGAATTCGTAGTCGTCGATGGCTGGCGCGGCTGAGGGCTCCGCCGGCGTTTGATCGATCAGTGGTCGATAACTGCGCGGCCATGCCGCGTGCCGCAGCCACGGACGCACATCCGGATCGGTAGAATGTATGCCCGAGAGATCGGCCATCGCGCGCATG
>Ga0209483_1002636_pt1 | contig 12337 bp, 10 predicted proteins | sample NGEPerA_FD_184508 | JGI IMG/M metagenome (GOLD analysis project Ga0209483, IMG submission 184508) | Arctic peat soil microbial communities from the Barrow Environmental Observatory site, Barrow, Alaska, USA - NGEE PermafrostL2-A... | ecosystem: Environmental > Terrestrial > Soil > Wetlands >... | reverse complement strand
ATCTTGCCGAGCGGAAGCGGGCTTCCCGCCCCGGCATTGGCAAAGACGATGTCGAGGGTTCCGCGCTCGGCCTTCACCGCCGCGTAGAGCCGGTCGAGGTCGGCCAGATCGGAGATCGAGCCCTTCACTGCGCGGGCGTTGGGCCCAAGGTCGGCCACAGCGGCGTCGAGCTCTGCCTGCCGGCGGCCGAAGATGAAGACGATGGCGCCCTCCTCGATGAAGCGCTTTGCTGCGGCGAGGCCGATGCCGGTAGCCCCACCCGTGATGACTGCAACTTTCCCTTGAAGCTTTCCCATATTTAGTCCCTTCGGAATGTGTGAAGCATTCGGTACACTTGGGTAGATTCTTTGGCGGCGGACGAAAACTGCTTAAGAGTCCAAAATTATTGTCTATTCGTCCAGAAAGAGTGCTCAACTGAGCTGTTTTGCACCTTTTGATCGAGCTGGGACGCGCGGCTCGAGGAAGAGGAGTGTAGGAGTTGTGACGCTGGAAGGTAGGAGAATGTCCGTCAAGGGTTCTTCTACGTGATTGTGCGCTTGTCCGACAAACGAAGCTGTGCAGTTTCGTACAGTTCTCACAGAACACTATGGCTTTCGAGTGCAGATGGAGGCTCAGTTGGACCCGATAACAGACATCTTCAGAACGATGCACGTAACCGCTTTCGGTCAGCACAGGCTCGAAGCCACAGCCCCGTGGGGCTTGATACAGGAGAAGCAGACCGAAGTGAAAGTCACGCCTTCCGGCAAAAAGAATTCACCCACAGATCTGGCGCACTTCGCCATGCTGTCGCGCGGTAACTGCTGGCTCAGTGTGGAAGGAATTCCGGAGCCGATTCCCCTCACCGGTGGAGACTGCTTCTTGCTGGGCCGCGACACTTCGATCGTCATGCGCGATAGCCCGCGAACACGTCCAAGGTCAACCTTCCGCGAAATCGGGGCCAAAGCCAGGAACAATGTCGCTCATCATGGAGGGGGTGGCGCACCGACGACAATCGTCTGTGGGTCCATGAGTTTCGATCACGCCAGCCTGAGGCCGATCACTCAGTTATTGCCGAGCTTCATTCTGGTTAAGGCCGAGCAGGCACGCACGCTTGCTCTTCACGACACAATGCGAGCGCTGGCGTCAGAAATGGCAGAACAGGTGCCGGGATCTGAAATAGTCGCGAATCGGCTAGCCGAGGTCCTGTTTATCCAAATACTCCGGGCGCATATCGCGTCGGGACCGGAACGTAACAAAGGATGGCTTCGTGCGATCTTCGATCCTCAAATGGGCATTGCCCTGAGTGCCATTCACGGCAGAGTGAATACGCCCTGGACGGTCGAATCCCTGGCCGAAGCGGCGGGCATGTCTCGCTCCGCATTTGCAGCACGTTTTAAAGAGCTACTCGGACAAACACCACTGGAATATGTAACCGAGTGGCGGATGCAGAAGGCGATGCAGTTACTCGAACAGCGTGACAAGAAGCTCATAGACGTCGCTCGGTCGGTCGGTTACGAGTCCGACGCTGCGTTCAGTAAGGCGTTCAAGCGAGTTGTCGGGGCCAACCCTGGTGAATATCTCAAACGTGGTATTTGAAGACCAGGGTCATGCCGGAATGGCGGAAGATTGTTTAAGCCGATGATTCTGACTTTGGCGGCGGGGCCTAGGTGCCATGGAAGCGTGTTCTTCCACTGAGATGAGTGCCCCAGGTGCCTCGCATTTGGGAACGGGAGACCACGGACCCAAAACCGACCGAAGCAGACCACGATCAGTCCCGGTAAACGCCCTTCTCGCCAACCAACCACATTCGGCGTTCTCTCGCGTTGAGATCAATTCCGGCCGGTTCAGATTGCCCGCAACCGCCTCCTCATTCCGGAAATGATCGAATTCGCAACTTCCGCAGGGTAGTCATTGGGCAACTTCTCCGCTTCACGATCAATGGCTTCTTCCGCAGTCCCGCGCAATTCATCGAAGATAGAAGTCACGACTTCTTCGCCGATACCGGCACGCTTTGCCGTTTGGATGAAGTGCCGAGCCAAAATGGTTTTCATTATGTAGTGACGGTTATCCCCGATGGCCATCGCCAATCGAAATTGGTTGTGGCGAATGTGATTCGAATCGACGCTTGGTTGCGCCGAAATCACGTCATACATTGGTGTCATGTGGTAACGGCCGCCGGGCGACAAAAACACGCTGAAGTTCTTCGCGTGTCCGTCTGTCGCACCTAACAGCCAGAATGCAATCATCGCTTTGAGAAAATTCCTCTGATCCTCTGCGGGAGTATCGCTCCCGCGGAATAGGTGAAGAATCGTTTCGATCCCCGGCCCCCCATCGGTCTGATACTTGCGTGACGGAACGACAGAAAGAGCTTGGCAGCAATCTTCCTGCGGCAAACGCAGTAAGCGCCCATCCTGAGTCCACAGCCGGTCGAAGCGCTCAACAATCAGCACGCGACGCTCTCGATACGTCGCCATCTGCGCCTTGGCAACAGGCAAACCGAGAGCAGCAAGCAGCTTCAGACACAGATACTCGTTCTCAACGCTATGGGTCAGGTCTAGGCCATTCGGGAGTTGTCCGATCGACGGTTTGAAGATGTGAGTGGTTGCCGTGGTCCCGTGCGGCTTGTACCAGCGCCGGTTCCAATGGAGCAGGGCTGTCTTTTCCTGCGCTCCTGCAATCGAGATGCGAAACTCTTCATCTTCTCCAATACCCAATGGCGAAGTGGCAAGATTCGCAAGCAAAGTTGAGATCTCTCCTTTGCTTATAGGCGTTCCATCAACTGCGCCCGCCTGCCCCGGCTCAATATCCGGCGGCAGGAACTGCAATGCGCCCACACAGTCGCGTCCAATCGCATTCAGTAGACTGTAGGCGTCAGTCCCTTCTGCTTTAGCACGCGTGGCAATACGCCTGCGCAGTTCCCCGTTGTCGGGTAGCAGATTCTCGAAAACTGCCAATACCGGTGTGCCCGTATAAGCAGCTTCCCGCTGAGGCAAGGAGAGAGACACGGGTAGGGCATGCGGCCAGGCCAGCCAGCCGGCATCATATTGAAACGCGATTGCTCCAGTTGAATCGCGGCGAAGCTGCCCGACGAGCCTACTATTCAAGTAAACATTCAGGGGAACGTAACGACGCTGTCTGGCCATTAGAAGATCCCCTCAATGTCCTTCGTCGAGCCCTTTGACCTTGGGCGAACCACCATTTCCAGGTCGAGAGCCGCGAGCGTATCGAACAGCGTCCCAAGGCGTGCGTTCGACGTCGAATTCTCCAGAGCTGAGATCGTTGCCTGGCGCAACCGGATGCGAGCCGCAAGTGCCTCCTGGGTGAGGCCTGTCGCTTTTCGGTTGCGTTGCAGAACCATGCCGAGTTGTTTGGGAGTACGAGTGATCTGGTCCATGAAATACTTCCGCCTTATACGGAATACCGCATAATACACAAATATACGCTATACCGTGTATTTTGTAAATATGCGCCATAGCGTATCTTTTGATTGACCAAATTTCGCCTGAAAGGGCACGGATTGCTAGCGATAACGATCAGTTATCGACAGTAACTGCACCTGTCCCGTGTTGGCTGGCTGAATGGTCAGCCAGCAATATCTATCGACGCCAGGACCACTTGGTTCCTCAGCCACGTTTGTTCCCTGCTTGTCCAGTGACGTCGATCACGATATAGCCGCCCAGGCTGCCGGTATTTTATTGAAATCGGATTTCGCTCGGCTTCTTCTCTACCCATTCAACTAACCGTTGGTCTCTCAATCAAAGGAATTCGAATGGAGAATCAGCGTCCAGAAACACCACCCAAGACAATTATTCGTCTAGCCGAAGTTCTGCGCAGAACTGGGTTCAGCAGATCGACGCTCTATGGCCTGATCGCCAAAGGAGACTTTCCGCATCAGATGTCCCTGGGTGCGCGATCAGTTGGCTGGATCGAGCAAGAGGTCGCTGGCTGGATTGCGCGACGGGCAAGCATGCGTCCCGCTTCGGAATCCCAAACCTGGCTGGTTGACGAGGAACTACTTTCAAAAACTTCCAGCGATGATACGATTCGAAATACACCTGCGGTAAAGGGCTTGATCATGAATCGCTACGAGGCAAAGACACAGAAGCTGCATGGTAGTTCTTCGGCACCCAATCTCGCTCAACTCGAATTGATTGGAACGAGCGTCTATGTGGATAGGTCGACTGGTGCGATTTGGTTTCAAATCCCGCGGCCAAAGCAATCTGCTGACTAAGCTGCGGCGGACTTTCGCACATCTATCTGATCGAACTGTTGATTCATCGACAAGGCGTCGGCGAAAAAACTGGGCGACGGGAGAAGCAGGAATCGCCTGCACGACGATACGAACGCGGCTTTTTCCCCCGCCGAAATCCGTTGCTCATCAGTGCTCACCGCAAAATCAGCTTTGCCGCCCAATCGAGAGTAGCAACGTCCTTACCGTCAGGAAATTGTGGTAGCTGTGCAACGCCTTGCGAGTCTGTAGTCACGGTAGACTTGTCAAGCCACTCTCCCTTTCTCGTGTCGTACCAGGTGAACTTGTAAGTCTTGTTCGGTTCGAGATTATTGATTTTTGCACGCTCTGCCTTCTCCTCGAAGTAGACAAGAGCCAAGTCTTTCTTTTCGGTCCGCATCATGAGCGCCCAGCCGTCCAATCCCGTTTCAGAGCTGCCAGGAGCTTTACGAGGGCTAATGTCATCCGAAGCGAGTTGAAGATCCTGATAGGCTTTACCTTCCGATGTGATGAACTTCTTCATCCACTGCATCTGCTCGGCAGAGTCATACTTCAAAGCTTCCCAGATGTACGGCCGGCTTCCCTTGGGCTCGTCGGTGGTAGTGAAGTCGTATGCTCCGTGGCCGTAAACGTGACCAACCAAGCCGCCAGAGAGCACCGAACCATACATCATCGCGCGGGCAAAGTAATTATCCCGATCCGAATTAAACGGTGGGCGCTCACCTGCCGGTGAATTCAAACCTCCAGCGAGTGTCCAGCCAGCGTAATACGGTTCCAGGTTGATGGCAGGAATCGGATCAGGTAAGCGGAACAGAGTCTCGATAGCCTCATACATCGCGTTATTTCTCGGATCATTGCCCACGCTGTGCAATGTTATCCATGGCGCCGTTTCGCGATGTCCGAAGCTGGTATAGGTCGAGTGATCAATGAGGGAAGTGACTGGCTGGTCGAACGGCATTGGCCCGTATTTCTTTAAGTGATAAATCAAGGCTTCATTGAATTCAGCAGATGAGAGACCGGGAATGTGACGTGCAGATGGTGCTGTGGGCTTGAATGTGGGCCGTGGCGTGACGTCGAGGTGGATCTTGCTGAGAATGATGTTATAGGCGCCATAGCGAGCCACCAGGTACTGAACAAATCGGCCATAAGACTCATTGAAATTGAAATAGGCCTTCCACGCCTCACAAACATCGCGCCGCGTGGTTTCAATCATTGGAATGAAACCTTGCGCGTTCAAATACTCAATCTTTTTATCGATGCTCTGGAAGTACTGCGGGACAATCGCATCATAGTTCGGTAACCCTTTACGATTGGGGAGAATCTCAAATGGCCGGTAACCATGCTCGTCGTGCATGTCTTTAGCGGTATCTTTGCCGCCGACTGTAACGCCAAATTTTTCCCATGCATTGCGGTAGGGGACGCCCTTTTCGTCGCTATAAGTAGACGGATACTGATCGGACGCCCACGATGGAAATGCCGCGATCATACTGACTGAGTTATAACCCTGGCCCTTGATATACGCGACAGCGTCTTCGAAAGTAATCCCCGGGCCAGGAGTGTAGTTTGGCTCTGGCGGATTGCCTGTATACGGAAGGCGCCAAGTTAATGCGGCCAGCCATGTGTCGCCGACGAGGAAGAACGGCGTGCCATCGGCATACTGAAGAGCATGATGTTTAGCAGTGTCCCTCAGAAATCCTCGCCGCGTGGAGTTTTCGTTTTTCTCGCCTTCGGTCCAATCCTTCGCGATAAACTCGCCGGATTTACCGTTAAGTCCTGTGTCTCCGGTTTGATTCGAATTGCTAGTCCAACTCCATTTTCCCGGTGACATTGCTACCACCCTGACTCGCCAGATATTGCCGCCGTCCCAGAAGCCATAGACCTTTTTTGAGAAATTCGGCCCCTTCAATTCCACCCAAGCGTCCACGTCCTTATACGCATTCGGATGAGGCTTGGCTGCATGGAGAACGATCTCCTGCATTTCCCAGGTGTGAGCTGCTTGCGCTGAAAGCGGAACGAAAGTAAGCAAGAAAAGCAGAATCGAGCCCACAATTGAAGTGCGAATTTCTGAGTAGTGCGGCATTGCTTTTCCTCCAACGGGTGCATGGGCCAAAACGCGGCAAAGGGGCACTGTGGTCGTTCAGGGCGTGATTACGGTCTTACCGCCATTGCCGAGACGAGCCTTCTCCAAAGCGTCATTCGCCTGAAGCAAGGAGTATCGGTCAGTGACTTCGTGCGCAAATCGAATTTGCCAATGGGGTGTTTCGAGTAATTTCAGGGCCGCATCGACATGTCTTGGTTCGAAGCCCCAACTACCGATCACCTGAAGCTGCTTGCGCGTTATCACATGCGGATTCATCAGCACCTCGCCGGCATTGGCGTACTGGCCAAGGACGAGGTACTTGCCGCCGTCACGGCACAGTTCCCAGCCTTCAGGAACAGCGGAGGGGCGGCCCACGCATTCGACAACAACGTCAGCGCCGTAGGGCCCGATATGATCGAACAGGATTTTGCGTCGCGCTTCGGGCGTAGTTGCCTCTTCCACCGAAATCACGGCATGAGCGCCGAATTCTTTTGCGAAGTCCAGTCGGCGCTGAGGCGCCCCGATGACGATCGCTTTCGACGCTCCCGATTGCAAAGAAACAGCCAGGGCTGCGAGGCCCACCGGGCCACTGCCTTGAATAACTACAACGTCGCCCAAGGTCACAGATGCGCGCTCAAGTCCGTGAAGAACAGTTGTCAGAGCGCATCCAGCACCAACCACAGCCTCAGTTGGAATGGAGTCGGGGATTCGAAAGATTGAAGATCCCGCGCGCAGAAGGATGAATTCGGCATAACCGCCGCGCAGGTGTGGTTGCTCATCGGCACAATAAGAGATGCCATAGGCTTTGCGAAAAACGCAACGAGTGGGCTGGCGCTTTTGCCTGCAGTAAAAGCACTCACCACACACGACAGAGCTTGCCCATGTCACTCGGTCTCCTACTGAAAGAGTTCTTCCACGCCAGTCCCGTTCGAGCCCAAGACCGAGCTTCTCAATATGCCCTACTGTTTCGTGGCCAAGCACTACCGGCAATGGAATACTCAGCTCTCCGTCGGCCAGGTGCACATCCGTGCCGCAGATGCCGGCCATCTCCACCCGAACGAGAGCTTCTCCTGGGCCAGGTTCCGGAATTGGATATTTCCTCAATTCAAGCGCCTGTTTGTACGAGGTTAGCACCGCAGCCGTGCAAGAACTCATCGCTTTCAATTCCTCCCGTTTTAACGTGCAGAATTCGTTCTGAATAGATTTCAGGGGGTCATCGCAATGGCACTACCGGGTCCGGGCTCATACCCTCCGGCGTGTGAACCACCCGTACCACCTTCCGATCTGCGACCGAAATGATGTTGATTTCGTCCTCTTCCTGCACGGAGCAGTACGCCAATTTGCCATCCAACGACAACGACATCGAGACAGGACGTCCGCCGAGAGGAATCTCAATAAGTTCCTTCCGCGTTGCAATATTCGCGAAACCGACGGTCCGGCCTTCCTGCAACGCGTATATCAACGTTTTGCCGTCCATCGTAACAACGAGGCGCACGGGCGCTTTGCCTGAAGTCTCAATGCGCCCCACGTTCTTTTTTTGTTGCAGATCAAAAATGGAAATGGAATTGCCGCCGGAGTTAGCGACGAAGATGGTCCGTCCGTCGGGAGACATTGCCTGCCCCTGCGGCCGCTCTCCAGAGGGCATCGATATGACTTCGCCTGAACCAAGCTTTATTGCTGAAAGATTGCCAGTGTCCGTATTGCTTACGTAGGCCCATTCTTTCTTCGGATCCAGTTTGACGATGTGAGGAGCCTGCCCTTTCACGTCATAGGTGCGAATGACTTTGAGAGCTTTCGGATCCAACACCAGGAGTTTAGATGGCTTTTCCGTTGTCACATAAACGTGATTCGATCTCGCGTCATAATAAATTCCGTGAGGACGGCGAAACTGACCTAGATCGATGGTTGCAGTTCGCTTCATTGAGGCGATGTCGACGATCGAGACTGTGTTGTCGCCCGCGCCGGTTTCCGTCATCCACATCACGCCATTGTCGGCAACGTACAGTGTTTTTCTATCCGGGCTCAGGGCTATCTCATGTGGATGGGTACCGACCTTGGCGCCGCCAATCCTGTGAAACTCAGCATCGTAGAAGCCAATTGAGCCAGCAGCCTTTTCACCCACCACAAAGGCTGCGGTCTGGCCTGTGGCCAAAGCCGCTACTCCCATGAGTAGAAAAACGACAAACCTTTTCATGTAAATCCTCGCGTTTTCCCGAAGCCGGGTCCTCGGGTCCATTATTGCCTACCGCTTGAGAAGCTCAGAACGGAAGTCCCGTTCCAGTCACGGCCATCGCTATTAGTATTTGGGTTCGACCACGACAGCTTCGAAACCTTTATCACTCAAGTTGTGTTCCGTATGCCTGGCTGGAGCACCCCATACAACTGCACCAGCCTTCTGTGTCGAGTGCTCTGACGATTTGCCTTCAGGTTCAATTTGGAAATCCAAAGGGGTCAGGTAAACCACCACTCGATCCAGTGAATGCTCATGCAGTGGTGTCGATTCCTTCGGCCCGATCTTCACGCGAGTAATGCGAACATCGTGATTCTCGAACTCAACCCGGTAGTGTTTCGGATCGACAATCCATGGGTTTTGTGCGCTTGTCGGCGCTCTCTGAGCATCTCCCTTGCCTTTGATTTCCACAACAATCGCGGCCACTGGAACAGTCCCCTTAAGTTGCATCGAGTATGAAGAGTCAGCAGTCTCCCATTGCACCTCGTTTTGTTTCCACGAAATGCTTGCCGACTTTCCATTTGGCATCAGTGTTTCTGCACTTCCTGATTGAAGCCACACAACAGCTCGATCCAGCTTTTGGTGATCGATCTCCGCCATTTCTCCGGGCTTGAGTACGACGTGTAGCACTCGAACTTTCGCGTTATCAATAATCACCTCTCGAGATGCAGCAAAAAGAGGAATACTGCAAACCAGATAGATGGCACACGAGCAGAGATGCTTTCGTAAGACGACTCGAGCTGACATTCCCATCATCCCCCCATATCTTAACTGGAAGCGCCGCGCAAGCTGCGGCACCTCGCGCTCCCACGTTATCACTCGCACCATGCCTATGATCAGGTCCCTACCGTACTCGAAAGGACACTCTCAGATCAGCTGCTCGCGCTGCCATTCGACTGGCTCGATTTTACCGAGCACAACAACGTAGACGACCGCCCCTGCAAGAGCGACGGCGGCGGCGATTGCGAATGCCCAGAAGAACTGACCAGTTTTGTCCACGACAATTCCAGTAACCAGGGGTGCCACAACCCCAGCAAGATTTGCGATGCAATTCTGTAACCCGCTCCATTTTCCCGCCGCGCGAGGCCCGGCGAGCGTTTGAGAAGTTGCCCAGTGGCTTGATGAGTAAACGCCATATGACATGCAGGCGAGGAAAAGGAAGATCATCGATGCTGTTCGATCGTGAACAACAGCGACCGCCACGATGATGGGCGCGAATCCCATTCCCGCGCCCATACACGTCTTGCGAACTCGTGTTGCTGTTGCGCCTGCTGCGATCAAACGATCCGATATCATCCCCGTGAGCGTGGTAACAACTCCGGTTGCAAGATATGCGCCTGCTCCGATGGTAGCCATCTCGCTCATTGAGAAGTGCCGCTCTCGCACCAAATAAAAGGGCAGCCAGGTAAGCACGAAGTACCAAAAGTAGTTTGAACAGAAATGACCGATGAAAGTGGCCCAGGCATCGCGCCGACTCACGATTGCCAGAGTGCTTACTCGGGCATCGACGCGCGTCATAATTCGGCGGCTTCGCGGCATCCATCGGAACCACAGCGGCAACCAGACGAGGCTTCCCATGCCAAGTACGAGGAAGATGGGCCGCCAACCGAAATGCGCGATGAAGAGGCCGCCGAGCAGTGTTCCAAAAGCTGGTCCGCACTTTGCGCCGGCGTCGATGCAGGCATTTGCAAATCCACGCTGATGTTCGACGAAATGTTCCGCGAAGATCTTGGAATAGCTTGGATAGGCGACAGATTCTCCCATTCCGAGCATCAACTGCAGTACCATGAGACCGCCGAAACCTCGCGCCACGCCGGTTCCGCTCTCCGCAAGCGACCAGAGGAAAAACCCTGCAGGCAGAACCCACTCCACCGGAAATCGATCAACTAGCCAGCCGGAGACAATTTGAAAAGACGCATACGTCCAAAAGAGGGCCGACAGCAGGATGCCCAATTGAGACACCGAAATACCAAGTTCATCTTTGAGCGCTGGGGCCGCAATCGAGAGGCTGCCACGATCGAAATAATTGATTGCAACAGACAGGACGAGCAAGACAAGGACGCGGCGAAGCACTTTGGATAGACCAACGTTCGTCTCTTTCAAATCTGACGTTCCAACTTGTAGATTCCGCTGCTCGGGTCCCTTGCTTAACATGAGACCCAGTCCTTCAATATAGTGACTCGAACAGGAGTATAGAATGCATCAATCATTTCGATATTCCTTGAATTGAAACGAGCATTGAAATTCTGAATTGCACGTGGCTTGAAATAGTAAATGTACCCGGAGCGATTGCGCACGATATATTTCGGCAGCATCCTGCGATGCCATCAATTAATGGACGAAGAACAGCGCGCAAATATTTGGTTCTTTTCACGACTACTTGTCAATACCAGTGTCTGCTGCGACTGATATCAGCATCAGGCATGAGTTCGGCAGCCTACTTCGGAGAACGATGTCCCAATCCGGCCAATTGAGCTGGAACTTCCTTGGATTCTCGTTTTAAGAGAGATGCCGATGGCGGGTCAAGCCGGTATTTGCGAGTGAGTAGGAAGTACTGCGTCCGCCGGCAGAATCCCTACTGAGCGCGCCCTTGCTAATAAGATCTTCGATGTCTCGCAGAGCGGTATCCTGTGAGCACTTCTCGAGCTTTGCCCATTTCGAAGAAGTCAGCTTGCCTTCGAGACCATTCAGTAGCCTATTATTCATGCTGCGTTGCCGCTCGTTGAACTCTGTTCCAGTAAAGCGATCCCAAAAATGGGCTTTGCGGAGTACGGTGGCTAGGATTGTCTCAGCATGATCGAAAGCGCGACTAAGACATGCGAGAAACCATTCGAGCCAGCCCGTAATATCAAGATCACCTTTCTGGGTTGATTCAAGAATCTCGTAATACTCTTTCCGCTCCTGCCGAATCTGTGCCGACATACTGTAGAACCGTTGCGGGCTGTGTTCTGAACGCGCTAGCACCATATCGGCAATTGCGCGTGCGATACGTCCATTGCCATCTTCGAACGGTTGGATGGTCACAAACCACAGATGCGCCACTCCCGCCTTGAGTACGAGGTCAGTCGAATCTCCTTTTTCAAACCAATCGAGGAACCTCTTCATTTCCCCGCGCAGTCGGCTGGCCACTGGAGCTTCATAATGAACACGCTCCTTTCCGATCGGTCCCGAAACAACCCGCATCGGCCCTTTCTTGTCGTCTCGCCAGGCGCCCTCTTTAATCTTGGACATTCCACTTCGGCCGGTCGGAGACAAGGCGGCATGCCAATCGAACAAGCGGTCCGGGGACAATGGCCGATCGTAGTGCTGTGTCGCATCCAGCATCATTTCGACGACACCTTCGACATCGCGATCTGATGGTATCAATCCGCCAATATCTATTCCTAAGCGCCGCGCGATCGACGAGCGCACTTGATCTCGATCTAAACTCTCCCCTTCAATCTCGCTCGACTTGATGACTTCCTCGGTCAGAGTCTTCAATACAGCTTCCGTTCGAAGCTGGAAGCCGAGCCCTTCCATCCGCCCAATCAGGCGGCCCTGCCGATGACGGACCTCAACCAGAAGCCGGGAGATGCGCTCGGCATCCCACCGGAATGCTGGCCATTCTGGTCGCTCGTGGATATAGGTACCACCCTCTATTCTCCGCATCATTTGCAGAGAATATACCCTCTATTCGCCGCAACTTCAAGGATAATCTACGCACATCATGCGGTTAATGTGCCGCTTATCCACCGCATGCCTTTCCTGATTGTTCGCGCAAGTGCAGGCGAATCCTATTCCTTTTCATATACCTAGCAGCTTTCCCCGAACTCTATTCGTG
>Ga0209483_1002633_pt1 | contig 12346 bp, 8 predicted proteins | sample NGEPerA_FD_184508 | JGI IMG/M metagenome (GOLD analysis project Ga0209483, IMG submission 184508) | Arctic peat soil microbial communities from the Barrow Environmental Observatory site, Barrow, Alaska, USA - NGEE PermafrostL2-A... | ecosystem: Environmental > Terrestrial > Soil > Wetlands > Peat... | reverse complement strand
GGCACTCGGCAGCGCCGCTCGTGGTCGCGCCATCGATGTCCTCCAGAGCCTCGCCGCGGTGGGCCAGGGCATGCTCATGGCCGAGTACGCGCGTCGTTTCCGCGAGCGGGGCACCATGGTTGCGCAGGTGCTGCTCACCGGGCGGGACTTCGGTGAGCGCAGGGCGTACCTGAACGCCCGTCGCACTCTGGAGCGCCTCCTGCAGTGGGGCGTTGTCCCGATCGTCAACGAGAACGACACGGTGGCCACCGACGAGATCACCTTCGGTGAGAACGATCGCCTCGCCGCCCTCGTGGCCACGCTGGTGGGGGCGGACCTGCTGCTCATCCTCACCGATACCCCCGGTGTGTTCTCGGCCGATCCCCGTCTCACCGCCGATGCGAGCCTTGTCGAGGAGGTGACCAGCTTCGACGCCTCGCTCGAGTCCGCCACACGCGGCCGGCCCGGCAGCGACGTGGGCTCCGGGGGGATGGCCTCGAAGCTGGCGGCGGCGCGGATCGCCGCCTGGTCGGGCATACCCTGCGTCATCGCCGGCGCCGCCACTCCCGGGGTGATCCGCCGCGTTGTCGACGGCGAGGCGCTGGGCACACGCGTTCTGCCCAAGCCATCCCGTCTGCCGGCGCGAAAGGTGTGGATCGCGTTCGCGCAGGCCGCCAAGGGGCGGCTGAGCATCGACGACGGCGCCGTGCAGGCGATCTGCCGCCAGGGGCGCAGCCTGCTCCCGGTGGGGATCAGCGCCGTCGACGGTGCATTCGAGGTGGGCGAGGCGGTGGAGATCAGCGACGCGGCGGGGATGGTGGTCGCCAAGGGCCTGAGCTCGTGCTCGGCACGTGAGCTGCGAACTCTGAGTGAGTCGTCGCCCGGCAACGGGCACACCGCCAGCGCCGTTGCCGTGCATCGCGACGACCTCGTGGTGCTCGCGGAATGAGCGAGAACAGCACGGGGGTCGAGCGGATCGGCGATCGCGCACGCGTTGTCGCGAACCTGCTCAGCGCCCTCGGCAGCGAGGTCAAGGACGCTGCGCTGCTGGCCTCGGCGGACGCGCTGACGGGTGCCGAGGACGCGATTCTCTCCGCCAACCGGGCCGACGTCGATGCGGCGCGGGACGGGGGAATGCGCGGTGCGCTGCTCGAACGCCTGACTCTGACGGGGCCGCGCGTGTCCCACATGGCTGACGGTCTGCGCGCCATCGCGGCTCTCCCCGACCCGGTGGGCGAGATCATCGAATCATGGCGGCGACCCAACGGCTTGGACCTGCGCAGGGTGCGCGTGCCCCTGGGTGTCATCGCGGTCATCTACGAGGCGCGGCCCAACGTCACGTCCGACGTCGCAGGCCTGTGCCTGAAGTCGGGCAACGCCGCCATCCTGCGTGGATCGGCAGCGGCGTTGCGGACCAATACAGTCGTGACCGCGGCGTTGCGCACAGCATTCGGCGGTGCCGGGGTGCCCGAGGACGCGCTGCAGCTGGTGGCTGACACCAGTCGTGCCGGGGCGCGGGCGTTGATGAAGCTCCGCGGCCGCGTCGACCTGCTCGTGCCTCGTGGCGGCCCAGCCCTGATCGACGACATCATCGAGAACGCCACCGTGCCGTATGTCATCGACGGCGACGGCAACTGTCACGTCTACGTCGACGCCGCGGCCGACCTCGACATGGCGTCGCGGATTGTGCTCAACGCCAAGCTCAGCAACCCGTCGGTGTGCAACGCGGCCGAGAAGCTGCTCGTCGACGAGGCGATCGCGACACAGTTCCTGCCTGCCGTCGCCGCGGACCTGGCCAGAGCGGGCGTGGAGTTGCGCGGTGACGTCCGGGCGCGCCAGCTCGTCCCCGCCATGATTGCCGCGACCGACGCCGATTGGGACACCGAGTACCTCGACCTTGTGATGGGTGTCCGGGTTGTCGCCGGCGTGGAGGCGGCCATCGATCACATCCGCGCACATGGGTCGGGGCACACCGAGGCGATCGTGACTGAGGACGTCGCCGTGGCGGAGCGCTTTGTGAGCGCGTGTCCCGCCGCGGTGGTGATGGTCAACGCGTCCACTCGTTTCACCGACGGGGCCGAGTTTGGCTTCGGCGGCGAGATCGGCAATTCCACGCAGCGGTTGCACGCGCGCGGCCCGATGGGGCTCCGCGAGTTGACGACATACCGCATCGAGGTGCGCGGGGACGGCCAGGTACGCGAGTGACGGCGACGCCGTGATGGGTTCAGGGTTTGGCGGGGTGGTTGACCGGCCGCACGATGTTGTAGATCAGCGCCTCGGGGGTGATCGACGTGATCTCGGTGCGCAGCCTGTCCACCAGCGTGTCAGCAGCGATCGCCGACCCGATCGTTGTCAGGTGGGCGCTGACCGCCCTCAGGTTGGAGATGACCGTCGCCCTCTGATTGGCGCTGACGCGAGCACGCGCCCGGACGTTGGCGATCAGCGAGGTGACCAGGGCCTGGCGCACCGCGATCTGGTACGCGGCGAATCGCTTCAGCACGTCGCCCTTCTCGGCGCCGACCAGGGTGCGATTGTTGCTGAGCGCCGCGAGGTCCGCGATGAGCTGCGGGGACTCAGGACCCGCCTGTACTGCGGCAGCCTCGTTGAGCTCGTTGACGAAGGTCTGCAGGTGGGCGCCCGCAGGTGGGTCTGAGGCACTGCGAATCGCGCTCACGGCGATGTGCGAGGGCACGCCGATGACCGCGCCGTTCATGGTCGCGCCGCAGGCAGCAAGTGTCGAGGCCAGCGCAAGGCCGACGAGTGCGCCGGACCACCGCGAACAGAAACCAGCCATTGCCACATCTACCCCTCACCGACGTTGCCACCGCCACCCGCAACTGTACGCCGCTTGTCGCACCTACTGGGACAGGCGAACGCTGACGATGGAAGGTGGCGGGGGAGGGAAGCGGGTGTTGGCTCCCCTCCCCCTGGCTAGAGAGGCTGAAGGTTGTTCCTCGTCGGCGCTCGTTCGACGAGATCCAGTGGCTGCATCATGGCGCGGACGTCCGGGGCGGGCCATCGGGCGCCGTGCACCAACTTCTGCACGCCCGTGTTGGGCAGGCGCGGTGGCGTCGGGTAGCGCGCTCGCGAGGCCGTCCCCGTGATTGTCAACGTGCTGCCCACCCCGCGATTGCGCCGCGTCGTCCAGCTGTTTGCAGGGCTGGTGCTGTACGGAGTCAGCGACGGCATGCTGCTGCTCAGTGGGATGGGCGTCGACCCGTGGGACGTCTTTCACCAGGGCCTGTCGCGTCACACCGGTATCGCGGTGGGCACGTGGGTCATCATTGTCGGCGTTCTCGTGCTGTTGCTGTGGGTGCCCCTCCGTCAGCGACCGGGCCTCGGCACGGTCGCCAACGCCTTCGTGATCGGGCTGGTCATCAACCTCATGCTTGCCGTGGTGCCCGCGCCGCACGGCCTTGCACTGCAACTGGGGGTGATGTTCGGTGGCGTCGGGCTCAACGGCGTCGCCACCGGTGCGTACATCGGCGCCGGGCTGGGGCCAGGACCGCGCGACGGACTGATGACCGGCATCACCGCTCGCCGCGGCTCCATACGAGTTGTGCGTACCGCTCTCGAGCTCACGGTGCTGCTGTGCGGCTGGTGGCTGGGTGGCACGGTGGGTATCGGCACCGTCGTGTACGCGTTGGCAATCGGCCCGCTCGCCCAGGTCTGCCTGCACATGTTGACGATCGGTGGCGCCCCCGGTGGGGAGCAGGCGACCCGGGCGTCGGTCCCGGGCGTTCCCTCGGATTGATCAGTGCGGCTGGCCCGTTGCAGCTGGGGGTTGTCAGGCGGGAGCGCTACGGGCCACGGACCCAGCGGGCGATGCTGTTGCCCTCGGCACTCCAGATGTGACCGTCAGGGCCGAGACACAGCGCCAACGACGCTGCTCCCGACGGGGACGCGAAGGTCGCGAACATGCCTCCCGCGGCCATTCTTCCGATCCCGTTGCTCGTCGTGAACCACATGAATGCGCCCTTGGTCGCCAGGCAGCCGCTGCCGGACACCGCCGGAGCAGGGTGGTCCTTCATCACACCGCTGCTCGAGACCGCGGCCAGGTAGCCCTGCTCGGCGATCCAGACCCTGCCGTCCGGCCCTGCTGCGAGGCATGAGTTGGACGACGGATGGTCAAGAGGAAACTCGCTGTACACCCCCGACGTCGTGATGCGGCCGATCAGCTGCGCGTATTCGCTGAACCACATGGCGCCGTCCGGCCCCGCCGTGATCGCTGCCGGAAGGTTGCCGCTCGGAGGAGCCGGGAACTCCATGACGGCGCCCGCGGTGCTGACCCGCGCGATGCGGCCATTGACCTCGGTGTACCAGAGACTTCCGTCAGGGCCGGCCGCCACCCAGATCGGGCTCGAGGACAACGGGAACCAGCTGAAGACGCCGGCGGTGGTCATGCGCCCGGCATCCGGCGCCGCGCTCGCGAACCACAGCGCGCCATCGGACCCCGTTGCAATGCCGATGACCGCTGGGCTGGGCATGCCGGGTGCCGGCGGCGGAATTGGAAACTGGTGGACCACCCCGTGTGGTGTGATGTGGCCGATCGTCGCGGCGACCCTCTCGGTGAACCACACGGTGCCGTCGGGGCCGGCCGTCAGCAGGGTGACGCCGCCGATGCCGGCCGCAACCGGATACTCGACAGCCTTGACCGTCGAGGCGGCGGCGCCCAGTGGCAGACCCATGACCAGGGCGACCGCCGCGGCGGCCACGACAGCAACGGTCGATGAGCGCCGAATCATGGCCGGACCCCCCAGGTCGAGTTGCGCGCAGAGTGAGATGAAACGCACTGTACACTGCAAACACATCAAACGTGGGGCCCTCGGCGACAGGCGTCATCGCCCGGGCAACCACTCAATTGGATTGGTCGCACGCGGGTGCATCGCGCGTCGGACGGCGGAGGACACCCGCGGCGCGGACTGTCAGTTCAGGAGTGCGTCCCGTAGTGTGGTGTCAATCCGGGTGGCCGTTAGATCTGCCGACGAGGTAGATAAAGAAGGCCACCGCGGAGTTCTCTTGGAAAGCTTCTACCCAACCCAGGAGACCCACGATGGCCCAGAACAGGATGACACAGCAGGTGCTGCTCGACCACCTCGACGGCGCTGACACCGACGTGCTTCGGTGCGGCCAACAATCGTAGGCCGACCTGCGGACCCCCGGGCCCCATTTGAGGTTGGAAGCCTCTCTCCTCAGCCAACTCGGGCGTTCCATACGGTGGTCAAACCTTGGTCGGACAACGTCCTTCCGCCCTCCATGGGACGTCTGAGACGCGACCCTTACCTGCGCCCTACCTGATCGCCGGCCGCCAGGTGTTCCTCGTCGGCCTCGGCTCGGCTCTCGGCTTGTCGGTCCCCGCCGTCCCCCAGCATCTCGGCCTGGTCGGCGGGCGCCCTGCCGGGGTCGGCATCTGCTGTGCCGAGGACGGGGGCTGAGGTGGCCTTCGCTCCCTTTCGGCGACCATGCAGACCGTAGTGGCACGGCTCGTTGCTGCCGCGGAGATCAGCCACGAGCAGCTCGAGATCACCGTTATCATCGTCGCCAAGGAGCGGGCGGCGCGGGCGGAGATCGAGCTGATCCACTGTGACGACTGCACCTCGCTGTTAGCTCGATTGGTCGACGACAACCTGCTCGCCGGGGTTCGCGATGCGGAGGCAGCGGGAGGTCCGAATGTCTCCCACGTGACCGCCAATGCCGTGGCTGTCTGCGGCTTTGCCATGCCTTCTGCGATACGAGAGCAACGCGTTCCGGAAACGGGTGAGCGCTGGTGGGTACCGTTGTGGACACTGCCAGCGACGATGCCGAGCAGTCGCCCGTCGGCAGCGGCTGTCCCACCGCGGGTTACGCGGGAACGAAGGCACATGCAACCAGGAGAGATCGAGCGCCGCAAGACCTCGCCGACTCCAAGTGGTTTCGTCGAATCGCTCCTCGACAACCTCGAGGACATGGTGTTCACCTGCGACGCCGCGGGAAGCATCACCTCCTTCAACCGGCCACTGCGCGACTTCCTCGGTGTGACCGACAGCAGCTACCAGCTGCCCGAGTGGGAGCGGCTGTGGCGGCTGTATCATCCCGACAGTCGTGAGCTGACCGTCGACGAGCGCCCGATGCGCCGCACCATGCGCGGAGAGGACGTGCACGACCTGGAGCTCATCGCGCGTGTCGGGGGCGACGCCCGTGTCCTCGTGGTCAATGGCCAGCAGTACCTTGACGACAACGGCGAGCTCGCCGGCATGCTGGTGCTCCACGACCTCACTGAACAACGGCGGGCCGAGGCGGACCGCGAGTTCACCGCCACCCACGACCTGCTCACCGGTCTGCCCAACCGCTCCCTGTTTGTGGACGCAGTCGCAGCCGCGCTGCGCCGTGGTGCTGACTGCCAGAGGTGGACGGCAATCCTCCACCTTGACATTGATCGCTTTCGCGTCATCCGCGCCACGGTGGGATACGACTCCGCCCAGCTGGCGCTACGCGAGATCGCGACGCGCATCGAGGGCGTCCTGAGGTCGTCCGGGCGTGCTGACGGGGGTCTGTCTGGGCCCCGTCCTGGCTTGCTCCGGTTGGCGCGGCCCGACGATCCGACGTCATCCACGACCACGTCGATGGCGCGCGTCGGAGTCGACGAATTCCTCATCATGTGCGAGCAGATCGACGACGAGGACGCCGTCAGCGCCGTGGTCGCGCGCATCAATGAATCCCTGTCGAGTCCTGTGCTGATCGACGGCACCGAGTTCGCGGTCACCGCCAGCATCGGGATCACGCTCTCCGTCGACCGTGCCGCCGATCCCAACCGGCTGATCGCTCAGGCCGAAGTTGCCCTGCGGCGCGCCCGCGGTCTCGGCGGCGGCGCTCATGCCTTCTACGCATGGGGCGTTCGTGACGAGGATGAGCGCCGCGCCGGCGACATCGAGGCGCTGGGCACCGCGATCGCCAACGGCGAGTTGAGGTTGCTGTACCAGCCCCAGGTGTCGCTGCTCGATGAACGCATGGTGGGCGTGGAGGCGCTGGTGCGCTGGGAACATCCCGAGCGCGGCACCGTCTCGCCGCTCGACTTCATCCCACTGGCCGAAGAGACAGGCCTGATCATTCCGATCGGTTACTGGGTGCTGGAGGAGGCCTGCCGCCAGGGGCAGCGGTGGCGGCTGGAGCATCCCGACGGCCCTGCACTGGGCGTGGCCGTCAACGTCTCCGCGCGGCAGTTGGAGACCGACCTGGCTCTCACCGTCGCTGCGGCCTTGGAAGATTCCGGCTTCGAGGCGGAGTCGCTGTGCATCGAGGTGACGGAGAGCGCGGTGATGCGCGACGTCGACTCCGCCATCGTCACCCTCGAGGCCGTCAAGGCCCTGGGAGTCAGGATCTCCGTCGACGATTTCGGCACCGGCTACTCATCGCTGGCCTATCTCAAGCGCCTGCCCGCCGACGAGCTCAAGGTGGACAAGTCGTTCGTCGACGGCCTGGGCAGCGATCCGGATGACACCGCGATCGTCGCTGCCGTGGTGGCGAGCGCCCACGCGCTCGGGCTGTGCGTGGTCGCCGAGGGCGTGGAGACGGCACAGAACGTCGCCAGCCTGGTGAGGCTGGGATGCGAGTTCGCCCAGGGCTTCCATTACTCGCGCCCGGTGCCACCTGAGGCGATCGATGGCATTCTCGACAGCGGCCGCAAGCTGGGCGCTGACAGGCCGGTGAGCGTCGCGGGCGGCCGCGTCGCCGACAGAGTGCTGATCGTCGACGACGCGGCCGATGTGCGTCAGCTCGCGCACATGAGCCTCGCCGCGTTCGGGTTCGAGGTCCACGAGGCGATCGACGGCCGAAGCGCGCTCGCCACTGCGCAAAGCGTTCACCCCGACTGCGTCGTCCTCGATCTCAACCTACCCGACATGTCCGGACTTGAGGTGTGCCGTGCACTGCGCCATGACCCGGCCATGCGCGACTGCACCATCGTCATGCTCACCGCGGAGGCGAGTGCCGGCGAGAAGGTGGAGGCGTTCTCGTTCGGTGCGGACGAGTACATCGTCAAGCCCTTCTCCCCGCGAGACCTGGCGACTCGCATTCGCTCGGCGATGCGCCAGCGCGCGGCTTTGTGGCCGCTGGCGCAGAAGCGATGAGTGACGCGTGATGACCAGTCCTGAGCAGGGCGACGGCGTGCGCAGCGGTCGCCGCAGGCTGGAGGCACAGTCGAGGCTTGGTGTCGTTGTGCTGATGCTGCTGGTGAATCTGCCGCTGGGGGTGCTCGCGTTCGTCACCCTCACTCTGTCGACCAATGCCGTTCAGGATCAGGTGCAGGCTCGGCTGCGGACCACGGCGACGGTGTCCGCCAATTCTGTGCAGCAGGAGATGGAGGGTCTGACGCAACTGGTGGCCTCTTACGCCCACCGGCCCTCTCTTATCAGCAACCTGTCCGTCCACGCCGGCGGCGGTCCCGACCTCGCCGCGATCCGCTCGCAGCTGGCCGGCCTCAAGGAGGCTCGGCCGGGCATCGCCACCACGTTCGTCGCGGATCCCGCGGGCAACCTCATCGAAATCGATCCGCCGACCCCGTCGATCGTGGGCACCAACTTCGCCTACCGCGACTGGTATCGCGGAGTGACGCAGACGGGCTCGACCTATGTGTCATCGGTGTACCAGTCCGCCGCAACCGGAGCACCGCGAGTCGTCGCCGCGGCCGCCGCGGTGCGCGACACCACTGCAGCCGGGCAGCCCGTTGTCGCCATCCTGGTGGCCGCGTACGGCACCAACACGCTGCAGTCGTTCACCCATGACATCGCCGACTCGCAGGGTGCGGAGACCACAGTGACGGATCGCGCGGGCGTGGTCGCCGCCGCCCCGGGCCAGGCGGCCTCGGGTCTGGTCTCGCGTTCCGGCGATCGCGCGGTGGCCGCCGCCCTGAAGGGGCAGTCGGGGGTGATGACCCAGAGTGGGTCCGGCGGCGCCACCCTGGTGGCCTACGCCCCGGTTCCCGGGATCGGCTGGACGGTGACCGCCTCCGTGCCTGCGGACACAGCCTTCGCGGCGGTGGGAACACTGCGGCTAGCCGTGGTCGGGATCAGCGTAACCCTGGCGCTGATCATGTCCACGGGGATGCTGCTGCTGGTGCGCGCGGCGCGTCGGCAGCGACGGGCCGATGAGGCGCGGCGTCGCACCGACGAGCAGTTCAGCGCCGAGCTGCAGGGCGCCCACGCGCGGGCCGTGGAGTCGACCCGGTTGAAGTCGGAGTTCCTCGCCAACATGAGCCACGAGATCCGCACCCCGATGAACGGCGTCCTGGGGATGACCGGCCTGCTTCTCGACACCGAGCTAACCTCCGAACAGCGTGAGTACGCCGGGGCGATTCAGCACTCCGGAGAGGCGCTGCTCACGGTCATCAACGACATCCTCGACTTCTCGAAGATCGAGTCCGGCAAGCTCGAGATCGAGGAGGTGGAGTTCAACCTGCGAGCGGTGATCGAGGAATGCGCGGAGGTGCTGGCGCCGGCGGCCCACGCCAAGGACCTCGAGCTGGCGGTGCTGAGCAACCCCGACCTTCCCGACATGGTCCGTGGCGACCCGGGCCGGATCCGCCAGGTGCTGGTCAACCTGGTCGGCAACGCCGCCAAGTTCACCGATGCGGGCGAGATCGTGATCCGCGCCGGCGTGGACACCACCGACGGGACGCGCGCGCTGGTCCGGCTATCCGTCAGCGACACCGGGATCGGCCTGGACCCGGAGCGGTCGGAGCGGCTCTTCCACAGCTTCACTCAGGCCGACGCTTCGACAACGCGCCGGTTCGGCGGCACGGGGTTGGGACTTGCCATCTGCAAGCAGCTGGTGGAACTGATGGGCGGCGAGATCGGCGTCGAGATCGGCGTCGAGAGCGCGCTACACCAGGGGAGCACGTTCTGGTTCACTGTGCCGCTGACCCTTCTGACCGCGGTACCGCAGCAGCCGTCGCAGGTTGGGCAGCTCGCCGGCGTGCGCGTCCTCGGCGTGGACGACAACGCCACCAACCGCATCGTGCTCGGCAGCAACCTCCAAGCGTGGCGGATGCGGCCCACGGTGGTGCCGAACGCGACCGAGGCACTCCACTTCCTCGGCGAGGCGGTGGCCGGCGGCGACCCATTCCAGGTTGCGGTCATCGACCTCCAGATGCCCGGCATCGATGGCCTGGAGCTGGGACGGCGGATCCGCGCCAACCCGATGATCGCCGGCACGCATCTCATCCTGCTGACGTCGTCGGCGGGCCGAGGCCACGCACGGATTGCCAAGGACGCCGGCTTCGAAGCCTTCCTCATCAAGCCCGCGAAGGTATCGGCGCTGCACCATTGCCTGCTCACCGTCCTCGGCAACGACAGCCTCGACACGACCGTTCCACTGGTCACGGCCGCCAGCGCGGCGCGATCGAGGCCGAACGGACAGCATCATGTCTTGGTTGTTGACGACAATGTCATCAACCAGAAGCTCGCCGTGCGCATGCTCGAAAAGATGGGGTATCGGGTCGACGTCGCCGGCGACGGTCGCGCGGCGGTCGTGGCGGTGGAGCGCCGCCCCTACGCGGTGGTGCTCATGGATTGCCAGATGCCCGGCATGGACGGCTATGAGGCGACCAGGAAAATCCGGCGCACCGAGGGGGCGGACCACCACACGCCGATCATCGCCCTGACCGCCGGCGCCATGGTGGGGGATCGCGAGAAGTGCCTCGACGCGGGCATGGACGACTACATCACCAAGCCGATGACGGTCGCAGCGCTTGCCGGAGCCCTGGCGCAACAGATCCCGGTGGCGGAGGGGGGTGGTGGTGCGTCAGTGCCCGCGGTCCCCACGCCGTCGCCGGCGCTGGCAACGGCAACCCTCCCCGTGTTGGACCTTATCGTGCTCGACGGCATTCGTGAGCTGGGTGACCACCCTGTCGACAAGCTGGTGACGCTCTTCGTCGGCGAGACACGCGCCCGGCTGGGCGCGCTCCGTGATGCGCTCGACGCCGGCGACCGCGAGCAGCTGAGCAGGCTGGCGCACAGCCTGGTGGGCAGCAGCGCGAGCTTTGGCGCCCGCGCCCTCGCCGAGCACTGCCGCGCGCTGGAGCACGCCGCCCCCGACTGCTCCCGGGCGCAGTTGGCCGTCGCCGTCGCGGAGATCGAGTCGGACTTCGACGAGGTACACACCGCGCTGCGCAGCGCGGTCGGCGGCGGTGCATCCGCGGGCGCGCAGCCGTTGTCGTGACTGGGTAGTTCTGCTGAGTAATCGCCGCGAGGGGAGCGGGAGACGAGGCTCGAACTCGCGACCCTTAGCTTGGCAAGGTAATGCCTAAGTCTGTATTCGAGAGGGGCCGAAAATGGCCTCAAGGCGACTACTTACCCCCAATAAGACTCGCATACCCGAGTCACCCTGTCGAGGGCTCCCTCAGGTCTCGAAAATCAACACCCTGCTAAGCGAGAAAGGGAATGTGGTCAGGGAGTTTGTATGCGCCGTGGGCAATGCGCGTTCGTCGCGTTTGGAGATCACAGCGCACGGGACGATCCCCGCGTCGTGGGCCCGTTACGACGATCCCACGCGGAGGCTCTTGCATGAGCGAAGGGGGGCGACATGGTGGTTCGTCTACGAGGGGCCAGCCGCCGGTAGTGGCGCTGGCAGCCCCGTCGACGACGATCGTGCGCGTCAACTGCTCGCGGTAGCTAGGCGCGGGTAAATCCTATGCAAGTGCTGTACCTGAACCCAAATTGAGCAGGTGGTGGAGCCAGGGGGACTCGAACCCCCGACCCCTTGCATGCCATGCAAGTGCTCTCCCAACTGAGCTATGGCCCCGGGGGGATGGTAGCAGCGGCGTGAGAGGCGCCCGGGCAGGGCGGGCGCGGTCACACCGGATTGGCCTCGGACTGCAAACAACCCGCCGTTCCGATTTGCCCCGCCTCCCTGCCGGCGCGCACAATGATTGGCAGCTTCAATACCGTGCACCACATGCCGTGGGGTCGCTGTCGCTGAGGGGGAGGACCAGTCAATGCTGCAAACAGACGGTCGTGTGCCGCTGTCCGAGCGCCAGTCACCGCTCGTGACCGCCGCTCATCGGCTGGCTGCGCGCATCGAGGCGCTGGTCGACGAGGTTGCCACGCTTCGAGCTGAGAACGCGGCGCTGCGCAGCGAGGTCCGCGCCGCCGTCACGCTCCTCGACGCCGCGGCCCAGTCCTCCAACGGGCATTCGGCCACCCGTGGTCGCGCGGCATCTGCGGCCAAACCCGTCGCCGCCCGCCGCCGCCGTCGCGGCCGCCCTGCCAAGGGCCGGGCCACCCCTGCCGAGGTCACGCCCGACGTGGTTCGTGCGGTGCTGGTCAAGTTGGGCGAGGCGACCGCATCCCAGATCGCCACCGAGATCACCCTGGCCGGCGCCCCAGTGGGTGGC
>Ga0209483_1002632_pt1 | contig 12348 bp, 9 predicted proteins | sample NGEPerA_FD_184508 | JGI IMG/M metagenome (GOLD analysis project Ga0209483, IMG submission 184508) | Arctic peat soil microbial communities from the Barrow Environmental Observatory site, Barrow, Alaska, USA - NGEE PermafrostL2-A... | ecosystem: Environmental > Terrestrial > Soil > Wetlands > Peat... | reverse complement strand
GTTTACTTTTGACGCTACGAAGAATGCGCGCAACGTCGCCATGCAGGGACTTTCGTTCCATCAGGCCGCAGCATTTGAATGCGACAGCGCGTTGATTGTCGAGGACACGAGGAAGGACTATGGCGAGCGCCGATTTCAGGCGTTGGGGCTGATTGCAGCACGACTGCACGTGCTGGTGTTCACGCAGCGCGAGGCCAAGGTCCATGTCATCAGCCTCCGCAAGGCCAACAAACGTGAGGTGAAACAGTATGACGCGCAAGCGTAATTCCAAACGAGCGGACCGTGAGAATCCGGTCTGGACTAAAGAGACTTTCGCGCGCGCGCGCAAGGCTCGCGACGTTCTGCCGGAAATCTTTGGCGCGACAACTTCCGCCAGGATACTCAAGCCCCGTGGTCGACCGAAATCCGGCAACGCGCGGACGTCAATTTCGTTGCGCCTGCCGCCAGATACCCTGGCGCGCTGGAAGGCTACCGGACCAGGTTGGCAGACCCGTATGGCCGAAACTTTGAGAAAGGCGGTCTGAATGCCTGGGATCCGACTTTGATCCAGTCAGATTCAATTCCAGCCAACATCAGCAGTACGTCAGAATCGTCACCAGCAGCAGAAGGCATTGGCAACCCTGAGTGGTCCGCCGCGAGCGTCCGCTTGCGGCGGGCCAATTCACTCTACAATGCGCGGCGCGAAACCGGCTTGTAGCAATGCATCGTCGCAGCGTCGTTGCAATGCCGCATCCAGCCAAATGTTGCCAATTGGTAGGTGTCCGCCACGGGTGACAGCCACTGTCGCATCGCGATAGCGTTGGGCGTCGGTCATTCGCCCCAGATCGACACAGACCCACGTGGCATAGACGAGATTGGGCAGGAAGGCGGCGCGTAGCCGAATGCCAGCCTCGAAATCGGCGAGCGCCTCCTGGTGCCGGCCCAGCACCTGCAGGCTCGTGCCACGCGCCCATAGGTAAAAGGCCGAGGGAAGTGGGCTTAGAGCCATGCCCGACTCGATCTGGCGCAGTGCCTCCTCGCCTTGGCCGTTGGCCGACAGACTGAGGGACAGAAACAGCCGCGCGTCGGTGTTGTTGGGGTCGAGCGCGATGGCGCGTCGGCCCGACTCGATCGCGCTCGGCCCGTTTTTGGCCCACAACTCCGCCCAACAACGGACGGCGTGGGCGAGAGGCAGTAGCCCGTCGAGTTCGACGGCCGTTCGGGCGTGACGTCGAGCTCGTTCCAGGGTTTCGATGGTGGAACCGGCCCAGCCCATTGAGTGATCAAACGCCAGGCTGCGCGCCAGCCAGGCATGAGCCGCCGCATAGTCACGGTCGCGGTCCACGGCCTGTTCAAACAGGGCCTGCGCTTCGCGGTTGCCGGCCTCGGTGTAAATCCAAAAGCACTGCAATCCGCGCAGTAAGCTGTCGTGGGCCTCTGCGCTCGCAGTGCCTTCGTGGCCAATGCGCGCGGCTTCGAGCGGAGTGAGGTTCACCGCCAACGCGGCGACAATCCTTTGCGTCACATCGTCCTGAACGCTGAAGGCGTCGCGAATTGGACGATCGAAACGCTGCGCCCACACGTGTTCGCCGCTTTTCGCATCGACCAATTGCGCTGTGATGCGCAGTGTCTCACCTGCGCGGCGCACACTTCCCTCGAGGATATAACGCACCCCCAGTTCGACGCCGATCTCCTCGAGGCGTTTATTTGCCTTCTTGTATACAAAGGACGAGTGGCGGGAGATCACCGACAAACCCGCGAGCTTGGAGAGGTCAGTGATCAGGTCCTCCGTGATGCCGTCGGCAAAGTATTCCTGCTCAGGGTCCGCCGACATGTTGGCGAAGGGAATGACGGCGAGCGACGGTCGCGTGCCCAAGTCCTGATCGTCATTGCGTGGCTTGCGTTCTTTGCGCGATACCGCGTCGTGGACGCGAAAGCCGATGCGCGCTGCATAATCCCCTTTGGGCAATTCAATCAGGACGCGGTCCGTCGTGCCTTGTTCCGAATAGAATTCGATCAGCTTGCTGCGCAAGCGGCCCATTTCCACGCGGACAATCGGGTCGACATTGGGATCGAAGTCAGAACCGCGGTCGAACACCTCCACACCGAGCGTGTAGCCCTTCAAGCGATCTGCCGCGCCCGCCAAGGTGGCCTCGACGATGTGCCGCAAGAATCGCTGCTTGCGCGGCGACTGCTGCAGGACGGGGCTGCAGGCCAGCCGCTCAAGTTGCGCGCGAATCGCGAGCACTTGATCGCCGCTCCAACCGCAATTTTCGGGCTTTGCGGGCGTCACCTTGTCCCTCCGCGCCAACCGGCGAGCGCTTGTAACCTACCGTAACTTACTACCGCCGCGAGTCTTATCGACACACAGTGCAATCAAGCGGTCGGAGCTTCGTTTTTCCGTTACCGCTCGGACGGCGGCGCGGATAGCGCCACCAGATTAAATCATAGCTATGGAGATGCATCATGCTCAATTCCTTACATTCACATCGCACGTTGCCCATCGCATCGTTGCTGGTCGCCGCCATCATGACGGGCTGTACCAGTGGCGCGGCTGTCAAGAATGCCGACAGTGATAGTGCCGCTGCGCTCATGCAAATGTTTGGCTCGCTTAAGACAGCCTGGAACAATCACGATGCTGCGGGGGTCGCCAGCCATTTTGCCCCGGACGGCACCTACAGTTCACCGGCCTCGGGCGGCCCGATCTCCGGGCCGGCCATCGCAGGCTTCACAGGAGGGCTGTTCGCTGCCATTCCGGACTTTCACATCCAAGTACTCAGCGCCTATCCGGTCGACAATACAACGATCGCCGAGCGCTGGGTGGTGACCGGCACCTGGACTCAGCCTTTCCCTGGTGGACCGCTCATGGGCACTCCGCCCACGGGCAAGAGCTTCATTCTCCCTGGCGCCAGCTACCTCGTGGTGGCGAACGGCAAGATCAGTTCCGACACCGGCTACTTCGACCAGATGTCGTTTCTGGGTCAGCTCGGTCTGCTGGACAAGAAATAAGGCGAGCACCTCCAGCGGCATTGACGCCGCCTTCACCGCTGCCGGCGTGATTCGTCCCTTCGTCGGCAGTGGCTTTTTTGAGGCTACCGATTTCTCTCCTTGACTGATCCTCTTCCACGATGTCCGGAAGCTGCGAGCGAGCGCTTCGGAGTGGGCATTTCGCTACCCTCAATGACCAAAGTTGGCCATTTCTGCCGCCGAAAGAGCCCTTCGGTAGGCGAGTTTACTGCAATGGGCGAACGGCAGCTTCGCAGCAGCAATTTGAAGGTCGCCGATGACCGGTTTGGCCGATCGCGTCCTCAGAATCAGTGCGCAAGCGTTATCTGCGCTGATCAACCATCCAATCGAAAGGCCATCTCTCCACGATTTCAACACGATTCGTCGGGTCGAGGCTGTTCGAGTTAGCGAGGTCACGTTTGCCGCCGGCGCGCTGCAGTTGTAGTTCGCGCACTTCGATTTAGGGTCGCGCCTATCAAACGTGCTGACGCGTACCACTCTACCGAGAAAGTGGGCGTAGAAACTTTGTTAACTGCTTGTTTAACGATACGTTTTTTTACTGGCGCCCCCGGCCGGAGTTGAACCGACGACCTACCGCTTAGGAGGCGGTCGCTCTATCCACTGAGCTACGGGGGCGAAGCTGGAATCGCCAGAGTTTTCTATGCTGTCATTCTACCTCGACTGATATACCGCTTTGGATCTGCAAGACTGCGGCGCTGCCGCGCCCGTACGACGACTCGGGGCGCCAATTCTTGCGTGCTCGCATATTTTGAGGCTGCAGGAAGTACCTATGTCGACGATATACAACGAATTTATGCCTGTGGAACGCTGCCACTTGAGGGCACTCACACTCTCAGGAGCGCACGAGGAGCGCGCGCGTGCATATCTGTCTAGTCGCCGTGGAGATCTTCGGCTGTGGAAAGTACGGAGGATTCGGGCGGGCGACGCGTATCATCGGCCGCGAACTCGCCAAGCGCGGTATCGCCGCCGCAGGGCGATGTACGAGCGTGTTCTCGAATCGAATGTAGAAGACACTGGTTGCTGCATCGCGCGGTGCGCCGCGCCGACTCAACGGCACACCGGCCAGTTGAATTATGTGAAATCTTGCTGCGCGCGTTCTACCGTTCGCGAGACCTAAACCCGGGGCATGCGCCTGACGGTGCGTGTGTTGGGCAGACTATATAGAATGGTTTTCATGCAAAAGCACCGGCATAAGGTTGTTGCCATCGTCCTCGAATCTGCCGAGCCGGCATTGGTAGAACGGTGGTGCAGGGAAGGCAAGTTGCCGGTAATTACCAAGCTGCGGGAAAGAGGCGTGTGGGCGCTGCTCGACTCACCGTCCTATCTCTCCAGCGGATGCGCGTGGCCTACGTTGAACATAGGTACCAACCCGGCAAAACATGGTATCGGTTTTTTTCACCGGGAAATCAGGAATGGCACTTACCAAATCATCAAAAAATATGCCGACAGCGTTCATGGAGAACCTTTCTGGCACCGTCTCGGAGATGCAGGATATCGCAGCGTTGTTTTCGATCTCGCGACTACGCTGCCATCAACCGAAACCAATGGCTCGATAGTCGTTGATTGGGGAACTGAACACCCGTCCTGGGAGACCTCGTCATTTCCGCGGGGTCTGGTCGATGAGATCATCGAAAAGATTGGCAGCCATCCCATGAAGGACTGGTATCAGAAAACACCCGAAAGCAAGGAACACTGCCAGAAAATTTCCGACCAACTAATCGCCGGAATCGAACTGCGAACCAAGGCAATCCGATTCGTGCTGGATAAGGAAGACTTTGATTTCGCATTCTGCAATTTCGCCGAGCCTCACTGGGCCGGACATATGTTCTGGCATCTGCACGACCAGCAACACCCCGAATACAATCCGGAGCATGCCGCCTATTGTGGGGATATCATTCAAAAGACCTACCAGGCTTGCGACCGAGCCATTGGTGAGTTCGTGGAGAGATATCCAGAGGCCAACATTCTCGTCATTTCGAATGTCGGCATCGGAACTCACGCGGGCGGTGACATGCTGGTTCCGGAAATTCTCGAACGCCTGGGAATGAGTGCGTCAATTGCCGGCAAAGGCCCGATAAAACGGGCACTCGGGCGAATTCTTCCGGGTGGCGGCGGCCAGGGCCTGGCAGTTCAAAAAGTCGAACGTTTGGTGGGAGCTGGGCTGATCAAGCACCTCAGCAAGCTCTTCCCGCAAAGATTCTGGGATACCTGGACACGCAGGTTCCTCAGTATGGGCAGCAACTGGGCCAACAGCCGCGCGTTTTTGCTTCCCGGAGACAATTCAAGTTTGATCCGCATCAACCTGCAGGGAAGGGAGCCGCGAGGCCTGGTAAAGCCCGGTGACGATTACCGGCGGCTCTGTATTGATCTATCGAATGCCTTTATGGAACTTATCAACCCAGCTACCGGCGAGACGGCGGTTGAAAAGGTAGTGATCGTGCAAGAGCACCTGAAGGGTGATCAGATCGACCAGCTGCCGGATGTGGTCGTGGTCTGGAAAAATATTGGCGTTCCGATCCAGTCCCTGCAGTCAGCACGCATCGGGCAGGTTGATATGCCCGAATTTAATAAACGCACCGGCGGTCATTGGCACGATGGCTTTCTGATTGGCGTAGGACCGGACTTGGGCCAAGGCGTGTTATTGGAGAAGAATGACTTGATGAACGTGCCCCCCACCATCCTGGCGCTGTTCGGCGTGCGCGCTCCTGACTATATGGATGGAAACGTGATTTCCGAGGCCATTAGAGCCGGCTCGAACGAACAGATGGCCGCCGGGGCGTGAACTGGCGCGTCGACCCCGCCATTCGAAGCTGAAAGTCATTTTCCCCGGTGGTGCGAAAAAAAATCCCAAACTCCCCTTAACTGCGCCGGTATAGCGCGCCAATCGCCGTCTATTGCAAATCGCAGGAATAGTCGCAATGCTCGCAGCGGCACGAAAATCGCGGCCATCAGCTTCTGAAATATGGTGGCATGCCTGCGTAGCAGGGTCAGAAAATTTCTGGCCTTGTAGCGTTCGTAGATCGGTACGGGTCCCCTGCCCAGGCGTGTTCCCTTGTGAGCGAACGTCGCAGCTGGAACGTAGCTCGTATGATGGCCACTCGCCCTGGCACGCAGGCACAAATCCACATCCTCCCAGCCATAGGGCGAAAAGATTGTGTCGAAGCCACGCAACGCTTCAAATAAGGTCGCTCTGATCATCATTGCGAATGCGCCGCACGCATCTACGTACTCGTTCCGGTCGTATTGACCAACATCATCCTGACCTGCGCCGCGGTCGTAACAAAGCCCGAGATGCAGCTGCTCCCTGATCCCCGCCGACATCAGTACGCTGGACTCAAATCTGATATATGTTTTGCCGCATGCAAGGCCGGCGTTAGGATCGCGGTTGAGCGTTTCCAGCAGCAGCCGAACCGACTCGATCGCCACCTCGGCATCGTCGTCCAGGAATAGCACGAAATCAAAATCGTATTTGCGCCTCGCATAGGCAAAAGCCGCATTCCTGCCGCCAATAGCTCCAAGATTCGTGGCGTTGCACAACAGATCGACCTGTGGATAGTGCTTTTCAATTGCCGCGCGCGAGCCATCGGTGGAGGCATTGTCCACCACTACCACGTGGACTGGGGAATAAGCCTGCTTTTGCAGACTCGCGAGGCACGCCAAGACCATATCTCTCTTGTTGTAGTTCAAAACGATAACCAGAACTTGCTGCATAAGACGACCTGTTCCCTGGTCGCTGTTCGACAGGGGATTACATAATGACCGGGCGTAGCCATCGCGCCCTCTCCGCCACGGCTATCTTACTGAGTTCAGGCACAGCCTTCGAACTTTTGGCGCTGGCCATCAGAGCCGCGCTGCCCCGGCTCTTTCCGGTTCATTTCGCCGCGGTGAACTTACACAGCACGCCGCGCGCCGTGGCGGCGGCGCAGTCCATGGATTCATAGCGGTTGGTGTTACCTTGCAAGGGAATAAACGCAACCATTCCTTTGGGCTGGTCGGCACACCGGTACTCAATAACGTAGCGCTTGCGATTGTCCTCCTGCCCGATCATCCGGATCTGATCGATCTTGCACGACACGCCATTCTGCGCAAGCGCGCTCTTGAAGGTTTCCATGGTCACCGGGGTCTCGACCGGTCCTGCATCCGTCATCTTGCATTTGATGGCTTGCTTGGCCGCTTCCGCGCAGCTCATAACCAGCATGGGTGCTTGCGAGCCCGGCAGCGGCAGGCGCAGCAGAAACCCTTTGCCGTCCTTGCACGCAACCTCGGTGTAGTCCGACTGCGTCGACTCACTGCGCCCAAACAGTTGCAGGTCGCGCACCTCGCAGGCTGCGCTGGCGTGTGCGCTGATCATCGACGCCACCATCGCATGGATGTCTTTGTTCTCCGGCAGCTCGCAGAAGAATCCTGGCGGTTTGCCTTTGGCCACATCGCTGGCACGAGCCTCCTCCGCAGTCAGGCAGGATATACCGAGGGGCTTGTCCGACCCTTGTGTCTCGAGCAGGTAGCCCATGCTCCCGCCGCATGCGACCTCGTAGACGCGGGTCTCGACGTCCTTGCCGCCTGATGGGGACTTGCGGGTTCCGGCGACGACCAGCTGAGCATCAGTTACATTGCAGGACAGTTGCAGGGTCTTGATGAGTTCCTCGCTGTCCGCGGTGGCTTTTTCGCGCGCCTCGGTAGCGGCGCGCGTAGCGCTGGCATCCGGCTTTTTCTCCCCGCCCAGCTTATTCAGCTCCTCGTGCGACAGCGAACCATTCAAACCGCTGTTGTCCTCATGGATGGCGCCCGGTCCTTGCTGAGCGAAGACCGGAAGGCTCCGGGCAGCGATCATCGCCAGCGCCGCGGCGAGAATGGTTGCCGCAAGAAGACGTGATGAAGTGCACATGATACGTACTCCCGATGCTGGTTAGTGAGGCGCCATCGGCCGCGCGCCGCCGGCGGCGACCTGCAGATGCGCACTGGTGAGACCCTCGCCCGTGGCCGCGATATCTATTTTTCCCGCTCGCCCCGCCTGAGAGCGCACGATCAGCAGCGCAAGACCGTTGAACGCGCTGCGGTGATCAACCTGGAAGGACTCGACCGTCGCGGGATTGCCGTTGTCGACGGCCGCGATATTTCCCGCCCCGGTCACCCGGAAGCTGACCAGATTGTCCGCCAGCGGACAGAGAGTGCCGTTCTTGTCTTCCACACGAACGGTGATGAAGGACAAATCGTCGCCGTCCGCGGTGATGGTACGTCGATCCGCCAGCAGCCGGATCCGAGCCGGCGCATCGGCAGTGCGCACGCTCTCGCGCGCCACCTCTTTGCCATCCCGGAACGCGACCGCCGTGAGCGTTCCTGGTTGGAACGGCACGGTCCACAGCAGGCGATACTTGCTCTGAAACCTGCCGGTATCGCTGACGTCGGCTCCGACCGGCAACTCGATGGACTCGCTGAAGGTCTTCTTTCGTCCCAGCGACACGCCATTGAGCGACAGTTCCACCTCCTGGGCATTCGAATACACCATCACCGGTATGTCCTGTCCTTCGTGGCCCGGCCAGTTCCAGTGCGGCAGAACGTGGACCATGGGCTTTGTGGTCCAGACGCTTTGATAGAGGTAGTAGCGGTCCTTGGGAAATCCGGCAAGGTCGACCATGCCGAAATAGGAGCTGCGCGCCGGCCAGTCGTGGCTGTTATCGTCGTCGCGGCCAAAGTACGGGGTTGGCTCGCCGAGGTAGTCAAAGCCGGTCCATACGAACTCACCCAGCACTGCCGGCATCGCTGCCTGCGCGGCGAACTCGACGTCGGGACAATAGGCCCACGGCGGGGCGATGATGTCGTAGCTGCTGATCTGCAGCGATGGGTGCTTGTCGTACTTCTGCAGCGGCAAGTGATAGGTTCCGCGCGAACTCACGCACGAGGCAGTCTCGGAACCATAGATGATCCAGTTCGGGTGGGCTTTGAGGATGGCCTCGTAGCGGTTCGGCTTGTAGTTGAATCCAGGAATGTCCACCTCATCGGCGAGCCTGTTGCGGATCGCATCCTCCCAGTTGTTGAATGCCGAGGTCGTGGGCCGCGTGGGGTCTTCCTCGTGAAAGAATCCTGTCAGCCGCCGGGCTTGCCTCCAGCCGTCCGGATCCTTCTGTTCTGGAATCTCATTACCGATGCTCCACATGATGATGCTGGGATGATTGCGGTCCCGGCGCGCCATGTCGCGCAAATCCCGTTCCGACCACTCATCGAAGTACTTGCTGTAGCCGTTCGGTACTTTGGCAATTCGCCACATATCGAAGGCCTCGTCGATCACCAGCAAGCCCAGGCGATCGGCGAACTCGAGAAGCTCCGGTGATGGCGGATTGTGGCTGGTGCGTATGGCATTGACGCCGGCCGCCTTCATGATCTGCAGCTGCCGCTCGGTGGCACGGCGATTCACGGCGGCTCCCAGCGCGCCCAGATCATGGTGCAGGCACACGCCGTGCAACTTCAGAGGCTTTCCATTCAACAGAAAACCCCGCTGCCGATCAAAAGCCGCGGTGCGGATTCCGAACCTGGTCACGTATCGATCCACAACGTGGATGCCGTCGAGCAGTTCGGTAACGAGTGCATACAATCGCGGCCGTTCGACATCCCAGCGATGTGGGCGCTGTACAGTCAATCGCGTGGCCACACTGCTTTCAGCGTCCGCAGGAATATCGCTGGGTCCCTCGCTCCGCGCGACACGATGTCCCCGGTCATCCACGATCGTGGAGCGGACTACTATTCGTGCCGCGCCGGCCAGCCGATTGCGCACTTCGGTTTTCACCGCCACCGTGGCAGCATCGTCCGACACCTGCGGAGTCGTCACGTAGGTTCCCCAACGCGCCACATGCACCGGTCCGGTGCTCTCGAGCCAGACATTGCGGTAAATTCCCGCCCCAGGGTACCAGCGCGAGGCGTCGCTCTCCGGCGCCAGGCGCACGGCCAGTACATTGGGCTTAGCGCCGAATCGAAGATAGGGTGTGAGGTCGACGGAGAATCCGCTGTAACCGTAGGGCCGGCCGCCCAGTTCCTGCCCGTTGAGCCAGACACGGGAGTTGGACATGGCGCCGTCGAACTCAATGGAGTAATACCGGTTTCTACCGGCTGGAAGATCAAAACTCTTCCGGTACCAGCCGATGCCGGAGACCGGCAGCGCGCCTGTATGGGGATTGAGCGAGCGGTCGAACGGTCCGGCGATCGCCCAATCGTGCGGCAGCCGTACCTTCCGCCATCCAGCATCGTCGAACCCTGATTGTTCCGCGCCGGCAGCATCGCCTTGCAGAAAACGCCAGCCATCGTTGAATGCCGTGCGCCGCGCAAGGTTCGCGGCCACGCTCACCGATGGCACCGTGGCCAGACTCAGAAGCGCCAGCAGCAAGCACTTTGCGTATCGACCCGTCACTGGTGCCTCGCCAGCCCTTGCTGATCCAGCCAATCCAGGAAGCGCTGCGGCCACTGGGCAGCCGCACCGGTATCGCCGGGCCGCATCCCAAAGCCGTGACCTACGCCGTCGTAGATGTGTATCTCGGCGTGCACCCCGGCCCGCCGAAGAGCCACATAAAGCTTCGCGAGCCCCTGGGAAATCGCTGGCTGATCGTCCGCCCCGCACAACAGGAACGCTGGCGGCGTCTGCGGCGATATTTTCAGCTCCCGCGGAATTGCCGGATACAGCAGCGCCTGGAAGTCCGGCCGCGAACTCACACGCTCAGCCGGATCGGTGGCATCCGATGCACCGTCGTCAAAGCGCGTGGCAGCCAGAGCAGCCAGTTGGCCGCCTGCAGAAAAACCCAGGACTCCTATGTGCTGTGGATCAAGCCGCCACTGCGCGGATCGGCTGCGCACGATGCGAATGGCACGTTGAAGATCGGCTAGCTCGGTACCCTCGACGGTATAGGTAGAACCCTTTTCCCGGGCGAGCCGGTACTTGAGCACGAATGCGGCAATTCCATGGTCGGCGAGAAATGCGGCGACCCGATAGCCCTCGTGGTCCATCCAGAGTTCGGTGTGACCTCCTCCCGGCACCACTATTACCGCTGTGCGCGTGGCATGTTCGCCTGCCGGCAGGAACACTGTTATGGATGGAGCATGAACATTCGAGACGATGTGCTCTGCGCGCTCATTCACAGGTACTCTTTCTGCTTCGGCGCTCCGGCCCTCGGAGCCGGGCGCGCCGCCCGGCCAGAGAACGATGACCTGCGATGGCGTCGCCGCGCGGCCGATGGCAGTGACGAGCACAAACAGGAACAGGAACAGCAACACCAGACCCGTCGCCAGCCGTGACCGCAACGACGTCGTCATGACTACTGCTGTTCGAGCTGACGCTCGGCCGCGACCGCGCCGGTCGAGTCCAGCAATGTCAGCATCAACCGAAGGGCACCGCCACTGCGATTGCCCGGAACTGACCCGGTCACCGGTTCCGGGCGGTCCAGAGTGTCGAATTGCCGCTCGCCGCTGGCAACCGGCTGGCCGTACTCATTGATGAGCGTCCAGTTCAGCCGGTAGTGGTGCAGCGGATAGTACGGCAGTGAGCGCTCGGAATTAGGCGTGACCGTTGCGGTGAACCCCGACGTTGTCGCATCCGGCGCAGCCACCCATTGTGCCTCGATGCTCGCGGGGCTGTTCAACTGCCGCCACACGTCAAAGGACGGCTTGCGGGTCCGCATTTCATCGACCACGCCGTGCTCGACGAAGCCCTCGACCTGCCCGGGCCACAGGTTGCGCCGCGACTTGTAGTCCTGATAGCACCACATGATGGCGCCCGCGATCCAGTCGCGCGCCGCGAGTATCGGCAGCTGCTGCTGAATCGTCTGGATCCGCAGCTGGTCGGCCTCAAGCGGATTGCGTGCGAACGGTCCCGGATAGCCAAACTCGGAGATGATCACCATCTTGCCGGGAAACAGCCGATCCACTTTATCCAGGGCCGGCCCGAGTGCCGATGTCGGACCGTGCCAGGTTCCGAAATACTGATTCATCATCAGAAAGTCGGCGTCATTGGCAGCGGATTGTTCCGCGTGCTCGAGCTTCGGCAGATTGTCGTCGGCGAAGCTCACCGGCCGGCCGGGGTCAATCTGGCGGATCATGTCGCGCATCGCGCGGAAATAGCCGATGCCTCCGGGTGTTCCGGTAGCACTCTCGTTGGCGACACTCCAGGCAAAAATACTCGGGTGGTTGCCGGCCTGTTCGATCATTTCCCGCATCTGCTGCTGCGCCAGCGCCAGCACATTCGGATCCGACAGTTGCGCCTCGCTGAACTGCCAGACAGGAATCTCCGGAATCAGCAGGATGCCGTGCCGATCGGCATAGTCGAGGATGTACGGGTTCTGCGGATAATGCACAGGCCGGGAC
>Ga0209483_1002630_pt1 | contig 12357 bp, 9 predicted proteins | sample NGEPerA_FD_184508 | JGI IMG/M metagenome (GOLD analysis project Ga0209483, IMG submission 184508) | Arctic peat soil microbial communities from the Barrow Environmental Observatory site, Barrow, Alaska, USA - NGEE PermafrostL2-A... | ecosystem: Environmental > Terrestrial > Soil > Wetlands > Peat... | reverse complement strand
GGTCGGCAGACGCCAACCCACCAAACGCACCCTCTCCCCCGCTTGCGGGGGAGGGTCGGGGTGGGGGCAAGCCGGCCGATCCCCTGCTCCGCCTCGCCGCGATGATCGAGGTCGACCGGGCGGCCGCGATCAAATTGGCGGAACGGCTGCGCCTGTCCGTCGCCGAGCGGAAACGGCTGATCGCGTTGGCGGCGCCGTGGCCTCTCGATCCCAGCGACACTGCGCAGGCGCAACGTCTGGCGCTCTACCGCCTCGGCCCCGAGCGCTACCGCGACTTGGCGCTCTTGCTGGCCGCAGCCGGGCGGCTGACATTGGGCCGTTTGCGGAAGCTGGTGGAATTTGCCGAAACCTGGCCGCTTCCTGCCTTCCCGGTCAGCGGCGGCGATGTGACCGCGCTGGGGATCGCGCCGGGACCGCGTGTCGGGCGGCTGCTCGCCGCGGTCAAACGCTGGTGGGAAGACGGCGATTTCGCCGCCGACCGCGAAGAATGCCTCGCCCGGCTCAGGGAGCTGGCCGGGCGGCCCTGATCGCGCGCCACACGCGCTCGGGGGTGGACGGCATGTCGAAATGGTCGATGCCGAGCGGACTGAGCGCGTCGAGGATCGCGCAGATTATGGTCTGCGGCGCGGCGATGCAGCCGGCTTGGCCGGAACCCTTGACCCCGAGCGGATTGGCCGCGGTCGGCAGCCCGTCGAGGGTGATGTCGAGAGCCGGCAAATCGTCGGCGCGGGGCAGCGCGTAATCGAGCAGCGAGCCGCTGAGCAATTGCCCCGATTGCGGGTCGTAGACCGTGTGCTCGAGCATCGCCTGACCGATGCCCTGCGCGACGCCGCCCTGGACCTGGCCCACGGTCAGGAGCGGGTTGATCACCCGGCCGTAATCGTCGACCGCGAGGTAGCGTTCGAGCCGCACCGCGCCGGTTTCCGCGTCGATCTCGACCTCGGCGACGTGGACGCCGGACGGGAAGGTGAACTCGTCGCATTCGTTCCAGGCATAGGAATCGAGGCCCGGCGCGAGCCCTTCCGGCAGGCTCGCCGGATCGGCGGCGGCGCGCGCCACGGCGAGGAGATCGACGCCGCGCCCGCTGCCCGGCACGGTAAACCGCCCCTCGGCGAAATCGAGCCGCGCCGCCTCGGCCTGCAACAAGCCGGCGGCAACCGCACGGCCCTTGGCGACGACCATCGCGGCCGCCCGATGCAGCGCGAACCCGCCTTGGTGCATCGAGCGCGCGCCGCCATGTCCGTTGCCGGCCTTGACCTCGCGCGTGTCGGCCTGGACGAACCGGAACGATTCGATCGGCAAGCCCAGAAGGTCGGCGGCGATCTGCTTGTAGCTGGTTTCGTGACCCTGGCCGTTCGACTGGGTGCCGAGCAGCAGCGACACCGCGCCATCGGCCTCGAAGCGGATTTCAGCGCCTTCGCTCGGCGTGCCGCGGGCGGTCTCAAGGAAACACGCGATGCCGAGCCCGCGCAGCTTTCCGGCGGAAGCCGCGGTTGCGCGGCGGGCCGCGAAACCCGCGCGCCGCGCGCGCTCGACCGCGGCGGCGAGACTGGCGGCGAACTTGCCGCTGTCGATCACCATGCCGAGCGCGCCGCGATAGGGGAAGTCGCGGACGAGGTTGCGGCGCCGCAACTCGACGGGGTCGATCGCGAGACGGCGCGCGGCGAATTCGACCAGGCGCTCGGTCAGGTAATTGGCCTCGGGCTTGCCGGCGCCGCGATAGGCGTCGATCGGCACGGTGTTGGTGAAGGCGCCGCGCACGCTCATGAACATCGCCGGGATCGCGTAAACCCCGCCCAGGGCGGTCGACGGCGAATTGGTCGAGCTGCCCGGCCCGTTGGTCGAGACGTAGGCTCCGAGATTGGCGACGGTTTCCGCTTCGAGCGCAAGAAAGCGGCCATCGTCGTCGAGCGCGAGGCGGCCGCGCGTGTGGTTGTCGCGCCCTTGCGCCGAGGACAGAAAATCCTCGCCGCGCTCGCCGATCCATTTGACCGCCCGGCCGAACCGCCGCGCCGCGAACAGCACCAGCACATATTCGGGGTAGAGGAAGTTCTTGACCCCGAACCCGCCGCCGACATCGGGAGCGCTGACCCGAAAACGGTCGCGGGGCATCCGGAAGACCGTGTCGGCAAGCTGGTTGCGCAGGCTGTGCACGCCCTGCCCGGTGAGCACCAGGTCGAAACCGTCGCCGCCCGGGTCGTAGCGGCCGATCGCGGCGCGCGGTTCGATCGGCGCGACGACGAGCCGGTTGTTGACCAGCTCGACCTCGACGACATGCGCCGCGTCCGCCATCGCCGCGGCGACCGCCGCCTTGTCGCCGCGCTCGAAGCGGAAGGCGAGGTTGCCGGGGGCTTCGTCCCAAAGCTGGACGGCGCCGGGCAGCAAGGCCGCCGGGCCGTCGACCACCGCCGGGAACGTGCGATAGCCGATTTCGACCCGCTCGGCGGCGGCGCGCGCCTGCTCGCGCGTCTCGGCGACGACAAACGCCACCGGATCGCCGACATGACGCACCCGCTTGACCGCCAGCGCGCAACGCGGCGGCACGATCAGCGGTCCGATGGTCGCGACCTGGGCGATGCAGGGCAGCGGACCGATGTTCTCCGCCGCGAGATCGGCCGCGGTGAAGACACCGTGGACGCCGGGCATGGCCCGCGCGGCCAGCGTCTCGATCCCGACGATCTCGGCATGCCCGTGCGGCGAGCGCAGCACCACGCCGTGCAGCGCCCGCGGCACGGCGATATCCTCGACAAACCGACCCTTGCCGCGCAGGAGGCGGGAATCCTCGACACGGCGCAGCGCGCGCCCGATCTGCGGGCCTGGTGTCGCCATGCTAATCGGCTCCGACCACCCCGAAAGCCTTGAGAAACGTCGCGACGGCGCCGTTCGCCGCCGCGTCCAATTCGGCCGCGCCGACGACCGTGTCGAGGCGCAGCAGCTGGCGCAGATGGATGTCGCCGCGCAACAGCGCGATGAACTGTTCGGCGGCGAGCCGCGCATCGGTTATGCCGAGCGTCCCCGCATCCATGGCGCGGCGCAGGAATGCCTCGATCTGGCTGCGGGTGCGCTCGGGTCCGGCGCGCCAGAAGACCTCGCCGAGCTGCGGGAACCGCACCGCCTCGGCGATGGTGATGCGGTTGACGGCGATCGCGTCTGGCGACAGCACGAGTTCGAGGAAGCGGCGGGCGATCTCGGTCAGCGACGCCTCGACCTTGCGCGGATCGAGCTCGCGCGCCGAGAAGCCGCTGAAATAACGCTCGCCCTCATGCGCCACCACCGCGCCGAACAACTCCTCCTTGCTCGAGAAATAAGCGTAGAGCGTCGCCTTCGAGGCGCCGGCCTCGCGCGCGATCGTATCCATGCTGACCGCGCCGAACCCGCTGGCGAGAAACGTCCGCCGCGCCGCCGCGAGAATGCTCTCGGCCTTGCCCGTCGGCCCCGTCGGGACAGCGATACTGGCGTCTGTCGCGCTCATCGCTTGACAGCATGTACCCCGGCTTTCATGTTGCCAAGGCTGAACTGAACCGTTCAGTCTAATTTAAGCGGCGTAAGCGACCTTTTGGGCATGCGCACGAAGCTTCTGGTTTTGGCGCCGATCCTGGTGCTGGCGGCGGCGGCCTATGGCGGCTGGCAATGGTGGCATGTCTGGCGCTTCCAGCAATCGACCGACGACGCCTATGTCGCGAGCGACATCTCGCTGATCAGTCCGAAAATCGAAGGCTACATCAAGGAGGTGCGCGTCCAGGACAACCAGCACGTCAAGGCCGGCCAGGTGCTGTTCGTAATCGACGACACCGACTTCGCGGCGAAGGTCGCGCAGGGTTCGGCGGCGGTCGCCAGCGAGGAGGCGATGGTCGCCACGTTCGCCACCCGGCACGATTACCAGGAGGCGATGATCAACCAGGCAGCGGCGATGGTCCAATCCGCCGAAGCCGAGGTCAGCCGCGCCGATCTCGACAAGAAGCGGTATGTCTCGCTGATGACCAGCGAAGTGGCGACCAAGCAGCGCTTCGAGACCGCCGAGGCCGACGCGACAAAGGCGGCGGCCAATCTGCTCAAGGCGAAAGCCGCGTTCGAGGCCGAGAAACAGCAGCTCGCGGTGATCGCGGCGCAAAAGCGCGAGGAGGAGGCGCGACTGATGCAAGCGCACGCCACGCTGCAGCTCGCGCAAAACGACCTCGACGACACCGTGATCCGCGCCCCGGTCGACGGCATCGCCGGCAACCGCGCCGGGCAGACCGGGCAATACGTCAAGCCGGGAACGCAGCTCCTGTCGCTGGTGCCGCTGCCGCTGGTCTATGTCACCGCCAACTTCAAGGAGACACAGCTGACCTTTATGCGCCCCGGGCAACTGGCGGAAATCTCGGTCGACGCCTATCCCGACCAGGCGATCGAGGGTCACATCGAGAGCTTCGCGCCGGCGAGCGGCGCCGAGTTCTCGTTGCTGCCGCCCGACAACGCCACCGGCAATTTCACCAAGATCGTGCAGCGCGTGCCGGTGCGCATCTCGGTGCCGGAAAACGGACCGCTGGCGTCGCTGCTGCGTCCCGGCCTTTCTGTCGTGGTCACGATCGATACCCGCGCCAAAGGCAGCGCGACCGCCGAGGGCGGCATTGCCGGTGCGGCGCAAGCGCGCCCCGCGACCGGCGCGAAATGACGAACCTCACGTGACGCTGATCCCGTCGCTGCGCCGCGTGCGCGGCCCGCGCGCCGCGCCGGCTCCATCCGAGGCCGCCCCCGCCCCTGCGGCGCCGCAGGGGCCACCGGCGAGCGCCGCCGCGCACGACCCGCCGGTGCGGCCGGCCTCATTGCGCCAGTGGGCCGGCGTGCTCGCCATGGTCTTCGGCATGTTCATGGCGCTCCTGGACATCCAGATCGTCACCAGCTCGCTGACCCAGATCCAGGGCGGGCTGTCGGCGAGCGCCGACGAGATCAGCTGGGTGCAGACCTCGTACCTGATCGCCGAAGTGGTGATGATCCCGCTGTCGGGCACGCTGTCGCGGCTGATGTCGACCCGGGTGCTGTTTGTCGCCTCGACCGTGGGCTTTACGATCGCCAGCGCGCTCTGCGCCACCGCGACGAGCCTCGGCGCGATGATCGTGTTCCGGGTGATGCAGGGGTTTCTCGGCGGCGCAATGATCCCGACCGTGTTTCCGGTCATTTACACGATATTCCCGCCGCGTCAGCTCGCGGTCGTCATGGTGCTGGTCTCGCTGATCCTCAATCTGTCCTCGACGGTCGGCCCGACGGTCGGCGGCTACCTGACCGACACCTATTCGTGGCACTGGCTGTTTCTCGTCAACATCGTGCCGGGCGTGTTCGTCGCCGCGACGGTGTGGTGCCTGATCGACGTCGACAAGCCGAACTGGTCGCTGCTGCCCGCCTTCGACCTGCCCGGCCTCGTCCTGATGGCGCTGTTTCTCGGCTGCCTCGAATACGCGCTCGAGGAGGGGCCGCGCTGGGATTGGTTCTCCGACGACACGATCCTCGGCGCCGCGGTGGTCTCGGCGGTGTCGGCCGGGCTGTTCTTCTGGCGGGTGTTGACCTACCACCAGCCGATCGTCTCGTTGCACGCCTTTCGCATCCGCAATTTCGCGATGGGCTCGTTCTACAGCTTTGTCGTCGGCATCGGGCTCTATTGCGGCACCTACATCGTGCCGCTGTTCCTCGCCCAGGTGCGCGGATTTTCGAGCCTGCAGATCGGCATGACCGTCGTCGTCACCGGCTGCACCCAGATCTGCGTCTCGCCGTTCACCACCATCATCGCGCGCAAGATCGACCTGCGGCTCATGCTGGCGATCGGCATGTGCCTCTTCATGACCGCGATGTACCTGACCGCCGGGCTCACCAACCAGGCCGGCTTCGGCGAATTGCTGGTGCCGCAGATGCTGCGCGGCGTGGCGCTGATGTTCTGCTTCCTGCCGGCCAACCTGATCTCGCTCGGCAGCCTGCCGCCCGAGCTCCTGCGCAGTTCGGCCGGGCTCTACAATTTGATGCGCAACCTCGGCGGCGCGATCGGGCTCGCCGGGCTCGGCACGGTGATGAACGACCGGCTGCATTTCCACTGGAACCGGCTGATCGAAAGCGTCAACCCGGCGCGCCCGGCGGTGCAGCATTTTATCGACACGCAGACCAGCCGCTTCGACCCGCATTTCGCCGCCGGCGGCACGCCCGCCGCGATCAAGGTGCTGGCCGGGATCGTCCAACGCGAGGCGCTGGTGCTGACCTTCAACGACGTGATGCTGTTGATCGCCGGGATCTTCCTTATCGGGTTGCTGATGATCCCGATCCTCAAGCGACCCGGCGCATCGCCGCTGAAATCGCGCTGATCCTTACGCGGAGCCGGGGCCGGCGCGGCGGTGCAGCCAATCCTCGACCAGCCGGCGGGCGATCGAGTCGAGGCGCGGCAGCCGGAAGCTGTTGTCGTCGGCATGCGCCAGCAGCCAGTCGCGCTCGAACCATTTGGCGTCTTCGAGCTCGCCGTAATCGACGGTGATGTCGCGCGTCGCGGCCTCGGCGTGGAAGCCCAGCATGATGTTGGCCGGGAACGGCCACGGCTGCGACGAATGGTAGGTGACGAGGCCGATTTCGATCGCGGTCTCCTCGCGCACCTCGCGGGCGACCGCGTCCTCGAGGCTCTCGCCGGGCTCGACAAAACCGGCGAGGGTCGAATACATGCCCGGCGGGAAATTCTTGTTGCGGCCGAGCAGCGCGCGCTCGCCGTCGCTGACCAGCATGATCACCGCCGGGTCGGTGCGCGGGAAGTGCATCGCCTTGCAGTCGGGGTTGGTGCAGCGGCGCATATGGCCGGCCTCCTCGGACAGCGTCGGACTGCCGCAAAGGCCGCAGAAGCGGTGCCGCGAATGCCACCACACCATCGCGCGGGCGAAGGCGAGCAGCGCCCCCTCGTGCCGCGCCAGCCGGCCCGCGAGCTGGCGCAGATCGGCGAAGCGGGCGCCCGCCGCCGCGATGCCGCTGGCGGCCAGGGCGGGCGATGCCAGCACGTCGAGCGGCGCTTCGATCCCCGACAGATCGACCGCGAAATGCGCGCGCGCCTCGATCTCGCCGAGGAACACCAGGCGGCCATGCGCGAGATGCGCCTCGGCGTCGCCCTCGCCCAGGAGCACCGTCGCGTGGTCGGGGCCGAGCACGATGGCGCGCGGCTCGCCGGCGACGTCGAGAACCAGGTTCTGGCTGCGCCAGACCGGCACGAATTGCGAGCCCGTATCGGCCGCCCGCGCCCGGATCCACTCGGCGTCGCGGCGCCTGAGCCCGGCGCGCTCGAAGCCCGGCGCGGCGTAATAATTCGACGGTCGCATCGGCCGAGACTGGCATAGAGCGCGGCGCTGCGGCAAGCTGGGCCGGAGGGCCGGCAGGATCACAGCATGCAGATCACCGATACCACGCTTCCCGGCGTGAAGCTGATCCAGCCGGTCCGCCACGGCGACGCGCGCGGCTATTTCTCCGAGGTTTATCGCGACGATGCGCTGCGCGAGGCCGGCATCGACATCCGCTTCGTCCAGGACAACCAGTCGATGTCGGCCGCGGCCGGCGTGCTGCGCGGGCTGCATTTTCAGACCCCGCCGATGGCGCAGGCCAAGCTGGTGCGGGTCGTCGCCGGGTCGATCCTCGATGTCGCGGTCGATATCCGCCGGGGGTCGCCGCATTTCGGCAAGCATGTCGCGGTGGTGCTGAGCGCCGCCGAGGGCAACCAGCTTCTGGTGCCGGAAGGGTTCGCGCACGGGTTCCGCACGCTGGAGCCGAACAGCACGGTGATCTACAAGGTCAACAACCACTATTCGCCGGAGAACGATCGCGGGTTGTTGTGGGACGATCCGACGCTCGGCATCGACTGGCGGCTCGGCGAGCGCGAGCCGGTATTGTCCGACAAGGACCGCAAAAACCCGGCGCTGGCCGAACTGCCGGACTATTTCACCAACCGATAGGTTTCATCGAGGGAGGAGATTGCCATGGCTTACGTCGATCCCCGGCTGCAAGGCAAACCCGCGCCGACCGTGTCGGCGGCGGAGATGGAGCGCAACAACATCGCCCGGCTCGCGGCGATGCAAGGCTCCGACCTTGCCTTTCTCGACCAGCGCATCCCGGGCTACCAGCGCGAGATCATCAACATCATCGGCATGGGCGTGGTCGAGAACATGAAGGACCCGCGTCTCGCGCCAAAGATCGGCGCGCCGGCGCACGGGTTCGCGGTGACCTATGTGCGCAACACGCCAAAGGGCCACGGCGCCGCGCTGCACCGCCACCCGACCGAGGAAGTGTTCATCGCGGTCAAGGGACCGTGGGAGGTGTTCTGGCTGGAGGGCGACAGCGAGCGGGTGGTGACCTTGCAGCCGGGCGACATCGTCAACGTGCCGATCGGCATCTATCGCGGCTTCCGCAACGGCGGCGACGATCCCGAGGCGACGCTGATCGCGGTGGTCGGCGGCCCCGACCCGGGCAAGGTCGATTGGCACCCCTCGGTGATCGACGCGGCGCGCCAGACCGGGCTCGCGGTCGACGACGACGGCAGGCTCGTGGTCGACGAGGCGGCGGAGTAGCTAAGCCTCGTCCGCCGGAGCGTCCTGTCGCAGGCGGCTGGGCAGCAATTCGCCGGTGCGGTCGAGCACCGGGTCGGCCGCCGCGGTCAGGTGGCCGTTGATGCGCTTCAAGTCGCGCAGCACGTCGAGGTGGAGGGCGCTGGTCTCGCGGCTCTCGACGCGGCCGGCGCGGATGCGCGCGAAGTGGGCCTCGGTGGCGCGCGCCTCGAGGTCGCGGAACACCTCCTCCTCGGCGACAAGGCGCCGTGCGGCGCGCGAATCATCGGTCATGAACACCGCGCCGGCGGTGCGCAAATTGCCGTCGAGGCGCTCCAGCATCGCCCGGATCTCGGACTGGCCTTCGACCGAAAACGCAAGGCCGCGCCGCAGCCGCTTGCTGGCGAGCCCCATCAGCCCCTTGCAGACGATGTCGCCGGCGTGCTCGAGATTGGTCGCGAAACCCAGAATCTCCGAGAGGCGCCGGTCGTCCTCGGCGCCGAGCGTGTCGGGATCGAGCGCGGTCAAATATTGCTTGATCGCGCTGTTGAGGCGGTCGAGCACGGTGTCGAGGCGCTTGGTTTCGGCAAGGCGCTTGCGGTCGCCGCGGTCGAGCGCGTCGAAGGCGCCGCGCAGCATCTCGGCGAGCACGTCGGCCATGCGCAGCGCCTCGCGCGCCGCGCCGGCGAGCGCGATCGACGGCATCTCGCGCGCCGCCTCGTCGAGGTAGATCGGCTGCGACGGGTCGGCAAGCGCGGCGCGCGCCGGGATCGCCTTGACCAGCAGCCGCGCGAACGGCCCCAGCACCGGCAAAAACAGCACCGCCGTCGCGAGATTGAAGAGGGTATGGAAATCGGCGGCGGAGCGCGCCGCATCGGGCTCGATCGTCACCATGAAGCGACTGACCGGGCCGAGCAGCGCCAGCGCCAGCACGATCCCGGCGAGCCGGTTCACCAGATTGCCGACCGGCAGCCGCTTCGCGACCGGGTCGCCGCCGGCCGCGCCTTCGATCAGCGGGTTGAGCGCGGTGCCGAGATTGGCGCCGAGCACCAAGGCAAAAGCCGCCTCGGGCGGCACCACGCCCTTCGCCGCGAACGAGACGACGAGCAGCACCGTGGCGACGCTCGAATGCGCCGCCCAGGTCAGGGCGGCGGCGAGGATCACGTCGATCAGCGGCTGGGTCGCGATGGCGCCCAGCAACAGCCGCAAGCTCGGGACGTCTTCGTAGGGCGTGACCAAGGTCAACAACTGTTGCAGCGCCAAGAGCATCAGCCCAAGCCCGATCGCGACGCGGCCGATATCGCGCGGGCGCGATTGCGTGCCGCGGCGGAACAGCACGACGCCGATCAGCACGAAGAGCGGCGCAACGCGGCTGACGTCGAACGACAGCACCTGGACGATCAAGGTCGTGCCGAGATTGGCGCCGAGCATCACCGCAAGCCCCGGCACCAGATCGACCAGCCCGCCGGCGGCGAAGCTCGCCGCCATCAGCCCGGTCGCGGTGCTGCTCTGCAGGATCGCGGTGACGCCGAGACCGGCCAGGAACGCGCGGAACCGGTCGCCAAACGCGCGCCCGAGGATGCGCCGCAGATTAGGCCCGAAAGCGCGCTGGATGCCGGTCTGCACCATGTGCACGCCCCACAGCAGGAGCGCGATCGTACCGGCGAGATCGACGAGGGTGAGGGTCGCGTTCATTGCCCGCTCCTCCCTGCATGACGCCATGAATTTTAGGGCCGGCCCCATATTGCGCAATGGGCGGAGATTTCAAGCGGAAACTACGGCGACTCTTAATCGAGATTAGCGAGCTCACGAGCGCCGTGAACAATACGGCGGATTTCGAGCACGCCGTCCTCGATAACGTACAGGATGACGTAATTCTTGAAGACGTTGAGACGTATCCCCTCGGCTAGTGCATTTTTGGTCAGGCGAACAAAGGAAAAAGTTGGTGGCGGAGGATTCCCCCCAAGGAGGGCCATTGCCTCTAAAACCTGGCCTTGCCCTCGTCACCGGCGCGACCGGGTTTGTCGGCGCGGCGGTGACGCGTGCGCTGCTGGCGCAGCCGGGTCACGAGGTGCGGGTGCTGGCGCGGCGGCGCGGCGATCGCCGCAACCTCGCCGGGCTCGATGTGCAGATCGTCGAAGGCTCGCTCGAAGACGCGGCATCGCTCGCGGCGGCGGTCGCCGGGTGCCGCTATCTGTTCCACCTCGCCGCCGATTACCGATTGTGGGTGCCGGACCCGGCGGCGATGTTCCGCGCCAATGTCGACGGCACCCGCGCGCTGATGGAGGCTGCGCTGGCCGCCGGGGTCGAGCGCGTCGTCTACACCAGCAGCGTCGCGACCTTGGGCCTCGTCGCGGGCGGCGATGCCGACGAGGCGACGCCGAGCGGCATGGGCGACATGATCGGTCCCTACAAGCAGTCGAAATTCGCCGCCGAGGAGGCCGTGCGCACGCTGATCGCCGAACGCGGTCTCCCGGCCGTCATCGTCAACCCGTCGACCCCAGTCGGCCCCGGCGACGTCAAGCCGACCCCGACCGGTCGCATCATCGTCGAGGCGGCAAAGGGCAGGATGCCGGGCTATGTCGATACCGGGCTCAACCTCGTCCATGTCGACGATGTCGCCGCCGGCGAGCTGTTGGCGGCGGAGCGCGGCACCGTCGGCGAGCGCTACATCCTCGGCGGCGAGAATATGAGCCTGGCGGAAATCCTCGGCGCGGTCGCCAGGACGACCGGCCGCCGTCCGCCGATGTTCAAAATCCCCTACGCCGCCATCCTGCCGATCGCGGCGGGCGCCGAGCTGATGGCGCGGCTGACCGGGCGCGAGCCGTTCACGACGTTGGACGGTGTTCGCATGTCGCGTAAGAAGATGTATTTCAGTTCGGCGAAGGCGATCCGCGAGCTCGGCTACGCGCCGCGCCCGGCGCGCCAGGCGATCGCCGACGCCACCGCCTGGTTCGCGGCCAACGGATATCTGGGCAAAGAGAGCAAGGGCTGATGTGTGACCGCGCTGGCTGACCCGACACCGCATCCGCCGGCGCTCGAAACGCCGTCCGGCAAAGGACGCGGCGACGAGAATTTTCCCGTGGGCTCGTTCCTGATCCGCAAGGATCTGCGAGCGCATGTCCATGCCTTCTACCGCTTCGCGCGCAACGCCGACGACATCGCCGACAACCCGCTGCTGCCGGCCGACGACAAACTGCGCCGGCTCGACCGCATGGGCGAAATCCTCGACGGCGCGCGGGGGGACGATGCGCGGGCGGACGGGGCGCCGGGCGACGCTTCGCCGGCCGCCGCGGCGATGCGGGCGAGCCTCGCCCAGACCGGCGTCAGCGCCGAGCATTGCCACGACATATTGCGCGCCTTTCGCCTCGACGCGACCAAGCTCAGATACCGGGACTGGGACGATCTGATGGAGTATTGCCGGTATTCGGCCTCGCCGGTCGGGCGGCAATTGCTCGACCTGCACGGCGAGAGCCGCGACACCTGGCCCGCCTCCGACGCGCTGTGCTCGGCGTTGCAGGTGCTCAACCATTTGCAGGATTGCGCCGAGGATCACCGCGCTCTCGACCGCGTCTACCTGCCGCTCGACCTGCTGGGCGAGGCCGGGATCGCGGTCGAGGCCCTGGCCGCGCCGGCGGCGAGCCCCGGCCTGCGCCGGGTGCTCGACCGGCTGCTCGACGCGACCGACCGCCTGATCGTCGCGGCCGCGGCGCTGCCGGGCGGGGTCTCGACGCGCGGCCTGCGCTGGGAGTCGGCGACGATCGTCGCGCTGGCGCGGCGCCTGTCGCGGCGGCTGCGGCGCGGCGACCCGCTGGCGGCGAAATCG
>Ga0209483_1002629_pt1 | contig 12357 bp, 11 predicted proteins | sample NGEPerA_FD_184508 | JGI IMG/M metagenome (GOLD analysis project Ga0209483, IMG submission 184508) | Arctic peat soil microbial communities from the Barrow Environmental Observatory site, Barrow, Alaska, USA - NGEE PermafrostL2-A... | ecosystem: Environmental > Terrestrial > Soil > Wetlands >... | reverse complement strand
AAAGCAGGCAGCGCAACAGACCAACCTGTAGGGGGTCAATTTTGGACGCCGATCCCCCGGCTTAGGGGGTCAATATTGCAAGCCGAATGACACATCGCGAAGCTTGGGTGTGGAACGACCTGGGGACGAAGAAGGCCTATGGCTACTCCACCCTGTATCCCGGGGAAGACGAGGGATGGATCACCTTGTCGATCGAGAGCAAGCAGTATCCGGCGTGACCGATCGAATGGCGAATGCCGTTGCGGCAAACATGCCGGATCGAGGCGCGGAGCCGGGCGGAAGTCGCCTGGAGATGCCGAACACGGGCGACGCCGGTCCGGCCCCCGAGCGCGGACGGCGTGCAGCACTGCGAATCACCGGCATGCGTGATACGCTGAACGGCTACGCGGCCATGGTCCCCCGCGCAAGGTCGTAAGTAGAGGGAGCAATGATCGAAAATCGCGATCCTCTGGTAACGGTGGATTCGACCTCTATCCGATGGCCGAGTACTTCGAGCGTGCTGATTCCGGAGCAAGCCGCCCACCTATTCCGGAATGATGCCGCCCACCCATTCCGATTAATTGTCGCCCGGCATTCCGATTAATCCTCGCCCACCATTCCGGGATGATGCCGCCCGGGGTGGCGGGGACGTCGGGGAACTCCGCTGGCTGTGTGTAGGGTCCGTTCTTTGGCTTTGGCTGAGGAGTGGATCTATGCCGGCGGAGAGGGTTGCGATGCGGGTGGTGCGCGAAGTTTTACGTTTGACGTTTGCGGGGATTTCCAAGCGAGAGGTGGCGCGGCGTACCGGGCTGGCGTCATCGACGGTACGGGCGACGATTGCGCGTTTCCAGTCGCTTGGGTTGATCTGGCCGCTGCCCGAGACCGTCACCGACAGCGAGCTGGAAGCAAAGCTCTACAAGAACGCCGGCAAGAAGCAGGGTCATAGGCGCAGCACCGAGCCGGACTGGGCGATCCTGCACCGGGAGATGAAGCGGAAGCACGTTACCTTATCGATCCTGTGGGACGAGTACATCGAGGCTCACCCGGATGGATATCGCTACAGCCGCTTCTGCGAGCTTTACCGATCCTGGGAAGGCAAGATCTCCGTCACGATGCGGCAAACCCATTTGGGTGGCGACAAACTGTTCGTCGATTACGCCGGCGACACCGCGGCGGTGGTAATTGACCGGCTGACCGGCGAGATCAAGAAGGCGCAGATTTTTGTCGCCGTCTTGGGGGCATCGAACTTCACCTATGCGGAGGCGACGTGGACGCAATCGCTCGCCGACTGGATCGGCGCGCATACGCGCGCCTTCGAAGCCATCGGCGGTGTGACCCGGCTTCTGGTGCCGGACAACACCAAGACTGCGGTCATCAAGGCGTGCCTGTACGAGCCGCAAGTCAACCGGACCTATACGGAGATGGCAGCGCATTACGGCACTGGCGTGCTGCCCGCGAGGCCGCGCAGGCCACGCGACAAAGCTAAAGTCGAAGTCGCCGTGCTGATCATGGAACGCTGGATTCTGGGTCGCTTACGCAATCGGCGGTTCTATAGCCTGGGCGAGTTGAACGAGGCCATCACAGAGTTATTGACGCGGCTGAACGACGAGCGCCCGATCCGGCGTCTCGGCGTGACGCGGCGCCAACTCTTCGAAGACCTCGACCGTCCAGCGCTCAAGCCCTTGCCAGCCGAGCCTTACGTGTTCGCCGAATGGCGCGTCCGCCGCGTCGGGATCGATTATCACGTCGATGCCGACAAGCATTATTACAGCGTGCCGCATCGCTTTGCGCGCGCTGAGGTCGAAGTCCGGCTCACCGGCCGTACCGTCGAGGTATTCGCCAAGGGCGAGCGGATCGCCGCGCATTTGCGCTCGAGCGGCAACGGCAAACACACCACCGTGCAAGAACACATGCCCTCCAGCCACCGGCGTTACGCCAACTGGACACTCGATCGCATCCGCAAAGACGCCGCCTTGATTGGCCCGTCAACGGCGGCGTTGTGCGACCTGATCCTGGAGCATCGCCCGCATCCCGAACAGGGCTTTCGGGCGTGTCTGGGGATCGTGCGGCTGGTCAAGCCGTTCGGCATGGCCAGGGTCGAGGCCGCCGCGACACGCGCGCTCGACATCGGCGCGCGAACCTACGGCTCAGTCAGATCGATCCTCGACAATAACTTGGACCGACACGCCGACCGACCGCGCGGCCCGGACGGCGTGACGATCCTCCACCCCAATATCCGTGGCCCGCGCTATTACCATTGAGGAGATCATATGCTCACCCATCCCACCCTCGACCAGCTCAATCAGCTCGGGCTGTTCGGCATGGCCAAAGCCTTCGATGAAGTCGCCGCATCCGGCGACGCCGCCGCGCTTCCGCACCTGGATTGGCTTGCGCTGCTGCTCGACCGCGAGATGACCTATCGGCACGACAGAAAGCTGACGGCCAGGCTTCGATATGCGAGGCTTCGCCACCCAGCGGCTGTCGAGGACGTCGATTACCGTGCCACGCGCGGTCTCGACCGCGCGCTATTCCAGAAGCTCGCCGAGGGCCGTTGGATCGACGCCCACGATAACGTTATCCTGAGCGGCCCGACCGGCGTCGGCAAAAGTTGGCTGGCCTGCGCTCTCGGACACCGGGCTTGCCGCAACAACCGGTCCGTTCTCTATCAGCGCGTCCCCAAGCTGTTCGCCGATCTCGCGCTGGCGCGCGGCGACGGACGTTATGCCCGCCTCCTGCGGGCGCTCGGGGGCGTGCAACTCCTCATACTCGACGATTGGGGTCTCGAGCCCCTCGATGCCGCCGCGCGACATGATCTGCTGGAGATTCTCGAAGAACGCCATGGACGACGATCCACAATCATCACCAGCCAGCTCCCGGTCGACAAATGGCACCATGTCATCGGCGATCCGACTTACGCCGACGCTATCCTCGACCGCCTCGTCCACAACGCCCACCGCATCGATCTCACTGGAGACAGCCTGCGCCGGACCCGCGAAAGGGCCGCCAAAAAAGATTGACCATCCACAATAAGCAATGGCACAACTTCAGCAGCCAGCGAGGCACGCGCCATGGGCGACATCATGTCGGAATCCAGGGGCGGCATCATCTCGGAATGCCCGGGCGACTTCATCGGAATCGGCATTCGAGCGCGCGTCGAACCACGAAAAGACCGATTCCACGCCCGTCAGAGCGGGTGGAGTCGAGCCGCTCAAACGCATTGAAGATTCTCGGCAATTCCTCCGGCGAGATACCGATGCCCGTGTCATAAATATCGATCCGAACCTCTCCGCCAGAACGCCGGCATCCAATGAGGATGCGCCCACCGGGTTCAGTATACTTGACAGCATTGGTTACGAGGTTGCGAAGGATGCCCCCGAGAAGCACCGAATTACTTAGAACCGACGCTTGCGTTGCGGAGATCCGCATATCGATACATTTGCTTGAAACGAGTTGCTCGTTCTCTTCGCGCAGATGGTAAAACAGGGGTGCAAGCGGGACTGCCGAGATCTCAAGCGTCTTGGTGTAGTCATAGAAGTGAAGGGTATCCAGCAATCGATCGAGTTGTTCGGTTAGCCCGCCGATCGCACGTTCACCGCGGTCAAGCCAGGCTCGCTCCGACGAACCGCAGACACGAGTTCGCAGCATCTCATAAGTGCTTTGTATGACCTGCAATGGCTGACGGAGATCGTGTCCTACCATGCCGAGAAGCGCAGCCTGTAGGTCGTTGTCTCGTTGCGGATCGATCGTCCAGGGGAGGCTGGCCGATATTGCCGGAGAGCGTTCCATGTTTCTCATAACAACACCTTATGCTGCGACTGAGGGATTCGAGATGTTCGGATGGTGATACTCCCCTGTGCGTATCGCTATCGCGCCTTCGGGTCCGCCGATCACACCAAGGTATGAATCATTCGGGTGGATCATGTTGCCGAGACCGCCGCGGCGCCTCATACCTTGATATGACTAGCTTCCTCCGAGGGTTGGATAGCCGAGCCAGCGAGTAACTTGCAGGATCGCGCCAGCTTTCCACGGAGGAGAAATGAGCATGTCCCGATTATCTTCATCGCCCAACCGACGAGACCTGCTTGCAACAACGGCGGCCGTGGGGGCTCTCAGTTTTGTCTCCTCGGTATCTGCGGGTCAGCCCAGAGATACAGCGGCGGCCCCGCCACCTAAGGACGATGCGATCCGTCCGTTCCGGATAAACTTGCCGGAAAAGGAGCTTGTCGACCTGCGCCGCCGCATCGCGGCGACCCGGTGGCCGGATCGCGAGACGGTCGCTGATTCATCTCAAGGCGTGCGGCTGGCGACAGTTCAGAAACTCGCGCGCTATTGGGAGAAAGATTACGACTGGCGCAAGTGCGAGGCAAAACTGAACGCCGTGCCGCATTTCATCACCGAGATCGACGGGTTGGACATTCATTTCATTCACGTTCGCTCTAAGCATGAGAATGCGTTGCCGCTGATCGTCACGCACGGGTGGCCCGGCTCGGTGATTGAGCAGCTCAAGATCGTCGATCCACTGACCAATCCCACGGCGCACGACGCCAGCGCATCGGACGCTTTCCATCTGGTGATCCCGTCGTTGCCCGGACACGGCTTTTCGGGCAAGCCGACCGCCACCGGCTGGGACCCCATCCGCATTGCACACGCCTGGACAGTGCTGATGAAACGCCTCGGATACACCCGATTTGTGGCGCAAGGCGGCGACTGGGGCAATGCGGTCACCGAGCAGATGGCGCTGCAGACGCCGCCTGGATTGATCGGCATCCACACCAACATGCCGGCCACGGTCCCGGATGACATTGCGAAGGCTCTACAATTCGGCGAACCAGCTCCTGCCGGCCTCTCGGCCGACGAGAAGCGCGCCTGGGATCAACTCGATTCCTTCTACAAGCACGGCCTTGGTTACGCCCAGGAGATGGCGGGCCGTCCGCAGACGTTGTACGGGATCGAGGATTCTCCTGTCGGCCTCGCCGCATGGATGCTCGACCACGACACCGCCAGCCTGGCGCTCATCGCACGCGTCTTCGACGGTCAAGCTGAAGGCCTCACGCGCGACGACATTCTCGACAATGTCACGCTGTACTGGTTGACGAATACGGCGGTCTCTTCCGCTCGCCTCTATTGGGAAAGCAAGCTTCCTTTCTTCGCGCCGAAAGGTGTGCCGATTCCGACTGCCGTGAGCGTCTTTCCGGACGAGATCTATGCAGCTCCGCGGAGTTGGGCAGAGCAGGCGTATCCCAAGCTCACCTATTACAACAAGCTCGACAAGGGCGGTCACTTCGCGGCGTGGGAACGGCCGGCAGTCTTTAGCACCGAACTGCGAACTGCTTTCAGGTCATTGCGTCAATCGACCTGAGATTCGCGGCGCACTTGATGCCTGTTCGAGCACTCGGCGGAAAAACATGAGTATTTCGGGACGTACTCACCGCGAGGAGTCGAAACAGGCAGCCGCGCATCGCCCTTCGAAATTGGACGCACTGAGGCGAGTCGCCGTGGTCCCTTTTTACAACAGAGGAGACTCTCGAATGAATACCAACAAAATCCCAAACGCAATCGATCCGGACCGCCGCCACTTCCTTGGCACCGCGGCCCTAACAATCGCGGCTGCGCAACTGGCCTTGACCGGCTCAGCTAACGCGGAAACCGGCACCGTGAAACCCGCGGCCCTTCCCGCGATCAAGCCGGAGTCGAACACGTCGTTCGCTTCACTGAAGCAGATCGATGCTGGCCTTTTGAACGTCGGATACGCTGAAGCTGGCCCCGCTGATGGTCCGCCGGTTCTTCTGCTGCACGGCTGGCCCTACGACATTCACAGTTTTGTGGATGTCGCGCCCCTGCTGGCCTCGGCGGGATACAGGGTGATCGTCCCCTATGTGCGCGGCTACGGCACCACCCGCTTTCTATCAGACGCGACATTCCGGAATGGCCAGCCGGCAGCGCTCGCTGTCGACACTATCGACTTGATGAATGTGCTCAAGATCGAGAAGCCGATCATCGCCGGTTTTGATTGGGGAGGACGGACGGCTGACATTATCGCGGCGCTCTGGCCGGAGCGTTGCAAGGCTCTCGTCTCTGTCAGTGGCTACCTGATGGGTGGCCATGAAGTCAACAAGATGCCGTTGCCGCCAAAGGCCGAACTCCAATGGTGGTACCAATTCTATTTCGCCACCGAGCGGGGCCGGGCCGGCTACGACAAATACCGGCACGATTTTGCGAAGCTGATCTGGCAGATCGCTTCGCCGAAATGGGACTTCGATGACGCCACCTTCGACCGCAGCGCAGCAGCGTTCGACAACCCCGACCACGTCAGCATCGCGATTCACAATTATCGTTGGCGGCTCGACTTAGTTCAAGGCGAGGCGAAATACGACGACCTGGAAAAGCGGATTGCCGCAACTCCGGTTATCACCGTGCCAACCATCACCATGGAGGGCGATGCCAATGGCGCGCCTCACCCGGACGCTAGTGCCTATGCCAAGAAATTCTCGGGCAAATACGCGCACCGACTCATCAAGGGCGGTGTCGGGCACAATCTGCCTCAGGAAGCGCCGCGCGCCTTTGCCGAAGCGATCATCGAGGTCGCCGCAGCATGAGAAGCGAAGGGAGGAAGGCTTCAGGTCGGTCAGTCCGCCCGATGAGCACTCGCAAACTCGAATCAATCCAGCGTCGCACCATGTCAGCGCTGTTCACGCCAAGGATCTGGTTTTCTTCACTCCGGGTTACCGTCGCGCTCGCGGGCGTCGCCGTCGTTGCGGTGATCGCGATCGCTCCATTTCTCATGACGATCATTGGCTCGACCACATCGGGTACACATGCCATCTCGATCAAGGCAGTAATCAACACGACGGAGGAGACTCACAAATGAGTACCATCAAACTCTCGAGCCCAATTGCCCCAGATCGGCGCCGCTTCGTTGGTGGTGCGGCAATGACTCTGGCCTTTGCCCGGCTCGTGATGAGCGGTTCTGCCAAGGCACAACCGAGCAAGACTGCGCTGACCGGAATGAGCGCGATCAAGGCCGGAACGAACACGTCGTTCGCTTCACTGAAGCAGATAGACGCCGGCCTTCTGAATGTCGGATACGCCGAAGCTGGTCCCTCGGATGGTCCTGCCCTGATTTTGCTCCACGGTTGGCCCTACGACATCCACAGTTTTGTCGATGTCGCTCCGTTGCTGGCGTCGGCTGGCTACCGGGTGATCGTTCCTTATCTGCGCGGATTCGGTACGACGCGCTTTCTTTCAAGTGAAACATTCCGGAATGGGCAGCCGTCCGTGTTCGCGCTCGACACTATCGCTCTGATGGACGCCCTGAATATCCGGAGCGCCGTCTTTGGCGGCTTCGATTGGGGCACGCGCACAGCCGACATCATCGCGGCGCTCTGGCCAGAACGGTGCAATGCCCTGGTTTCCGTGAGCGGCTATGGGGTCGGCAGCAAAACCTCCGGACCGCTGCCGCCAGAAGCGGAGCACCAATGGTGGTACCAGTTCTATTTCGCCACCGACCAGGGCAAAGCTGGCTACGACAAGTATCGGCACGACTTCTCAAAACTGATCTGGCGACTCGCATCGCCGAAGTGGAACTTTGATGACGCGACCTTCGACCGTTCGGCGGCGGCGTTCAACAACCCCGACGATGTCGACATCGTCATCCACAACTACCGTTGGCGGCAAGGACTGGCGAAAGGCGAAGCGAAATACGACGACTTGGAAGCGCGACTGGCGCCAGCACCGGCTATCGCGGTTCCTACCATCGTCCTTGAAGGCGATGCTAACGGCGCCCCGCACTATCCGAACGACACGCTCTATCGCAAGAAATTTTCAGGAAAATATTTGAACCGGGTCATTGCGGGTGGCGTCGGACATAATCTGCCCCAGGAGGCCCCACAGGCCTTTGCGGAAGCAGTCGTCGAAATTGCCGCAGCCTGAAGAGTGATTGTACAGGATCTTCGAACCCATTCGCTGCGTCAGAAGAAGAACGCCACAGAATTGAATCGATCCGGAGTTGCGCCATGTCAACGATGTTCACGCCGAGAGGCTCGTTCTTTTCCTTCAAGGTCGCGAGTATCGCGTTCACGGCTTTGATCGCAACCATTCCATTTCTCATGACGATCATTGGCTCCGCAACATCGAGTACGCATCCGCCGGCGGCCGAAGCGGCAATCCACGCCACGGACGGATCAGAGCGTCTGAAATCGCTAACCCAAAATGACGAGCCCGCTCAGACCGAGGGTATTGGAATGGTTAGAAACCATCAGCCAGACGAAGCCGTCTTTAGATCCGTTCTGCCGGAAGACGTCGAGTGGAAGTCGTTCCCGGCGTTTCCCCCTTCGGTCCGCCTCGCCATCCTCGTGGGCCATCCTTCGGAACCTGGCCCTTACGTGATTAGAGTCAAGGTTCCTTCCGGCGTGAAGCTGATGCCCCACAGCCACCCAGAAGACCGAATTTATACCGTGATGTCCGGCGTTTTTTACATTGGTCTTGGCGATCAGTTCGATGAAGAAAAGCTGAAAGCGTATTCGCCCGGTAGCGTCATCGTTTTGCCGGGCAATACGCCTCACTTCCATTGGGCAAAGTCCGGAGAATACGTCACGCAGGTGACAGCGATTGGGCCGCTTGGGCTCCAATACCTAGATCCCAACGACGATCCGCGCAGGCAAAATCACTAATAGCCAGTCCGAACAATAAACTTGATCGGGTACCCATGCCAAGCACCGTACTGGAGATTCCGATGCTGAAGTTGACGATCAACGGCGAAGAGAAAACCTTCGACGCGCCGCCGAATATGCCCTTGCTCTGGGTTCTCCGCGACATCCTCGGTCTCACTGGAACGAAGTTTGGTTGCGGTATTGCGCAATGCGGCGCCTGCACGGTGCATATCGACGGCAAAGCCGTGCGCTCCTGCTTATTGCCTGTTGCCTCGGTACGCGATCGCGCTGTCACGACCATCGAGGGCGTCGGCGCGACACCGATAGGCGCAAAGGTACAGAAGGCCTGGCTCGATCTTGAGGTGATCCAATGCGGATATTGCCAGTCCGGCCAAATCATGGGGGCATCCGCGCTGCTCGCGGCTACTCCGGATCCCGATGATTCCGACATCGACGCCGCGATGGCCGGAAATATCTGCCGCTGCGGCACCTATGTGCGTATTCGCGCGGCAATCAAGCAAGCCGCTTCCGGACGCCAATCGTAGGAGCATACCATGACAGGTCGAGCCAGGATTTCCGGAGCAGTTTCACGTCGCGGTCTGCTGACCGGAGGCCTCGCCGGCGGGTTTCTGCTGGCATTTCATCTTCCGCTTCGCGCGGTAAACGGGCCGGTGCAGCCGCCCGACGCGACCCCCGGCAAATTCGCGCCCAACGCCTTTATTCGCATTGACGCGACCGGCCAGACCACGCTGGTGATGCCGCAGGTCGAGATGGGACAGGGCGTCTACACTTCGATTCCGATGATCTTGGCCGAAGAGCTCGATACCGATTTCTCGCAAATTACGCTGGAGCACGCCCCGCCGAGCGACAAGCTTTACGGCAACCCTTTATTCGGCATTCAGGCCACCGGCAATTCCAACTCGGTCCGGGCATGGTGGAAGCCGCTCCGCACCGCAGGCGCCAACGCGCGCGCGATGCTGGTGCAGACGGCCGCGCAACAATGGCAAGTCGACCCCACTAGCTGCACGACATCGAACGGGGTTATCACGCACAAGGAAACCGGGCGCCAGCTTTCCTACGGCGCGCTGGCGGTTGCCGCCAGCGGCCAGACGCCGCCGAAGAACGTCGCGCTCAAGGATCCCAAAGACTTCGTGCTGATCGGCAAATCGCTGAAGCGGCTCGATACGCCGGACAAGGTCAACGGCAGGGCCGTCTATGCGATCGATGCCATGCTCCCCGACATGAAGTTTGCGACGCTGGCTCAGTCCCCGGTGTTCGGCGGCAAGGTCGGCAAGGTTGACGACAGCGTCGCCCGAAAAATTCCGGGCGTGCGGAAGATCGTCGTTTTGGACGACATGGTCGCCGTCGTCGGCGATCACATGTGGGCGGCGAAAAAGGGTCTCGACGCGCTGGTGATCGACTGGGATGAGGGGCCGAACGCCCGCCTCAGCTCAAAGGACATCTGGCAGGATTTGCGCGTCGCCAGCGAAAAGAACGGCGTGGTCGCCAAATCCGAAGGCGACATCGCCAAGGGCCTGGCAACCGGCGACCGGCTCGACGCCTCTTACGAGCTGCCGTTCCTCGCCCACGCGACCATGGAACCAATAAACTGCACGGTTCATCTCAGGCCCGACTCCTGCGAAATCTGGACTGGCACGCAAGTCATGACGCGGGTGCAGTCCGAGGCAGCGAAGGCGGCCGGCCTCCCGGTCGAGAAAGTCGTCGTCAACAACCACCTGCTCGGTGGCGGGTTCGGCCGCAAGCTCGAGGCCGACATGGTGGTCGCGGCGGTTCGCATTGCCAAGCAGGTCGACGGACCCGTCAAGGTGGTCTGGACTCGCGAAGAAGACATCCAGCACGACATCTTCCGCCCGGTGTATCGCGACACCATTGCCGCGACGCTGTCGGACGGCAAGATCGTCGGCTGGAAGTATCGCGTCGCCGGCTCGTCGATTATGGCGCGTTGGTTTCCGCCGGGATTCGCCAAGGGTATCGACATCGACGCCGTCGATAGCGCCATCGACATCCCCTACGACATTCCCAATATCAGCGTCGAATATGTCCGCGCGGAACCGCCTGCGGTGCCGACCGGGTTCTGGCGCGGTGTCGGTCCCAACAACAACGTGTTCGCCATCGAATGCTTCATCGACGAACTGGCGCGAAAGGCGGGCAAGGATCCGATCGCGTTCCGCCGCAGCATGCTCGGAAAAGCACCGCGCTTTGTAGCCGCGCTCGATCTCGCCGCCGAGAAATCCGGTTGGGGCCAGCCGCTCCCCGCACGTGTCGGGCGCGGCGTCAGCATGCAGCCGTCGTTCGCCAGCTTCATCGCCACCGTGGTGGAAGCCGAAGTCGACGAGCAGGGTGAGGTGCATCTGCGCCGCGTCACCTGCGCGGTCGATACCGGCATCGCGGTCAATCCCGATACCGTCATGGCGCAGATCGAAGGCGGGCTGATCTTCGGCCTGACCGCGGCGCTTTACGGCGAGATCACCATCGACAAGGGGCGGGTCCAGCAGTCCAACTTCCATGACTACCGGATGCTGCGGATCGATCAGACGCCGAAAATCGAGGTTCATGTCATCAAGAGCGGCGAGACGCCCGGCGGGATCGGCGAAACCGGCGTCACTGCCGGACCGCCGGCGTTGCGCAACGCGATCTATGCCGCGACCGGCGTCGCCTTGCGCCGGCTGCCGATCGACCGCTCCCTGATAGCGGCAGGGAGGAAATCATGAGCCCAGGCACGCGCCGTATTCTCCTCAGCATTATCACCATTGCGGCCTTTGCGGGACTGGTCGGAGTTTGGATCATCCGAGGCCCCGACGCGATGGCCTTTGCCGGCGGCCCCAGAACGGAGCTTTCGGAATACAAGGGCGCCAATCCCACCGGCGTTCCCGCGTCGCTTGCGCAAGCGAGTCTCGTGGAGCGTGGCGGCTATCTGGCGCGAGCGGCAGACTGCATGGTCTGCCACACCGCGCAGGGCGGCAAGGAATATGCCGGCGGCCTGGGATTCAAGCTGCCCTTTGGCACACTTTACTCGACCAATATCACCTCGGACAAGGAGACCGGCATCGGCAATTACAGCGATCAGGACTTTCTGAACGCACTTCATCGCGGCATCCGCCGCGATGGCGCCCGGCTTTATCCGGCGATGCCCTACACGTCCTATACCTACATTTCCGACGCGGACGCGCTGGCGATCAAAGCCTATCTCTTCAGCCTGCCGCCGGTGTATGCTGCGGTGCCCGTCAACGCGCTGGCGTTTCCGTTCAACCAGCGCTGGGGAATGATGTTCTGGTCGGTGCTATTTAACCCGGATACTCGCTTCGAGCCCGACACCTCGAAAAGTCCGGAGTGGAACCGAGGCGCCTATCTCGCGGAAGCGCTGGCCCATTGCGGCGAATGCCATACGCCACGCAATCTTGCCTTCGCGCTCAACAATCGCAAGAAATTCGGCGGCGCGCTGACAGCGGGCTGGCGCGCCTTCAACATCTCGTCGGACAAGAGCACCGGCATTGGCGCCTGGCGCGACGATGATCTGATTTCTTATCTGTCGGTCGGACACGCGGCGGGCCACGGCACTGCTTCGGGACCGATGGGTGAAGCAGTGGACCAGAGTTTCAGCCAGCTGGCGCCTGAAGACATCCGCGCCATCGTCGCCTATCTGCGCACTGTGCCTTCCATCGTCGCGCCTGATCTGCCGGCGACTTTGGCGGCGCCGGCAGATCAGGCG
>Ga0209483_1002626_pt1 | contig 12367 bp, 12 predicted proteins | sample NGEPerA_FD_184508 | JGI IMG/M metagenome (GOLD analysis project Ga0209483, IMG submission 184508) | Arctic peat soil microbial communities from the Barrow Environmental Observatory site, Barrow, Alaska, USA - NGEE PermafrostL2-A... | ecosystem: Environmental > Terrestrial > Soil > Wetlands >... | reverse complement strand
ATCTTGGGCTTTTCGGCCGGTGGGGGCAGCGCAGGGGTCACCCCGGTAACCGGGGGCGTCACGACCGCCTCCTGTATTTGCGGAGGGGGAGTGAGCGTCGCGGCCGGGGGTACTACGGGGCCCGCGGGCGCGGGTGGCGCGAACGATCGGGCCTTCCGGGGAGCTTCCGGCAGTGAACTCCGGATGTCGAGCTGGGGCGTAATCTTGCCCTTGTTTTTCTCCTTCTGGGTTACCTCGAAGACCCTGGGAGCAGTCATCTTCGGAGCATACAAGGGCACGGCCTTTCGAAATTCCGCAGTGATCGAAGGTGCGTTGAACCGGCCGGTTGTTTCGGGAAGACTCAGCAGGACCGCGATCACAATCGCGTGGACAACGATCGAGCCCACGGCCGCCTGGAAGAAGCGTCGCGACGTAATGGGCTCCTGCCACTCGGGGAATAACTCGAGTGCGTCTTGCTCTAAACCTACCTCATGAAGTTTTGCCCGTGACATTGAGCGCCTCAGCCACCAGGCGGGCGTGCGCTCCGATTTTATCAAGAATGTCCTGCGCCACTTCCAGGGCCGCCAGCCCTTGCTGTCCGGTCACTCTCGGAATGCCCCTGGAAGCCACGCAGGCGATAAAGCTTTCGAGCTCGAGCCGGAGCGGCTCGTCCTTGGCTACCGGAAGCGGCGCGTAGCCGATGGACAGAGGCGGTTTCACCGTGAAACGGACTGCGTCCTGACGCGTGTAATCGAGCGAAATGTACTCGTGCGGCTGGAATAGGCGAAGCTTGCGCACGCGCTCCGTGGAAACCCGGCTGGCGGTAAGATTCGCCACGCAGCCGTCGGGAAACTGCATGCGCACATTCGCGATGTCCACCTTCTCCGAAAGAATGTGGATACCGGCCGCGCGGATCTCCTCGGGCGCCTGCTTGGTGAGCGTGAGCACGATGTCGATATCGTGAATCATCAGATCCAGCACCACGTCCACGTCTAGGCTGCGCGGGCTGAATTCGCTCAGCCGGTGCACCTCGAAAAACAAGGGCTTGGTAATCACGGCCTCCAGTGCCGCTATCGCCGGATTGAATCGCTCCAGATGTCCCACCTGCAGGATGCGGCCGGTGCGCCCGGCGGTCTCGATCAGCATGCGCGCTTCGCCGGTGGTGCGGGCGATCGGCTTTTCGATCAGGACATCCAAGCCGAGTTCCATCAGCCGCCGGCCGATTTCGGCATGGGTGTGCGTGGGCGTCGCCACCACGGCTGCGTCCGCTTTCCCGGCCAGTTCCTCCAGCGACGTTAGTACGGGGCACGCGTTTGTACTGGCTGCCTCGGCTGCCCGTTCCTGGTTGGTGTCCACAACTCCGGCCAGTTCCGCATGCTCAGACTGGTGAATCACGCGCAGGTGGTTCCGGCCGAAGCTGCCGGCTCCGACCACCGCGACACGGGGTTTTGAGAGGGTGGACGCCAAGTTATCGAGGCTAGCACACGGGCCGTCGACCCCAAGCTGCAGCTAGTTTTTAGCGGCTTGCATGGCGGCCCTGCGCGCCTCTTGTTCGCGTGTCAGGTGCGGCACCATGCCCAGCATGCGCTGCAGAACCATGAGTTGGGCGCGATGATGCATCTCATGCTCTTTCGGGCTCAACAACATCTCAAAACGGGTCTTGCTGGGAGGTTGCGCTCCCGCAGGAAAGCTCACCTGTTCGGCCAGGAAGTCGTCGGATAATCCGCCCAGCCATGTGGCGAACTGGTCGCCGCTGGTCCGCAAAAGCTCAACGATCTCCGCCTTGCTGCGCGATTTCTGCTCTTCCGCCATGATGGGGTGGATGAAGCTGTAGAAATTGAAGCCTTCCAAGGTCTTGAGCTTCTCGCCATGGATTGCGGTGGCGAAACGCGTGCCCATGGCGATGTGCACCAGTGTCTGGGCCACCGTGCGGGATTCGGAGGCAGCCTGAAAGCTGTACTTGTCTTCGGGGATCTCTTCGGCGATCTTGATGGTGTTGTTGCGGACCGTGCGAAATGCAGCAGCCATATCTTTTGCTGAGTAATAGTTCATAGCCCTTATTGTAAGCTCGCCTGCTAAAATTGAAATCTCCCCCATGGAAATAGAGCAGGAAATCGAGAAGGTCTATGAGCCCCAGCGGTTCGAGCCGCATTGGGCCAAGTGGTGGGTGGACGAACGGCTCTTTCACCCCGAACCCTCGCCCGGCGATCCGTACTTTTCGCTGGTGATTCCGCCGCCGAACGTCACCGGCTCGCTCCACATGGGCCACATGTTCGAGCATTCCATCATCGATGCGCTCATCCGCTGGCATCGCATGTGTGGCGAGCGCACGCTGTGGCTGCCGGGGACCGATCACGCGGGGATCGCCACTGAGCTGATGGTCGACCGGCAACTGGCGCAGCAGGGCCTCCAGAAACGCGAGCTCGGCCGCGAGGAGTTCCTCAAGCGCGTATGGGAGTGGAAGGCGCAGCACGGCGGCCGCATCGTCGAGCAGATGAAGCGCGCCGGCGATAGCTGCGACTGGTCGCGCGAGCGGTTCACGATGGATCCGGGCTTATCGCGCGCGGTGCGCGAGGCGTTCGTGCGCCTGTACGAGAAGGGGCTCATCTATCGCGCCAACTACATCGTCAACTGGTGCCCGCGCTGCCAGACCGTGCTGTCGGATCTGGAAGTAGAGCACGAAGACACGCAAGGCCATCTGTGGCACATCGCGTATCCCGTGAACGGAAGCTCGGTGAAGCTGGTGGTCGCCACCACGCGCCCGGAGACGATGCTCGGCGATACCGCGGTGGCGATCAATCCTCGCGATCCGCGTGCCAAGGAGCTGGCCGGCAAGACCGTGCGCTTGCCGCTGATGGATCGCGATATTCCGATCATTCTCGACGAGATGGCTGAGCTCGGATTCGGATCGGGCGCGGTGAAGATTACGCCGGCGCACGATCCCAACGACTTCGAGGCGGGGAAGCGCCACAACCTGCCGAGCATCCAGGTGATCGACGGGAACGCCAAGATGACCTCCGCGGCCGGCAGGTTCGTAGGATTAGACCGGTATGACGCGCGCAAGCAAGTGGTGGCCGATCTCGAAACGCTCAAGCTGATGGAGAAGATCGAGCCATACCGGCTGAGCGTCGGCAAGTGTCACCGCTGTAGGACTGTGGTGGAGCCGCTGGTTTCCAAGCAGTGGTGGATGAAGATGAAGCCGCTGGCCGAGCCGGCGATCAAGGCTGTCGAAGAAGGGCGCATCACGTTCGTGCCCGCCAACTGGGCCAAGACGTACTTCGAGTGGATGTACAACATCCGCGACTGGTGCATCTCGCGGCAACTATGGTGGGGGCATCGCATACCCGTGTGGCACTGCGGGGCGTGCGGCGAAGTCACGGTTACGCGTGAAGATCCAACGCAATGTTCCGCGTGCGGGTCGGACAAACTTGAGCAGGATCCGGATGTGCTCGATACCTGGTTTTCGAGCGGATTGTGGCCCTTCTCGACGCTCGGCTGGCCGGACGATACGGCGGACCTGCGCACGTTCTATCCGACGTCGCTACTGGTGACGGGCTTCGACATTATCTTCTTTTGGGCTGCGCGCATGATCATGTTCGGCCTGGAGTTCATGGGCGATGTGCCATTCCGCCAGATCCACATTCACGGCCTGGTGCGCGATGCCGAGCGCCAGAAGATGTCGAAGACCAAGGGCAACACCATCGATCCGCTGATCATTAACGACAAGTACGGGACGGATGCGGTCCGTTTCGCGCTGCTGATCAGCGCGGCGCCCGGCGGCGACATCGCACTCAGCGAGGAGAAACTGGTCGCGGCCCGCAATTTCGCCAACAAGATCTGGAATGCATCCCGGTTGTTATTTAGCAAGCCGCGTGAGGGCCCCGGCAAGCCCGTGTCGCTGGCCGATCGCTGGATTGCCAGCCGCTTTAATGCTTGCGCGGAGGCTGCCAACCGATTCTTTGAGCAGCATCGCTACGATCAGGCCGCCGACGCACTCTTTCACTTCTTGTGGGATGATTTCTGCGACTTATATCTGGAGTTGAAGAAGCTTGAAGCCGACTGGAGCTACGGCTATGTGGTCTACGAAAGTGCGTTGCGGCTCCTCCATCCGCTGATGCCATTCATTACGGAAGAGCTCTGGCACCGGCTGGAGATGCCCGGCAAATCGATAGCATTGGCACGGTATCCACAGGCTGATCCGGCTGCGGCCGATGAAAAAGCGGAGTACGAAATCCGTGTTCTTTACGAGATCATCACTCATATCCGCCAACGGCGTGCCGACAACAAGATCGACAAAAGCCAGACCCAGGATGTGGAAATCAATTGGCCCAGCCCGGAGTACGAAGTGATTGACGCCAATCAAAACGCAATTGCCCGGCTGACAAATGGGACTCTGGTACTGAATAAGATCGCCAGTTATCCAGGTTCGATCACGCTCAACATACCCATTGATCGCGAGCGCGTGGCCAAGGAGATCGAGCAGCTTGAGAAGGTGATCGCCAACTCCGTGCGGCAGTTGTCGAACGAGGCGTTTCTCGCCAAGGCTCCCGAAAAGATCGTCGCGGGAATGCGCCAGAAGCAAGCCGAGTACGAGGCGCAGCTTGCGAAACTCCGTGCCGCCCTTTAACGTCGATTCCGTGCGGGCCCGGCTTCCCGGGAGGCGAATCGACTGGTTCGAGACCATCGATTCCACGATGATCGAGGCGCGCCGGGACAGGCAGCCCGGCAGAATCGTGGGAGCGGAAGAGCAGACCGCGGGCATGGGTCGCCACGGCCGCAAGTGGATCTCGGAAGCGGGGACGGGCCTATACGTTTCGATTGTGTTGTTGGCGAAGCCCGTTCCGGTCATCATGCTGGCACTTGGCCTCGCGACACGCGAAGCCATTGGCGGCGGCGCCGATTTGCGCTGGCCGAACGATGTACTCCTGAATGGCAAGAAGTGTGCTGGCGTGCTTGCGCAGCTCGAACGTGACACGATCATCGCGGGTATCGGGATCAACGTGAGCCAACGGGAGTTTCCCGGCGATCTGGAAACACCGGCCACATCCTTGCTGCTCGAAGGCGTGACAGTCTCGCGCGAAGACTTGTTGGTGGCGCTGGTTGAGTGCGTAGATCGTTATACACGGCTTGGCTCCGATGAGATTCTGCGGCAGTTCACCAACGCTTCCAGCTACGTTTTCGGAAGGCGCGTGCGGGTAGAATCAGGCCTGGAGGGGGTTACCTGCGGGCTCGATCCGGCGGGCTTCCTGCGGCTGCGCGAAGATAATGGGACGGAGACCGTCATCCTTGCGGGTGGAGTGAGACCCATTTAATGTTGCTTGCGCTGGACGTTGGCAATTCGAACGTGACCATCGGCGCCTTCGACCACGAAGACATCGTGGGCCGCTGGCGTCTGCGCACCATCCAGGAGCAGACGGCCGACGAGTGGGGGATTCTCATCCGCAACCTGTTCACGCTTTCGAAGCTGGATCTAGGGGCAGTGGACGACGTGGTGATTTCGAGCGTGGTTCCGGCGGTGGATCAGCCGCTGGAGGCGATGAGCGAGCGATATTTCCGCCGCAAGCCGTTGTTCATCACGTCATCTACCGACCTTGGAATAACGGTCCGCTATGACAATCCGCGTGAGGTGGGCGCGGACCGCCTGGTGAACGCCGTCGCGGGATTTGCGAAATATGGCGGCCCGTGCATTGTGGTCGACCTGGGCACCACCATCAACTTCGACATTGTTTCGAAGAACCAAGAATTTCTGGGTGGCGTGATTTGTCCCGGGATCGGAATGTCGATTTCGGGCTTGTTTGCCAAGACGGCGCGACTGCCCATGGTGGATTTTCGCGAGCCCGAAAAACTGATCGGGTCGAACACGGTGGGAAGTATCACCTCCGGGCTCTATTACGGTTTTATAGGGATGATCGACGGCATTGTGGAGCGCATCACGGCCGAGCTGGGTCCCGCGACCAAAGCCGTTGCGACCGGCGGGCAGGGTCAGGTGATCGTCAAGGCTTCGCGCTTCGTCAAGATTTATGACGAAGATCTCACGCTCAACGGCCTGCGCCTGATCTGGCAACGCTGCACGAATTCGTGACAGACAATTACTTCAACTATTTCACCGAAATCGAGGAGCATTTTCAGCGCGCGCGCGGCACCGGGCTCTTCCTGCTGTCGCCGCTCGATTGGGCGCTGATCGAATCCTGGAAGAACTCAGGAATACCGCTGGAAGCCGTGCTGCGAGGGATCGATGCGGCATTCGAGAAGTGGCGCGCACGTCCGGCGAGGGCTCGGTTTCAGATGGTCAATTCGGTGGCCTACTGCGCCCAGGCAGTCGCTGAGGAAGCGCAGTCGCTAGCCGCCGGCGCGCCGGCGAAGCGCAAGGAGGCTCCGCCTCCGTTTTCGCTCGACGATGTTGGCAGGCATGTGCAGCGCAATGCCGATGCGTTGCGAGTGGCGGGGCATGGCGATCTGGCGGAATCGCTCGAACGCTTGAACCTCGACGAGCTATATCGCGATCTGGAGCAACTGGAGCAGAGGCTCACGGCGATCGAAGAGAAGATGATCGCTCGCGCGCGGGCGGCGGCCAGCGAGGAAGCCTTGTTTGAGGCGCGACGTTCGCTCGATCAGGAGCTGAAGCCGTATCGCGGCAAGATGAGCGCGGAACAGCTCGCCACGCTCGAGCGGCAGTTTCTGGATCGGAAGGTCATGGAAGCGGCCGGACTTCCGCGGCTGAGTCTGTTTTATATGTCGGTATAGGCTGGCTTCTGGCGTTACGCCAGGGGGCCGTCAGTTATGATCTTGTGATTCGCGCTTCCGCATTTCATACTTCATCGTTTCATTGTTCGCCAACATCAAAGCGCGGAGAAGAGGAAGCTGTTCGCAGGTCAGTCTGGGGATCAGACCGGCAAGAGCGGCATCCAGGGCACAGATACACGCAGGGAGGCTGAGCTGGCCGGCGGCGAAACGCCTGATTACTTCTTGCGTCTCGCTCCTGTATACTTCCATGACGCCTGGAGTATACGCTTTTCTCGCGCGGAGGTAAACCCCATCGCGGACCCCATCGCGGACGCGAATCTCCACGTTCCTAGCACTGGTGTACACTGGAATTTAGGTTGGGGCTCGGAGGTGAGTTTTCTCGAGTAGCCTGCTCCCTAGTCGGAGCCACCTTATTTCGGCGGACGGCGTCGGTTGCGTCGCGAAAAGGGTATCCTACGGCCTTCTCAACATAGTCTCCCGCCTGGTTTTTCCCGACGATTGCCGCGTCTGCGGCGAACCCCTTCAAGAGTTTTCCAGAATCCCGGTTTGTGGCACGTGTCTTGCAGAACCCGCGCCGCTGATCGCGGAGTACTTCTGCGTCGCCTGCCGGATGCCGTTCGTCAACCGCTTCCCGCTGGATGAAACCGGCCGCTGCGGGTTGTGCCGGCTGGGGCTGCAGGGGTTCGACGCGGTGTATTCGTACGGGTCGTATGAAGGCACACTGCGGGAATTGGTCCACCTGTTCAAATACGGCGGCGTGCGGCCGCTGGCGGGGACCTTTGGAAAATTCCTGGCGCAAGCCTTGCCGCGCGAGGCCGCTTTCGACGTCATCGTCCCGATGCCGCTCCATTGGTTCAAGCAGTGGCAGCGCGGATTTAACCAGTCGGATCTTTTGGCGCGAGAGATCGGGAAGAAGTGGAATGTCCCGGTACGAACGGTGATTCGCCGGAAGAAAGCCACGCTCCCGCAGGCCGGACTGACCAACGCGAAACGCCGGGCCAACGTGAGCGGAGCATTTAAGACTGCGCGCGGACGGCCCCTGGCCGGAATGCGAGTGCTGCTGGTGGACGACGTGGTCACCACGGGCGCCACGGCCAGCGCGTGTGCACGAGTTTTGAAACGCGCGGGAGCCGCGCATGTCTCGCTCCTGGCTCTGGCGCGGACGGATCGCCGCCAGGCCGTGGAGCTTTCGTTTACCACTGCTGGGGGAGGATAATCATGAGCGCCGCACAGATCTACACGCACGGGTTGCACGGAAACGCGCAACAAGAACGCCTGCACCGTCCCGTGCTGGTGCTGAACTCGAGCTTCGAGCCGATCAACGTGTGCGCGGCGCGGCGCGCCCTGGTGCTGGTGCTCAAGGGAGTGGCCGCGGCCGAGGAACATTCGACGGGCCACGTTCACTCCGCGCGCTCGGCGATCAAGGTTCCCAGCGTAATCCGGCTGCTGGAATACCGCCGCATTCCGCACCAGACGCGGGCGCTTTCGCGCAAGAACATCCTGATGCGCGACCGCTACACCTGCCAGTACTGCATGAAGACCATGAACTCGGGGGATCTGACGCTGGACCACGTGATGCCGCGTTCGCGCAAGGGCGAAACCACGTGGGAGAATCTGGTGGCCTGCTGCCATCCCTGCAACAATCGCAAGGGCAGCCGCACGCCGGAGGAAGCCGGGATGCGCCTGGTGCGCGCTCCGCGTCCGTTCAGCCTGCACACCAGCCGGCATCTGATGCGCCTGCTCGGCAAGGGCGACGATCAGTGGCGGAAATACCTGTTTTATTAGGGTTATTCCGAAAACACCGGCGATCTGAGCCATACATTCTCCATGAAATGTAAAATCTTCGTCTTGAGGTGAGAAAATCACCTCTTGACCACACTATAATGGAGGTGTATTATATACCGGAAAGGCGGAGTCGCGTGAAAAGATTCGCTGCACTGCTGGTCTGGTCCGCGCTTTCCGTCGGACTCAACGCCCAGATCGCTCTTGGACCCACCGTGGATACATTCGGGGTCCTGGCCGGCTCGACGGTCACCAACAGCGGTCCGACGGTGGTTCTCGGAAATCTTGGGGTCAGTCCAGGTACTGCAATTACTGGATTTACCGGAATTGCTCCAGGGGGGCCCGGGCAAGTGAGCGGAACCATTAATTCTGCAAATGCCTTCGCGTTACAGGCGCAGACGGAACTCACTGCCGCATATAACGCCGCAGCGGGAGCGGCATCCACGGCTACGGTGGCAGGGGACATAGGCGGGCAAACTCTCTTGGCAGGTGTCTACACTTCCACCTCCACGTTAGGGATCACCGGGACGCTCACGCTCAATGCCCAGGGAAACCCGAATGCCCAGTTTATTTTCCAGATTGGGAGTGCGCTCACCACTGCGACCGGCAGTGCCGTGCTGCTCATCAACGGCGCTAAGGCTTCCAACGTTTTTTGGCAGATGGGATCCTCGGCGACTCTTGGGACCACCTCGACCTTCGCGGGGAACCTACTGGCGCTTAGCTCCATCTCCCTCGGCACGGGTGCGGTGCTTCAAGGACGAGCTTTGGCTCGAACCGGCGCGGTCACGTTGCTAAGCAATACCATCACCGCGCCGGCGGGTCTGTCGGGACCACCGCCTCCGCTGGTGACTCCCGCTCCGTCCTCGTTGATTCTGGTTTTCACGGCCCTGGCTGGAGCGGGAGTCTACCGAAGTCGTAAACGGCTCGCAAAGTCCTTCAAATTCCGCTGAACGGCGCGATCGACATGTCGCGGCGGCAAGCTCTCGTCGTTCTGATAGCCGTGGTTCTCCTGGCCTGTTATGCTTCCACGCTTCGAGGAATGGTGGAGCAGTGGTCGACCGACGAAGACATGTCTCACGGGTTTCTGGTTCCTATCGTCATCCTGTGGGTTGTATGGAAGGATCGCGAGCGCTGGCGGCAATTAGAGCCCCAACCGAGTTGGTGGGGATTTGCTTTGCTGGCGATCGGCGCCTGCATGCAATTCGCCGCAGCGCTGGGAGTGGGCTTATTTGCCGGCGCGGTGGCGTTTCTGGTGTCCATCGCCGGCGCCGTTCTGTGCCTGGGCGGCTTCGGTTGGCTCCGGGCGTTGGCTTTCCCTTTCGTTTTGGGACTGTTCATGCTGCCCAAACTGGCGATCGTTTACAACCAGGCGACGCTTCCCTTGCAACTGCTCGCCAGCCGGATCGCCGCGGGCATTTTGACCTCCGCGGGGATCGGCGTCATCCGGGAAGGCAACATCCTGGACGTGGGCGGCCACCGGGTCCTGGTCGCGGAAGCTTGTAACGGTATCCGCTACTTGCTGTCGCTCGGGTTCATGGCGGTGGTGTTCGGGTATCTTTGCGATTCCAAACCCTGGGTCCGTCTGGCGATGCTGGCGGCGGCAGTACCCGTGGCGATCGTCGCGAATGGCGCCAGGGTGGCCGCGGCGGGCTGGCTGCCTTCGATCGATGCGGGTGTTCCGCACGCGGTCGCTGGCTGGTTGATCTTTGTCGCCTGTCTGGCCATATTGGTGGTTTTGCGGCACCTCTTCGACAAAGTCTATGCACATTACCAGACCTAACTGGCGCAGCGTGCTGATTCCGCTGTTTCTTCTCGCGCAGATTCTGGTGATTGACGTCGCGGCGAGCGGCGAGCATCCTCCACCCGTTCCGGCTCCCGGAGCTTTCCCAGCCTCGCTGGGCCGATGGCAGCTATTCCGTCGCGATCCCATCGAGGACGCGGTGGTGACGGAACTCCGCGCCGATCGCCTCGTAAGTCAGACCTACATCGAAACGTCGACGCACTCCTTTGCCAGCCTGCTGGTGGCCTGGTTCCAAACCCAGCAGGGAGGGGCCCGCCAGCCGCATTCTCCCAAGGTTTGCCTGCCGAGCGGAGGGTGGACGCCTCGGATCGTGGACGAAATCACCGTCGATACAACAACGGGCCCCATCACGGTGAATCGATACATCGTGGACAAAGATACGCAAAGCGCCGTGGTCCTTTACTGGTATCAGACGCCCCGGCGTGTCATTTCCGGCGAATGGGCCGCTAAATTCTGGCTCATGGCAGACGCGTTGCGGGATAAGCGCACCGATACTGCTCTGGTTCGAGTGACAACCTGGCCAACGACGGGCGGAGATATGGCCGCGACCGCAACCGCCGTGAAATTCGCTCGCAGTTTGTACCCTGCGCTGCGGGACTATCTGCCGCGGTAAGTTAGCGCCCGTTGCGCGCGGCTTGGCCATGTCCAGGTCTGCCCTGCGAGGCCCGGTTTTGTGCCGCACTATTCTCCGCGACCAGCACGCGCGAGGGGTAGAATCCCTGGCGGACAAAACGATCGGTGACCACCCGCATACCGGTCTGCCGGATCATCTCGGGTACGCTGCTTTCCACCTGGCGGCCCCAGAAGGCAGGCACCAGGCTGCCTCCCAGCGCATACATGCGGTTGAACATCTTCACGTTCTGGCCGATCACCACCAGCGAAAAATTCCCGCCGGGGCGCAGCACGCGGCGGATCTCGCGGAGCGTGAGCCGGATATCCTCCCGCGATAACAACTCCAGCAGATAGCAGCACATCACGGCGTCGAAGCTGGCGGAACGGAACGGAAGATTGCGGACATCCACCGCGCCGCAATGCGCTTCGGCTTCCGGGTAGGCCTTGCGGGCTACGCGCAGCGTGTGGGCGGCCATGTTAGGGGAAAGATCCAGCCCGTAGGTCCGTCCGTCGGGATTGGCCTTGACCAGACGCCGGAACATTTCCCCACTGCCGGTGGCTACTTCCAGGATGCGCATCCCGTTGCGAATCCCAGAGTGCCGCAGCACGCAATCGTGTGCTTTGGAATGAAAAAAGTAAGTGCTGGCTGGATAAACCGAAGAGACCATGTCGTACACGCGGCGCGTACGCTCCGCAATCGTGAACGGCATTCGCCGATCTTCGCGGGGAAGAAGGAGGGAATAGTTAAGGTTGCTCAGATATGCTCCCGTGAAGTGGGCTACCCGCTCCCCACCAAGGATTCAACTCCCACTACGGTACCACTGACTTGCTCCGGAATTTCGATCCCCGTGCTGGTGCCCTCTCCCGGGCGGCTGTCGATCCACATGCGGTAGCTGTCGCCGTAGAGCACCTTGAGCCGTTCGTTGACGTTGTTGACGCCGATTCCGCCCTGCTCGAACATCCGCGCCAGCCGGGCTTCGGGAATGCCGACGCCGTCGTCCTCGACGACGATCTGGATCTGGTGCCCGAGGCGGCGGCTGCGTACCCGGATGGTCCCGCCAGCCACTTTGCTGGCAAGACCGTGGCGGATGCTGTTTTCAACCAGCGGCTGGAGCAGCATGCTAGGGACCAGCAGATCCAGCGTATCGGGCTCGACTTCCTTCACGAAGCGCAGCTTGTCGCCGAACCGGACCATCTCGATAGAAAGATAGTCTTCGATGAACCCCAGTTCTTCGCCCAGCGTGATGAAGTTATCCTGCTGGCGCAGCAGGCGTCGCAGGATTTTCGAGAGTTTGTAGACCACCTGGCGCGCCTGGTCGGGATTCAGGCGGATCAGCGAAGCCACCGAGTTCAGGGTATTGAACAGAAAATGCGGATTGATCTGGCTGCTGAGCGCCGCCAGCCGGGCTTCGTTGAGGCGAAGCTGCTGCTGTTCCAGTCGCTTCTCAT
>Ga0209483_1002624_pt1 | contig 12382 bp, 15 predicted proteins | sample NGEPerA_FD_184508 | JGI IMG/M metagenome (GOLD analysis project Ga0209483, IMG submission 184508) | Arctic peat soil microbial communities from the Barrow Environmental Observatory site, Barrow, Alaska, USA - NGEE PermafrostL2-A... | ecosystem: Environmental > Terrestrial > Soil > Wetlands >... | reverse complement strand
GGTGAACTGGTCGGCGTAAACGCGGTCGAACTGCTTCAATGGGGCCGTCGGCGGTAGCCGACGGAGAGCGGCAAGCTCGCGAAGGAGCGCCCACCGCGCGACCGACGGCTTCAATGGGGCCGTCGGCGGTAGCCGACGGAGAGCGTGCATCGGGTTCTTGCACTGCTCCGGGATGCGCTCGCTTCAATGGGGCCGTCGGCGGTAGCCGACGGAGAGGCTGGTCGACGTCACGTCGTTCCAGGGCCACGGCATGCTTCAATGGGGCCGTCGGCGGTAGCCGACGGAGAGGCGCATCGACGAATACATGGCGTCAGTGGGGTTGCCGCTTCAATGGGGCCGTCGGCGGTAGCCGACGGAGAGGCACATGACCGGCGAGGCCGTGGACGTCGAAAAGGCCGCTTCAATGGGGCCGTCGGCGGTAGCCGACGGAGAGACTGGAATCGCTGGCGGGAAACTATCTCAAGGCGACGCTTCAATGGGGCCGTCGGCGGTAGCCGACGGAGAGGTCGTTTTCGTCCACGTAGACGAACGGCATGCCGAACATGCTTCAATGGGGCCGTCGGCGGTAGCCGACGGAGAGGAGCGCGGCGAAGTTTCCGCCGTACGCCATGTCCTCGGCTTCAATGGGGCCGTCGGCGGTAGCCGACGGAGAGCGCCGACAGCCTCAATCGCCCCAAGGCCTGGGTCTCGCTTCAATGGGGCCGTCGGCGGTAGCCGACGGAGAGGAATAGCGTCGAGGAGATGACCGGCGGCGGGGATGAGGCTTCAATGGGGCCGTCGGCGGTAGCCGACGGAGAGCCGCACATCAAGGTGGTGTCTTCATCAAGAAGTTTTTGCTTCAATGGGGCCGTCGGCGGTAGCCGACGGAGAGCCGCAGCGGGCGCGGCGTCGGTCATTTCGGCGTCGGTGCTTCAATGGGGCCGTCGGCGGTAGCCGACGGAGAGCGGTAGACGTTCGCGGACGACGGACGCGACGTACAGGCGGCTTCAATGGGGCCGTCGGCGGTAGCCGACGGAGAGAGGCGGATGCTTCCGGGGCGGCCGGCAACGCCTACTGGCTTCAATGGGGCCGTCGGCGGTAGCCGACGGAGAGGCGAAGGTAAGCAGCCGCACGCGGTACTTCGACGCCTAGCTTCAATGGGGCCGTCGGCGGTAGCCGACGGAGAGACGTAACCCCGGCGCCCGTGGTTCCCGCTGCTGACCCGCTTCAATGGGGCCGTCGGCGGTAGCCGACGGAGAGGAGGAGAGCGACGAAGAGGAGGAAGAGGTAGAGGAGCTTCAATGGGGCCGTCGGCGGTAGCCGACGGAGAGGGCTCGCGGAGAAATCCGAATCATTGAGCGGATTTGAGACATGCGTTGCGAGCGCCGTGGGTTTTGGAGCCGTTCCCCGGGCAAATCTCGTCGAACGGTTGAGGTCAACTCCAGTGTTTGCGAGCATATTCGCGACCTTTCAAGTTCAGCCGCATCTGCGAGCGACACGGAGCCGGATCTCATCACCTCGCCGCTCGCGCCAGGGAACATCATGATGGCTATCCAGTTTTCAGAGACCACGATGACTCTGACGAGCCTACACCACGATGGCGTGGCGCTGGGGCGAAAGGTAGGGTCGACCGAGCGACTGGAAGACCGCCGCGCCGCGACCATCGGCGGGGCCAACGTCGACGAGCAACACCTGATCCTCGTCGTGGTTGATGACGGGGGTCAAGGCGGCGATCATCTCGATGCGCTCGCGCGCGGACAGCTCGCACCTGAACACCGAGAACTGGATGTGTTGGCCGAAACCGCGCATGATTTTGTAAACGCGACGCAACCGGTGGTCGTTCGAGATGTCGTAGCAGACGACGTAGATGCTCCTCATGCCGCTACCTCGTCTGAAAGCCGGGGTACTCAGGGATCTCGCCTGCGAGGAAACGCGCCAGGAGCCGTGCCTGTACCTCCAGCACTCGGCGGTAGCAGATCCGATAGCCGAAGATGGGATGGGTGACGAGCTCGTCCATCCTTCGTTCGTAGAGCCGGAGGAATCGCGTTCGTCCTGAATCCGTCAAGGAGACGGCGCCGGCGCGATTGATGAAGTCATCCGGCTGAACGACGCCCGTATTCAGTGCGGTCAGCACGATCGAGTCGGCGATGATCGGCCGGAATTCCTCCATCAGGTCCAGCGCCAACGCTGGCCGCCCGTAGCGCGGTCGATGGTAGAAGCCCAAGAACGGATCGAACCCCACAGCCTGCGTCACAACGGTCAGATCCTTGGCCAGCAGCGAGTAAGCCAGGGACAGGAGCGCGTTGACGGGATCCCGGGCCGGCCGCCTATTCCGCCCCGCGAAATCGAACGTCAGTCCACCGCCTTCGTCGTCACGCCGCTTGAGCATCCGGGAGAAACTCTGGAAATAGACGCGCGCGGCGGTTCCTTCGATCCCCAAGAGAGACGCGGCCGCCGTACACGTCGCGGCGTCGTCGGCGAGCGCGCGCATCATGTCGATGGTTTGGGCCGGAACGTCTTCGCCGTTTCGACGCAAGAGGGTCCGCGCGTTGAAGATCTTGGCGATCACGAACTTCCTCGCCAGCGCGAGCGAGAGCGCCGGATCGTCGGCGGCACGGAACTGCAGCCGCCGCAGCTCGACGTTCTTGTGCGAGAGGCCCACCGTCATGCCGCGGAACCAGCCACCCGACGTGAAGTAGCTGATCGGGATCGCCCGCCCGAGCGCCGCATGGATCGCTTGCGTCGACATCTGCACCTGGCCGAAGAGCGCCACGTGCGAGGTCTGACCGAGGCGGACCATCTGTTGTTCGCCGTCGCGCGGCTGCACCGTCAGCTCGTCGCCGCTCTTGCCAACCCGCGTTCCGCCAGCTTGCACGTAGAGGGGGAGGGCGTCGTCGCGCGCCGGCAGCAGACGCCGAGGCTCACCCGGTTCGCCGTCCGCGTCGTCCGCTTCGGTCGTCGCACCGTCCAGGCGCCCGCTGCGTAGGAGGTTGATCTCGTCCGGAAGGCAGATGCCCACGAGCGAGCAGCGCGGGCACTTCGGGCTGTCCTGGAGCGGTGGGGGGATCGTCGCCGACGCCATCGTCTCCCGCATCATGGCCAGAAGCTCGAGCGTCCGCGTCCGCAACGCGAGCGTGAACGGGATCGTGACCCGCTTCCGCGAGCCGACGAAGTAGAGCACCCCCTCGCCGCAGGTGTACCCGTTTTCTTCGAGGACGAGGCCCTGCGCGCAAAGCTGGACCCGCTCGGGCTCCCACGCCCCTTCCGGGACATTCGGCGCCTCGCCACGCTTGTAGTCGACGGGCGTGACGACCGCGCCGGTCGCCTCCACGAGATCGATGCGCGCCTCAAGCCCCACTTTTGGTGCGGACAGATAGATCGACCGCGCGTGAAGCTTGTCGCCGGTCGCGTCCTCGGAAAGTCGATCCGCGGACGGCAGGTCACCCGACTCCTTGTCGACCTTCCGATGATGGAACCGCCCCTCGACAGTGTCGGCGCTGTCGGCGAAGTCGCCCTCGGCCCATTCCAGATAAGCCAGCCGTGGGCAGTACGTGAACTCATTCAGCATCCGGGCCGGAACGAGATCGGGGACATCGGGAGGCGTTTTGAGGTCGAGCATCACCCGACCAGGGTAGGGCCATGGTGTGTCAGCCGGGGACAAGTCCCGTGGCTTTGTCTTCCCCCGCCGGCCCGGCGGAGCCGTTCGAGGCGATCGAGATCGAGGTGGCGGTGTTGTTGGGGGGGAGGAGGAGGAGCCGTGACGGGGCGTGTGCCCACCCCCCGGGCGAAGCCGGGCGCAAGCAGCAGGCGTCCGGTGTGCGGAAGCGTTAGACTGGACCTATGAAGACCGTGCAGCTGACAGCGATCATTGAGCGCGACGGGGACGGGTATGTGGCGCTGTGCCCGGAGGTGGACGTGGCCAGCCAGGGGGCTTCGATTGACGAGGCTCGGCGAAATCTCATCGAGGCCGTCGAGCTGTTCTTCGAGGCGGCCGATCCCGCGGAGGTGAAAGCGCGGATGCACGACGAGGTGTTCGTGACCCGGGTCCAGGTGGCGGTTGGGTAGACTTCGAATTTTCTCGGGCAGGCAGGTCTGTGCGCTTCTGGGGCAGCAGGGTTTCGTTCAGGTCCGACAGCGAGGAAGCCACGTCGTCATGCAAAAACGCACGGCGGAGACCACGGTCACGGTTCCTGTTCCGCTTCACACGGAGATCAGGGTAGGGACGCTTCTCTCGATCATTCGCCAGTCTGGGTTGGGCCGGTCGCTGTTTGAGGAGTAGCGGATGACGCGGAGAGCTATACCTGATCTGCTCGCCATCCCCGAGGGGCGCCGCTTCCACGAGATCATCGGCGGCGAGCTGGTCGAGAAGGCCGCGCCGAGCGGCGAGCACGGGACGACGCAGGCCGCCGTGGCCGGAAGTCTCTTCGGACCCTTCTCGCGACCGCCGGGCGGAGGCGTCCCCGGAGGGTGGTGGTTCGGGACCGAGGTCGAGATCGAGCTCGATACCCACGAGATCTACCGCCCCGACGTGGCCGGCTGGCGCCGCGAGCGCGCGCCCCAGCGCCCAACTGGCACCCCGGTGCGGCTACGTCCCGACTGGATCTGCGAGATCCTCTCGCCTTCAACGGCGAGGAACGATCAGATCACAAAGCTCGAAACCTACCGCCGCTGCGGCGTCCCGCACTACTGGATCATCGACCCTCAGCAGCTCACGCTGCTCGTCTACCGGCTGACCGCGGACGGCTATCTGCTCGCGCTGACGGCGGACGCGAACAGCGGGCGTATACGCGCGGAGCCGTTCGAGGCGATCGAGATCGAGGTGGGGGTGTTGTTGGGGGGGATCCGGAGGATGATAGGTGACGATGGGACTGGGACAGAACATCAACCGTCGTCGGTCCCGGATCGCGCTCAGCGCCGCTGAGCTTGCGGCGTTGAGCGGTATTCCACTCGCTCGGGTGGTGGAGATCGAGGGCGGGACGAGCCCGTCGACAGTCGAGCTGCACGCATTGGCAGGGGCGATGGAGATCGATCCAGCGTCACTTTATCGTGGTGAGATCGAAACGCCTTTCACGCGAAGCTCGGTAAGGTTCCGGGCGCCTGAAGGCGTCCAAAGCCTCGACCAAGCCGACACGAAGCTTCTGGCGAGAGCTGCGGAGGCGGGGCGGGTGGCGTTTCAACTCCAATCCCTTTTGGGCTTGGCTGATTCGCCGGTGCGCGCGAGCCGCGCAATCAAGAGCGTCAAACCGCATCCCGAGCCCTGGAAGCAGGGGTACGAGCTCGGTGCCCGAGCGCGTGAGATCTTCGACGGCTCGGGTAAGGGGTTGCGTTCCGTTCAAGAGCTGTTCGAGCAGAACTACATTCACGTCGCACAGGTCGAGTTCAAATCGAGCGAAATCGAGGCGGCGAGCTTGTTCGAGGCTCAGGCCACGCCGGTCATCCTTCTAAACGCGCGCGCGGAACGGGTACGGCGCGCATTGCCACGGCGAGCCATCTTGGCTCACGAGCTTTGTCATCTGCTGCACGACGGTGGTGAGCGGGATGTTCTGACCATCGTCAGCCGCGAGCACGCGGGCACGGCTCAGGAGCGCCGTGCCAACGGCTTCGCACCCAGTTTTCTCGCGCCCGGAGATCACGTGGTGCCAACATCAGGAGACCCGATCGAGCAGGTGTTGGCGATCGCCCGAGCCTGGGGCCTCAGCTTCGAGGGCGCCGTATGGCACGCCAAGAATCTCGGGCGTATCTCGGCCAGCGAGGCCGATAACCTCATCGGAGAGGCTTCGAATGCCATCATCGAGGCTCACTTCGAGCCCGAGCTTCCCAGAACGGATCCGCACGATCTCGGTCTCGACGTGGACATCTCGCCGCTGTCTGTCGGTTTTCTCTCGGAGCTCGCCCTGCAAGCCTACGCAGCCGATCTGATCTCCGGCGGCCGCGCGATGGAGATCCTCTCCTTCGGATGAACTGGCTGGTGGACGACGGGCCGCTCGGCCTCCTCGCTCTCGAATTCGATCCAGCTTGGCGTTGGCCCGCAAGCACGCTGCACGTCGTCGAGGAGGTCGCGGCTGGCGCCGCCTCCGATCGTTCGACTCGACGAACCCAGCTCTTGCAGCTGAAAGGCGCGGACAGGCCTTCGGTCGTCGTCCATGCTGTCGCCGCTGATTCCGCCGCGGGCGAGATGTTGTACCGGCACCTCCGTCCGAAGGGCGTCGCCAGCACGAAGAACATCGGGGAAGACGTGGCGATCGCGTTCGCCGCCACCATGGATTCCGAGGCGGTCTTCGTTACGATGGACAAGGCAGCTGCCTATGCGGCGCTGGCGGAGCTCGGTCCGGGCCGGGTCGCTTCTCCGTTCGACCTTTGGGCGCATCTGCTGGACGCCGGCCATGTTTCGAAAGCCCAATATGACCGGCTTCTCGACCGGACGTGGAAAGGGCGCGGTCTGCCAGGCGTGCCGTGGAGGTTTTCGGCAGGGCGGTTCATTCGCGGGGCGTAATTCGATGCCTATTGGGCCGTCAGGACGCCCATACCGCGAAACCTTCCAGATCCGATTGAGATAGGGCCGACGATCGGTGTAGCGAACCGGACCCTGACATGGAACATCGGTCCGGTTACCTTGTCCGGGGCGAGGAATCGGTTCGCGTGATCGACTCCCGTGCAAAATCCGACCTTGCGCCATTCGAGTTCTCGAATTGTCGATATGACCTCAGGCTCGAACCCCGCCTGCAGGAAGGCCTTCGTCAACAAGCGCTCCGCTTTTCGCGACGACCCGTCGTCATGCCCGGGCAAGACCACGGGCGTGACCGTGGTCCACGCATCTGCGCTTGCCGTGTATCTGCGGAGGACCCAATCGTCGGCTGGCAGCGGCTCCAGGAGGGCTCTCGCTCGTCCCTGCCACATGAGCTCGCACCCGCCGAGGCGAGCCTGAATCCACCGCATTTCTTCGGCTCGGTTGGCGGGGCCGACAACCGCTACGCGAGCGATGCCCTCGGCGCGACCGAGTTTCGCGTTGATGGTCGCCAAAGGCAGGAACGACAGTCTGTCCCCGCGCCCGAATGAAGCGGTTTCCCTCTCCCCGTGTCCGTGAATTAGCCGCGCCGTCGCGCCGAATGGCCAGCCCTCGCAGACACCTGCAACAGCGTGTCGGGTCCAGGCTGCTACGTCACGTGATCGACGCGTCGAATCGAGGGAGAGCCGCCGGCCACTCGATGGGTCCAGCAGCCGGAACGCGGCGATGCTCGGCGGCACTGCGTCGGACGCGCGTCCGTACGCCTCGATCGTGAAGGTGGACAGTGACGAGACGGGGTGAAAGGTCCCACCGTCCAGCCGGCCGAGGAATTGTACGTGCTTTCGTTCGAGGTCATCGAGCGTTCCATCGACCGGGCAGCGAAGGACCCGATTGCCGAGCCGCCCCGGGATCCACCGCTCACCGGAGATCTCGGTCAATGTGTCCGTGGCGTCGCCGATTGCCATGTCGATTCCCCACCCGAGGTGAGTGATCGATCTCGCCGCCGCCCGGAGCGCGGGCAGATGGTCTGGTAGATCATCCACCTGCCGAAAGACGAAGTGAACCGCCTCGCCCTCCAGTCGCACGGGGCGGACATCCTTCTCAGTTCGGTACTCGGCCATGCTTGCCTCGCGGCTCGCCGACCACGCCTTCGCGACCTTGTCGCCGACGTTGTCGGGAACGAAGAGTCGATATCCCGGCCCCGTCGGTTCGGCACGGGGCGCAAAGATCTCGGGCGGGGCCTGCCGCTCAAGCCATCGGAGGGCCTGACCCGCGCGCGCGCGGCGCTGGTCGTCCACCTGTGGGCCGAGCGACGACGCCACGACAGCCTGAAACAAGCGCAAAGGCGAAGGCGGCCATTCAGCCGACCCATCCTCTCCCCGGCCGTGGCTATACGGCTGCAAGAATCGGACGGTAATTCGAAGGGCGGCGCCCATGGCTCAGATCTTGGCCTTCTTTCCCTTCCCCTTCTTGTCTGGGTCGCCGGCGATGTCCTTCTTTGCTCCTTCCTTGTCGAAGTCCACCGTGCGGTTCGCGCTTATCCCAAACGCTTTCGCAGCCTCGGCGGCATATTCCAAAGCGGCGCCGTGTAAGAAAGTGAACGGCTTGCGTTCACCCGTAGGGTAGACCTCCTCGATCCGGCGGGGCTGGGATTTCGAACCATCCAGCACGAGGTTGCATCCTTGTCTCAGGTATCCCGAGACGTTCGCGGTGAAGGCTGTCAAGCCGAGGCCCAGCACGTACCGGCGAAGGAGCTTGGTGCGATCGCTGTCAGAACCGGCAGAGAGGAGACGAAGCGCCGCCAGACTGAAGGTGGCCTCCCTCCGAATTCCTCCCGTTGCTATCACTCCGCCGTGCGAGCCGCTCGCGGGGACGTGAACGAAGCCTCGGACGGCGTACGCATCTCTCGTGGCCTTGTCTAAAGGCTCCTCGAGCACATTGTTCTTCACGTATTCCACGGCCGGCACGTACTGGGCCGAACGTGTGAGTCGGCGTACGTCGTATGCCCGAATCGTCGAGGCCAGGAGGCGCGGCGCCTTGGCTTGGGTGTCTCGCGAATCCCAGACGCCAAAGACCAGCGATGTGGGTGCGATGCTGGCGAGCGGCGTCGCATCTCCCTTGAGCAGCTCCGCGAACGCGTCGTGTAACTCTTTTTGGAGGCCGGAGCACCTAACGATGGCGTCGCCGGCTCGGTGGCCCGCTTCGAGCAGGTTAACAGTTTTGTCTCCGGCTCGGACACAGATCTGTGGAACGAGCTTCGAGTAAGGCTCTCGCCCAAAGATGGGTTCGATGCGGTTTGCCTGGGAGCCGACGCTGTCGACTAAGCAGACATTGCCACCCGTCGAGAGAGAGTCGATGTTGTATCCACCTGGGAAGTCTTCTCCCTTGGCGTAGGTGGGCGGGAAGAACACTCCGTCGGCTCCTTCGACGGGAATCAGTTCATCCCGCAAGACGAGCGCGGCGGGCCCTGAGTCGGCGACGTAGTGATCGAGAACGGTCATGTCAGGCATCGGGCTTATCTCCCTTGTCAATGAGCACGGCGGGCCGAAAGGCTTTGTGCTTCTTTTGGCCCGTCCGAAACCACACTTCGAAACGATATCGGGGCGAATCGATAAAGTTGATGCAGCCCGCCACGGCCGGCGCGGCCAGTGCGACCGGAAGTGGCGTAGACCAAGCGCGATATTCAAAGACGCGCCTTCGATCGGCGACCAGCCCCGGACGGCATCGTTGCAGGCCGACCAGCGCCAGCGCTTCGACCGCCGGGAATGCCGTCGTCGTAAGGTCGAGGTCGTTTGGGGAGAAGCCAACATCTCGCGAGTGCGAGTTTGGTGCCCGGCGCGCGTCGAAATAGAACGGCTCGACCTTCTTCGTCGGTTCGTCCGGATCGTAGACGATGCATCCGACGTCCAGCAGCCCCTCGTCGTGGAAGCGGGCATTCCGGAGCGCCGCTACCATTGCCCGCATGATGCGGCCGCTCTGCATCGTACCCGCCCACACCTTCAATTCGCGGCCTCCAGAATCAGTGTCCTTCCACCAATCCATCCGGAGATTGAAGGGGCCGCCGATTCGCATGGGCGACGCGGAGTCGTCGTCTAACTCCAATTGCTCAATGGGAGACGCTGTCCACCGATCGAGAAGCTCGGTAAGCGTACACTGTGCGTCCACGATGAAATGCGTGGCGTCGAACCGTGCCTCAGCACCACCCGTGACTCGGTGAGCAAGCTCGAAGAGACCGCAGCACGCAAAGAACTGCCCAGGGTTCTTCGCGTCCACTCGAACCGTGAAGCTCATGTAGTCACGTCCAGTGTCTCCGAAGGGTTGGCGCTGGCCGCGTAGTCCGCAGCGCGCACCAGGGACTCGAGGTAGGCGAGGCCCCATCGGCCGAACCGCTCCTGAAGCTTCGCGAAGCGCGTTGCGACACGCGCGCCCACCTCACGCAGATCGACGTCGTGCGCCTCGGGATCAAACAGCTCGTCATCCGGGAAATGGGGGCGCGCTCGGCCGTGATGGGCCGCGATCAAGTGCAGGATGAGATCGCGTTCTTCGTCGCCCGTCGCCCGCAGCAACTCGCTGCGCTCCGCGTCCAGGATCGAGCCCAGTTCGTGCCGATACCCCGTGATCTCGAGGGATCTGAACGAGCTGCCAGACTTCGCGAGCAGCCGCGTCCGATCCATGTTCCCGATGCTCCGCTGCCAGACCCGACGACTCTTGCCGATATCGTGCAACTTTGCCGCCGTCACGACTGCGCGCTTGAGCTCTGGCGCCAGGGTGAGGCGCTCGACGATCTTCTTGGCTTCGCGCTCGACATCGACCCCGTGAACGTCGAGCAGCACGGGACGCGTGGCACTGCGCGAACCGTCCGTATCGGCGCCGCGCGGCCGCTCATACCAATCCCAGCGCGCGGGCCCCTTCTCCGCCTCCTCATCGTCGGATACCGCCTCGTCCTCGAGATCCACCAGGGAAACCGAGCGAACGAGCCTCATGCCCGCTGGTCTTGGACCGCCATCGCGCACCCGCTGACGCATCCGACGGCCATCGGCGTCGAACCATTCGTCCGCGACATCGCCAGTGGCTCCAGCCTTGTCACCGCTCTCGGCGGTGAGCATCCCGTCCACGGGGCCGCAGTACTCCGGTGACAGGAGAAGCGTGCAGTTGTTCAGGTCGCGCTCGAGGCGCTTACGGTCACCCCCGAGGACATCCGGCAGCGCAGACGGCCTGACCCGGCCACTGTCAGAAACGATCCAGATCGGTAGCGCCGAGTCGCTTCGCTCCTCGGCTATCGCCACAAGCGCGTCTATGATTCGCGAGGTTCGATCGGCGAGGAGCTCGTGCGGCTTGAGGGGGTAATCGTCCAGCAGCTCCTGTGCGTACTTACGGTCTTTCAGAAGGTCTCTCGAAGCCCACGAGACCTCGCTCCGCCATGCGACCTGGGCGGTTGGCGGCTCCCACTCGGCCACGCCATGTAGATACGGTGCGACGTCCGGCCGGCCGGGCACCGGAGCCGGGATCGTGGTCATGGCCCAGCTATCGAAGAGGATGTCGGTAGCCGCCAGAATCCGAGGCTCCGGCGCGAAAGCATCCCGTCGCGCCACCGCATCCAATGCGCCGAGCGCGGCGGGAGAAGCGTCGGCCCCCATGGCTTGCAACAGCCTCAGGGTGCGGAGGCGCCGTTCCTCGACGGGATCCTCGGGGTCGAGCTCCTCCACCGGCGGATGGAACAGGTGAAGCTCAGTATCGCTGCGCTCGCCGAATCGATTGACCCGTCCGAAGCGCTGGGCCATCGAATCGAATGTCGTCAGGTCACACACGAGGTGATCGCCCGAAAGGTTAACGCCCACCTCGCCGGCGCTGGTGCACGCGAGATACACGGTTCCAGCTGTTCGCTGTGACCGCGAGTCCGGCAGAAAGCGCGCGAACACCGGATCGTGCTCCACCAGGCGATCGCGTTCGTAACCTCGCATGGTTCCTGTGAGCTGCTGGACCTCGACACCAGCCCGACGCAGGAGCGAAACGACGCTTGTCAGGGCATCAATCGTCCGCAGGTACAGGAGGACGGCCAGTCCTGAATCGCGGAAAGCGAGCGCCTGCGCAGCTACATTCGGCGGTAGAGTTCGCTCACCGGTGACGTGCAAAGTCAGCTTCTTTGTAGCGCGCAGTCTCTGGGCAACGATCGGATGATCTCGATCCGCACCGCTCAGGCGAAATGAGTCCTCAGCGCTGCTCCGCGATGTCGCCGTCAGCTCCATCACCCGCAGCGGCCATGGGTCGCCCGCTCGTTTCTGTTCGAGCTGGATTCCTTCGAGCAACTGCTGAAACGCTGGTTCGAGGTGAGCCTCATCGTGTACTAAGAAAGCGTCCTGCCCCAAAAAGCCTGCGTGGAGTGGCCGACTACGAAATCCAATTCGGTAACCCCCGAAAAGGAGACGGCTGCCGATCATGTCGACCGTCCCGCAGATCACCGCGTTCTGCGACGGATCGGCAGACCAGGCGCGATTGTCGGCCATTTGTCCGCGCAGAGTTGACACCGCGAGCGTTTCCTCGATTCCGGCCCGCGCGGAGTTCTCACGAAGGCGCAGGACTTCATCCGTGGTCTGATCGACGACAGTCCGCCGGTTGACCACGTAGACCAGTCGGCGAGGTAGAGGCGCCCCCGCCACGCGAGCGAGCAGCCAGATGGCGATCACCGACGTCTTCCCGAGCCCGGTCGGCAGATCGCAACTTGGCGGTATGTTTCCCGTGAGCAGCTCTTCGTAGAGCGCCCTCTGCCAAGGAAACGGTGATTTCCCTGTTAGCTGCTCGAAAGCAGTTGGGAAGTCACGAGTCACCGGCCGGCCTCATGGTTGTCGATTCTTGATGCGGTGAACTCGTCTAGTCCCACGCCCGTCACCCTAACCCACC
>Ga0209483_1002621_pt1 | contig 12390 bp, 8 predicted proteins | sample NGEPerA_FD_184508 | JGI IMG/M metagenome (GOLD analysis project Ga0209483, IMG submission 184508) | Arctic peat soil microbial communities from the Barrow Environmental Observatory site, Barrow, Alaska, USA - NGEE PermafrostL2-A... | ecosystem: Environmental > Terrestrial > Soil > Wetlands > Peat... | reverse complement strand
GAAGCGACCGGGAGTAGCTGATAGGCCACCCCCCCGGCCATGATGATAGCGGCGCTCAACAGGAAAGTCGCGACCGGACGCTTGATGAACGGGGCGGAGAAATGGACGGCATTCACGCCCGCCGCCAGCGGATTGCGCTCCTGCTCGTGGGCATCGCCGGGCTTTTCGCCGTCTTGAGGCGCGCGGTCGCCCGCACGGTCGTTGGGTCCGCCCACAAAGCGCATACGTTGCTCATCGCCGGGACGCGGAGCGTCGGTGGGGGTGTGGTCGCCGGGTTGGGGGTTCTCGAAGCTCATTGCTTTTTTGGGATAAAAAGTTCTCGGAAGTCAGACACTAGGCAGGCGAAGATCGTGGTGTGCTGGCCGAACAGCGAGAGTTTGTCCGATCATGGACCGGAAGAGGAGTGCAGCGACACAACCGCCGGCGGCGTAGAGCAGCAAAACTGAGAGCTCACGCAAAGACGACACCGACCCAAGAAAGTGCCACGTAATGGGACTCAAAGCTCCAAGGATGGCGCCTCCCAGACCATACGAGAGAAACGAGGTGAACCCTACCCTGCGATACAGGAAATATGCAGGCAGCCCCCCGCCGAGTGCCGTCACCAGTGCGAAGAGATAGATGATGCACGCCAACGATATTGCATTGGTGACGGCATTCAAAAACCCATGCACCTGAGCAGTTCCCGACGCTGCGTCGTAAAGGGTAAACAGCAAAGCGGTGGCGACTGGTGCGGCGACGATTGCGGCGCCGATTCGGACGGCCCGCGCTCTTCTCTTGCTCGGGAGCATGATACCGGGTTGTGAGTTTTCGAAGTTCATGGTGATGTTCTATTACTGAGACGTAAGTCGAGAGGCTATTTCTGCTCGTTCTTTAATGACGGACAAGCGGATTTCGTCGGCGGATAAATTTCCTCCTGCTGCGTCCGACTCGTGGCAGCGCCGAGAGATCTCTTTCTCCAGCCAATAGGCGCGGTCAGGCTCGTCCGACTCCTTCACCATGTTTCGAATGATCGCGTCCTCCAGCATTGCATTCACGCTCGCATAGCCATATTCCTTTGCGGCGGCCTTCCACTTCGCCAGTAAGGAAGACTCGACGGGGAAGGTAATCGTTTCGGTTGCCGGCATCGTAGTGACTCCTTCGAGATTTCTGCTCGTACTTGCGAGAAGCAGATTCCTCAGTTGCGCTGCGGAATGACAACAAGAAAAACAGATGACAACAACAACGTTCGTTCCGGTTAGTCTCCAGGGGCGGGTTGGGGCTCGTGGCTTCCAGGCCCATGTTTGCCGCCGTGGGTGTGCTCATACAACTCTTCATCTGCCTCAGCGCTATGCAGATACTTCCGCCCGATGCGATCGAAGAACAGATACACGACCGGCGTGGTAAACAGCGTCAAAAACTGCGACACAATAAGACCGCCGACGATGGTGATACCCAGTGGACGGCGCAGCTCCGACCCCGTACCGGAACCCAGCGCCAGCGGGATGCCGCCGAGCAGTGCGGCAAATGTCGTCATCATGATCGGACGGAAGCGCAGCAGGCAGGCCTGATAGATCGCCTCTTCCGGCCCCATGCCTTGTTCGCGTTCGGCTTCGAGCGCAAAGTCGATCATCATGATGGCGTTCTTCTTAACGATGCCGATTAAAAGGATGATGCCTATAAGCGCAATCACCGAAAGATTCATGTGGAACAGCATCAGCGCCAGGATCGCGCCCACACCCGCGGACGGCAGCGTCGACAGAATCGTGACCGGGTGGATGTAGCTTTCGTACAGCACGCCGAGCACGATGTACACGGTGATAAGCGCCGCGAGGATCAGCAGCGGCTCGTTGGTCAGCGACGCTTCAAACGCCGCGGCCGCGCCCTGGAACGAGCCGTTCACGCTGATCGGCAGGTTCAGTTCTTTGACCGCTTTGTCGATCGCGTCGACAGCATCGCCAATGGATTTACCCGGCGCCAGGTTGAAGCTGATCGTCGTCGACGGAAACTGTCCCTGGTGATTGATCGACAGCGATGTAAGCTCCGGGATGAAGTGCGTAAACGTGCTGAGCGGGACCTGTGTGCCGTTCGAGCTCTTCACGTAAATGTGGTCGAGCGAAGTCACGTTGCGCTGGAAGCTGGGCGCGACTTCCATGACGACGTGATACTGGTTCAACTGCGTAAAAATTGTCGAGACCTGGCGCTGGCCGAAGGCGTCGTCGAGTGTGTCGTCGATATTCTGCGGCGTAATGCCGAGCCGCGAAGCGGTGTCGCGGTCGATCACCAGTTCCGCCTGCAGGCCGTTCAGCTGTTGATCGCTGGCAACGTCGGTTATCTCAGGCAGCTTCTTGAATTCCTTGACCAGCGTATCGGTGGCCGTCGCCAGTTCGTCGGAGCTCGCATCTTCCACGGAGTACTGATACTGCGTGCGCGAAACACGGTCTTCGACAGTCAGGTCCTGCAGCGGTTGCAGGAACGTCTGGATGCCGTCCACCTTGTTGACGTTGGGCTGTAGCCGCTGGATGATCTGCAAGGCCGTGTCGGAACGCTTTTCGCGGTCCTTCAGGTTGATCTGGATTTCGCCCGAGTTCAGCGTCTCGTTCTGCGCGTCGATGCCGATAAACGAGCTGACCGACTCGACGTCGGGGTCCTCCAGAATCTTGCGCGCGAGCGCTTGCTGGCGTGTGCTCATGGCGTCGAACGAAACGCTTTGGTCGGCCTGCGTGATGGCCAGCAGCACGCCTGTATCCTGCACCGGAAAGAAACCCTTGGGCACGATGACGTAGAGTATCAACGTCAGCACGAACGTGGCCGCTGTAACGATCAGCGTCAGCGTCTGGTGCGCCAGCACCCACTGCACGCCCACCCCGTACTTCGCGATAACGTATTCGAACCACTCTTCCGACTTGCGATAGAAAGCGTTCTGCGCGGACTTGGGCTTGTGCTTCAGCAGCTTCGCCGACATCATCGGCGTCAGTGTCAGCGAGACCACCGCCGAGACCAGGATCGTCACCGCCAGCGTCACCGCAAATTCGCGGAACAGGCGGCCGACAATATCGCCCATGAACAGCAGCGGGATCAGCACCGCAATCAGCGAAACCGTCAGCGAAAGAATCGTAAACCCGATTTGCTCCGATCCCTTGAGCGCGGCGTCGAGCGGCGTGTCTCCCATTTCCAGATAGCGGTCGATGTTCTCGATCATCACGATCGCGTCGTCGACCACGAACCCGGTCGAGATCGTCAGCGCCATCAAACTGAGGTTGTTGAGCGAATAGCCCAGCAGGTACATGATGCCGAACGTGCCCACAATCGACAGCGGGACCGCGACTGCCGGAATGATGGTGGCGCGAATGGACCGCAGGAACAGAAAGATCACCATCACGACCAGCGCGACCGTGAGGCACAGCTCGAACTTTACGTCCGAGACCGAAGCGCGGATGGTGTTGGTGCGGTCGGTGAGCACCTGCAATTCCACTGCCGCCGGCAGCGACTCCTTCAGCTTGGGCAGCAGCGCCTGCACTTCGTCGACTACGCCGATGATGTTGGCGCCGGGCTGGCGCTGAATGTTGACGATGATCGCCGGCTTCAGCACCATGTTCTGGGCCGGCTGTTCCTTCCCGTCGACCTTCTGCGCCGGCTTCGCCGACGTCCCCATCCATGCGGCCTGGTACAGGTTTTCCGCCGAATCGACGGCGTTCGCCACGTCCGACAACCGCACCGGAGATCCGTTGCGATACGCGATGATGACGTTCGAATAATCCGAGCTGGAGAGCAGTTGATCGTTGTCGCCGATGGTGTACGACTGTCGCGAGCCGTTCAGGTTGCCCTTCGCCTGATCGACGTTGGCCGTACCCAGCGCGGAACGAACGTCTTCCAGGGAAAGCCCGTAACCCGCCAGCGCCATCGGGTTGGCCTGGATGCGCACCGCGGGCTTCTGCCCCCCGGCGATCGAGACCAGCCCGACGCCCGAGAGCTGCGAAATCTTCTGCGCCAGAATGGTGTCCGCGAGGTCTTCGACCTTCGACAACTGCATCGTGTTCGACGTCAGCGCCAGCGTCAGGATGGGCGCGTCCGCCGGGTTCACTTTGGAATAAATCGGCGGGTTCGGCAGGTCTTTCGGAAGGAACGAGTAGCCTGCATTGATGGCCGCCTGCACGTCCTGCTGCGCCACGTCGATGGACTCGTTGAGGTTGAACTCCAGCGTAATGATCGAGCCGCCGCCCGAGGAGTTGGACGTCATCTGCGTCAGCCCCGGGATCTGGCCGAACTGCCGCTCCAGCGGACCCGTCACCGAACTCGCCATCACCTCCGGCGATGCGCCCGGATAAAAGGTCTGGACCTGGATGATCGGATAGTCGACTTCCGGCAGTGCCGAGACGGGCAACTGTAGATAACCGACGAAGCCCGCAAGCAAAATGGCCACCATCAGGAGCGAGGTGGCCACCGGCCGCAGGATAAAGGGCCGTGATGGGCTCATGGACGGTTGCCTCCGCCGGCCGGTGCGCCGGTGTTGCTTCCTGGGCCCAGAGCGCCGGTCGCCGCACTTGCGCCGATGCCTCTTCCGCTTTTGCCGGCGCCGGAAACGGCCGCCTGAGGCGTTACGTTGGAGCCGTCCGTCAGCTTCTCCTGCCCGTCCACAATCACCTGATCGCCGGCGTTGACCGCGCCCGGTGAAAGGATTGAATTCGAGCCCTGTGTAAAGTCGACGGTTACGTTAACGGTGTTGGCATGTTTCGGCGGGCCCGGCGGCGGGCCGCCATCGCTTTTCGACTTTCCGCCCTTCGCACTTCCGGCTGAAGCAGTTTCATCGGGTGTCGCGGACGCTGTGCCCCCGCCCCTGTGCTTGCCCGATCCGCCCGCTCCACCTGACCCAGCCGCCTCTTTGCCCGGTCCATCGTGGACGACGAAGACGAAGGTGCCCTGCGTCCCGGTCTGGATCGCCGCCGTGGGGACCACAATCGCGTTCTCGCGTTCCTGCGTAATCAGGCGCACATTGACGAACTGGTTCGGGAACAGCGAACCGTCGGCGTTGTCGAACACCGCCTTCAGCTTGGCTGTGCCGGTCGTGGTGTCGATCTGGTTGTCGATCGTCAGCAGCGTTCCGGAGGCAATCTTGTGCGCGTCGTTGCGGTCGTACGCCTCGACGACCAGCTTCTTGCCCCCGCGCATGGCCTGCTGCACCTGCGGAAGCTGGTCTTCGGGCAGCGTAAAGATGATGGCGATCGGATGGATCTGCGTAATCACGACCAGGCCAGTCGAGTCCGAGGCATGGACGATGTTGCCCGGGTCGACCGCACGCAGCCCAACCACGCCGTTGATAGGCGAATAGATGCTCGTGTAGGAGAGGTTGACCTTGGCGGCCTCGATCGCAGCCTGGTCGGACTTGATCGATCCCGCAGCCTGGCCGGCATTCGAAATCTGCGTCTGTTGCGACTCCTTGCTCACAACGCCCGCCTGGTAGAGGGCCGTGTAGCGCTGGGCTTCCGCCTCGGTATTCTTCAGGTTCGCCTCGTCCTTGGTCAGGGTCCCAACCGCCTGATCGACCACCGCCTGGTACGGCCGGGGATCGATCTGCAACAGAAGCTGGCCTTCCTTTACGGTCTGCCCTTCCTGGAAGTTGACCTTCAGCAATTGTCCGTCCACGCGACTGTGCAGCGTAACGGTGTTGTACGCGGTAACTGTCCCGAGCGCGGTGAGATAGACCGGAACGGTCTTCATCTGGACGGCGGTAGTCTGCACCGGCGTGGGGCGGTTCGCGGCTTGGGCGGCTTTGTTGGCGGTGGCGGCGGTTTCCGCTTTGGAAGCCTGGATGCGCCAGACGACGATGCCGATAATTCCCAGAATGATGAGCAGCAGGACAATCTTGCGCACCCAACTGCCTTTGGGCCGCGGCTGCTGCGCCCATGCAGGCAGTAAACGTGCCGGGTCGGTCTCTGTCGCATCGCTCCCGTAGGGGGCGGGCAAGGTATGGTGCGGATCGAGATCGCGGTTCGTCGCGGACCCTGGGTCATACGCGGGAGGCTGAGACATTGTGCTCGATCAACTCCTGGAAGTGCTATGAATATCTTAAGGTCTATGTTGATATCGCCGGTAAATTCTGTGCTTCCATGAGATGCACCGACCTTTGCCGCTGGCTGCTCCGTCCCGTGTGCAGGGGCCCGTGTCGGGTTTCCGGTTTCCCGGACATCCCATCTTACTGAAGGTATAGTGACGCAGGGACTATCGTAAGAGTTTCCGGAACGATTTCTTCGTAATATTTCCTCGAGTTTCCGCCGGTTGGAGGGCCATGTTGCCAGGCACTGACCAGATCGACGCCGCAGCGGTGATTTCCGGTCAACCGGAAACCTCTGTCGCCGTCTGCGTCGACCTCGACGGGACCCTCGTCAAATCGGACACGCTGGTCGACAGCGTCCTCGTCCTGGCCCGGCGGCACCCTCGCCAACTGCTGCGGATTCCGCGCTGGATCGCCCACGGCAAGGCCGCCTTCAAGCGCCATATCGCCTCGGCGGTGGCGCTCGACGTCGAGCATCTGCCCTACAATCGCCCGCTGCTGGAGTGGCTCCGCCGGCAACACGGCTCCGGCCGCCGGCTGTACCTCGCCACCGCGTCGGACGCCGCGCTAGCCGAGCGTGTGGCCGCCTTCATCGGAATTTTCGACGGCGTGCTGGCCTCGGACGGCAAGACCAATCTCTCCGGCGAAAGCAAGCTGGCCGCATTTCGCGAGCGCTTCGGCGACGATTTCTGCTACATCGGCAACGCCTCGCCGGACGCCGTCCTGCTGGCCTCATGCCGCACGCCGATGGTCGCGAACCCCTATCCGGCACTGCGCTCCGCCATGCGCAAAGCGGGAACCATCCCCGCCGAGACCTTCGAAGACCGCACCCCGGCGCTCAAAAGCTGGCTGCGCGCCATCCGCCTGCACCAGTGGGCCAAGAACACGCTGATCTTCGTCCCTCTGCTGCTCGCCCATGCATGGAAGCTGGGCACCATCGCCGCGGCGTTGATCGCCTTCCTCAGCTTTGGCATGTGCGCGTCGGCCACCTACATCATCAACGACCTGCTGGACCTCGAGCACGACCGCCGCCACCCTCGCAAGCGCCGCCGCCCGTTCGCCGCGGGCGACCTGTCGGCCATCGCGGGCGTCGGGGCCGTGGCGCTGCTGCTCGCCGCCTCGTTTACGCTGGCCGTCGCTCTCCCCCACCTGGTGGTCGACCTGCCGGGCGGAACGTGGCTGAAAGTCCCCTATAAATTCCTCTTCTGGCTGGCCATTTACGCGGTCACGACGCTCACTTACTCGCTTTATTTGAAACGCCAATTGCTGCTCGACGTCTTCGTGCTCAGCGGCCTCTACACCCTGCGTATCCTGGCTGGGAGTGCCGCGACCGGTGTTGCGGTGACGGCGTGGCTGGCAGGTTTCAGCGTGTTCTTCTTCCTCTCGCTGGCGTTCGTGAAGCGCTTCAGCGAGCTCGAAGCCCTCCGCGAGCGCGGCACCGAAGTCAGCAACGGTCGCGGCTATCTACTGGGCGACCTGGAGCAGCTTCGCGCCTTCGGCACCAGTTCCGCCTGCGCCGGCGTCGTCCTGGTGGCCCTTTACATCAATGACCCCAAGAACAGCCTCTACCACCATCCCAACCGCCTCTGGCTGGTAGTGCCGATCCTGTTACTGTGGCTCTTCCAGGTATGGATGCTAGCCAGCCGCGGCCAAATGCACGACGACCCGGTCGTCTTCGCCCTCACCGACCGCCGGAGTTTGTTGCTCGGGGTCTTGATGGCTGCGGTGATTTGGTGGGCGCTGTAAGCAAATTGCCGGAAGCCTTACTGTTCCCAGCTTTCCAACGCAACCGCACTCTGGTCGCCGCCAAGTTGTTGAACGAAGTGGTGGCCAGAGACGGGATCGAACCGCCGACGCCGGCCTTTTCAGGGCCGCGCTCTACCACTGAGCTATCTGGCCTTGGCAATGCAATTCCCGCCGGGCTGCCAAGAGCGCCGGCCGGTTGTCGTTTCGAAAATCGCCTGCCTGAAATGGGGGAGGGACCAGGCCGCGCACCGCAGCCTTCAAAACGTCGACCCTCAGTATAGCAACGCACACCCACCCCCGCCAAACTTGGCCCCGACAAAAGCTCGTAACTCGTAGCTCGCGGCTCGCGGCTGAAAGCGGACCGGTCTTCCTTTCCGCCGCTACAAACATTCCCGCACCCCACCGACTCCCGAACAGCGTTATCCTGATTCATCTTTTATCCCGAAGTCGCAAGCCCTCCGAAACCGACGGCGAGGGCGGAGGTCGCAATGCAAACGAAGAGATTCACCCTTATCCTCGCGGCAGCATGGTTCGCCATCTCCATCGCCGCCCCCGCGCAAAAAGCCGCTCCGGCCGAGTCCCGCGCCGAGCACGCCTTCGCCGCCGCAAAGAAGGCCGGCGCCCCCGAACTCTACGCCTTCCTCAAGCCCTTTCCCAAGGGCGCCGACCTGCACATGCATCTCTCCGGCGCCATCTATGCGGAAACCTTCCTCACCGAAGGCGCAAAGCAGGGCATCTGCGTCGACAAGACCGCCCTCAGCTTCGAGCAGCCCGCCAAACCCGGCAAGTGCGCCGCCGGCCAGCTCCTCGCCGCCGACGCCGTCAAGGACCAGGGCCTCTACGACAAGCTCATCGACAGCTTCTCCATGCGCGACTTCGTCCCCTACGCTGAATACAGCGCGCACGACCAGTTTTTCGACACCTTCGACCGTTTCGGCGGCCTCAAGGACCAATACGGCGAGTGGCTCGACGAAGTCGCCACCCGCGCCGCCGCGCAGAACGAGCAGTACCTCGAAGTGATGTCTACGCCGCCTTTTTCGAACGCTGCAGCCGCTGGTTATAAACTCGGCTGGCCCGCGGACTTCGACGATGCCAACCACATGGCCGAACTCGCCAAACTCCGCGCCCAGCTCCTCGCCAACGGCCTGCGCGACGACATTGCTATCGACCGCAAGCAGCTTGACGACGCCAAAGTCGTTCGCGAACGCATCGAGCATTGCCCAGACGGCGAGTTCAATCGTCCACGCCCCTCCGATAGCGAAGCTCCGACTCTGACACAGCACACTGCCTGCTCGGTCAAAATCAACTACCTCTACCAGCTCCTCCGCGGCTTCCCACCCCAGCAGGTCTTCGCGCAGGCCCTGCTCGGCTTCGAGGTGGCCGACGCCGACCCCGACGTCGTCGGCATCAACCTCGTCCGCGCCGAAGACCGCCGCGACGCCATGGACGAGTACCACACCGAAATGCTGATGTTCGACTACCTGCACTCCGTCTACCCCAGGGTCCACATCTCGCTCCACGCCGGCGAACTCGCTCCCGGCATGGTCCCGCCCGAAGGCCTCAGCTTCCACATCCGCGAAGCCATCGACCTCGGCCACGCCGAGCGCATCGGACACGGCGTCGACGTTCTCCACGAAACCGACCCCCACGCCCTCCTCAAACAGATGGCCGCCCAACACATCATGGTCGAAGCCAACCTCACCTCCAACGACGTCATCCTCGGCATCAAGGGCACGGACCACCCGCTCCACGCCTACATGGCCGCGCACGTCCCCTGGGCCCTCTCCACCGACGACGAGGGCGTCTCCCGCATCGACCTCACCCACGAGTACGTCAAGGGCGTCCTCGAACAGGACCTCACCTACGCCGACCTCAAGCAGTCCGCTCGCACATCGCTGGAGCACGCCTTCCTCGCCGGCCCCAGCCTCTGGGCCGCGCCCGACAACTTCACCCACCGCGTCGCCGCCTGCGCCGCACCCATCGCCGCCTTCCCTCCCGGCCCCTGCCGCGATTTCCTCAAAACCAGCGAGCGCGCCACCCAGCAATATGAGCTCGAGCGCCGTTCCGCCGCCTTCGAAGCCGCAATCAAGTAAAATTTCCGCACCATCGCACCCGGAGGATTCCGCCTCATGAAAATCGTTCTCGCGATTCTGCAATTCATTTTGTTTCTGTGCGTTTTCTTTGTCGGCTCCATCCTGCCGGCCGTCGGCCTGATGCCGATGAAGACCATCCCCGCGGGTGTCAACCGTGTTTTCGTGCTCGACGGCCTCCTGATGATGGTGTTCGTCTATCTCATCATCCTCGGCATAGAAGCCGCTCGCCGCCGCCTGCGCTCCGGTGGAGGCCTCACCACGCTGGCCTTCATTCTGGCTCTGGTCCTCGGTCTGGCCATGAAATTCGGCTTCAAAACGCCTTGATTGCACAAAAGGCGCTGCTTTTCCAACAAAGGTTGCAGGAAAAGGTACCCACGGGCACTTGTACTATTGGTAGACTTGTCAAACCGCTAGCGCGACTTACTGTTAACGCAAACCGGGAACCCTGGCCGCACGGGGCACCGAGTATCAAGTGCAGAAACGCTGAAGGAACTGGGCCGTCACAAAGGCCCCGACCCCAAAGGATTCACACAGCATGAGCGAACTGCAGCACTCAGGCCCCTCCTCCCTCTTCCCTAGATCTTCCATCGATCTCTCCGCCCGCAAGATCGCCTACTTCTCCATGGAGATCGCCCTCGCCAAAAGTCTCCCCACCTACTCCGGTGGCTTGGGGATGCTCGCCGGCGATACCTTACGCTCGGCAGCCGACACCGGCGCCCCCATGGTCGCCGTCTCCCTCGCGCACCGCTGCGGATACTTCCAGCAGCACCTCGACGCCGCCGGCCAGCAAACCGAGTCCGACGTTGCCTGGTCTCCCGAAACCACCCTTCCCGCAGCCGACCAGGTGATCGCCGTCACCATGCAGGACCGCGAAGTCCTGGTCCGCGCCTGGCGTTTCGACGTCGTCGGCACCTCCGGCCACATCATCCCGGTCTTCCTCCTCGACACCGACGTGGAAGGCAACGACCCCTGGGACCGCAAGCTCACCGACCATCTCTACGGGGGCGACACCCACTACCGCCTGTGTCAGGAAACCATCCTCGGCATCGGCGGAATCGCCCTTCTGCACGCCCTCGGCGTCCGCCCCGAGGTCTGCCACATGAACGAGGGCCACGCCGCGCTGCTCACCATCGGCCTGCTGGAGCAGCACCTCGACGGCATCCCCCTGCGCGACGCCACCGACGCCGACCTCAAGATCGTCCAGCAGCAATGCGTCTTCACCACGCACACCCCCGTCCCCGCCGGCCACGACCAGTTCGGCGTCGACCAGATGTTCAAGGTGCTGGGCCACGACCGGGCTTCCGCCATCGAGCGCTTCGGCTGTCTCCACAACGGCCTGATGAACATGACCTACATCGCGCTGCGTTTCTCGCGCTACGTCAACGGCGTGGCGATGCAGCACGGCAGGGTGTCGCAGCTCATGTTCCCGGAGTATTGCATCCACTCCATCACCAACGGAGTCCACGCCGCCACCTGGCTTTCCCAGCCCTTCCAGCAGCTTCTCGACAAGGAAGTCCCCGAGTGGCGTCACGACAACCAGTACTTCCGCTCGGTCTACGGCATTCCTTCGAGGACCATCTCCGAGACCCATCAGCTTGGCAAGCTCCGCCTGTTTGAGACGGTCAAACAGCGCACTGGCGTTCAGCTCGATCCCAACGTCCTCACGCTCGGCTTCGCCCGCCGCGTCGCCACCTACAAGCGGGCCTCGCTGCTGTTTCAGGAAGTCGCCCGCCTCCAGAAGATCGCCCGCAAGCTCGGCGGCCTGCAAATCATCTTTGCCGGCAAGGCGCACCCGGCGGACAAGGCCGGCAAGGGCCTCATCCGCGACGTGTTCGAGTCGGCCGCCAAGGTCAACAGCTCCACCCTCCGCATCCTCTACCTAGAAAACTACGATTGGGAGCTGGGCGAGCAGCTTACGCAGGGCGTCGATGTGTGGATGAACACCCCTCTCCGCCCCTACGAAGCGTCGGGCACCAGCGGCATGAAGGCCGCGCTCAACGGCGTGCCTTCCCTCAGCGTTCTCGACGGCTGGTGGATTGAAGGCTGTGCCGAAAACATCACCGGCTGGGCCATTGAAGACCTCGACAACGAAGCCCACGAAGCGGCGAGCCTTTACAGCAAGCTCGAAAACTCCATCGCCCCGCTCTACGCCGACAAGGCCGGCTGGGCCCAGATGCAGCGCCACTGCATCGCCATCAACGGAGCCTTCTTCAACACCCACCGCATGTTGGGCCAGTACTTCGCCAACGCCTACTTCCCCGCGTCAGCCTCAGTCGCCGTCTCCGATCAGGAAGTCGTCAACGACGAAGCTGCCGTTCCTGTCCTCGCCTAAGGGATCTTCTACACCTGAAGTTAGAAGCTGACCATGCAGTGGCGTTGCTATCAAAGGGCCGATTTGACCTTGCCCCCGCAAAACGTATCCCTTAGCGAGCTGTTGTAATGCGAAGGGGAAGCGAAGATGACGAAGTCGAAGCGAGGGCGTTACACGCTTGAGTTCAAGCAGGAGGCGGTCCGGCTGGTTGA
>Ga0209483_1002617_pt1 | contig 12425 bp, 10 predicted proteins | sample NGEPerA_FD_184508 | JGI IMG/M metagenome (GOLD analysis project Ga0209483, IMG submission 184508) | Arctic peat soil microbial communities from the Barrow Environmental Observatory site, Barrow, Alaska, USA - NGEE PermafrostL2-A... | ecosystem: Environmental > Terrestrial > Soil > Wetlands >... | reverse complement strand
AGCAGTTTTGGAGGGGATTTTCGACTGGGAAGAACGGCGTTCGTTGACCCAGGAAAGTTACGAAGACGGCGCCGAGTGTGTCGCGAAGACGCAGCAATCACACCTCTCCTGGCGATCATTCTTGAATCTGATGAGAAATCCTCGAATGAGCAGGTCAGGCGGCCAGGTTATAGCGATGATGCAACCCACCGAGCCGTGGTATGGAGACGACTTTATTGCTCGAACTTGTTTTCGCTGCGTTGCGCCCCGCCGGAGTTTGCTTATCCAACCCAAGGTGAGTGCGATCTTCGTTATAGTAGCGGACGTACTCATTAATCAAACGCTTCAAATGGCGTCTGTTCAGAACGATCACATGGTCGAGCAATTCCCTGCGGCAGTTTTCAATCCAGCGCTCTGCAACTCCGTTCTGCCAAGGACTTCGGAAACTGGTCCGCTTGGGCTAAGCTCACCTTCAGAGAGAGGAGGTGAGTGAGATCAAGAAGGAAGGAACGGGGATCAAACGCGTGAATATCAATATCCCAACAGAGCTTCACAATCGTTTTAAGGCCTCAACCGCAGCTCAGGGCCTCGAGATGACGGTCGTGCTTCTGGAGTTCATCCAGAACTACGTCGCCAAGCATGGATCTATCGCCCCGCAGAAGAAGGGACGGCGCGCATGACGCGCGCCGCCCTTTATATGAGGGTCTCGACGCTCGATCAGCATCCGGAGACGCAACTCCTCGATCTGCGCCAGATGGCCGCTCAACGCGGCCTCGACATCGTTCATGAGTACACCGACCGAATCAGCGGCACGAAGGCCAAGCGGCCAGGCCTCGATGCCATGATGTCCGATGCCCGCCGCGGCCAGTTCGATGTTGTCCTGGTCTGGGCATCAGACAGGATCGCGAGGTCGGTGAAGCACTTTTTAGACGTGCTAGTATAACGACCGCATGAATAGGTAATCAACATAGGTACTTGTTGGAGTCCATTGCAGGCTGTATAGCTGAAGTATGAGCAGAGGCAAGAGACTTGAGATTGAGTTGAAGCCGCGAGACAGGCAGCAGGTAGAGAAGTTGTTGGGCGGCGGGTTGCAAGCAGTGCGCACAACTTTGCGCGCCTTGGCCTTGCGTCAGATGGATCAGGGGCAGTCCACACCCGCAGTGGGTGCCAACTTAGGGCTTTCCGCCAAGGCAGTGTGGCAGATCGGAAAGCGGTATATCGATGGCGGTTTAGAGCGCGCGTTGTTTGATGCGTCTCGCCCTGGCAAGGCAGCAGGTCTGGATCAGCAGGAGCAGCAGCGCATTATCGCTGTGGTCTGCTCGCCGCCGCCAGAGGGGCGGGTACGCTGGACGGTGCGGCTTTTGACCGAAGAAGTTATCAAGCGCAAACTTGTTCCTCGCGTGGGCAGAGAGACCATCCGGATTTTGCTGGAAAGCCATGACCTCAAGCCATGGCGGGAAAAAAATGTGGTGCGTGGGAAAGTTGGATGAAGAGTATATCTTCAAGATGGAAGACGTGCTCAAGATATACGAAAAGCCGCTGTCAGAGCGTGAGCCTCTGGTTTGCGTCGACGAAAAGCCGGTGGTGTTGCATGAGGATACGCGGCCTTCGATTCCGATGCGTCCCGGTCTGGTGGCGAGACGGGACTATGAGTACAAGCGCTGCGGCACAGCCAACGTCTTTTGCGGCATCGAGCCCAAGGCTGGTGTTCATTTCACCAAAGTGACGCCCACACGCTCGTCGCCCGAGTTTGCCGATTTTATATTGGAGATCGCCGAGCACTATCCCGCCGCCGACACTATCCATCTGGTCATGGACAACTTGAGCACCCATACCCGCAAAGCGTTGGTGGATCGCTTCGGCGAAGAGGTGGGCGGATGGTTGTGGGATCGCTTTACCGTTCACTACACTCCGAAGCATGGAAGTTGGCTCAACCAAGCTGAGATTGAGATTGGCATCTTCACTCGTCAATGCCTGGGAAGACGAAGGATTGGGGATATCTCCACACTGCGCCGCCAAGCCAGAGCCTGGAATCGCCGCACCAACCGCGACAAACTCACAATCCGGTGGCGGTTCACCAGAAAGCAAGCGCGCCTCAAGCTTAATTACTCAATCAAGCGGTCACGGTACTAGGTCTTTGACCGTATAATGATGTACCTTTTCAGTCACTTCTTGAACGAGTGGAATGGCCGCATAGTGGAGACATGCAAAGCTATCATCGGGTGCATGTCCAGTTGGGAAGGAAGGATCGGCGGCAGCTTGCTGGGATGCTGACCAAGGGGCGGGAATCGGCGCGTGTTTTGCGGCGTGCTTCGATTCTGCGCCAGCTCGACATTGGTCAGAAGGCGGCGCAGGTGGCGGCCAATGTGGGTGTGGCGGCGAAAACGGTGAGAGCCGTTGCCCGGCGTTATGAGGAGCAAGGGCTGGAATCGGCACTGTACGAAAAGCCCAGGCCAGGGAAACAGCGAACGCTGGACGTAGGCCAGAGCCAGCGAATCATCGCCATGGTGTGCGGTTCGCCGCCCGAGGGCATTGCGCGGTGGAGTGTGCGGTTGGTCGCTACCGAGGCGGTCAAGCGGAAACTGGCGCCGCAGGTGGGCCGGGAGACGATCCGCATCCTGCTCGAGAGCCACGAACTGAAGCCGTGGCGGGAAAAAAATGTGGTGCATCGCCGCACTGAATGAAGAGTACATCGCGCGTATGGAGGATGTGCTCAAGATATACGAAAAGCCGCTGTCGGAAAGGGAGCCCGTGGTCTGCGTGGATGAGAAGCCTGTGGTGCTGCACGCCGATGTCCGCCCGTCGCGGCCGATGCGGTCGGGACGGATTGCCCGGCGCGATTCGGAGTACGAACGTCGCGGCACGGCCAACGTCTTCTGCGGCGTCCAGCCCAAGGCCGGGCGGCACTTTACCAAACCAACTCCGAACCGCTCCTCGCCGGAGTTCGCCGACTACCTGATGGAGATCGCGGCCAGCTATCCGGAGGCCGACACCATCCATCTGGTGATGGACAATCTGAGTTCACATAATCGCAAGGCGCTGGTGGACCGGTTCGGCGAGAAGATCGGCGGCCTGTTGTGGGAGCATTTCACGGTGCATTACACCCCGAAACATGGCAGCTGGCTGAACCAAGCGGAGATCGAGATCAGCCTGTTCTCCCGTCAATGCCTGGGCCGGCGGAGAATCCCGTCGCTCGGACAACTGCAACGACAAGCAAGAGCATGGAACCGGAAAATGAACTGCGACCGTGTCACCATCAACTGGAAGTTCACGCGCAAGAAGGCACGCCAGAAGTTCGGCTACAACAGAAACAAATTCACACGGTCAGAGACCTAGGTGAGTTCAAGGGGACTGAAGCACCCGGCCCCCTCCGGAATCTACGATCTGCAACGGCGAGATTAGATCAAAAAGCTGGCGCGGGTAGTGCAGCGAGGCAGCATTCGTCTCACGCGCCTGTGAGGATGCCGTGCACGATTTCGGCGTTCTCCTTGATCTCATCCTTGTCCCTGGGGAATACGCCGATGTACACGCCATCATGGGGCTTGATGCTCGCATAAGCGGTGCGAAAGGCCTGAGCCACGCCGCCGTCGGCGATGCGCCCGGCTGCCAGGATCTTGAATGCAAAACAGGTCTTAGGAGTCTGACGCATGACCTTGTACATGCGCGCCGGATCGCTTTGTAAGTAGATTTCGCGAGGCATTTCCAGCAACTGGCCGTTGAGTACCTGCTTCCACTCTTCCTCGGTGCGGGTGCGGTTGTAGACGCAGCCGGAGTAAAAATCAATGTCCCATCCCTGCTCCTCGACCAATTCGATCACTTCCGGCTTGTGGGTGCCGACGCCAACCAGTACACCCAAATCGCGCGCCCGTTTGCACCACTCTCTCTCGGCAGCCATGGTGCCGTTGCGGAAGGCAATGTCGATCTCCTCGCCCCGCCTCTGCAGTGCGAGCGGTTTGAGATCCCGAACCAACGCGGCCTCATCGTCCTTTGCCGTCACCTGGATGATCAGGTGCATGTGGCCGCCCTCGGACTGGAACCGCGCCAGGTCCTGCGGGGAGCGTCCCATGTTCACATAGTTGAAGGCATTCATACCAAAGCTTGCAGCGCGATGGAGCACCGCGCAGACGCGGTCCTGGGTGTACCACTCCCTCATCGCGCTGGAAAAGTTGTTATTGTAGTGGGCAAAACCATAGAGCGGGTTGACGCCGAGCACTAGGCGGCTGATTTCGACGCTGCCAAATTTCATCTTCGGAATCTGGACATGCGGGCCATCGGCAACTCGAATGGTGCCAGGTGCAGGAACCGGTGCTGCCGTGGGAGTCTGCGGTTGCGCAGAGCGGGCTGAAGCGCCACCTACGATGCCAACGGCAAGAGCGGCGCTGGACTGCAAAAACTCGCGACGTGTATTGGACATGAAGACACTCACTTTCCTGTGCCGGCCGAGTCGGTCGCCGGGCGGCCGGACTCTCAAAAAACAGGCAATTGTAGCACTGGTTTGGACGAAGTCTCTGTGACACGGCACGCAATTGCAACTTGCCTCATTCGCCTGCACGACGGCTCCCTGTTCCAAGTTGTGCTGGACGACCGCGCTCAACCTGCATGCGCGCTGGTACACTTCGACGGAAGCGAAAATTCAGTCAGAATCGCGATTGAGCGGTGGGGAGACGGCCATCAGGATCAAGCAGACGATTGAGAGAATTCCGGGTGGGATGATGGTTGTGCCACTCACATGCGGCGCGATCATCACTACGTTTGCGCCGCACACTGCTGAATTCTTTGGGTCATTTACCGGGGCACTGTTCACGGGCGCGATTCCCATTCTGGCGGTTTTCTTCATTTGCTTCGGGAGTACGATTCCGATGCGTGCGCTCCCCACGATGGTGCGGCGCGGCGGCGTCCTGATGGGGACCAAGGTGGGTATTGGGATCGTCATCGGCTACGTGCTCGGCCACCTGATTGGCGTGATGCCCATTCAGGGAGGTTGGCTGGCCGGAGTATCCACGCTGGCCGTGGTAGCAGCCATCAATGACACTAACGGCGGCCTTTACATGGGGCTCATGGAGCACTGTGGACGCCCGGAAGATGCTGGCGCCTATTGTGTCATGGCGCTGGAATCGGGTCCTTTCTTCACAATGATCACGCTGGGCGTGGCGGGATTGTCGAGTTTCCCCTGGCAAACGCTGGTGGGAGCGATTCTCCCCCTCTTTGTAGGGATAGCGCTGGGCAATCTCGATGATGATCTGCGGAGTTTTCTGGGAAAGGCCGCTCCGGCGCTGATTCCCTTCTTTGCATTCGGGCTGGGAGCATCGCTTAATCTCACGCGCATCTGGGAGGCCGGCCTGATTGGATTCGTGCTGGGGATCGCGGTCATCTTTGTTTCGGGAGCGTTTCTTGTCGTAGCTGATCGGTTGACAGGTGGAACGGGAGTTGCCGGTATCGCCGCAGCGACGACAGCGGGAAATGCCGCGGCGGTGCCGGCGATTGTGGCCGCGGCAGACCATAAGTATGCAGCGGCGGCTGGACCAGCCACGGTGCTGGTTGCTTCCAGTGTGATTGTGACCGCATTTCTGGCGCCTCTGCTTGTTGCCTGGTGGGACCGCCGGACACGGCCGAGACCAGAAGCAGCGCTTGAGAATCAAAGTCAAAGCTAAGTGTAAAGGCGATGATTGTCCCGGTTGAGGCGGCCGGTCGCGCACGGCTTGCGAGCGCGCTCAACCACAAACAGAGCGAATGAATCCAGATCGACCCGCAGGCGCAGGACCCGGCCGAGAATTTCGTCGCCCTGATCGACGCCACGCGCGGATGCAGCAGAACGAACTGAGTGCGGGCAGAGCGCACGCTCCCGCCAACGCGCCTTTGGAATATGGGTGGAAATTGTGCTATATTTTGAAAGTGCGGGCAGGCATTCTTCCCGTGCAAACCGTGCGCTGATCCCTCCGCTGCCCGGTTTTCCTCTCATAGCTTGGACGCGTAGCTCAACTGGCAGAGCATTCGGCTCTTAACCGACAGGTTGTAGGTTCAATTCCTACCGCGTCCACCATAAAATCAACAACTTAGCGAACGCCTCTGAGTCTCGCAACCCCACTGAACCCCACATTCGGTTAGCCTGCTTTTGCTTGTGGCTCAGCATTTGGCCGTTCTTGCGCTATCACCATCTGAACGACCTTTGAGTTTGCCTGTTGCTTGGCTTTCAAACTCGCTTTCCCATACACGTTCATGGTGGTAGCGACACTGCTGTGCCGCATGAGTTTCTGCTGCACTCCAATTGGTGCACCTGTCTCGTCCAAGAGAGAACGATAGGTGTGCCTGAAGGTATTGCGGGCACACCGAAAATTGGCTCTCCATGAGTGGATTCAGGCTGGAGCGCACTCTGAGTGCTCAATGGGGTCGGGACGGAGCAGAAAATTCCTAAAATCGTCCTCTAGGTGTGTGTCGGGCATAGCGTTTTGCCAAGGCCGATTCAGCGGTTTGCAGGGCTGGTGTTCGATCTGGGGCGCGCAGGCAGTAATCCCGTTGGTAGCTTATAGCAAGCTTTCTGTGCCGTTTTGGGTTCAACGGGCCCCTTTTCCCGCCGTTTTATGCCATTTCCAGAACCCCGCCGGCCCGGAACAGCTTCAGCAGGTTGCTGACCGCGCACACCAGCTTCCACTCGCGGCTGACATTCTCTTTGCCACGCAAGCTGAAGCGGCGAAAACCGCGCTGTTCCTTGATCTGCCCGAAAACCGGCTCGACGATCGCCTTGCGCATCTTGTACACGTTGCGGCCAGCCTCGGTTCGTAGCTTTTCTCGCATCGCCTCTTTCGGCGACGCGCCGGGAGGCGGCGGATCGCTGCTCGTCTCTACCGCGACGCCGTGCTTGTCCCGGCCCGTTGCTACGTACAGATCAACGTTTTTCACTTGCTCATCGGTCACATTCGCCTCGCTGAAGTAGCCCGTGTCGGCGCTGACCTTCTCCGGTTTCTGTTCCAGATTCGCCGCGATCAGCGCGATCATCGGCAGCAATTGTTTTTTGTCGTTCGTCTCCTGCGTAACCTCGGCGGCCACGATCACCTGCGAGGCGGAATCGACCGCGATCTGCGCATTGTAGCCCTGTACGAAGCTGCCCTTGTTGGCGCCGTCCGGCATGATGCGGCTCTCCGGATCGGTGAAGTTGCGTTGCGCCGTGTCGTCTGGCTTGGCCTGCTCGGGATCGGGCAACTCGGGCTTGCGGCCACTCTTCTTCTTGCCCGTGCACCGCTCTTCTTCTTCGCGTTCGGCCAGCTTCTGCTCGGCCTCGGCGCGTTGCTGCGAGGCCTTTTCTTTGGCTTCCTGTTCTAAAGCCGCTTTGGCCTCGCCGATCTTCTGCAACCGGCTCTCCCGCCGCTGCAACTCGGCAGGCAGTTCGTCGCCATGCCGATCCTTGCCGTACTGCGCATCCTCTTCGGCATCGGTCTTTTCGGCGGCGGCCAGCAGCGCATCGATCTCCTGTTTCAGGCGCGCCTCGGTCTCGTTCATGTGCTTGTAGCTCATCGCCTTGTGCTTGCTGGCATTCGCCTTGATCTTGGTTCCGTCGATGGACACATGGCCCAGTTTCACCAGTCCAGCCTCGGAACACAGCAGCAGAGCCTGCGTGAAAAGACCCGAGAGCGCCTCAAGATGACGCTTGCGGAACTCGGCGATGGTGGCGTGGTCGGGGTGCTGGTCGCCGGAAAGATAACGGAAGGCCACGTCCTCGAATGTGCGCGTCTGAATCTTGCGCGAACTGTAGACGCCCCTCGCATAGCCGTACAGGAGCAGACGGACCATCATCTCCGGCGCATAGGCTGCCTGCCCGCGGCCATCCTTCTCCTGATACGACGTGTAGATCGCGCTCAAATCCAGCGCCGAGACCACATCCAAAAGAAAGCGGGCCAAGTGGCCCTCGGGAAGCCAATCGTGAAGCGATGGAGGAAACAGAAGCGTCTGGTTGACCGTGTCAGGAATGAAGTTCTGGCCCATGGCTCGAACTTAAAACAGAACCTGCTGCCCACGCTGTAGGCTCCGTCACAAATCTATGCCCGACACACTCCTAGGGCCGACGAATCTCCCACGTTCGCTACAGCGACCATTCGGTGATAATTCGGTGCATACTGGAGGTTTGTCGGCCCGGTTTCCGAGCCCGAATCAACCCCACACCAACCCCACGGTACAAACTCCCCACCGTTACCCACCGTTTCTTTTCAATACTTTGGTCTGCCAGCCGTTCCGCGTAAGTCGTTGATATTACGTTTGTTATTGCTCTCTTAACCGACAAGTTGTAGGTTCAATTCCTACCGCGTCCACCATAGAATCATTGACTTAGCGAGCGCCTAGAAATCTCACCCGACATTACCCCACAACAACAAATAGGTGGCAACCGACTCCGCTTGTGCTTGCGGTTGCACATTCTTCGTCACGATGGGGCGGTCGAATTATTTGTCTGCCTGGTAAGGTTTGCGCTCCCTTTCTTTCATTTACCAAATGCAAATGTGCGGCAGTTCGTGAAGGAACTGCCGCACAAATTGCGAATGCAATGGCTAGAAGTTGAGCGGTCGCCAAACTGCAGCGAACGCGTGTTTCAGAAGCTGGTGAAATAGCCGGACGCGGCACCGGCGCCAGACATGGCGCCGGTGTATTCATAGTCGATTGCGTGCGATCAGGTGTAGACCACGCCCAGAGAGGCGTTGGCGATCGCGAGCGTGCTAGATCTACCGCTTTCTAGAACTTCACGGCGGCCCCGACCCAGACGACACGGTTGCCGGGGTCCTGACCAAAGAAGCCGCCCTGTTGGACGACGCCGGTAACGATCCCGAAGCCGTTATTGCTGCCCGTGTTGCACGCCTGTTCGACGCCCGAAGTTGGGTTTGCATTGGCGGGGCATGAGGCGCCCGGGTTGTTGAAATGGGGCGTGTTGGTGAAGCCTAACGCATCGCCTCGTATCTGCAGCGTGGCAAACTCCCTTATCTTGAAGTCACGCACGATGCTCAGGTTCATGTTGAAGAAGCCCGGACCGCGGAACTCATCGCGTTTGGTGTTTCCGTAATGAGCGGTAGCGGCGCTGCTAATCACCGGGGCTCCAAAGGAGGTCGGGTCGAAGTATGAGCAAGCGGGGTCACCCAGGGCGCAGGTGACGCCTGTGCGTGGTGGTTTGCCACCGAGCTTTTTGAAGGGTTTGATGAGATCGGCGGTTTGCCCGGAGCCATTCGCGTTCAGGTTGCCGCTCGCGCTGACCGTGAACGGAAAGCCGCTCATTGCGCTGATCACCGGGTTGACGAGCCAGCCGCCGAGGATCCAACTGCCGGGGCCTGACTTCAGCCACGGCTCGCCTTTCCCAAACGGCAGTGCCATCACGCCGGCGATCTCGAGGTTGTGAGTCCGGTCGAAATTGGACGGCGCATAGTTCATCTGTATAATCTTCGGATCCGGATAAGGGTACGAAAGGCTGCCGAGGTCTTCATTGTCGGCATAGCTCATCGCCTTCCCCCATGTATAGGCAGCGGTGAGATTCGAGCCGCCGGCAAACCGGTAGATCAATTGGGCCTGCAACGAATCGTAGCGGCTGTGCAGGTAAGGATTCAGCTCGTTGATTCCTGCCGTATAGTTCGCGCCCCACTTTTGGCTCAGAAGACCGCCGGCACTGCCGGTGCCGGGCAGCGAAGCGTTTGCATTCATATTGATGACCGGCCGAACATCGTACGTACCGACGTAGCCGATGTTGATCGTAAGGTCGTTCCCTAACTGCTGCTGGACCGAGAGGTTGTAGGAGTTGATGTAGCCGCGGTTGAAGGTTTTGGGGATTGTCGTAGTACCGGCGCTGGTTGGGAGCTTGACGGAGCCAGTGCTCAGATCAGGTAGCGATAATAGCTGGAGGCCCTTGAAGACGTTGTAGCTTCCGCTACCCAGCCCGGTGCCGTTCAGCCCCGTCAGACTTGCGACGGGAACGTAATCCGCGGTATTCGCCGGAGAGTTGCTATCGAGGATCACGGCCGGATAGGCGTTGCGGAGCACGTGCCAGGTGTAAGGATCAGCACTGATCCCATAACCGACGCGAAATACTGTGGACGGCGTGAGACGATAGGCGGCGCCTAGGCGGGGCAGGAACTCTCCGCTTCCCGTGTCGACACCATCATTCTCCGGGACGCTGCCGTATCCGCCGAGTATGACATTGCCGGTATTCAGGTCGAGAACGCGAAGGCCTTTTTTGTTGTCGGCATATCCGAACGGGTAGTACTCCCAGCGAAGACCCACAGACAGCGTCAGTTTTGGAGTCACTTGGTAGCGGTCCTGCAAGTACCACGCCCACACGGACCAGCGCAGGGCATTGGGGTTGAACAGCGCTCTGGCTTTGCCGGTCCCACTCGGCAGACCGAGCAGGAAATCGGCCCAGGAGTTGAACCATGTCGGGGTCGTCCCTTGCTGACCAGTGACGTAGCCATTGAACTCGAATGAGCCGCGCGGCTCCTGGAACGTGCCGCCCTGTGGTTGGAAGTGGTTAATCTGCGAGTGGTTCCACTCAACGCCGCCGCGGAATGCGTGCTTGCCCTTGTTCCAGCTCAGGTTCGCGCCGGTCACGTACTGCTGGTCGCGGAACAGGAAGGGATTGGCGGGTTGAGCGTTTCCCAAGGCGGCGCCTGCGGGGCTAACTATGCCCCCGGTATTCGGGGATGCGACGCCGGTGGGGAAGACGAAGCCCGGAAGCCCGTAATACAGAGATGGGTCACCCGGAGCTCCCGCGTTGTTGGTTCCAGGGATTCCCAAATCGGTAAGCCCTTTGGCCGAGGAGAGATCGAACGTCGATCCCAACCGCTGGCGGGTGAAACCGAAGTTCCAATCGACCAGCAGAGAGGAAGTGAACGTGTGGGCGGCGCCGAGACCGATGCTCTGAACCAGGCCGGGCGCATTGCCAAGCTGCCCGCCGTTGGTTGCGTCGCCAATGGCAGCTCCGAGCAGGGGTGGGTCGTAGACGAGGGTCTTTGAAAAGCTGTAGCGCCCCCACACGGTGGTCCTGTCTGTCGGGACATAGGTGACCTTGGCATCCATGTTGTCGCGGTTAAACAGGGCGGTTCCGCTGCCCGTCCAATTGCCCAGATCGTTGGTCGTTGCCACTTCCTGTCCGATCAACGGCTGCAGCAACTTGATCATCGCTGCCGCGGCCGGGTCGATCTTACTTGGGCAGATGGTATTCAACACCCCGTTGCATGAGACCTGCTGCTTATTCGCCCCGTGCACATCGCCCGTCGCAGGATCGTAGATGATCGGATTTCCGGGCAGACCGCGGAAGTCACCTGTGATCATCCCCGCGGTTGGAAGTGTCCGGTTATCCGGTCCTGCCAGTCCGCGATCCGTGGTGCGCTCGTAGTCGGCGAAGAAGAACAGCTTGTCCTTCAAGATCGGCCCGCCAACGCCACCGCCCCACTGGTTCTGGTTCTTGCGATTCTTCTTTTTGAAAGACGGATTGGTGGTGTCCGTCTGGAAGTAGTTCCGGGCCGCGAAGTTCTGGTCCGTATGGTTTTCGTGGGCTTCGCCGTGGAAGCGGTTCGTGCCGGATTTGACCTGCACGTTGACGGCGGCGCCGCCGGCCATACCCTGCTCAGCATCGAACGAGTTGGTCACGACTTGGACTGTTTCAATCGCGCCCGCCGGCGGGACATAAGCCACGTTCGCAGGCAGCCATGGATAGGCGTCCTGCACGCCATCGATGCGAGTGTTAGCGCTCTGATACGAAAGCCCGTTCATGTTGACATTGATCGCCCGCTGCGGGTTGCCGGCCTGGGAGTTGGTCTCCGCGGTCAGTCCGGCGCCCGGGATGGTCCGCAGCAGCGCCTGGAAATTTGCTCCTTCGGTGCCCATGATCGGCATATTCTCAACCTGCCGGGACGTTATATCCGTGTGCACATCGGCATTGTCGGTTTGCAGGATCGGCGCCTCGGTGGAAACGGTCACGTTTTGCGTTGCGGACGCTATCTTCAGCTCCGCGTCGACGCGGGCGATTTCATTGGCGTGTAGAATCACGCCCGAGGTTTCCTGGGTGGCGAAGCTGGTCGCGGTGATCGTCACTTTGTACGTGCCCGGCAAAAGCGCCGACAAGCGATAGATACCGCTGGTGTCGGAGTTCGCGGTCTGGCTGATGCCGGTTATCGACCGATAACGCAGTAATCTGAGCGCGGGGAACGACCGCGCCGCTGGCGTCGGCTACCGTGCCCGTAATGGAGCCGTACAATTTTTGTGCATGAGCAGCGATGCTTCCTAGAAGCACCGCCATAAGTACGAACGCCATTAGCACTGTTCCGATCGCACTGGGATTGACTCGATGATTTGCTTTTGGCCTACCTGACATAAGAACCCTCCGGAAACTGGTTAATTGGCTGCTGTTTATTCAAACTCTGCTTGCGCTTTAATGGGTACCCTCACCTGAATTCGCAGAACCGGCATAATCCAGGGCAACCGCG
>Ga0209483_1002616_pt1 | contig 12439 bp, 15 predicted proteins | sample NGEPerA_FD_184508 | JGI IMG/M metagenome (GOLD analysis project Ga0209483, IMG submission 184508) | Arctic peat soil microbial communities from the Barrow Environmental Observatory site, Barrow, Alaska, USA - NGEE PermafrostL2-A... | ecosystem: Environmental > Terrestrial > Soil > Wetlands >... | reverse complement strand
CACATTTTCCATCCTCTACAAGACCGTTGGCAAAGGCACGGACGCCCTCTCGCGGATGCGCGCGGACGAGGAATTGAATGTCATCGCACCGCTCGGCCACGGTTTTACTGTGCCGCAAGCTGGCGGTGAAACTCCGCTGCTCGTCGCCGGTGGTTACGGCATGGCCGCAATGTTTCTGCTCGCGCAACGCTCGCCGCAAAAGGGAATCGTCTTTGTCGGCGGACGGAAGCGAGTGGACATTTTGTGCGAGAAGGAATTTGCCGCCATCGGCTGGGACGTTCGTGTCGCCACCGAGGATGGCAGCCACGGCGAGAAGGGTCTCGTGACCCAGCCACTCCTCGCCGAGCTGCGGCGAAAGGTGCCCCACCGGAAGGTGTTCGCGGGCGGACCGACGCCGATGCTCAAGGCCGTTGGCAAGATTGCAGAAGATTTCAACATGCCTTGTGAACTTTCGATGGACGAACACATGTGCTGCGGCGTCGGCGTCTGCCTGACGTGCGTGATTCCGGTCAGGACCGGCGACGGCTGGGAATACCAGCGCACCTGCACCGAAGGCCCGGTGTTCGACTCACGCCAGGTTTCGTGGGAGGCGGTGAAATGAAAACAATACCTTTACCCGTGCGGAAAGTTCAACCAGCGTGTGAATGGGAAAACGGTCAGCAATTTTTGTTTGATTTGAGCGCAAGGTCGCAACAACCTCACTGTCGTCATGCCGACAGTTTTCGTTCAAGACGGCTACCGGGTCAGCTTTTACAGCTACGATCTGGCCGAGCGGATGCATGTTCATGTGTTCAAGTCCGGCCACGAATGTAAAATCTGGCTGGACGATCTTGCGGTGGCCTTCAATCGCGGCTTCAGACCGCACGAGGTCGCGGAAATCCAGCGGATAATCTCCGGGCGCCGCGCGGAAATTGTTGAACGCTGGCTTGAACAGGGACGCCATGAGAACTAGACTCTTCCAGTAGATGCAAACGCCTCCCGCCATCACCGACGTCGTCGTGAACGACGAATTGCTTGGATTCCATTTGGAAGACGGGCGGTTCATCAGTGTGCCGATCGCCTTTTATCCGACGCTGGCGCTGGCCACGGCGGAAGAGCGCGGACATTTTGAAATCAACGGCTCGTCGGTCTATTGGCCGGAACTGGACGCCGATATCGGCGTGGGAGGATTGCTGGCTGGGGCGCCGGAGCATCATTACTACGCGCGCAAAGCCGTGGAACGCGCCGTTCGTCTGGGGCGCCTGCCCAAAACTGCCTTGGAAAAACTGCCCGGCCCGCCACTGCAACCCGCCTGACGTGCGTGGTTCCGGTGAAGGCCGGCGACGGCTGGGAATACCAGCGCACCTGCACCGAAGGCCCGGTGTTTGACTCGCGCCAGGTTGTTTGGGAGATTTCGTAGCGGCGTCTCGGCAGAGCGCCGCAAACTGGCAGCAGGATTTTTTAGATGACGGCTTTCTGCCGAAAGCCGCTACGCCATCACGGCCGAGGCCGGGGAAAAAACCAGCGAAACGGTCAGCCAGAAAATCTTTGCGAACTGCCTATGCCGTGAGGCGAAGGCGGAATGAATTATTTTTTAGCCACGAATGAAACACGGATGAAAATTAAGACAACCCCACTGCACGGAAGAATTGTTCAATGCTTGGGATCCCTTGTATCTTCCTAATTGTCCTGCTTGGCAGACTTGAAAGAGGTTGCCAAGCTGGAGTCCTCCGCCCGGTTGCAACCGGGCGGAGGAAGGCGCGGGTGAGAACGTTGACCCCTCGCATACGCTTTGGCGTGATGCGTCGTAAAGCCCGTTCCCCTTGCGCCCATTGTCCCAAACTCGAACCGTTGCTTGAGCACGACAACCACAAATCATCGTAGCTCGTATCCTACAAGTATGAGTCAGAACAATCCTCCCATCCTGTATGTCGGCCTCGACGTTGCCAAGCTTTACGAAGCGTGGACATTTTGTGCGAGAAGGAATTTACCGCGCTCGGCTGGGACGTTCGTGTCGCCACCGAGGACGGCAGCCACGGCGAAAAAGGATTGGTCACACAACTGCTGCTGGCGGAAATCGGAAATCGGAAATCGGAAATTGTTCGCGTGCGGGCCAACACCGCTGCTCAAGGCCGTCGGTAAAATCGCGGAAGATTTTAATTTGCCTGCTGAACTTTCGATGGACGAACACATGTGTTGCGGCGTCGGCGTCTGCCTGACGTGCGTGATTCCGGTCAGGACCGGCGACGGCTGGGAATATCAGCGCACCTGCACCGAAGGCCCGGTGTTCGATTCACGGCAGATTGTTTGGGAAGCGGTTAAATGATTTTCCGCGCAAGCTGACCGCAAGCAGTTAAACACGCGGCGGTTCTTCCCCGCGCTCGGCGAACCAATGCCGGAGAAAAACCAGATCGCCTGCGTCCTTCTCGCGGTGTGTCACGGCTTTCATCCGCCAGAGCAGTCGCGGCGACGCGAAGGGAATCGGCACACCGTCCACTTCGCGCACGACCACGTCCTTCGCGGCTTCGGCGTAATCAATACCGCCTGCCGAACGCATCAAGTCCACGAGGATTTCGTCGCCCACGCGGATGACATTGTATTTTTGGAGTTCGCCGGGCTGGAGTTCGCGCACGGCGTTGTCGGGCAAAGTGGCAAGCGCGGAAAAAACCTTCGCCTCATTTTCCAAATCTGCCGCCACGATTAAATCCACGTCCATCGTCCGGCGGTTGTAATTGGCGGCACGGATGGCGAAGCCGCCCACGACCACATACTTTGCGCCGCGCTGGTTCAGTTCGCGGCACAAGTCCCGCAAATCTTCCACGGTCGGCTCGCGCGATTCTAATTCGTTGGACGGGCGATCATCCGCCATAACCATTGGTCGGCTTCTTCGTGGGTTTTGAAACGATGCACGCCGCGTGGAACACGGATGCCGCCGAGCGCCTTGCGCCACGCGATGGATTCCGCCTTGTTGCTGGTCGCCGTGGAAAGGGCATCCGGCGTGCCGGTGCGTTTGCCGACAAAGCGGTCAATCTTTTCCTCGACATTGATGAACGGTTGTTTCACGGCAGGGAAAGCATAAGCCGCACCGTCCACCGGCGCAAGCCCGGCAAAAGACGGCTGGGAATATCAGCGCACCTGCACCGAAGGCCCGGTGTTTGATGCGCGCCAAGTTCTTTGGGACGTGGCATCGTGAAGCTGCCGCGTGAAGGAAAAGTTGGGATAAACGCAGAGACTGCCATTATTGCTGCTGAATCCGGAAGAATCGCTGTTTGTCTGAACCGGTTGCGTTGGTTGCGGACAAGACCGTGTTGGACGCGGTGATGGTGCTGCCGAGGTTAATCCAATTTACCTGGTTCAAATTGGTTTTGTATTGCAGTTGATAATTTTTTCCTTGAGCAGCGACCCAGGAAAGCACGAAACCATTTGTCGTTACGGCTGGGGATTGAAACAAGGGTGCGTTCAGAACCGTCAAGGTCGCTGGCACGCTGCCAAGGCTGCCGTTGGTGTCACTTAAAATGGCATCATAGTTCGCAGCGTCATTGGTGGTGACGTTTGGAAGTTGCAACGTCAGATTGGTTGCGCTTGAAATGTTCGTGCCGTTTTTGCGCCACTGATAATTGAGCGGCGAGGAAGAATTCGTGGGAAATATGGCGAATGTCACGCTGCCTCCGCTCACCACCGATTGCAAGGGAGGTTGAATCGTGACAGGAAAGCCTCCAATTGCTTTGCTTAGTGACACAAACACATCGCTCGGAAGATCAGAAGGTTGGAGATTCGTTTGAAGCATTGTAATTCCTCCCGTTCCATTCGTAGTCTCCAATAGAGATGCAAGTAATGTAACAACCTGTGTTCCGTTATTATATGTTGTCTGCCAATGAAAATGCCTGAAATACTCGCAATCTGGTGAATGGTCAGCGGGCACCCCTACGAGAGCTGTTATAAAATCACCGGAAGGAACTTCTGGCTGATCCTGAAACTCTAGCGTAAAGCCATTTTCTTCATTCGCGCTAAGATTATAAGGATTTCCTGACCCGTTAAACCCATCGCCTTCATTCCAATAATAAATCCATGGATCAGCCATATAGGGATTGGCAAATGGGCTTGATTCGCTTGGATTTGAATTTGGTAGTGGGTTGGACGTGTTATCACATAGATTTTGAGGCGGATCGAAAAAACGCTCTCCTACATAATCACAATTGAAGCGTCCGTAGTATGCGTATCCTTTTGCATAATTTATCCAATTGAAATGGTCATATCCTAGGCGGCAGGCTGCTTGCTTTAACGTGAGGTTTTGCTTTGGTGTAAAGAGAGCATAAATTACTCCCAGTGGTAAAATCTGACCCAGAGATGGGACGAAATCTTCGTTTTTGTAAACTGTGATGCTTTCTTGCGGAACAATGGCGTTCACCAATGCCGGGTCTGTGCCGTTTGGGGTGAGCGTGAAATCGCTCGGTGCAGGAGAGCCGCTTGAAATCGTTATTGAGTTTGTGGCTGTGGAATAATACACCCCATTGGCTGTAATTGGATACGTTGCCGGCGAAAGGCTGGTGGTGATGCTGTAGCTGCCGTCTCCGCTGCTTGTCGTTGAATTGTTCCCGATTGCCACAGACGCGTTGGCAATTGGAGACCTGTCGCAACTGCAATAAACCTGGCCAGTAATGGTCACTTGCAGAGGAGCCGTTCCCTGTTGTGTAACCGTGTAAACCTCGTTGTTGACTTGGATGGTGGCATTTCGCGGCTGTGTCAATACGCCGTTTGTAACATTCGCTGACGCGCTTAAGTTCAAACTGTATCCGGTATATGGCTCTCCATACGGCATGGCTGCCGACAGCCAACTCCCGCCGGAAGTGACGCTCACCGTTACCCCCGAATACGGCACCGCTGATGTGACCAAAACGTTTGTGCTGCCTCCCGTAGCGGGAAAAGTCATAGTCGCCGGGTTGAAGTGGTAGGTGTTGTCTACACTGTCTGGGTGACGGTGTAGGTTTCGTTGTTGACTTGAAAGGAAGTTGTTCGTGGTAGCGTCACAACGTCATTAGAAACATTTGCTGTTGCAGTTAGGCCAAGCGTGTCGCCGGTATAATAACCACCCATATTGTATCCCGGCGACAGCCAATTTGCGGTGAAGGCGAAGCTCAATGAAACCGGTGATCCCACCGCCGAAGTGATCACAACATTTGAACTGCCACCGGTGCCAGGAAAATTGATTGTCGCCGGGTTGAAGTGGTAGGTGTTGTCTACGCCTGTCTGGGTGACGGTGTAGGTTTCGTTGTTCACTTGAACGATGCCCGTTCGTGGCACTGTCACTCCGTCGTTGGTGACATTTGCTGTTGCACTCAAATTGATATTGTTTCCGGTATATGGATATTCCACATATGCCGTCAACCAATTTCCGCCGGAAGTGACACTCACCGAGACCCCCGACCCCACCACCGCCGACGTGACCAAAACATTTGTGCTGCCTCCCGTGCCGGGCAACGTCACCGTCGCCGGGTTAAAGTGGTAGGTGTTGTCTACGCCCGCCTCGGTGACCGAGTAGCTGTTGGTTCCGATCCCGACAGTCGCGCTTCTAGCCGTGGAAATTCCGTCATTGACGACATTCGGTGAAACGATGATCGGAAAATATCCCTCCGACGGCCCTGGAACGCTTATCCAAGTTACGGGATCGGATATGGAAAGCCCGAGTCAAATGGGCCGACACTTGTCGAACCTCCCTGATATCCGAAACTGAATTGTTGAGCAAATGCAGGAACCGAGAGAACCGCCACGAAGCAAATCAAGATTAGCCTGACCACCATACCATTTCGGGGTGGCACGACTTCGGAATCATTTTTCTGATACGTCAAATTCATCTGTTTTTTTGATTTACGGCTTCGGTGTCGCGGGTGGTGTTGGTGGTAGCGTATGGTTGCCGCCGTGGTCGGGCGGGAAAATGCCGAGCAGAAATTCTCCGCGCACTCCGGCGTTGGCGTTGGCGGAAAAAGGGTTGAGTCAGTTGTTAAAGTCAGCGTCGGCTGTAGGAATGTAGTCGGGCATGCTATTTGAGGGTTGATGGATTTAGCTCAATTGCCTGTAAATGAGATGGTTAAACGGTTGAAAGCGGTGGAAAAAGGACTGAACGGCCAGCGGGAGCGGTGGCTCCGCTAGTCGGCGGTGTGGTTTCCCTCCGGTTAGGGGAGCCGTCATTAAGGCTAGTGACGCGTGGATTAGGGCTAGGGAAACGGCCGCCAGGGCTAGTGGCGGCGGGATTAAGGCTGGTGGAACCGTCCCGAAGGTTAGTGCCGCAACCATTAAGGCTGGCGGACAGACGCCGAAGCCAAGGGGCAAAAATTCCCGCACGATTGCGCGGTTGGCGCGGTCGGGTTGCGGCGGTCGGATCGAAACCAGTGAATTTTAGGAATTCCCTCATGGCTTGCGAAATACACTTTTCTAAAGTCGCAGCCGCGCGTCAAGTTTAATTTGAATTTTTTGCGAATTGAGTCGCGATGGTTAAAACGGTAAGTTTAGTCAAAGTGAAGTCCAAAGTCCAAAGCCCAAAGTCCAAAGTCCCGAAGCCGGAGGCAGAAATCAATTTTTCCGTCAAGATCGGCAAAATGACGATGCAGAATCCCGTCACCGTGGCTTCCGGCACGTTTGGCTACGGCGCGGAGTATGCGCGGTTGATTGACCTGAACCTGCTCGGCGCGGTCACGGTCAAGGGCATCCGGCTCAATCCAGTTACCGGCAATCCCACGCCGCGCACGGCTGAAGTCGCGAGCGGCATGTTGAACGCCATCGGCCTGCAAGGGCCGGGCGTGGACGGCTTCATCAAGAAATACTGGCCGTTCCTCAAGTCGCTGAAAGTGCCGACCATCATCAACATCTGGGGCACGACGGTCGAGGAATGCGCCGAGGTCGCGCGGCGGTTCGACGCGCTCGGCGGCGTGGGCGCGCTGGAATTGAACGTCTCCTGCCCGAACATCAAGGAAGGCGGCGCGCAGTTCGGGACGGATTTGAAACTGCTCGCGCAAGTCGTGGCCGCGTGCCGCAAAGTTACGAAGCTGCCGCTCATCACCAAAATGAGTCCGAACGTGGTGAGCATCGCGCCGTTCGCCAAAGCTGCCGAAGATTCCGGCAGCGACGCATTGGCCATCACCAACAGTTATCCCGCAATGGCGATTGACATTCACACGCGTAAGCCAAAGCTGGCGAATGTCACCGGCGGGCTGACCGGCCCGGCCATCAAGCCGATTGCCGTGAAGCTCGTCTGGGAAGCGGCGCAGGCCGTGAAAATTCCCATCATCGGCATGGGCGGAATTCAAAACGCGGACGACGCGGTTGAATTTCTCATGGCGGGCGCGACGGCGGTGGCCGTGGGCACGGCAAATTTTTATGAACCGCAGACGGCATTGCAGGTCATCGCCGGCATCCGCGATTTCATGGAACGGAAAAAGATCCGCGACGTGCGCGAGATCACCGGCAGCGTGCTGATTGCAAAATGAAACGGCCAGACTGAATGTTCGAGCATCACACCAAACCGCTGCTGCCGCGCAAGGAGTATCATCGGCGCATCCTGCGCCATGCCGGCCTCGGCGCGGTGGTCATTGTCGTTTCGCTGGGCATCGGGATGACCGGCTATCACGTTTTTGAAAAACTGCCGTGGGTGGACGCCTTCGTGAACGCTGCGATGATTCTTTCGGGCATGGGTCCGGTCGCCACGCTGCAAACCGACGGCGGGAAAATTTTCGCCGGCTGCTATGCGCTCTTCAGCGGCCTCGCCTTGATTGCCATTCTTGGCATCATCTTTGCGCCCGTCGTCCACCGCTCGCTGCACAAATTTCATCTGGAAGAAAAAGAAGTTGACGAGAAGAACAAAAAACTTTGAATCTGTTTTACGCTTCGGACGCGGCGCGCTATTCTGGGCGCAATGAAAAATGCTTTCGCCAAATATCACGCGCTCGGCAATGACTACATCGTCATCAATCCAAAAGATTTGTCCGCACCGCTCACGACCGGACAGGTCAAGACGATTTGCCACCGCAATTTCGGCGTCGGCTCGGATGGCATTCTGCTCGGACCGCTCCCGGCGGAAAAAGCGAAGTGCGCGTTGAAGATTTACAATCCCGACGGCAGCATCGCCGAGAAAAGCGGCAACGGCGTCCGCATCTTTTCGCGCTATCTGTGGGACACGAAGCTGGTCGGCAACGACGAGTTTGCGCTCCAGACCGACGGCGGCATCGTGCGCTCCACCGTGTTTGACGGCGGCAAAATGGTGCGCGTGGAAATGGGCAAGGTCAGCTTTGACAGCGGGAAAATTCCCGTCCCTGGCCCGCCGCGCGAAGTCATCAACGAAAAAATTTCCGCCGGCGGACGCGAGTTCATATTTTGCGCCGCGACAATTGGCAATCCGCATTGCGTCCTGCCGCTGCCGGAAATCAGCGCGAAGCTGGCGCATGAATTTGGCCCGCTGCTGGAGGCGCACGCGAATTTTCCGCGCAAGACCAACGTGCAGTTTCTCAAAATCCTCGACCGCGCGAACATCCAGATCGAGATTTGGGAGCGTGGCGCGGGCTACACGCTGGCCAGCGGCAGCAGCAGCAGCGCGGCGGCGGCGGTGGCGCACAAGCTCGGCCTCGTGGACAAAAACATTTCCGTCCACATGCCCGGCGGCGTCATCCAGATCGAAATCCGCGACGGCTTTGACATTTTGATGACCGGCGGCGTGACGCGTGTTTTCGAAGGCGTCATTTCGCCGGAGATTTTTTAGCGGAAGGCGGCGCGGCAAAAGTAAAAATCGCCGCTGAATTCGTGAAGGATGCGCGGCACGGCGGACACCGGCAGTTGCACCACGAAATCCAGATCGTGCGTGGTGCGCGGAATGCCCCAGTAATTGCTCGCCATCGAGCCGGCAAGATAATAAGCCACGCCGCTGCGGTTCAACCGGCGCAGGCAGTCTGCGAGCAATTCCTGTTCATTCATGCGGCGCGGGCCAGTTTGAGGCGGGCGTGAAGAAAATTTTCAACTTCCGTTTCAGTCGCGTCCGGATGTTGCCGGCGGATTCCCGCGCGCGCGATGTTGCAGGACAATTCATGCAGGTCCAAAGCAATCTTCAACCGCTGCTCGCCGGTCATCTGGCGGTAGCGTTCAATCTGTTTGTCCAATGCCGTGGCCGCAGTCGCGACGCAAGCATAACCGGTTTGCTCCAACGGAGCAAAACCATTCATCAACCGTAGCGGCGTCTCGGCAGAGCGCCGCATTGCGAAAAAATAAATAATCCGCTTGCTGCCGAAAGCCGCTACGCCTCTTTTTGTTGAATCCATGCGCGGGAGAATGGGGATGCAACCACGTTGGGGTTGGAAATGATTTGGATGGATGTCCAGGGTAGCTCCTCGCCAGTCCGGCTCGGACCAACCCTGGGCTGATTGATGGAATCCCGTTGGGATTCTAAAACGTGAGGATTGTGCCATCAAAAATTGTATTGGACGGAGATTCACTCCAAAATACAATCATCCAATGAAATTAGAAAGGACGCGACTTTGATATGAAAACCACGTTGTTGATGGTTCTGTGTTGTGCCGCCATTCTTGCATCAGGATGTGCCGCAGGAATTTCACGCACTGGTTATCAACTTCCTCCGGGACAAACTTCAAAAGACTTACCGAAACATCCGATTGCCATTCAGGACAACGTGAAATATGACACCCACGACGTAGTGGTGTTGGGATCAATTCATGCCTATGACAACGGCTTTTCAACTGATTGTGATGAAGCCTACGTCCTCGATATTTTTTCACTGGCGAACCACGGTCCTCCGTAGCGTGACATTCGGAGGGTGATTTCCGAAGGAAACGAGCGACGAAAACGAGATTGGGTTTAAGAATACTTGGGTCTTTTGTAAGTTATGCGAGCTGGCCGTCCCATAGCGTCAACTGAATCCGGCCAGAAAGGCTTGTTGGGGCGTGCCCAGAAACCAACCGCCGCCTTCGGCTGTCCCATAGGCTTCGAGCCGGCTGCACAGCTCGAGTTTTTGCCACCGGGCCGAGCGCAACAAGGCCAAGAGCCGGGTGAAGCTGTGGCCCCACTGGCTCAACCAGGCACAGCAGCGCAACAGCACATAGGTCAGCAGGGCCGTCCACACCTGCCAGCGGACCGCATTGGCGGAGTTGCCGAGGAAGTCGGCCAGTTGGAGGGTCTGTTTGAGCTGCTTGAAGAACACCTCGATGCTCCAGCGGCAACGGTAAAGATCGGCAATGGTCTGGGCGCTCCATTCCAGGTTGTTGGTCAGAAAAACCATCTCCCGCCACACGCCGTCCACCTCGACCAAGGCCGTGACGCGACGCAGTTCGACCGGACAGACTTTCTTGACGGCGGGTTGGTCAGGCCGACCAGGTCGTCGCGCAGAATATTCCCGTCCACGCCGTGCTGAAGTTTGCGGACGACCCGGCAGCGGAAATTGTCCTTGGCACGGGTGACCCAGAACACGTCGCGCCCGGACAAGTCGGCCAGATGGGTGAAGCCCACACAGGCCTTGTCAAAGATGACAATCTCCCCGGCCCGCACACCCGCGCACACTTCGCGGGCGCGCAGGCTTTCGTGTTCGCCGGCGGTGTCCACGAGGGCGAAGCGGGGCAGGAAGGTTTGCAGGTCGAGCCGGCGATGGCACTTGGCGGCGGCCTTGCGGCGGCGATGTTTGGCCCAGTCCAGACAGCGGGCGACCAGTTGAATGATGGTGGCGTCCACCAGATGGATCACCCGCTTGAAGCGGAAGGCGAAGCGTGGGCGGCGCTCCCGGCCAAAACCGGGGTGGAGTTTTTCCAGATGGCCGAGGACGGCATAGAAGAGGTCCTGGGCCATTTGGGCGGAGCGTTCCCGGTTGGCGGTGGAAAGCGCGTTCTTGCTGGGCGGGGTCGCGCCCCGCACCGCCGAGAGCGGTCCCGAATGCAGGCGCAGGGCGTCGCAGACATCGTTGAGACTGATGGCGTGCGTGAGCTGGGCATAGAGGAGACTCACCACATGACTCCACGGCGTGAATGTCCGGGAGCGTTTGATCACACCAGTATCCCGCGCCAGTTTGGGCACCAGATGCGCCGGAATAAGATTGCAGAGTTGATGCAGGAGCGAGAAGCTACTGCGCGTTGGCTTGTGCGTTGTGGTTTTATTCATCCCCTGCCTAACAGGCTGTTGAACAACGGCTGATTTTTCATAGGGCGGCATTCGGATGAGATTGAAAATCAATTTTGAGTGTGTCGCCGGCGGGCGATCACGCCGGCGGACACCCCGGCCAGGCGGCTCATCGGCTGGTTCCCACTGGTTTTTTGTCCGCTCATCACATTGTCATCCATTCGTTCGCTCTGATTTAACCCGTCTATGCCAGTTCCAGCCGCGCCAGCCGCAAGAGGTTGTAGGTGGCCGCCACAAAGTAACCGCACGCTTGCGTGCGTTCGATGCCGCGGTAGCGGCTGCGCCTCAAGCCGCCAATGACCTTGATCCAGCCGATGATTTCCTCAACCCGTTTGCGAAGGCGCTGGCTGATCGTGTAACTCTTTTGGCCAGTGGTGCGCCCGTCCAGTCCGGGGGTCTTGACTTTTTCTTTGCGCGCGACGTGCGGCGCAATGTCACGCGCCCGGCAGCCTTTCACAAAGCCTTGGCGATGACAGTTTTTGTCGGCGCCAACACTTTTGGGTTTGACGCCTTGATGCAGTTTCCCGTGCGCGTCCAATTGTTTCAATGCGATGGCCGGTTCAGATTCTTCAATCGGGTTGTGCAAGGTAAAATCGGCACACAAACCGTGGCGGTTTTCCATCAGCCGATGCGCGCCGAAACAGAGTCTGGCCTCTTTGCCCTTGGCTTTGCGATCCAACACGCTTTCGGGATCGCCCGTGCTTTGATGCGGGTCGTTCTTTCGTTGCTCGCCCCGAAAGTTAATCGTCGGATTGCCCGGATCCTCGTCCTTGGCCGACTGGATTTTCTTCGCGTCCGCGCCGTCCTGGCGGACAAAACTTTTCAGGCTGGCCCACGATTCAATCAACGTTCCATCCGCCGTGAAGTGTTCGTCGCTGCTCCAGCCTGCCTGACGGGAGCAGTCATAGGCTTGGCGAAAAAGAGTTTGGCCACGTCGGCGGACAAAACCCGCTCATAATTTTTGGCGAAAAGGCTGTGATCGAAACTGCCTTGGGCAAATTCACGGTCCAGGAACCAGGCCAAAGCAGGTTGCAGGCGAGTTGCCCGCAGAAAAGCCGTTCGCTGCGCACGCGGTAAAGCGCCGTGAGCACGCGGGCCTTGAGCCGTTGTCCGGGCGGAATGCTCGCGCGCCCCTCGTCGGCGTAAAGCTCGTCGAAGAGCGGCGAAAGTTTTTGGAGCACGGCGTCCACGCGCCGCTTGATCGCGCGCAGCGGAGGGTCGGCGGGAACGCATTGGTTGAGGTTGATGACGGTCAGAAAGTCCGGCTGGGCTTGAGCATTGCCACGCATGAACTTCAGAC
>Ga0209483_1002615_pt1 | contig 12441 bp, 13 predicted proteins | sample NGEPerA_FD_184508 | JGI IMG/M metagenome (GOLD analysis project Ga0209483, IMG submission 184508) | Arctic peat soil microbial communities from the Barrow Environmental Observatory site, Barrow, Alaska, USA - NGEE PermafrostL2-A... | ecosystem: Environmental > Terrestrial > Soil > Wetlands >... | reverse complement strand
CGACCGATACCTATCTCGGCGGGCGTCGCGATGAGATCAATCAGCGGCGTGGATTGACGCCGGTGCGCGCGTTGCATGCGGCAGGCGTCAATGTCGCCTACTCATCGAACAACATCCGCAACGCCTTCACGCCGTTCGGCAAGGGCGACCCGCTGCAGATCGGCAATCTGCTGGCCCACCTCATTCAGTTCGGCACGCCGGAGCATCAGGCCGACATTCTCAAGATGAGCACCACCAACGCGGCCCGTGCGGTCGGCCTGGCGGATGATTACGGCCTCGCGGTCGGCAAGCCGGCCGATCTCGTGATCCTCGACACCCAGGTGGTCGCGGATGCACTGCTGGATATTCCGCCGCGTTCCTGGGTGCTCAAGCGCGGGCGCATCACCGTCGTCACCAAATACGAAAGCCGGATTTGCCGCGGATGCGGTCACACCCATCCGCAGCCAAAATAGCTGGCGCCAAGACCAGCCGAAAAGACCAGCCGCATCAAGACATTGCCAACACAGGAAACGCGAAAGGACAACGCCATGAAAAAACTACCAGCCGAAATTGTAGCCTCCCTGCTCGCCGCCACCACGGTCTTCACGCCGTCGAATCTGCCGCCATGGGCGATCTTCGTTTCATGGGCCGGCACCTTCGCCGCCGGCGGCCCAAAGCCGGAGGTGTTGAAAAAGATCTGGCTGACAATGCCGATCGGCTCGATTTTCGCCTGCCTGATCGTGCTGGGCTTCAAGGTTGCCGGACAGCATTTGAGCGGAGGCGCCTTTGTCGCCGCGCAATGCATCATCCTGTTCTGCCTGAACGCCACCATGATGTCGCTCGGACGCATTCCGGCGCTCAGCTTCGTGCCCGGCATGTTCTTCGGCTTCGCGTCGTATTTCGCGACCTTGTTCGGCGGTTTCGGCCCGGTCCCGGGCGACCCGTTCGTGGCGCTTGCGGCGACCATCGTGATGAACGCCATCGGCCCCATCTATGCATGGCTGACCGCGCGCTTCGGCGCCCATCACCATGTCGAGCAGGCGCAGGTCGCCCATGCCAGCCAGGCGGTGTCGTAAGACAGCGCTCACCGGCTCAGCGACGTGATTTCACGGAGGGCAGGATCGGCCCTCCCGTGGGCAGCGGATGTTGGCCTGAAGATTGCCCGCACCATCCGTGTCTTGGCGGCGCCATCAGCGCCGTTCTATTCCGGATGGTAGTCAATGGCGCCAACCAGAATAAAACCACGAACTCCTATGTTTTCGTAATTGCGATGTATGTAATCTTAAAGCGGCCGCTTCCCGAGCGATACCGCATGCGCGGCGTGTTCTGTCGTCCGCGGACACGTTAAGCGGAATTCCGAGGTCGGGATCGTGCGCCTCCCCTCACGGGGCTGACCGGAATTGTCTTTCTGCTCCCCTGCTTTTTCCGAGCTGCATAATGTGATTTACTTTTCTTTGCCGCCGCAGCCGTTTTCACCGCGAACATCTTGCGGCTTTTTGACATCTCCGATTCCTGGTGCCGTTTTGGGGCGGCGGGGATGACGGCATCAGAATCAGCGGATTCGGCCATCTCCAGCCCGAACAGCGCCGCGACGTCGCTGTCGTCGAGTTTCTTCGCCGCGCTGGGCACCGCTTTTGTCAGTGCAAGATCTTTTCCGGCATTGGCGAGCAATTCATTTTCATCCACGCCGCGGAGCACGAACAGAAGTTGAGGCTTTTCGTCTAACCTGGCGCCAACGCCATAGAGCGCCGCCGCGACGTGTTTGCACATGTCCGCCCAATCCGGACAGTTGCAGGACAGCTTGATTTCCCCGGGCGACGGAAACAGACCATCGCCCTCCCGGCAGACCCGGTCCATGATGCCCTTGGCCAGGCGGCCCTGCAGCAGTTCAACCAGGGAGTCGATCGCTCCCGCGCAATCCCGACAGATGGCCTTCCAGCGGGCCGCCGCAACCGGGGCAATGACGATCTTGATTTTGTAGAGCGAGGAACCGGCGACCATTGCCACGACCTCGCCCTTTGCGATTTGCAGGTCGAGGACGGAGCCGTTGCGGACATAAGTCCGGCCGCGCGGCAGGCGGGTCGCGTAGTCGCTATAACGCTCGAGGTTGGTGCACCAGGACTTGCCCCAGAAAGTGTTGGCAATCGTGCGGCCTTCGATCTTCACGGGGGCGACCGATTGGCCTTTTTTCCTGAGCTTGGCCAGCTGGCGTTCAGCCTGCCGCCGCTTCTCGGCCACCGGCACGTAAGCGGGCCATTCGAAATCGCTCATCCGTCACCCCTCCGTCATCGCCGCGCTCAAATCGAGAGTCACGAGCTTCAGCAGCTCCTCGTCCTTCAATTCGGTCAATACCATGTCGGACCCGCCGCCGAGCAAATCCCCCGCCAGCTGCTTCTTCGACTCGATCATCTGGTCGATCTTGTCCTCCACGGTCCCGCGGCAAATGAATTTATGCACGAGAACGTTCCTAGTCTGCCCGATTCGGAAGGCCCTGTCGGTAGCCTGATTTTCCACCGCCGGATTCCACCACCTGTCGAAATGGACGACATGCGAGGCCGCCGTGAGATTTAGCCCTGTGCCGCCCGCCTTGAGAGAGAGTACGAAGAACGGGACGCTCTCGTCCTCCTGGAACTGCTGCACGAGTTCTTTGCGCTTCCTGATCCCGGTTTCTCCATGCAGGACGAGGCCCGCTCGCCCAAACACGGAACCGAGGAACGCCGCCAGCGGAGCGGTCGTCTCCCTGAACTGCGTGAAAATCAGCGCCTTCTCCTGCCGGGCGGCAACCACCTCCCCGATGTCACGCAGACGTGCCAGCTTGCCGCTATCCTTTTCGGCCCAGGCACCGTCGCCGAGCCACTGCGAAGGATGATTGCAGATCTGCTTTAGCCGCATCAGAAAGGCAAGCACCATGCCTTTTCGCTGCATCCCATCGACGTCTTCGAGCCGGCGTTCCAGCTCCTGCACTGCTTGCTGGTAGAGCGCTGCCTGCTTGCGACTCAAGGAACAAAAGGCTTTCACCTCGGTCTTGTCGGGCAAGTCGGCAATGACGCTCTTGTCGGTTTTCAGGCGCCGCAAAATATAGGGGCGCACCAGATCGCGGAGCGGTCCGTACGGGTTGTGCGGTCGATCGGCGAGGCGTTTGACATAGGACGAAAACTGCTTCGGCGACCCCAACAGTCCGGGATTGATGAAGTCGAAGATCGACCACAGGTCGCCGAGCCGGTTCTCGACGGGCGTACCGGTCAGGGCAATGCGCGCATCGGCTCGCAGCTGTTTGACCATTTTGGTTTGTTTGGCGGCTGGATTTTTGATTGCCTGAGCCTCGTCAAGCACGATTAGTCGCCACGGCTTCGTCGTCAGCCACGGTGAGCGCAGCAGAAATCCGTAGCTCGTGATGACCATATCCACATCTGCCGGCACGTCTGCATCTGCCGAACTGCCGGCATCGCCGGCTTTCAGCTTCTTGGCCGGTGCAGCCGATGGATGGGCTACGAACGTCTTGAGGCTCGGGGCAAATCGGGAGATCTCCGAAGCCCAATTGGCGAGCAGCGAAGCCGGAGCTACGAGAAGACATGGCCTTCGCTTGTCTCCGGCCTCGTTTTTCAGCACCAGCAGCAGCGACAAGACTTGAATGGTCTTGCCGAGCCCCATGTCGTCGGCAAGGCACGCGCCGAGCCCGAGTTGGGTCAGCAAATAAAGCCATTGGCTACCCGCCAGTTGATAGGGGCGCAATGTGCCTTGAAGGAATTTCTCTGGATCGATCCGGGCGAGCCCATCGGGGCTGCGCAAGGCGGCCAGCGCCTCCGCCAGCCAGGGACCGGCCACGGTCTGGCTCCAGTCGACATCTATTGGCCCGACGGAGTCCGCCCCGGCGACGTCGGCGCCGGCCAGCATGCGCATCGCCTCGCCGAACGACAGACCGTCGCTGGCAGCACGACGTTCAATCGCCTCGAATTCATCGAGTGTCCGGCGCAGACGTTCACGATCGATCTCGACCCACTTGCCGCGTACCAGGACCAGCCCGTCGGAATGCGCCAGGAGTTGCTTGATCTCGCCTGCCGAAAGTGTTTCGCCATCGAGCGTCACCTCCATTCGGAAGTCCAGCAACGCATCCATCCCCATCTGCGACGGTGCCCGCCCTCCGATCGTTGCTTTGACCTGCGGGCGTGCGGGGCGTTTCAGGTGCCAACTCGCCGGCATTCGCACCGCTACCCCGGCGCTTTCGAGCGCGGGCACGTCTTTTAGGAATTGCAGTGCTTGTTGCGGGTTCCAGCGCAACGGGTGAAAGATCTCACCAGCGTCGACCATCGTTTTCAACCAGGAGCAATTCTCGGCGGCGCGTTGGATGGGCAGCAGCAGCGACAGCAGGCGCTCGCGGTTTTTCGCACCGGCATATTCCTGCAAAGCCTTACCGAGCGGCACATGCTGGGCCTTGGCTTCGGCCGAAAGCCGTGTCGTGTAGGTCACCAGGAACGCGAACGGGGATTCCTCGTCCTTCCTGTTCTCGGCGAGATTGAAATGCACCCGCCCAACCAGATTCCAGGCCGGATGTCGGCCCTTGAGGAACTCGTGCACGGAGAACCTGGCATCGGCCAGTTCGGCATCAAAGGCTGCGTCCACGCCACGCCAAAGATCGGCCAGGACAGCCACCGTGAGGTATTCCGCGCCAGTCATGGGCGGAGCGGCCGCCGCTATCTTGTCCAGCTCACTGTCTGCTGGAACGGGTACTGGCGGTTTGCTGACCCGCTCTCCGATATCGGGGAGGGCGCACAGGGTGGTGACGTAGCGAACTCCGAACTCTCGCCAGTACGACAGTACTGGAGGCAGAGCCGTCCCGACTTCATCGGCACCCAGGTACAATAGTCCATGCCCGGAGCCCCGCAAAAACGCGTTCTCTATACGAGAATACGCCTCGGCCTCCAATGCAAGCGCCTCCTCCGACTGCCTGAGGATCAGTGAACCATGCGGAGTGAGAACGGGCGCCAGCATCATGATCGATGCAGTTTACGATCGCGTTGGACAAGCCTGGGAATTTACCGGTCGAGGGAACCGGGCCTGTTGATTATACCGGCAAAGACAGCTGGTTGGCAGTCTCATTCTGAATGGTGGCAAGGTGGCTGCCTCGGCGATCGCGGCGAGCCGCGCGGCCTGCACCGGCAGGATCGGAAAGGCGCCCACGCCGTCGATATCGATCGTCGGCATGAATGGCTCCCGAATTCCGCCGGCGCAAAAGTCGCCCGGACGCCCGGTGGAACGAAGGCTGTTGAGCAGCGTGGTACCGATCGACGACATGGTAACTCCCGCAAGCTGGACTGCGTATCGTGAACGATCGTCACGTCGACGTGCTGGACCTTCAAGAAATCAAACGCAGTGATCGCACGCGTGAGAAATCACGATCATGCGTCACCAAGGCGGCCGCGTTGATCGCCAATGCGCTGGCCGCTTGAACAGCGTCTGCAAGCTTGAGGCGGAGTGACGCCCGCAGTCTCGCAGCGTTCTCCGCAATGTCGACGTCAAGCGCGATCGGCTGCCACGATTCGAGAATCGCGCGGTAACGCTGCGCGAGCGCGTCATCACCTGCCTGGAGGGGCCCGGTCAGCACCTCGGCGATGGTGATGGTCGTTACGGCGAAGCGCAGGCGCCCAGTTCCATGGGCTTCGAAGAGCGGCTTGAAGCGCGGTCCGAATTTCGGGTGCCCTTCGAGAAAGTAGATGATGGGTGCCGAATCGATCAGAACCAGCGCATCCTCCGGCAGATCCCGAAAATCTAGCGGCTCCATTCGTCACGCAGCTTTCGAAGCGTACGCGTACTATTCTTTCCCCATAACCCGCGACCGGAGCCTGCGACGGAAATCAGCGGCTGCTGGCGAATAGCCGCGCCATACGCCGCTATCGGTACCAACGCTGCAACCGGACGGCCATGTCTGGTGATGACCGTCGAACGGCCCTTCTCGGCCGCCTCAAGAAGATCCGGGAGCTGATTGCGAGCTTCTTCCGCGCCTTTACTCAAGATGGGGTTCACCATGCCTGCCTCGGAAGCAACCGTACAGCACCGTACAGAATCTGTCAATATCATCCGACCGCCAGCGCCTTTTGCGAACCTTCACGGGGCGCTCTGCACCGACCTCACTTTTCCGGCCGCGAGCTTGACCGGGAGAACGACGACGAAGGGCGGCTCCATGGCTCGAGTCCACCGCGGCGATCAAACCGGAATGATCTCGATGAATGGGCGGGAGAACGACACACGGACTTTCTTTCGCCGGTGATCGGTCGAGATTTGGAAGACAAGCATTCCGCAGCGTTCGCCGTTTTATTCGGAATGGCGCTCCCTAGGGGAAACCAAGAGCGACGCCGCACTGCATTGAAAAAATTGAGGTTTTGACCACCCGATTGCCGCGCTGTGTAGCACAGGCAGAGGCGACGGTCGAGTACTTGCCGGCGCTGCTCTTTGGAGGTGGACGTCGAAAAATTTACAACCCACAATGGCTGGGGCCTGATTCCAAATCTCCAGAGTTTCGCAACCGAGCAAACAGAGTTTCTCACGAGAGTGGCGCGATTTCAATCTTGGGCCAATGGTACGACTCGCTCGGAGTGCCGCATCACAAGCGCAAACTGGCATCGACCACCAACATAACGGGCAGAGGTACAGCTTCCAATGAAGCACGCTCTTTTCTTAATGATCGCTATCATGTCGTTCTCATCGGCGCACGCCGAGATGGTTCAGGTACCTTGGCATACCTCAACCCAATCTACGCCATGGATCCCTGGCAACGAATACATCGACGGTTGGTCGAAACGTTTTATGAACGGGACCGTCGAGGAAAGGGGTAAAGTAAAGGCTGAAGGCGAATTGCGGGCCGAAATGATTCGTCCCAAGGGAACAAATGGTCCAATTCCATTCGTGATTCTGCTTCACGGGTGTACCGGTATGAACTCGACTTTGCACAAATGGGCGCACGACTATGGCGGCAAGCTGATCGGGGCGGGATATGGCGTCTTGGTGCTCGACAGCTTTACAACGCGCAATCTGGGGCCGGATGGTATCTGCGCAGATCCAAGTCAACTCGATTGGGCACGGCGGCGGGCCGATGATGCCTACGCCGCATTGGATTGGCTAATCGATCAGAAGATCGCTGATTCCAAGCACGTCTATGTGGTTGGCCGCAGCAATGGAGCTACCACGACACTGATCATCATGAACCGCGTCATCGGCGATCTTCACGAGCATATGTTCGCTGGTGGCTTTGCGATGCAACCCTCATGCTACCTTATGAAGAACGTGGAGTTTTATGCTCAGGTCCATCTGTTCTTGGCCGAGAAGGACGAGGCTACGAGCCCAATCCTCTGCGGTCAGATGGCTGCGAGCCAACGCTCGATTCCAGTACAAACCACGCTCTGGAAAGGTGCACATCATGCCTTTGAAGATCACCAGCCCCTCCAGATGTTCCATGGCTACCACACAGGCTACAATCCGGCGGCGGCCGAAGGCACAATCAATGCCATCATCAGCGACCTGAACGCGACCAAGAAAGCCAGTAGGTGAACTGGCAGAGATTTTTTTGGGTCACTAATGCGAAGGGTATCTCGTGGCGACTAGGATACGATTTTCCCCCCTACCGTCATCTCTCGGGCCCCCCGGCGTATCGCAAGCATGGTGATGGTGGCGAAGACCCCCGTTCGTTTCAGTGCGCCAAGACCTAACTCCTCGCAAGCATAAGTTTGACGGCTGTAGGAGCGTATGGCCTTCCGGTCTTGGTCATGTGGCCGGCCTCCGCAAGCACCGCAGAGATTTCGCGCAAAGACCTCTTGCCGCTCTTAGGGCGTATCCTCGCTAACGTTCGTGCCAACGCCACCGTCGCCGCGCCCCTCTCTGTCTCCGCGATAGCCTTGCGGCCCTCAACCTTCACGCCCGTACGGCGCTTCCGGTCGCGGGCTCTGACATCCTCATCGTGACGCATCAAGCGTACGTCAACTCCGTGGGACACTCGGGCTCTCACAAGAACGCCCTTAGGTCTAGGTTCGTATCCTGGCGTGGTGGCACGCGCCTCTTGACCGTGATCGATGAAGCTCTGGGCAACGTCGTGGAGAATAACAAGGTGACCATGGCCAACCTCGCTCAGGTCATCAGCTACGTGACGCCTGAAATGGCGCACGAGCACCCTGAGCAGCTGAGGGTCCTTGAAGAGCTACACAGCATTCTAGTCTCACACGCGAACCCGGAGCGGCAGCTCGAAACTCAATCCCTCAAAATGCTCTGGGACGATGACACCCCAGCGATACAGCTGCCCGACATGTCAGCGCTTCAGCGCGCGATGAAGTCTCTGCCGTACGACACGATTGTCCTTGGTGAACTCAACGACAAATACCGCGACCGTATCGCAAGAAGGGTCCGGGACATCATTGAGCAATCCGAGGCCGTGATGGATCAGTGGGCTTACTATACCAAGAAGGGGAACGACCACTCCATCAACTCGGCAGCCTTCCTCATCCCTTGGAACGTTCCTGGGCCTGTGGTCCTCGACGCTACAGCCAGCAGCAACTTCCTCTGGGACCTTTTCGGCCCCATGCACCACATCGTGCCGACGCCTTCCCACGTCCGTAACTACTCGACAGTGACGCTGCACGTCGCTCGCGGGGTGGGCGTGGGGAAGACCGCAATGGTTAAGAAGATCAAAGCCCGCTTCCCTCGTCTCCTTCGATCACTGAAGAAAGAGCTGGCTCCAGAGCGGTCAGTGTTCCTGTGTATGCACCTAAATGCTGAGCAAGTTGCCAAGGACGTTGTCGCGTCCGGGGCACACCCCTTTGCGCGCTTGGACGTTGGCCACTGGGGGGCCGTCGATGGTCGCAATGACTGGGCGGCCTACGATACTGCGGTGATCTTCGGTCTGCCGTACCGGGACCCCGTGTGGTCTACAAACCAGTTCTTCGCCCTGCAAGGTCCTCAGGACGATGAGTGGCTTAAGAGCCCGGTCTGGAACCAATACGAGAATGTCAGGCTCGTCATGCAGCAGCGGCAGCTCTCCGTCTCCATCATCCAGGCCATCAACCGGGTTTGCTGCCGCCGCGTGATCGATGCAGAGGGGCGGTGTCCCCCTGCTGACATCTTCATTGTTCTCCCTAAGGATAAGACCGGCGATGCAATTCTGCAGGACATTCATTCGGACATGCCCGGCCTCAATGTCGTCGCATGGGACTTCGAGCTGGATGGCGTCAAGGCGCGAAGCCCGCGCAAGGGCACGTCGCATGAGGCATTGATTGCGTTTATGGCCACGCGGCCTCCGGGAGAGACGTCCATGTCCACCGTTAAGAGCGCACTCGACCTGAGCCCCAAGAAACTGAAGAACCTTAAAGAGGCGCTCAACAAACCTGAGCATCCTACGCCCACGGCGTTGCGAAAGTTCGGCATTGGGTATGTCGTGAGAGGCGCGGGACGCGCTTCGAAATCGTTCCTGAGTAAGGCTCAAACGGTTTAGGTAGCTCCGGCGCTCTCGTGCTTCCTGAGGTCCTGTGTGGTCCCAAGAGCACGAGAGCGCCGTCGTTGTCTTACGCGCTCATGACGCGCCCTGATGCGCTAACAGGAGCGGGGGCTGAGGATCGCAGCTGATCTGCCACCCAGCCAGAGACTTCGCCGTCATCGTAGCCCAGCTTCATGCCAAGCCAGTTCACGAACAGCTCAAGGCGCTCGCCTGTGCTGACCGTTGCCCACCCCTTGCGCCACACCACCGTTTCCATAATCCCGGCGTAAGGCTTCAGCGAGTCAGTGATCCCGATAGCTTCACTCCGCCCCACGCTGCGTTCCCCTGTGGTGATGATATCCCAAGCGAGGCCCATGGTGCTCGTGAGCATCACTTGTGTAATTGACTTCAACATTTCGACTTCCCCAATGGCCACGCAGCACTATTGCCGCGCGGGATGTTTCCGAATACGCGTAGAGTTACTGGCAACGAATGGTCGGACACGCGACAAGTCCAATCCCCGATACGCGACCTTTGCGACCGCAGCTCTCAACACCTTCACGCCAAAGCGCGCAAGCATCTCCTTGGCACCGTACCCGCCGCTTACAGTGGACGCCTGAGCATGCCCTGTGAGAGCGTCGTGTATCTCTTGGCTCACTTTGCCTTGGCGCAACGCGTCCTTGAAGCCGTGTCTAAATGAATGAAACACCTTAACGGTATCGGTGACACCCTGCGTACGGAGGTAGCGGCCAAACCACTTCGACCATGCTTTCACTCCCGCGCGTCCCTTGTCCGTCGCAATCAAAGGGAAGAGGAAAGCCTTGTCACCGTCCCGCTTCCGTACATCGTCCACAAACTTGAGAAACCCTAGCCTCACGAGTTGCTCATGAATGGGCACCACACGCCGTGACGCTTTCGTTTTCAGCTTCTTGCCTCGCGAGGCTTGTGTGGTGATGTACAGCAGCGGAGTTGAGGTCTCTGGCTCCGTCTGCACGTCAGCGGCGATAAGGCTGGCCAACTCCGTCTGCCTCGCACCATTGTACAAAGAGAGTATAGGCAACCAAAAAGCCGCAGGACCACGACCACCTTCTGGATACTCGTGCTCCGTGAAAACTGGAGCGGCAAAGAGGAGCTTCAAGTCTTGGCTCTCAAACGAGGTCCGTTCGGAGTCCTCCCCTTCAACTCGCATTTTTGCGAATGGATTAGTCCACGGGGTGTCCTCAGGTATCACGCCGTTTGCGAACGCCCATTCGGAGATAGCCTGCACGGCCCCAAGCTGTTTGTTGAACGTGCCCGGGGAGACCTTAGGAGCCTCTGGATGCTTGCGGCCCCACGCGGCCAACTCAGGCAAGCTAGCCTTAAGCAACTCCCCAGCTCGCCTCTGCGGCACTTCCTGGAGGGCTTCACGGTATAGACGCGCGTGAGACTTCTTGATCGCCACCACAGGCAAGTCACCGTGCAGCTGAATGAACATCTCAACGGCGCGCCTGTATTCATGAACAGTGTCAACCGGGCGAGAGCGCTCCTTGTCCCAGCCTGCGAACGCATCGCGAAGTGTTCCCCCTACCGCGCCGCTCTCAGCGAGCACCTCGGGGATTTGTGGGGTATCAACAGGCTCCCCGCTGTTGCGTCGCTCAATATCCTTCAGCGCCTTCACATTGGCGCTCAGAACGGCCATCGCGAGGCGGCGGTATGCTTCGCACTTGGGGTCAAGGTTTATCTGATAGACATCCAGCAGCTCAGCGAGTTCCTCCCGAATGATTGTGATGTCACCGCGTGCGAGTGCGTCAGACGTGACATGCAGCCCATATGCAAGCTGCTCGGCGCGCTTGTGGACCTCGCGGTCCGACAGGCCCGCCTCTGGAAGCGCACCTATGGTGAACGGAGTTTTGACTTCGATGCCTGCAGCAGTGAGCTGGGCCGCGATAGATTGAAAGCCGGGTTCTGAGCCTGTACCTTCACGGCGTTCGGTCTCATCTGAGTGCAACGCGGACGCATAGTAGATTTCGGCTAGGCGCTTGATTTCGATGGCGCTGAGGCTCTCACGCATTGGCCGTGCGATCAGGAGCTGCTCAGCCTCACCGAACACGCGGTCAAACCCCGCTTGCACGGGCTTGGCGCGAACGTTGGCTGCTTTGAGGTCTTTGGTTCCTAGGGATTTCTTGAGGAAACTCTGACGGTCCTTGCCCTGGTCGAGCACGCGAGCGACCGCAGCCTGCAGCCGCGCGGGCACCTTCTTACGGGCGTAGTACGTCCCGTGTCTGTCCCGCATCAGTCCCATAAGAGCGCGCACCAAGTGACCCTCTGTGTGATACCACCACCCAGCAGTCAAAGGCTGATTTTATCGGATGTTCTTGAGCTATCAGCGCTTCTTGGTGCGCTGGCGCTCCCTAGGGGAATCGAACCCCTGTTTTCGCCGTGAGAGGGCGACGTCCTAACCGCTAGACGAAGGGAGCGGACAGACACGGAATAGCCTTGAAATCCGCTCGCTGCAAGCCGGGTTCGGCGGTCCAATATCCATGCCAACGCGTCGGGCCAGCGAGCCTGGCTCGCCAGATCAGGCGTCAGGGTTCGCTGACGAATTTCAGCCGGCCCGCCAGCTTGAGGCTGTGGGCGTAGAAGGTGCGGATTTCGGTGGCGCCGCCAATATCCAGCGTCACTACCAGCCGGTCGCCGGCGACGCCGGTTGATACGATGCGGGCGCCTTTCGGCAGCGTGGCCGTGATATCGGTTGTCACAGTGCTTCCCTCGGCGTGGAAAAGGCGGTAGCCGATGGCGATCAGAACGGCCGCGACCGCCAGCGCCGTGGTCAGGCCCGCGATCAGCATCAGCCGCCGCACCCGCGCGAACAAGGCGGCCTGCTCCGGCGTCATTTCCCGGGTCGGTTCCGGCGCAACAGCTTCAGTCATGCAACACTCTTCTCTGGAACAAGGCTCTTCTTTGAAACAGGATTCGGCGTCGAACAGCGGTCAGAGGCATGAGGTCATCGTCGCCGGCGACGATGACCT
>Ga0209483_1002614_pt1 | contig 12442 bp, 14 predicted proteins | sample NGEPerA_FD_184508 | JGI IMG/M metagenome (GOLD analysis project Ga0209483, IMG submission 184508) | Arctic peat soil microbial communities from the Barrow Environmental Observatory site, Barrow, Alaska, USA - NGEE PermafrostL2-A... | ecosystem: Environmental > Terrestrial > Soil > Wetlands >... | reverse complement strand
AACTGGTCCTGTTGAAAACCACGTTGCCGGCGGCGCAACATGTCGTCGACGGTGTGGCGCGACAGGCAGGTGACGCCGAGCCCTTCGGCCGCCGCGCGCTTGATCGCCTCGGCGCTCCCCAGTTGCATATGCAGCGGCAGTTGGCGCAGATGCGGCGCCAGCGCGCTCTCGACCGTCTCCCGCGTGCCGGAACCCGGTTCGCGAAAAAGCCAGCGCGCGTCGCGCAGCGCATTGACCGGAACCGCGCGTTTGCGCCCGCCGCTCGCAAGCGGGTGCGTGGGTGAACACACGATCACCAGTTCGTCGGTCATCCACGAAATTACCGTTGTCGACTTGTTGAGGCAGGGTCCTTCAACAAAACCCATGACAAGGAGCTGCGTCCGCTCGTCCACGACGAAGGCGCAGGCACGCTCACCGGTGCCGTGACCTCCGACACGCGCGTCGCGCTGTTCGCCACCTGCACGCTGGCCGACGGGCGCACGGCGAAGACATCGCTGTCGCTCGCCGCCGAACGTTATCTGGATGCGCGCTACGCGCCGGAAAGCGTGGCCGCCGAGTGCGGCGTCGAAGCGAACACGATCCGCCGGATCGCGCGCGAAATGGCCAATGTCGCGTTCAACGAATCGATCACGTTGCCGATCGAATGGACGGACGTGTGGGGCAACGTGCACGCCAGCGTCACCGGCCGGCCGGTCGCCATCTACGCGATGCGCGGGATCTCCGCGCATTCCAACGGCTTCCACACCTGCCGCGTGCTGCACTTCATCCAGATGCTGCTGGGCGCGCTCGACGGCCCGGGCAACTTCCGCGCACGCGCGCCATATCCGAAGCCGGTGCCGCCGCGGCAGGTGCCGGCAACGGCCGCCACGCATCCGCGCGCGCCGCTCGCAGGCTCGCCGCTCGGCTTTCCGATGCGCCCCGAGGACCTGGCCATCGACGCCGACGGCAATCCGCTGCGGATCGACAAGGCGTTCTCGTGGCAGGCGCCGCTGGCAGCGCACGGGATGATGCACATGGTGATCGCCAACGCGGTCGCCGGCGACCCGTATCCGATCGACACGCTGATGCTGTTCATGGCGAACATGGCGTGGAATTCGTCGATGAACACCTCAGGCACGCGCGACATGCTGCGTGCCAAGGATGAAAGCGGCGCGTACAAAATTCCGTTCGTCATCGTCGCCGACGCGTTCCGCTCGGAGACGGTCGCCTTCGCCGACCTCGTGCTGCCCGACACAACGTATCTCGAGCGCTACGACACGATCTCGCTGCTCGACCGGCCGATCTGCGAGGCCGACACCATCGCGGATGCGATCCGCCATCCGGTGATGCCGCTCGACCGCGACGTGCGTCCGTTCCAGGAAGTGCTGGTCGAGCTTGCGTCGCGGCTCGGGTTCTCGGCCTTCGTCAGGCCCGACGGCACGCGCAAGTTCCGTGACTACCAGGACTTCATCGTCCGCTACGAGAAGGCTCCCGGCATCGGCTTTCTCGCCGGCTGGCGCGGCACCGACGGCAAGTCGGCGCTCGCCGGCGCGCCCAATCCAGGGCAGTGGGACGCGTATATCGCGAACCAGTCGTTCTTCGAATTCCACCTGCCGCCGGCGCTGCAGTACTACCGCTTTGCCAACCGCCGCTACCTCGAATTTGCGCGCACCGTGGGCTTCATTACCGACATCGAGCCGATCGTCATGCAGCTGTGGTCGGAGCCTTTGCAGAAATTCAGGCTGGCCGGTCTGCAGCAATATCCGGGTCCGAAGCCGACGGACCCCGCCGACTGTGCGCGGCTGGTCACCTATTTCGATCCGCTGCCGTTCTGGTATCCGCCGCTCGAATCGCAAGATGGCGGCAGCGACGAATTCACGCTGCACGCGATCACGCAACGGCCGATGGTGATGTACCACTCGTGGGATTCGCAGAACGCGTGGCTGCGCCAGATCCTCGCCGACAATTATCTGTACATGAACACGCGGACCGCGCAGGAGCTCGGCCTGGCCAGCGAGGACTGGATCGAGGTTGCGTCGCACCACGGTGCGCTGCGCTGCCGGCTGCGCACGATGGAAGGCTGCGAGCCCAACACCGTGTGGACGTGGAATGCGGTGGCCAAGCAGCCGGGCGCGTGGAGCCTCAACCTCGACGCACCCGAGGCGACGACGGCATTCCTGCTCAACCACCTTATTGCCGAGCACCTGCCGGGTGGCGCGGCGAAGTTCTCCAATTCCGATCCGGTGACCGGGCAGGCCGCGTGGTTCGACCTGCGCGTGCGCGTGCGCAAGTGCGCACCGGGTGAAGCCGGCAAGTGGCCGCCGGTCGCGGCACTGCCGGAACAGCCGGTGCCGCAACGCCTGCGCTGGGGTGCGGCGTGAAGCTCGGTCTCGTCATCGACCTCGACACCTGCGTCGGTTGCCACGCGTGCGCCACCGCGTGCAAGGAATGGAATGGCGCGTCGGCGATCAGCGGCCCGCTGACCGACGACTCGCCGTATGGAGCCGATCCGACCGGTGTGTGGTTCAACCGCATCCGCCACTACGAAGTCGGCGAGTTTCCGGATTGCAAGACGATCAATGTCCCGATGTCGTGCCTGCATTGCGAGGATGCCGCGTGCGTCAGCGTGTGTCCCACCGGCGCGTCGTACAAACGCGCCGACGGCATCGTGCTCGTCGACCAGGACCGCTGCATGGGCTGCAACCTGTGCGCGTGGGCATGCCCGTACGGCGCGCGCGAGCTCGATCCCGCGTCGGGGACGATGAAGAAGTGCACGCTGTGCGTCGAACGCATCTACGACACGGCGCTGCCAGTTGCAGAGCGCGAACCGGCGTGCGTGCTGGCGTGCTCGACGCACGCGCGCCATTTCGGCGACTTCGACGACCCGCAGTCGAAAGTGTCGAAGCTGACGGCCGAGCGCAACGGCTTCGGCCTGCTTGGGGAGCTCGACTACAAGCCGGTGAACCGCTACCTGCCGCCGCGCACGCCGCCCGCCCCCCGGCGCTGGCGCCCGAGCCCGCGCCGGGCGGCGCGTTGTCGCGGCTGGTGGCGCTCGCGCGCGCCGCACTCGCCTGATCCGGCGCGATGCACGCAGCGCTTTCGGTCATCGTGTTCACCGTGCTGTCCGGCACCGGGCTCGGTGCCATCGTGCTTTGCGCCGCCGACGATCTTTGCCGCGCGTTCTCGACGCGCGCCGATTCGCCGCAGGCGCGGAACGTCGCCGCCGCGGTCGCGCTGCTGCTCGTGATCGTGGGCCTGTGCGCGTCGGTGCTGCACCTCGCCAACCCGCGCAACGCGTGGCGCTCGGCGGCGCGCTTTCGTACGTCATGGCTATCGCGCGAGGCGGTGTTCGCGATGCTTTTCATCGCCGTAGCGGCGGCTTATCTCGCCATGCGCTGGTACGGTCTCGGCGGCGCGCTGCGTGCCGCGACGGCGTTCCTGACGCTGCTGTTCGCGTGGACGGTGATCGTCTGCACGGCGATGATCTACGCGAGCCTGAAGCCCATCCGCGCGTGGCACACATGGCGCGTGCCGCTCAACTATTGGCTGCTCGCCCACGCCGCCGGCGCGGTGCTGGTCGTCGCGGTGTTGCGCGCGCTCGATGCGCCTGCGGTGCAATTGCCGAAGCTCGCGGCCGCGCTGATCATCGTCGCGGCACTCGCGAAACTCGAGTACCGCCGCTATCTGCACGGCGACGTGGCGCGCGTGACGCTCGAGTCGGCACTCGGCGTCGCGCACGGGGTGCGGCCGGCGGGCGCACCGGCGACCGTGGCTGCACGCATTCTCGACGTCGGCCATTCACGCGGCACGTTTCTCACGCGCGAATTCGGCGTCACGCCCACGGCGGGGCGGCGCGCCATCGCGCTGTGGTCGATGGCGATCGGGGTTTACGCGCTGCCGCTGCTGTGGACACTGCTGGCGCCACGCAGCGCGGTGCTCGCGTCCGTCGTGTGCATCGTGATGCTGGCAGGACTTCTCGCCGAGCGCTGGCTGTTCTTCGTCGAGGCGCGCCACACGGTGCGCCTCTATCACGGCGAACGGCGCGTCTGAGCACATTTTCGCGGCGCCCGCCGTCGTCTGCCCTACAATCGAGCTTTCGCGAGCGGTAAGCGCAAGCGCCGATCATGCCTCCTTCCGCCCGACCCGGCGCCGCCGCGCACCCGACGCTGACCGGGCAACCTGTCAGCTACCTGTTCGTGCCCGGCAATCGGCCGGATCGCTTCGACAAGGCGCTCGCTTCGGGCGCGGACTGCGTCGTCGTCGACCTCGAGGATGCCGTCGTTGCGGCCGACAAGGCGCGCGCGCGCGCCGACGTGGCGGGCTGGCTCGGCGCACGCGCGGACATCCGCTCGCGCGTGGCGGTTCGGATCAACGCGAGCGGCACCGACTGGTTTGCGGCGGACGTCGATGCCCTTCGCCAGGCGGGGGCGCATTTCGCGATGCTCCCGAAGGCCGACGCGGCGGCCGGCATCGCCCGCGTCGGCGCGGCGCTCGCCGTGCCGCGCGGCGTGCTGGCGATGATCGAAACCGCGCGCGGCGTGGACTGCGTCGATGCGCTGGCGCAAGCGCCTGCGTGCGCGCGGCTCGTGTTCGGCACGCTCGACTACGCGGTCGATCTCGGTCTGTCGGGTGACCAGCGCGGCCTCGCGTATCCCGCCGCGCGGATGGCACTTGCATCGAAGCTGGCGGGCATCGCGCCTCCCGTGTGGGGCGTGACCACTGCCATCGACGACGAGGTGCTGCTGCTCGCCGACCTCGCGTTCGCGCGTGCGTTCGGCTTCACCGCAAAGCTGTGCATCCATCCGCGCCAGGTCGGCGCGCTGCACGCAGCGCTCGCGCCCGCGGCGGACGAAATTGCGTGGGCCCACCGCGTCGTCGAGGCCGCGGCAGCCGGACGCGGCGCCGTGCAGGTGGACGGGCGGATGATCGACGCACCCGTCGTACTGCAGGCGCAGGCCATCCTGGACCGCAGGCGTTGATGCCGTGGCTGACGCGGGCGCGCGACGCCTTCGGCGTCTACCTTCGCAGCCTCGCGAATCCGCGCGCCGCCGCCGCGCAGGCGGCGTGAGGCGATGGGCCTGATCGACCTGCTGCAATGGCCGGCGATGCTCGTGACCTGCATCGCCGCCTGGCTCGTGGGCTCGCGCAATCCGCGCCGGCGCAGGATTGGATTCTGGTGTTTCCTGGCGAGCAACGTGTTGTGGGTCGCATGGGGTCTGCACGACCATGCCTATGCACTGATCGCACTGCAGATCGTGCTCGCGTTGCTCAACGTTCGCGGCGTCGACAAGAACGAACCGAAAGCCTGATTTCCGCAATTGCGTCTGCGGTCGCGGCCGGTGACCGGCATCGACGGGGCGCCACACCCGGTAGGCGCCCTCCGGCGTGACCATCGCGAACTGCCTACGATTGTTTCCGCCTTGCACCGGACGCGCCATCTGCGCATGCGGCGCTACTCTCTGGTGGTCTCGCAGCCCCTGCACGCGGGCTGAAGCCATTCACCACGCGCACCCAATTAGGAGAGCAGCATGTTTGGACTGAGCAACAACGAAACCCCGGATGCCATCGAGCTTCTCAAGGCCGACCACAAGGCTGTCGACGACCTGTTCAAGGAGTTCGACGCGGCCAGCGAGGACGACAACAACCCGATGCGCCGCCAGCTGGTCGCGCAGATCTGCGACGCGCTGACGGTTCACGCGCAGATCGAAGAGGAGATTTTCTATCCGGCGCTGCGTCGCGCGAGCAAGGAAGCCGCCGATATGCTCAACGAGGCGGCGGTCGAACATCAGTCGCTGAAGGACATCGTCGGCCGCCTGCAGATGGCGCCGACCAGCGACCCGCTGTACGACGCCGGCGTCAAGGTGCTCGGCGAATACGTCAAGCATCATGTGCGCGAGGAGGAAAGCGAGATCTTCCCGAAGGCACGCAGCGCTGATCTCAACCTCGATGCACTGGGGGTAAAACTGCAGCAACGCAAGGATGCGCTGACGGCCACGAAGGCGCCTTCGCGCGCTCGCAGGAACGCGAGCGGCGCACGCGCATCGCGCACCGCCGAAGGGCACGCCTAGCGGAATTAGGTGAACGCGGTGCCCGCACTGCCGCCATCGGCCGCGGTGGTCACCGCGCCGTCAGAGCACGCCGAGCAGTGCCAGCACGATGACGATGATCAACAACAGCCCGAGGCCGCTGCTCGGGTAATAGCCCCAGCTCGCACTGTACGGCCATGTCGGCAGCGCGCCCAGCAGCAGCAGTATCACGACGACCAGCAGGATGATGCGCATATCGATTCGTCTTTCGAGAGGGTTGGATGCTTGGCACAGGGCCCAAGCGTCTTGCGCGAAGCCCTGATGCGACCCGATTGTCGCGGCGGTGCCCGAACGCGACCATTCCGCATCGTCTGATTCGCCTGTAGGAGTGCCGCGCGCGCGCCGCTTGCGGCCGTGGCCGCTGCGGGCAGTTCGGTGTCTGTCCGACGCCAGAACGCGACATTTTCCTAATGCCACAAACGCGCAGAAAAACTATGTTGACGCTCACTGCAACAGCAACGAAGAACCCATGGACAGAACGCTTCCGCTTCGCACACAACAACGGAGTCCGACGATGAAATCGATCCTCGATCCCTCGTTTCGCTACGTCAACAGCAGCAGCACCGACGTCAGGAAGACGTTTGCGCGCATCCGCCGGCAGCTCAAGATCGCTGACGAACGCGCGTCACGCGCTGACGGCATGAACACACCCGTGGTGTCGCTCGACACGCGGCGCAAGTCCGCCGCCTGAGCCGGCGGCGCAGGCGCCCGCCTCAGGCGAAATCGGGCGACATCATCGCCTTGAGCGCCGCAGTCATTGCGCCGTCGCGGTTCGCCAGCCACCACACGGAGCCCTTGCGCACGTGCCATCCGCGCGGGCTACTGGCCATCAGCAACGCGGCCAGCGCACCGAGCGTCGGCTGATGGCCGATCAGCAGCACCGGTCGCGCCGACGATGGCCAGTGCGCGACCGCGAGAAGTGTCTGCACACCGGCCCCGGGACCGATATCCGCTGAAGTCTCGAATTCGCGTCGCAGTGCCATTGCCGTCTGCTGTGTCCGCACCGCCGGCGAGACCACGATCCGGCACCGCTCGGGCAACCGCCGCGACAGCCATAGGGCCATATGCTGCGCCTGTGCGTGACCTTTGGCAGTCAATTCGCGCGCGAGATCGGGTTCGCCTGCCGCCGCGTCGCAATGACGCCACAGGATCAGGTCCATGGCGCCACCGGGGAGTCCATTCGCCCTCGCAGTCGAGTGTCCATGCTCGCAATTATCGCGCAGGTAGACATCGGTTCCTTGCGACAGTCTCGCGGCGCGCCGCCGTCGCGCCGTCATCGCGCTGTAACAATCGGCGTCTAGTCTCGGAATCGTCGATTCCAGCGCGAATCCATGAGGACAAATGATGCGATCACGCAAGGTGCAGTTTGATTGGGCTGCCGGATTGCTCGGCGCGGTGATGCTGGGCCTCGGCATTTCCGGTTCGGCCAGGGCGGACATCACCGGCGCGGGGGCGACATTTCCCTATCCGGTGTACGCGAAATGGGCGGAGGCCTACAAGAAGGCCAGCGGCGTCGGAATGAATTACCAGTCGATCGGTTCGGGCGGCGGCATCGCGCAGATCAAGAACAAGACCGTCGACTTCGGGGCGTCCGACATGCCGCTCAAGCCCGACGAGCTCGCGCAGGCGGGCCTGATGCAATTCCCGGCGATCATCGGCGGCATTGTCCCGGTGATCAACCTCGCCGGCGTCGCGCCCGGCGCGTTGAAACTGACGGGCGCGGTGCTCGCCGACATCTATCTCGGCAAGCTCAAGGCGTGGAACGATCCCGCCATCGTGGCGCTCAATCCCGACCTCGCTCTGACGGCGGAGCCGATCACCGTCGTGCGCCGTTCCGATGGCTCGGGCACGACGTTCAACTTCACCGACTACCTGTCGAAGGTCAGTCCCGAGTGGAAGAGCAAGGTCGGCGAAGGCGCGGCGGTCGCATGGCCGGAGGGCGTGGGCGGCAAGGGTAATGAAGGTGTCGCAGTCTACGTGCAGCGAATCAAGGGATCGATCGGCTATGTCGAGTACGCGTACGCGCTGAAGAACGCCATGAGCTACGCGTCCGTGCAGAATCGCGAGGGCGCTTACCCGAAGCCGAACAACGCATCGTTCCAGGCCGCCGCCGAATACGCCGACTGGAAGGGCGCGCCAGGTTTCTACCAGATCATCACCGACTCGCCCGGCAGGAATTCGTGGCCGATCGCGGCGTCGAGCTTCATCCTGCTGCACACGACGCAGGACAAGCCGCAGAACGCGTTGCAGGTGATGAAGTTCTACGACTGGTCGTTCCGCAATGGGCAGAAAATGGCCGAGGCGCTCGACTACGTGCCGCTGCCGGAATCGCTGACTCGAATGATCGCCGAAAGCTGGAAGCGCGACGTCAAGGACGCCGCGGGCAAGGCCATCTGGAACTGACGCGGGTGGCGCGCCGACGCGGCGCGCCTGCGCCATTACGAGAGATATCATGCCAGCCGATGGCGCAACCATTCCGATCGACATGACGCTCGGCGTTTCGCGCGCGCCGTCCGCGATGCGCGCCGACGCACCATCGCCGAAGGCGGCGCATCGCATGAATTGGGGCGACAGCGTGTTCGAAGGCGTCACGCGGTTTTTCGCCGTCGTCGTGCTGCTGTCGATGGCGGCGATTCTCGGCGCGCTGGCAATCGCCGCGTGGCCGGCGCTGCAGAAATTCGGCCCGGGGTTTTTCTTCACCAACGTGTGGGACCCGGTGCACAGCGCGTTCGGCGGCCTGGCGCCGATCTACGGCACGCTGGTGACCTCGATGGTGGCGCTCGCGATCGGCGTGCCGGTGAGCTTCGGCATCGCGATCTTCCTCACCGAGATGTGCCCGCCCGTGCTGAGGCGCCCGCTGGGCACGGCCGTCGAGCTGCTCGCTGCCATACCGTCAATCATCTACGGGATGTGGGGGCTGTTCGTGTTCGCCCCGTGGTTCGCCGACAACCTGCAGCCTGCGTTGACGGCAACGCTCGGCCGGCTGCCGCTCGTCGGCGCACTGTTCCAGGGCGCACCGAGCGGGATCGGGCTGATGACTGCGGGCATCATCCTGTCGGTGATGGTCGTTCCGTTCATCGCGTCCGTGATGCGCGACGTTTTCGAGGTCGTGCCGCCCGTTCTCAAGGAATCCGCGTACGGCCTCGGCGCGACGACATGGGAGGTCGTGTGGAACGTGGTGCTTCCGTACACGCGCGTCGGCGTGATCGGCGGCATCATGCTGGGGCTCGGTCGCGCGCTGGGCGAAACGATGGCCGTCACGTTCGTCATCGGCAACGCCTACATGATCAGCGCCGGCCTCTTCAATCCGGGCAACTCGATCGCGTCCGCACTCGCCAACGAATTCAACGAAGCCTCGGATCCCGTGCATCGCGCATCGCTGATCGCACTGGGTCTCGTGCTGTTCGTGTTGACGTTCATCGTGCTCGCCTCGTCGCGGATTCTGATCTCGCGCCTCGCCAGAGGCGAGGGTGCGCGGACCTGACCCGATGGACAGCCCACGCCTGACACCCGTCCATCGCCGCCGGATCTGGGTCAACCGCTTCAACCTGCTGATGTCGCTGTGCGCGATGGCGTTCGGCATGGCGTTCCTGCTGTGGATCCTGTGGGTGCTGTTCGCGCGCGGATTCTCGGCGATATCCGTCGCCATGTTCACGCAGACGACGCCGCCGCCGGGATCGGCAGGCGGCCTCGCCAACGCGATCGCCGGCAGCGCGATGATCGTCTGCGCGGCCACGTTCATCAGCACGCCGGTCGGCATCCTCGCCGGCATCTATCTCGCCGAATTCGGCAAGCAGGGCTGGCTCGCGCGTACGACGCGCTTCATGAACGACATCCTGCTGTCGGCGCCGTCGATCGTCATTGGCCTCTTCGTCTACACGGTGTACGTTGCCAAGGTGCAGCACTTCTCCGGGTGGGCGGGGTCGGTGGCGCTCGCGCTGATTGCCGTGCCGGTAGTCGTGCGCACGACGGAGAACATGCTGCAGCTGGTGCCGGCCAGCCTGCGCGAAGCGGCGGTGGCGCTCGGCGCGCCGATGTGGAAGGTCATCCTGATGGTGACGCTGCGCGCGGTGCGCGGCGGCGTCATCACCGGCGTGCTGCTCGCGGTCGCGCGCATTTCCGGCGAGACGGCACCGCTGCTCTTCACCGCGCTCAACAACCAGTTCGCGAGCACCGACATGAACGCGCCGATCGCCAACCTGCCGGTCGTGATCTTCCAGTTCGCGATGAGTCCGTTCGCGGACTGGCAGTCGCTGGCGTGGGGTGCTGCGCTGCTGATCACGCTGACGGTCCTCGTGCTCAATATCCTCGCACGCACGCTGTTCAGCCAGCGCGCGCCCCGCTGAAACCGGCAGGAGCCTCGCTGAAACCGGCAGGAGCCTCATGCAAATCCAGCTTTCGCGGCACGCCGATGCACATTCTTCGAAGACGCCGCCTGCAAAGGCGCCGGTGAAGATCGCCATCCGCGGCCTCGACTTCCACTATGGGCGCTTCCACGCGCTGAAGAACGTGTCTCTGGACATCGGCGAGCGCGAGGTCACGGCGTTCATCGGCCCTTCAGGCTGCGGCAAGTCGACGCTGCTGCGCACGATGAACCGGATGTATTCGCTTTATCCGGGGCAGCGCGCCAGCGGGGAGGTCCTGTTCAACGGCGGCAACGTGCTCGATGCGGACACCAACCTCAACCTGCTGCGCGCCAGGATCGGCATGGTGTTCCAGAAGCCGACGCCTTTTCCGATGTCGATCCGCGACAACGTGGCGTTCGGCGTTCGGCTCTATGAGAACCTGTCGGCGCGCGCGATGGACGAGCGCGTCGAATGGGCGCTGACCAAGGCGGCGTTGTGGGACGAGGCGAAGGACAAGCTGTCGCAGAGCGGTATGGCGCTGTCCGGCGGCCAGCAGCAGCGGCTGTGCATCGCGCGCGCGGTCGCCGTGCAGCCGGACGTGCTGCTGCTCGACGAGCCGACGTCGGCGCTCGATCCCATTTCCACCGCCAAGATCGAGGAACTGATCACCGAGCTGAAGCGCGACTACACGATCGCCATCGTCACGCACAACATGCAGCAGGCGGCACGCGTGTCCGACCACACGGCGTACATGTACCTGGGCGAAGTCGTCGAGTTCGGCGCCACCGACGCGCTGTTCTTCCGTCCGGCGCGCAAGGAAACCGAGGATTACATCACCGGCCGCTTCGGATGAACGCGCGGCTGGCGCGAGGGATACTGCGATGAACGATCACACTTCCAGGCAATTCGACGTCGAGATGGAGGCGATCCGCTCCGGCGTGCTGACGATGGGAGGACTTGTCGAGCGCCAGCTCGCGCGCGCGATCGGCGCGCTCGAGCAGGAGGAAGACAGTGCGCTGCTCGATGCCGTCGGCGCCGACGAGCGCGAGATCAACCAGTTCCAGGTCGACATCGACCAGCAGTGCGCGCAGATCATCGCGCGGCGGCAACCGGCCGCCGTCGACCTGCGGATGATCCTGACCGTCAGCAAGGTGGTCAACGACCTCGAGCGCATCGGCGACGAGGTGAAGAAGATCGCCTACAAGTCGGCGCAGGCGCGCGGCAACGACGCGCTGCGCCGCGTCCGCTACTACGATGTCGTGCGCGCCGCACGCCACGCACAGAAGATGCTGCGCATGGCGCTCGACGCCATCGCGCGGCTCGATGCCGCGTCGGCCGCCGAGATCGTCGACCTCGACGACGAGATCGACGCGGCATTCTCGGCGATCATGCGCCAGCTGATCAGCTACATGATGGAGGACGCGCGCACGATCACGCCGGCGCTCGAGATCATCTTCATCGCCAAGTCGATCGAGCGCATCGGCGACCATGCGAAGAACATCGCCGAGGCGGTCGTGCAGGTGGTCAAGGGCAAGGACGTGCGCCACGCGTCGGCCGACCAGATCCGCGCGCAGATCGCCGGTCCATGATGCCCAGCGTGCTCGTCGTCGAGGACGAGCCTGCCATCCTCGAGCTGTTACGGATCAACCTGCTCGACGCCGGCTACGAGGTGCGCGGCGCCGCCGACGCCGAAACCGCGCGGCGCCTGCTCAACGAGGCGTTGCCCGACCTCGTGCTGCTCGACTGGATGCTGCCCGGACAGTCGGGCCTGGCACTCGCCCGGGAATTGCGCGCCGACAAGCGCACGCGCGAGCTGCCGATCATCATGGTGACGGCAAAAGGCGACGAGGCCGACAAGGTCGCCGGCCTCGAGGCCTGGGTCGACGACTACGTGACAAAGCCCTTTTCGCCGCGCGAGCTCAAAGCGCGCATCAAGGCGGTGATGCGCCGGCGCGCACCTGAACTCGCGCAGGAGCCGCTCGCCGCGGGCGCGCTCACGCTCGACCCGGTGACGCACCGCGCGGCGAAAAG
>Ga0209483_1002613_pt1 | contig 12451 bp, 22 predicted proteins | sample NGEPerA_FD_184508 | JGI IMG/M metagenome (GOLD analysis project Ga0209483, IMG submission 184508) | Arctic peat soil microbial communities from the Barrow Environmental Observatory site, Barrow, Alaska, USA - NGEE PermafrostL2-A... | ecosystem: Environmental > Terrestrial > Soil > Wetlands >... | reverse complement strand
TCCGTCCAGAAGCATTGGTGCAACGAAGCCCGCAAGCGTAAGGCCGCCGACGAAGGTGACGGTCTTCCAATGCCCGTGAGGAATTGCGGCGCGGCAACGCTTGCCCTTGGGCGCCCAGCCACGAAGCCGCGCCATCTTGGTCGAAAGGCCGCTCTCATCGACGAAGATCAGGCGCTCGGGGTCAAGATCGTGTTGATCGTCGACCCAATTCTCGCGCGCGGCCTTCACATCCGGGCGCTCTTGCTCACTGGCATGGGCAGTCTTTTTTTGTGCGTCTGGCCATGCCGGTCGAGAAACTTCCACACCGCGGTCCTCACCACTGTGACGCCGCGCTCCTGCCGCAACCGTTCGACCATCTCGTCAAGCGTCGTGTCAGGCGCCTCGGCAAGCGCACCCAAGATGAACTCCGCATGCGCATCCAGCACGGCCCCCTTTGGCTTGCCCTGTTTGGCAGGACGAACGTCCCCGGTGGCCCGCTTCAGCCGCGCCCAGGCTCCGGCTGTCGCAATCCCGATCGAAAACCGCGCTGCCGCCTGATGCGTCGATTCCCCGCCTTCGATCGCCGCAACCACCCGCTCACGCAAATCCATGCTGTACGGCTTACCCATCCCATCCTCCCGACTCAGTCACGAAGATGGAATCAGCATTCGGCCTTCAAGAGAATCCCTCCGACTCACTTTTTAAGGAACTTGCTCTAGTGAGCGCCGTTCTATCTGGAGAAATTGTTGCGGAACTCGCGCGGCTACGCGATTTTCTATGAGGGGCCTAGAAGGGCTGGCCGGCTCGGGTGGCGGATATCCGCCAACCATGCCAAATCAATTGCGGCCTTTCACCCGTTCGGGTGATACGCTAGCTGGGGCTGAGTGCCACCCGCGCGGCCTGCGCGTGTGGTGAAAGACTGCCTTCGGGCGGTCTTTTATTTGTGCGGTTCCAGAATTAACCCGCGGTGCCCGCATTCAGCTTAGCAAGCGAGTTTTGTTGCAGCTTCGCGCCACGGCGCTAATCTCGCCGAATGAAGCCGCGCAAGCCGAAAGACCTCGCCGAGAAACCGGAAAAGCCGTTGCATGCACGGCATTCCGAAGTCATGACGCTTCGCGAAAAGGTCAAGGCAGCGCAGGACAACCCCACTAAGGAGGCCGACGATGAGTGTCATGGATCCTTCGATGGCCGCCGCTAACAGCTGGCGAATGCGCGCCCGCCTCGTCAATATCGTTTATTTGGCCGCCATCGGTGCCGCCATGGCCGGATGGATCTGGGCGGTTGTAGCGGGTCTCGCGTGGGCAATCGCCTAATCGATGGTTCGACGTCGGGCAACAACGGATAAGCAGCGAGCAACACGCTCGGTCCCCAAAAAACGGCCGCACCGAACCAAACCGATTGTATGATCGTCATGCTCGTTCCCACGTCATGGTCGATTCGTAAAGTCTGCGGATTTTCTGGCGCCTGCCAAGAGAAAAAGCGTTGTGCCGCGCAACTTCGGAAAGCTCGCCCTCGGAGGGAACCCTCTATCCTTCGCGCGGGAGCGATTGATTCAACCAGGGCCTCCCTTTGTTTTGTTCCCTGATATGTGCATCCGCAAATCAGCGATGCGCGCGCAACGAGTGTGCTGCCCCGTGCATTGTACCGGCATGACACAGCTTACGCTCCAACTTGCTGCAACGCACGATCACTGGTTCGAAGAACCCGTGGCCAAACATGCGTTCCCGGCGCTCAAGCTTTGGTGTAAGCATTTTTCAAAACGGCGCCCGATCGTTGCCGACGGCCTTGAGTGGGCAGGATGCAGCGCCATCGCGGTGGCCCTACTCTTCGGAACCCTGATCGCCAACGCCTGGCCGGTCAACTGGATCGACCGGTCTCTACGAAAATAGGTTTATTCGCAAACCTGAACCCGCCGGAAAAGCCAGCCGGTTTCAGCCCACACAGGCTGCCGAGCAAGATAGCAACCGGCGTAAACGCCGCGGTTGCTGTGAGCCCAAGGACCATACTCGGCGTACTCGCCGTATCCTCCATATTCGTAGGGATAGCCGTAATACCCATCCGCGAGATCGGCAGCTCCTCCAATTCCGAGTGCTGGACCGAGCCCTCCCCAGCCAGCGTGCAAACCGCCTCTGCCGGCCCTAGCGTCAGCCGACGAAATCAAACCAATCGAGGCGGCTGCGAACAGGACTACAAGTATTCGGCGAAGCATCATGAGCGAGCTCAGTAAGCTATTTTACTATCCAGCCCTTCGCATCTACTCCTAAGCCCCAACTCCCGCTACTCAAACAGCGAATTAACCTTGACCGGTTAGGTTATCGCCGACGCAAGCGCGACGCGATCATGGCTTGAATAGAGAAGGTCATCGGGCGGCCCTTTTGTTCGATGGTTCCAGGATTAACGTGCGGCGCCCGCATCAAGCTTAACAAGCGAGTTTTGTTGCGACCTATGACACAGTGGATACGCTCACACCGCCGGACAATTTCCCCATGTCCGGGCCCACCATGGCAAAGCCGTCAGGCGATCATATTCCGCTTGGCGGCTTTGTTTCTCTACGATAGGCGACCGCATGCCGACGCTTCTGGAAATACTCCGGCCCCAACGCGAGGTCGAGCGACGGGCCATCGGTCGCACGCTGATTAATCGCTACGTTCTAATGCACTTTTCCGGCTGCTGTGGCGTGCATGACTGTTGCGTACGCGACGTAACCAACCTCGGGGCCGGTATCTGCTTGAACGGCCTAAACATCGTTCCTTCCATATTCGACATCTCATTCGACAATTTTCGTACGATGCGCCAGTGCCGGTTGATCTGGCGCGACGGCAATTTCGTCGGCGCGGCGTTCGATAGCTGAGTTCTTCCGGCGGACCATCACACCAGGTCGACGCTGACAGCCTTACTCTTCCCTGTCTTCGGGTCGGGTCCGATTTCAAAGGTGACCGCTTTGCCAACTGCGATCTCGTCGCCTTCACGCAACGCGCTCTCGTGAAAGAAAACATCGTTGCTGCCGTCGTCCGGCCTGATAAATCCGAACCTCTTGTCCTCGTTGAACATCTTGATCTTGCCAATTGGCATGCTGTTCCTCCTGTTCTCTAGTTCATTTAGCTCTGGCCGTGCGGGCTTCGCAAGGACGGATCTGGCCTTGGTTTCCGGAGTCAACCCTTTATCTTTCGCGCGGAAGTGATTGACTCAACCGATGCGCGAACGTGTAATTAGGTATATTTGGGGATTGATTATAAGTGCCATGCGGCGCAGCCGGCGAGGGATACCGCACCCAGAACCATGACCAAGAACGGAACTCTCATGAAGCGGATCCAAACCACGGGTGTCCAAACATACATGCTGCTTTGCGAAACGAACCTGACGATATGACCCGGTCCTACGGTTCATCCTGGGTAACGGTTGCAACGTTCGGTTCGGGTTCGTCCAAGACGGGCTTTCCGGCCGTGATACGCTCGACACGCTCTCGCAGCGCCACGACCAACGCAGCGCCGCCATCCGAATATCGTCGCGGCCCCTGTAGGCTTCTTCAAGCGCGTGCGCGGCGTCACGCCTCGTCGCACCGATTGGTGTTAGACGCGCCTGTTTCGCAACAGCAAACGCATGTCTTGCAGGGCCAATTTGATCGAGATCAGCTGGACATGCGATGGATGAGATGGAGTCCGATAACCCTCATGGAGGGAAATCAGCTTCACGATATCGGCTCCGCGGCGGTCGAAATCCGCCAGAGCAGCTGCCAAGTCTTCAGGCGGTGTCCGCTTTGGAAGGGCGGATGTTGAAGTTGTGGGTTCCGTTTTCATTTCGAAGTTCCCCCCATCAGGTCAGTGAGATCAGCTGTCAGTCGGCGTTCAAGTTTGCAGACGAATGACAACCGCTGAGGCCGCGCTAATCCGCGATCTGGCGACCAAGATGACTAAGCGCAAACGTTCGACCGGCTACATCAGCACCTTATTCGACTCGCCGACGAAGTTGAGCAAACCATGAAGTCCGACAAGACGAAGTAAGGCCGCCTCAGTTGACGATGGTCTGGATCCACTCCTTGCCAAGGCACTCCTTGCAGTGCGCAGGATAGATTCTCAAACTTGGCTTTGTTGGCCGCGCCACCGCCATGCGTCCAGTGCCAGTGCAGTCCACACAGTGTTTCTCCGGTGGCTTCGCGCGGCTTTTTCATTTCGAGGTGCTTGGGATGGTGGGATTCGACCAGGTTCCGCACGAGTCCGCCGTCCTCGGCAGCCTTGAAGCGCCGCGGCGACGAAGGGATCGTGGATCATCAGTAAGTTTACGCCGATCAGGAATTCGGACCGACAGTTTGTAGCGTGCTATGTACGCGGCCAGCCTTGGGCATGGGATCAGTCCTTGCTCGGGGTTAGGCCGGGGCGGAAGTTCTCAGCTTTCCCTCGGCTTGCTTTTGTGATACCATGATTATGTGGCAAAGAGAAGTGTGGTACCAAGGAAAAGACGCGGCCCGGCTCCGACGGGCAAAGGCACACAGATTCAGGTGCGGCTACAGCCGGACCGCCTCACCGCGCTCGACGCCTGGATAGCCAAGCAAGACACACCGATGACCCGCCCTGAGGCGATTCGGGCGATGCTGAATGCGGTGCTGGTTATCGTCGCGAAAAATCCTGGCGAGAAACCGTCAGCAAGCCCGCCCTCGCCTCGCGCGCCCGGGAGCTCTCTGCCGAGGCGATCGATAAGATGATCGACCCATCGGCGCCGCCTGACGAACGCGCCCAGCGCCGGCACCGCCTCACCAAGGGGCCACAAGAGTTCCGAGACGCGCGTGTCGATCGGCTGAAGGCGAAAAGATGAGCAAGCGCACGATCGCCCTGTTCGCTTCGGCGGTCGTTGTAGCTACGGCCCTCACGGTTGAGGTCACCTATTTAATTCTCGACCGCTTCGTGCTCCATAATCCGAACGATGCACTTACCAAAGCGAGTGGGCTATCTCCAGCGCAGGATCCGAAGGCGAAGAGGAAATAAATCGATCGGCCCCTGCGGCTGTGGATTGTGGGACTTGGCGCCGATTACGCCGGTGCCGACGGCGCGCTGGCGTGCGACGCTGGAGGCATGGCAAAGTCCGACCACCTCCGATCGAGATACGAAAAGCAACTGGGGGATTCCCGTGACCGACGATCTAGACAGCCAAGTTCGACAGGCCCTACAACGCCGACGAAGATTCCCAAGAATTATCCTCTATGTCTGTATGTTGTCCGCCTTCGTCGGCACGTCCGGCTACCTTTGGCTCCATTACGACAGCCTAGCCAAATTAGCGTTTGCTGGGCGTTCGGCCGGCGCGCCGGACCTTCACAGCACCGACACAGGCCTAACTCAAAAGGATTTCGAGGCCTTCAGGCAGCAGACGGCCGAATCCCTACAGTCGGTGATCGAAGATATTGACGCTCAGAAAGCAGATTTAGAGAGGCTGTCCGATCAGGTACTAACGCTGGCTGCCAAAATTGACGCCCGACAAAGCACAGCGACGTCCACCGACTCTCTTTCGGCGCCGACTGAAGTCCGACCGGGCTCCCCGCAGCCAACTCACGCCCGAACCGCCGTCATCGCAGCAGCCCGGAAGAAGCCACGGGCGCCCAAAACGACCGGCCCGATTTCAGTTGGGGGTGCTCCGCTGCCCCCAGCGCCGCCGTCTGATCGATAAGGCGCGTGGCCTGATCTGCGATCCCAATCTATCGGCCGCAGAGAGACCGCCCTCAGGCGGTCTTTTTTGTTTGTGCGGGGGTTCCAGAGTTAACCGGTATCGCCTACATTCAGCTTAACAAGCGAGTTTCGTTGGCAACGCTTTGCGGCTGGATTAATCCGAATGCGATGACAGCCAACTACTCCACACCCATGTGGCCATGGATCGTGCTTGCTTGCACAAGCATCGTAGCGGCCGGCGCGCTGGCGCTCATTGGCTGGATCGCATTAGCACTACTTGGGTATTAGGCGCCGTCACTCCTGCTGCATCGACGCCCGATCCGTGAGAGTCAACCCTCTATCTTTGGCGCGTTTGGTTGACTCAGCCGGAGCGCGAGGCATCGAAAGGTCGCCTGAGGGAGCGGGTTGTGTTCGACCGAGAAGCCAAAAGAGCTTTTGATTGGGTGGGGCGCGATCCTGATATTCGGAATCGCACTAATCTATTTCCGATAATAACCGGGTCCGAACCCTCCACACGTTAGACAAATGATGACGCTGCTCGCGCGATGCCTGCGGCCTGATCAAATCCGACGCCTTCGGGCGGCCTTTTCGTTTGGCAGCAGTCATTGCCTCTCGCGCCATTGCGCGAATAGTACTGCCCCTACGAACGCTGTCAGGCAGGCGGCCACACCCAATGAATCATCCCGGACGGCAAAGGGCGGAATCCGAAGCGCATGGGCGATGACGGCCGCTATAAAGGCTACGACTGGAGCGGCGCTGACGGCAGCCGTAGCTCGGACGGAATATTTCATCCACGAGATATGACCCCAAACCCCAGCGCGATCAACCCGGTTTAGTGTCTTGAATCGGATAGTTCGTTATCTTTTGGACCCAGCGCACGCCCTTTCGGTTGCGGGCTTTCCGCAGGTTGGAGGCTCCCGAGCCCTCCACCTGGGCCACGATGATCCTCGGCTTCGCTGGCGTTGGCTTCATGGCGTATCGCAAGAAGCGAACTGGACCGGCGCTTCGCCTCGCCTGATCGGCATCACTATCAGACTAGAGAGAACGCCTTCAAGGCGGTTTTTCCGTCTGTGCGGGTTATTTGCCCGCGCGGACACGGACGCGAGCAAGCCTCCGCCGTTTAGCGCTCAATGCGATGCTGGCCCCGATCACAATGAGAGCCAGGGTCGCGCCAAGGCTTCCGGGCGCGATGCAGGTGATACAGGTGCCGATGATTGCTGGGGTTTCGTACACAGTGCGACCTTCTCTGAGAAATTACCATAGTCTAAATGGCGCGGACTTCCTCGGAGTCAATCCTCTATCTTTCGCGCGGGACGGCAGCGCCTACGGCGCACGCGTTTGATCATCTGGAGGCGAACCGGAGTGGGCGCCGGATCGCGGACGCATCGGGATTGGCCTGAAACGAGAATGGCCTACACAGCTGACGTTTCTGTGTCGGCGCCGCAACACCTCCTATGTTCCTTCGATGGAACAGCAGTTTTGATTCGCGCTCTTCGCTTGCCGATGCAAGTCTGCGAGACTGGGGCGGACGGGGCTTTTTTAGAAAGTAAGCTATTTTGAGCCCGGAGGGCCGCTGGATATTGCCCGGCGGCCTTTTCAGTTTTTCGCTTACCGAAACGGCAAGCTGAGCAGAGCTTTTTACGGCGGGGAGGCTGTCATGAAAACCCGAAGACCAACCCAAGCGACAAGTGCGCGCAAGACTTCAAACGCCATTATCGCGACGCGTTTTCTCGAGTTGCAAAAACTTCGCGACGAAGTCCGCAAAGTTGAATCTAGCTGTCGAATGTCGCTAAGCGTCGGCCAGACCACCCCGCCACCTAAACGGCGCCAGAACGCTGCTAAGAAAAGCTGAAATGTTTTGAAGGTCAGCCTGCGTAGCCGTCCCCATAAGTGCGCTCATGGCTGGCCCTTGATTGATGGCGTAGGCCGTTGCGGTATTGTCTCCCCATAATGAGCTCAAACAGCTGCTGCCAAGGTGATGGGACTTGGTCGCGTGAGACGCCATGCTCGCCGAAGTCGATGCTTTGGCCACCGAGCGGATGCGTATGACCCTGGGTGGCGGGCGATGTAGGAGAAGCCGCCGATCCGGAGCTCGCCGCCCTCGCCCGTGCCGGCGAACGTCGTGAGGATCCCGCTAATCTGCCTATTAGCGCCGCGCGATAGTCTGCCGCGCGGCCCCTCTGCTGGCACACGCCACCGACTATCCATAGGCGCACGCACCGTCGCCGGGGTCCCGTGGATCGAAGATCAAACGGCGGATCTTTCGGTCCTTGCGAAAGTCGGCTACCGCACCCCCGATCACGGCCTCTCGCATCGGAGTGTGCGGCAGCGTCGGCATTCCGGAATCCACGATCGTTCGGACAATTACGCCCACTGCATTCGAGTCCGGACCACGGGGTGCGCGTTTTCGCAGTTCGGCGATGTCGGCCTGGGTGACCCTACGGCGCGTCATCGGCGCACTACCTCTTGCTGATCCGTTTGATTTCAGCGACTTCGGCCGCGGTGTCGACAATGTCCACGGCATTCACGTCGGCACTGAATAGATCGGACAGCGGCTTGGCCTCGTCGGCTGTCAGATGGCCGGCCGCCACCGCCGCAATCAGCGCCGCCAGGGCGCGCGGTACGTCCGCGGAACAACTTTCGGGAAGTCGGATATCTCGATCGAGGTGCCGCGAAGCCGGGGCACGATGCGCTCGAAGCACAGCAGCAGCGCGGTGGTGTCACCGCGGAGCGCCTGAGACAGCGGTCTTTGTCGGGCCCTCCCACTGCCCCTCCACGAGCGCTTCAATCGCGAGCGTCGTTTTGTGTCGCGTTCCCGGCAGCTTACCAGGGTTGCCCGGTGCAAACCTGCCTTGGGCATCACGCCCCTCTGGCAACGGCTGCGGTGGTGGAAGGATGGGAGTTGGCGGCGGCAGCAACGGAGCCTCGGACGGCGGGCCAAGCGTGCCCGGCGCGCTACTATCGGGCGGCAACACGCTCACGGTACAATCCCTGATGTAGGTTGCTCTCGCCGTCTCGACGCTCGCGCTTTCTCGAAGCTTCCCGCGAGGCGCCTTAAATTCCGCAAGGTCACTCAGCCGCAACGTCAACCAGATGCGGGTGAGTTTCACGAGCCCCGGGGGGCGTCATGGCCCTCAGTCGGCTGCACCCCAGCGGCCTTCCTGGAGACCTCAGCGCGTATCTCAGCGCCGATAATCCGGCCGTATACCCGAGCGATTTGGCACCCTTGCAATCGGTCAATTGCTCTCATCCTTGCTTCACCACGTAGCTCCCAAGGGTTTGGCGCCTGCAGTGGTGCCGGGTTCGCCCAGGACGCCGGTTCCTGATTTAACCCGCAGCGCCGGTATCAAGCTTAATATGCGAGTTTTGCACTGGCCCTTGAATAACTTGATAGCTTTGCTCGCACCGGACATTACCCCAAGTCCGGACGTACCCCCGGCAAAGCCGTCAGGCAATCATATTCCGCCTGGCGGCTTTGTTCGGCCAAGCAAAAGGCAGCGGACGATGATCGCTTCAAACTCGCGGCGCGGCTCGAAACTTTCCACACCAAAATCACTGGCCGCACCGGCCGACCTTGCCCAGCGATTTCTCGAGTTGCGGCGGTTGCGGAAGCGAGTCCACGAGTTAGAGCAGTTGACTGCGACTGATCGTCAGTGCAGCCATCCGACGAAGGCCTCAAGTGAAAAGCCAATCTGAATTTGAGTCGCAGCTCGACCTTCTCGACATTCGTCGTCAATTGATCGCGATGCGGTCACGGCACACGCACGATCAGCGTGTCACCGTCCCCATCAATCATCTGATCGGTGAGTTGTCGCATTTGCGCCGACCAAAAACCGCAGGCACGAACGGCGTCTCGTTAAAAGAATCGACAAGACCCTGCGCGCAATCGGGCAGATTGTTTCGGACGGGCTCGAAACGCCCCAAGGTTCGAATGAGCGACCATAAACGTAATTTTCGAGCTCAACGGACAGGACCAACTACGCTGTCGCCGTGGCTCTGCCCATGGCTGGCTTTGGCTGATCTATCGGCTTGCAACAACATGGTTGATCAGTCGGACCGGCGCTCCGGCCACTCGCGATCGGCCGCCAGGCCGCCCCGAGGCAGCAGCGTTCGCGATTTAACATCCGTGAAAATAATCATTTAATTACACGCTCCGATTTGGATCCGAACTCAAAACTTGATATTTATGGTGGCGTGAAACAGGGCGTTGGCGATGAAATTGACATATCAGGAAACGGCAGAAAGTGCTGGATTTAAGGTGGTCTGCGACCATTGTGGGGGCTTATACCAACGGCCTCAAGGATTGACGGTTGCCCAAGTTCTGGATGTGATGGAGGCGATACGTTCGACGTCATCGGCGAAGAAGCGCCACGCGGCGCATGATTTGTCGACGATGTCGTCGTAGTTTTCGAACACGGTGATGGCGAGTTTGTTACCGCGTAGATATTCCCAGATATTCTCGACCGGGTTCAGCTCTGGGGCGTAGGGCGGCAGGCGGATAAGCGTGATGTTGGATGGAACGGCCAGACGCGCCGCGCCGTGATAGCCTGCGCCATCGATAACGAGCGCAGCATGCGCTCCTGGCGCGACGCGGCGGCTAATTTCGGTCAAATGCATCGACATGGCATTGGTATCGGCAGCGGGCAAGATGAGCGCCGCGGTCGTGCGGCGTTGCGGACAAACTGCGCCAAAGATGTAGGCCCACTCGTAACGTTGGTCACGAGGCGCGCGCGGTCGCGTTCCTCGTCTGGCCCAAATCCGGGTCAATGTACCTTGTTGACCGATACGGGCTTCGTCCTGGAACCAGATTTCGATGGGCTTGCCTTTGGCGTGTTCGGGAAGTCGCGCCGTGACCGTCGCGGCGAAGTTTTTTTAAACGCTTCCTGGGCCTCTTCGTCAGCCTGTGGATGGCGCGGACGTACCGAGAGCCGGCGGTAGCCGAGCTTTGTCAGCAGTTTGCCAACCGAGCGTTCGTGCAGCACGACACCGAAGCGTCGTTGCAGTTCATCCCGCAAATCGACCCGCCGCCAGCGCACCACCCCATGTCGGGCCGGATCGGGGCCAGCCTCAACCAGCCTGACCAACTCAGCCTGCTGCTCCGCTGTGAGTTTTGGTTTAGGACCGAGGGTCTTCAAATCGTGCAAGCCGCCCAAGCCGTCAGCGTTGTAGCGATGCACCCAGTCCCGCAAAGTCTGACGATCCATGCCGCAGGTCTCGGCCGCCGACTTGCGATCCGTCCCGTCGAGCACCATGGCCAGAGCCAGCATACGCCGGGCCGCCGGGCCGTTCTTCTCCCGCCCAGCCGCCGCTCGAAGTTCTGCCGCCGTCAAATCAACCCGGGTAATGCCAATCGCCCCGCCCATCGGCCTGCTCCACGCTCGTGAACAGGCATCGAGTCAGAATTTCGCCGATTTGGGAATCTTAAAATGAGTCAGACCCAACGGCCGTTGGTATTATCCATCAAATTCGTGGATTCGGCCGACGCCTCGGAAACAGTGATCAAGTGTGGTGTGTGCGACGCCGCGCGCGGCAGTCTTGCCGACCTTCGGAAGCTGGCACTTCGGGGCAAGGACGTCTTCGAATTCTAGCATCCCGTCGGGCGACAATGCAGCCGAATCGTATAAATTTCCGTGGGCGCAACCGACCGGTCACCGCTCGAAGGAAGGAACACGCAATGTATTTGCTATTCCGGTCGTGCTCTCTGGGCTGTTTTATGCTGCCGGCAATAACGAGAGATCGGCTCCCTCGGAGTTGATACGTGTCGTTACGGCAGCACGTTCTGCGACAACCCCGTTCTACGTCCTGGTCGGTGCAATCCTAGCGGCGATCTGGGGCGCCTTCGTCAGCATCCGATGAATCACCCCGCCAGCAGGTGCGCATCGGTTCGATCGAGACTGTCCTGGCCGGTCATACCTCTTTCACAGGGCTAACCTTCAAAGCTTCGGCGCGGAGGCCTGCCGGCAAGAAATGACGAAATACTTGCGAAAATTTTCGAACCGGTCTGCTGCGACGAACCACTAACGCTTTCAAAATGCCATTGCCGCGACACTTCCGGTTCCGGATTTAACTCGCTGCACCGGTGTCAAGCTTAACGAGCGAGTTTCGTTGTAACCCTATAAAAAACGGCTACGGTCGCTTAGGAAAGGCAAAACAAAAATCTTGCCGCAACAATTAATTGACGAGCCGGAGCCAAGCGTGAGACGCCATCAATCAACAAAATCCAGGAGCGGTCAAGCGACAAGCAAGTTGCTCAGCGAAAGATACGCGGAGGTGTTGAAATTACGCCAGGCGATTGCGGAAGCTCTGTCGCGGTCCAAGCTGCCTAACGCACGCCGAGCTTCGAAGTAGGGCGTCGGGGCCGCGCTGGCTCGCAGAGCCCGCGAATTTCTAGATCCCCGACCGCAATGATCGGTTGGTCGTGGATGTTCCGGGAAAGCTGACGCAAGCTCCCATCACCGACATATCGGAACGGCCGCGGCAGTGCTAAGTTGGTTGAGCCGTTAGAAAGAATCTGATCGACTCGGTGCCCAACTTTACATGAGCCAACATGACCCAAAAAAAAGCATTGAGACTGGTTGCCGCTGCGGCATGGGCGGCACTGATCGCGATCGTCTATGCGACTTTGACCCGCGTCGGTTTTGTTTACGCCATCTATTTTAAGCTGTCGCCGATTTTGATGCGGCCGGAAATGAACGTCTATGCTCTTTTCGAGCACGTCATCGCATTTGCCGTGCTAGGAGCCTGTCCCGGTAATGGACTTGGGATCAAGCGAAGCGAGTTCTGAAGCTTTTTTGGGGGAGACAAGTTTCTCTTCAGCG
>Ga0209483_1002611_pt1 | contig 12452 bp, 12 predicted proteins | sample NGEPerA_FD_184508 | JGI IMG/M metagenome (GOLD analysis project Ga0209483, IMG submission 184508) | Arctic peat soil microbial communities from the Barrow Environmental Observatory site, Barrow, Alaska, USA - NGEE PermafrostL2-A... | ecosystem: Environmental > Terrestrial > Soil > Wetlands >... | reverse complement strand
GCTTTTCTCTCAGGCCTACCTGAACAAGATCGCCCTGCGGCTCAATCAACGGCCGCGGAAAACCTTGGGCTTTGAAAGCCCTGCCGATAGACTACAAGCCGTGTTGCATTGACCGGTTGAACCCGCCGCACAAAGCAGACATTGGCTAGTGCAATGCAAATGTCCGCTCTCGGAGATAAAGCGGACATGATGCAGACCTCGCGCGTTAAGCTCTTCCAGTTTGACAGTCCAGAAAAATGCCTTTAGTGCCCGTGAGCGCCGTTAGAGAAGTTTGACACTGTAAGTAATTGAAATCGCAAGGTCGTGGCACTTCTCCCGGGCCCACCGCGCATTCGAGGACATGATTACGGAACATCTTGAAACGAGCCGCGGCCCACTTAGCGCTCGGCCAGCTCGCAAACCAATTGCACTATTCGCCGGCGGGCTTTGGCCTGCTTGATCTTGGTGAAGGCCTATGGAGCTAAATACGTACCACCAAGACCAGCCCTATTCAAAATCATTCTCGTACAATGATCGGTCCCAAAAAAAGTCACCCTTGAACTCGCGGCTAGTATCAGTGCGGTGAGGATGAGTGTGACAGCTCCACGAGCTCGATCAGGACGCTGCCTGTTGATTTAGGGTCGATAAACGCAATGCGCGAATTTGCATGGCCGATCCGCGGTTGCTCGTCGATTAGTTTGACGCCTTTTCGTTTCAGCTCGTCCAAAGCCTCCTCGATGTCTTCTACCTCAAAGCAAATGTGAAACAGACCCTCGCCATGTTCGGCAATCCAGCGCGCAGTGTCGGTGTTGTCTCCGTCAGACTCCAAAAGTTCGATATAAGTCTGCCCGACCGGATACATAGCTAACCGCGTATTATACTGCGGTAGGTATTCTTCGTATTCGAGGCTCACGCCAAGCTTCGTTTCAAATATTTCTCGAGCCAGCGCCATGCTCTTAACGGCAATGGCGATGTGCTCGATGCGCTTTATCTTCATGGCTTCCTCATGTCTATTTTTGTTACCGCATGCAAAAAATGTCGTACTAAATTCATCAACACTAGTGTTTCTAACCACTGAAATGCAAGCATCTGGCGGACTATCAATTATGCTGACAAAGTGGAGGTTGAAAACGACCGCCAATACTTGCGGGCTTACGAACGGCCACATGGCGTTGTGGTCAGGAGATACGCACGGTGAAAGATTTCAAAAGATTTTCTGATTGGAGGCGATTAGCGGCGGGAGCGCAATTTGCGCTGGCAACAACCGCAAGTGCGAGGGCGATGCGAATTGATTCGCGTTTGCGCGCGTTTGTTGAAATTGAAAATTTGGACGTCGGGCCGTCCATCAAAGGTTCGCTTGCATTCATTCCGTACGCGGCCAAGGACTTGTTCGTCGCACCGAAACATCGGCCGACAGGTGGATTGGCGGAAGTCTTGGATTTTAGTTTGAGCGGATATGCCGATGTTCTGCGAGGCCTTGATGATGCCGGCGCATGTCGGATCGGCTTCACAGCAATGACCGAGCTTGCCTACGAACCGTCCGGATATAACGCCGTTTCCGTTTACCCGCGGAACCCGTGGAATCTGGATTTCATCACGGGCGGATCGTCGTCCGGCTCGGCGGTGGCGGTCGCCAGTGGCGTGGCGGTGATTGCCATCGGCTCGGACACCGGCGGCTCCGTCCGCATTCCGTCGCATTGTACCGGTGTCACCGGGTGGAAACCGAGTTGGGGCGCGGTCAGCGCCGCCGCGGCTCTGCCGCTGGCGCCGTTCCTCGATTGCATTGGACTGCTGGCGCGTAGCGCCGCCGATATTGCGCCGGCGGCCGCCGTGCTAGCGCCAAACCTGTCGCCCCAACAGGCGATCGAACGCGTCGTCGTCTTGGCCGATGCGCTGGCACGGGCTGAGCCCTCGGTACGCCGGTGTTGCCAGCAAGGCATCGACGCCATCGCGGCCTGCGGCATCGCCATATCGCAGACCAACGGACTGCCTGCAATGAAGGCCATCGATGAACATGCCATGATCGTTATGCAGGGCGAGGCGGCGAGGCTTCACGCCGGCCGTCTCGATCATCCGGGGATCAGTCCGGTGCTGCGCCGACGGCTGGCCAAAGGCCTGACCATCGACGAAGCGACGTTGGCATCGAGCCGCGCCCTGCGACAGCAGCTCGCAAAGGATTTCGCGACGCAGGTGCTCGGCGAGGCCGATGCTGCTATTTTGCCGGTGATGGCGAGTCGCACCCCGCCGCTGGCCGAGGCCGATCCGGCGTCGCCATCATTCAGCGCGCGCCAGCTCTATGAATTGAGTAGCTACACGCGTTTCGTGAATATGCTGGGATTTCCGACGCTGGCCTTTCCCACCGGCTTCGACGATCGCGGTTTGCCGGTCGCGTTGCAGATCGTCGGGCGCACCGGCAGTGATTTCGATCTCATCGCGCTCGTCCTGCGGGTGCAGGATAAAACCGATTGGCACGGCCGTGTTCCGGCGGCCATTGGCGATCTCATCGATGGCAGCGAAGGATTGTTGGCATGACGGTTCTAGCCATCTCGCCGGCGCTCTCGAATTTACGCGTGCTTGACTTGACCCGCGTGCGCGCCGGCCCGACCTGCTGCCGCATTTTGGCGGATTTCGGCGCCGACGTGCTCAAGGTCGAGGCGCCACCGGGCGTCGATCCGAACGAGGGTATGAGCGGCGCGCGCGACGGCTACGACATGCTCAATCTGCATCGCAATAAGCGTTCGCTCACGCTCAATCTCAAGGAAAAAGAAGGCCGCAAAATTTTCCTGGGCCTGGCCGAGAACGCCGACGTAGTGGTGGAGAATTTCCGCCCTGACGTCAAAGAGCGGCTCGGTATCGGCTATGAAGCGCTGCGCGCGGTCAACCCGCGCATTATTCTCGCCTCGATTTCCGGTTTCGGCCAGAGCGGACCCTATCGATTGCGCGCCGGCTTCGACCAGATCGCCCAAGGCATGGGAGGCTTGATGTGGGTGACCGGCTTTCCGGGCGAGGGCCCGATGCGCGCCGGCATCGCTATCGCCGATTCCTCAGCCGGCGTTTACGCGGCTACCGGCATCCTGATTGCACTCGCCGAGCGCGAACGCTCGGGCCTCGGCCAATGGGTTCAGACCTCGCTGCTGCAGGCGCAGATCGCCATGCTGGATTTCCAGGCGGCGCGCTATTTGGTCGACAAGCAGGTGCCGGGGCAGGCCGGCAACGAACATCCCTATTCGACACCTATGGGCGTGATGAAGACGGCGGACGGCTACATCAATATCGGCGTCGGCGGCGACGGCCAGTGGCGGGCGCTGTGCAAGGCACTGGAACGCGCGGACCTGGCCGCAAGCTCGGATTACGCGACGCTCGCCGACCGGTTTCGTAACCGGGCCAAGCTGATGCCGTTGCTCGACGCACTATTTCTGACGCAGGCATCGGCCCTATGGCTCGATAAATTGGAAGCTGCCGGCGTGCCGGCTGGGCCGATCTACAAAATGGACGAGGTCTTCGCCGACCCGCAGGTTCGAGAACTCGGCATCGCTGTTCCTTGCCATCATGAAAGGCGCGGCGACATCGCCATCGTCGGCCAGCCGGTCACGCTTTCGCGTACGCCGCCGGAAATCGTAACCATGACGCCGGAGGCCGGCGAACATACGGAAGAGGTCCTGCGCGGGCTTAACTACAGCGACGCTGATATCCAGCGGCTGCGCGACGCCAAGATCGTGTAACGGTGACGCAATGGCCCATGTTTTGGTAACCGGCGCCAGCGGATTTCTCGGCGAAGCCGTCATGGCGCGGCTGGCCGGGCACGACGCCCTCGGCATCGATCCGGTGCCGTCGCCCGATGCGGGTCGGCGTCACGTGATCGACGATCTGTCCGACCGGAAGCGGCTCGTCGAATTGCTTGGCGCGGAAAAGATCACCCACGTCATTCATTGCGGCGGCGTGTCGGGTCCAATGGTGCTCGCCGACGACCCGGCGCGTGTCATCGCGATTAACGTTGCAGGCAGCGTCAATCTGCTGCAGGCGGCACTTGAATCCGGCGTAAAAACTTTCATCTATTGTTCGTCGGTGTCGGCTGTCGGCTACTTCTATGAGGCCGAACCGATCGATGTCGATTATCCGCTCAACCCCGCCAGCACTTACGGGGCGTCGAAAGCGGCGATGGACATGGTGCTGCGGGGTCTGTGGCGGCACGTGCCGCTCGATCTGTGTTCGCTGCGTTTCACCAGTATTTATGGGCCCGGCCGGAACACGCGCTTTGTCGTTGACGATATCGTCGCAGCGGCGGCCCGTGGCGAGCCGGCATCAGCCGAGCCAACGAGCGATTGGCCCTATATCTACGTTGATGATGCCGCCGACGCCGCCGTCGCCGCCTGCTTCGCCACAAAGCGCAGCCAACTATTTTATTTCATCGCTTATCCCGAGCAGGTCACGCTGGAGGATTTCGCGCAAGCCGCGGCGCAGGCCGGCAAGCCGGTGCAACTGGTGATTGATCACACGAAGCCGCGCGTGCGACGCGGCCCTGTCGACATTGGCCCGGCGCGCAGCGCGATTTCGGCTTCGCGCCGAACGTCGATCATCGCCAGGGCATTGCCCGGATGCTGGCGGTCCGTCGCGTCGCGCCAGCGTGAGCCGCACTTGTGCCGGCCAGCCGCCGCCGTCATAGTTTGGCAATCGATCTTTCCCACCTGCTTCATGGATATCGCCGATGGACCTTAAATTTGCGGGCAAGACCGCGCTGATCACCGGCTCCTCCAAGGGCATCGGTCGCGCCGCCGCCGAAGCGTTTGCGCTGGAGGGCTGCGACGTCATTCTGGTATCGCGCACCGCTACCGATCTTGCCGCCGCCAAGACGGCGATTGAGAAGCAGTCCAAGGTCCGGGTCGATACCGTCGCCGCCGATCTGTCGGACAGCGCCAATGTCGACCACCTGGTCAAGGAGTACCCGTACATCGACATTCTGGTGAACAATGCCGGCGCCATCCCCGGCGGCAAACTTCTCGACATCGACGAGAAGACCTGGCGCAAGGCGTGGGACCTGAAAGTTTTCGGCTACATCAACATGTGCCGTGCTTTCTATGCGCTGATGAAAGCGCGCGGCGCCGGCGTGATCATCAACGTCACCGGCAATGCCGCGCAGACGCATGATCCGGAATATATCTGCGGCGTCGCCGGCAACGCGGCGCTTACTGCCTTCAGCCAGTCGCTGGGCAGTGTCAGCGCCCACGATGGCATCCGCGTCATTTCGGTAAACCCCGGTCCGGTGGAAACGGATCGGCTGGTCGGGCTGATGAAGAAGAAAGCGCTGGACCGCACCGGCGATGCCGAAAAGTGGGGTGATTTGTTCAAGCCGCTGCCGTTCGGCCGCGCCTGCGCGCCGCAGGAAGTCGGCGAGATGATCGCCTTTTTGGCCTCTGACCATTGCAGCTATAACAGTGGCTCGGTCGTCATCATTGATGCCGGTGTCTCGGCGCGCAGCTTCAACTTCTGACTTTCAAAAACGAGGGCCCCATGCCGCATCTGACAACCGACGACGGGATTAAGCTGTTTTACGAGGAAGTCGGCAGCGGCATCCCGGTCGTCTTTGTCCACGAATTCGCCGGCGACAGGCGCTCGCACGAATTGCAGATGCGGTACTTCGGCCAGCGCTACCGCTGCATCGCCTATAACGCGCGCGGCTATCCGCCATCCGACGTGCCCGCGGACGGTGAGCGCTATTCGCAGGAGCGCGCACGCGACGACATCCGCGCGGTGCTCGACGCACTCAAGATCGACAAGGCGCACATCGTCGGCCTGTCGATGGGCGGCTTCGCCACGCTGCATTTCGGCTTTACCTACCCCGAGCGTGCTCGCTCGCTGGTGGTGGCCGGCTGCGGCTATGGCGCGACGCCCGACAAGCGCGGCCAGTTTGCCGAGGAGGCGGAAGCCGCTGCCAAGAATTTCGAAAAATTGACCATGGCCAAGGCCGCCGAAGGCTACGCGCTCGGACCGACGCGCGTCCAGTTCCAGAACAAGGACCCGCGCGGCTGGCGCGAGTTCGCCGATCAGCTCGCGGAGAATTCAACCGAAGGCGCAGCCCGCACCATGCGCGGCGTGCAGAAGCGGCGGCCGTCTTTGTTCGACTTGGTCGACAAGATGAAGACCATTTCGGCGCCGACGCTGATCATGACCGGCGACGAGGATTGGCCCTGTCTCGAGCCGGCGATCCTGATGAAGCGGACCATTCCGACGGCAGCCCTGATCGTGATGCCGAACGCTGGCCACACCATCAATCTGGAGGAGCCGGCAGCCTTCAATCAGCACATCTCCGAGTTTTTCCATACCGTCGATGTCGGGGCCTGGCGCAAGCGTGACCCGCGCGCCACCGTGTCGGCGATTTTGGGGCGGTAGGGGTAAGGCTCAGATCGTGGTGTAGCCGCCGTCGACCAGCATGTCGGCGCCGGTCATGAAGCTCGCCGCATCGCTGGCGAGAAACAGCGCAGCCTGGGCGATTTCATCCGGCTGACCCAGCCGGTTGAGCAGGTGCTTGGGGCCGGAGATGCGGCGCGCGGTTTCCATGTCACCGAACCGCAGCACCAGCCGTTGGGTCTCGACCGCTCCCGGCGACAGCGAATTGACCCGAATATTCTGCCCGGCATGGTCGACGGCCATTGCTTTCGCAAGTTGAATGATCGCGCCTTTCGACGAGCAATAGGCCGCCCGGGCGGGCGCGCCCACCCGGCCAAGCTGTGAGGCGATATGGATAATATTGCCGCCACCGGCCTCGATCATTGCCGGCAGCACCGCCCGGCTCATGAGGTAGGCGCCCATGACGTTGACGGCAAACACCCGCATCCACACCGCGGGCTCAGTGTTGACCACCGTCCCGTTTGGATCGTTGGTGGCCGCGGCATTGACCAGAATATCGATCCTGTCGAAGGCCGACTGGGCCGCCTCGGCGGCGGCGCGGGCATCGGCCTCGAGACTGACGTCGCAGCATTGTGCCTGTGCACGTCCGTCGACGCGGATGATTGTTTGCGCGGTATCCTCCGCCGCGGCGGGGTTGATATCGGCGCACAGAACCGAAGCGCCGGCCGACGCAAACACAATCGCAATGGCGCGGCCAATGCCGTTGCCGGCCCCTGTGACAATCGCTGCCTTGCCGGTGAGCGCCGTTTGCGTCATTGCGATACCTGCGTCGCCACGGCGGCGCGGCCGAGATAGGCCTGATGGACGCGCTCATCCTGCTTCAAGGCGCTGCATGAGCCTGACGCGATAATCGATCCGGTCTGTAGAACATAGCCGCGGCTCGCCGTCTCGAACGCATAGCGGGCATTCTGCTCGACCAGCAGAACGCTGGTGCCGGCGGCGTTGATAGCCCGGATCGTGCGGAAAATATCCTGCACGATTATCGGCGCCAGCCCGAGCGAGGGCTCGTCCAGGCACAATAGGCGCGGCTCCGACATCATGGCGCGGCCAAGCACAAGCATCTGCTGCTCGCCGCCGCTCAGCGTGCCGGCGTTTTGCGAGGCGCGCGCGCTCAGTTTCGGAAACATAGCGAACATTCGCTCGATCAGGCCGCGCACTTTTGCGCCTTCTTTGCGAAACTTAAAGCCGCCGAGTTCAAGGTTTTCCCGCACTGTCATGAACGAGAATACATGGCGGCCTTCCGGCACCAGTGCGATGCCGAGATTAATGCGCTCGTCCGAACGGAGCCGAGTAATATCGCGCCCTTGGAACCGGATCGTGCCGGCGCGTGGTATGAGCGCGCCGGCGACCGCCCGCAAGGTGGTCGATTTTCCCGCGCCGTTGGCGCCGATCAGCGTGACGACTTCACCTTCCTCGACATGAAACGCGATGTCCCGGCAGGCGGGCACCTGGCCATAGGCCAATTCGAGGCCTTCGGCTTCGAGCAGGGCGGTCACTGGACTTCCGCCCCCAGATAAGCGGCAATTACGCCGGCATGGCCTTGCACCACGGAAGGCGCGCCTTCGAATAAATACTGGCCGTAGTCCATGACGATGATCCGGTCGGCGATCTTCATCACCAGTTCCATATTGTGCTCGACCATCACGACGGTGATGCCGCGGTCGCGCAGTTTTGCGATCCGCGTCAGCAACGCGTCGACCTCGACCGCGTTGAGACCCGCCGCCGGCTCATCGACCATCAGCAGGCGAGGCGCGGTCGCCAGTGCGCGGGCGATTTCGAGCATGCGCTGCTCGCCATAAGACAACGAGCCGGCGGTGACCTTCGAGCGGCCGCTTAAGCCCACGAAGGTCAAAAGCTCCATCGCCTCGTCGCGGCAGCGCTTGTGGTCATTGCTGAACGCGGCGCCGTGCACGATAAATTGCCACGCCGGGATGTCGTGCCGGGTGTGAAACCCGGCAATGACGTTCTCAAGCACGGAGAGCTGCTTGAAAAGCCGGATTTTCTGGAATGTTCGCGCCAACCCGTGTCGCACGCGCCGTTGAGCGGCCATGCCGATGAGATTGACCCCGCCGAACGTCATGGTGCCGGCATCCGGCTGGTAGATGCCGCTCATGAGGTTGAGAAGCGTCGATTTTCCGGCGCCATTCGGCCCGATGATGGAAAATACGACGCCGGCCGAAATGCTCAGCGAAATGTCGCGCACCGCCTGCACGCCGCCAAAGCTTTTACGCAACCCTTTGGCCTGAAACAAAATGGAGTTACCGGGAGTCATGGCCGGTTCCCCGAATCCCTGGCCGCCGTGCGCCGCCGCAGCCACGCCGCGATGCGCTGCCCAGCCTGCACCATGCCGCCCGGCATGAACAGCACGACCAGCGTGACCGACACGCCGTAAACGATCAGGCGCAGATCTCCGATACCGCGCAGCAGCTCCGGCAGAACTGTCAGCGATATGGCGCCGAGGACCGGGCCAATCAGCGTGCCCATGCCGCCGACAATCACCATTGCCAGGATCGTGAACGACTCGGTGATGAAGAAGGCGTCCGGCACCAGCGTGCCGACGAAGCTTGCATAAAAGGCGCCGGCGGCGCCCGCGGCCGCCGAACTTATGGCAAAAGCCGTCACCTTCCATTTCTGGCAGTTGATGCCGAGCGAAGCGGCCGAGACCTCATCTTCGCGGATCGCGGTCAAAGTTTCGCCGATCGGGGAGCGCACCAACTGGTCGAGCAACATGTAGGTCAGCAGCGCAAAGCCGGCGGTCAGGTAAAACAGGTTGGCGAGATTGTTGAATTCAATCGCTAGCAGCCCCGGAATTCTCAACGCCGGCGGCGGCGGGATGGCGTAGATGCCCAGCGGGCCTTGCGTCAGGCTGATCCAGTTGAGCAGAATTTGATAGGTGATGACGGCAAAGCCGAGAGATGCGATGGCCAGATAATGCCCGCGCAGGCGAACGGCAAAGATCGACAGCAACATGCCGGCCAATCCCGCGAGCACGACGCCGCAAGCAAACGCCAGCCAGAACGGCATGCCGAGCTTCAAGATCAGCAGCGTCGAGGCATAGGCGCCGATACCATAAAACGCCGATTGGCCGAGATTGAGCTGGCCGGCATAACCCAAGACGAAATCCAGCCCGACCGCCAGCAACACGTTGATCGCGCAGACGATCAAATTGGTGCGCCAATAGGAATCGGTGAACATCATCGGTAGCAGGCCGATAACGATCGCGGCCATCACGAGCCAAAATCGTCGTGACGAGAGAATGGCGTGGCCCATGCCCAATGCCGGCGGCTCGGTCAAGGCGGGGCTAGACATTTTCTTCCCGCTTCTCGGCGATCAGGCCAGTGGGCCGCACGGCGAGCGTGAGCAAGAGCAAGGCAAAGACCACAATGTCGATCAGGCCGGGATCGAGAAATTGGGTGGTATAGCTCTCGATCAGTCCAACGATCAGCCCGGCGATGATGGTGCCTTCGACATTGCCGAAGCCGCCGATAATCACGATGGCGAAGGCTTTGACGATGACGGTGCTGCCGGCAAAGGGCGTGAGCACCAGTACCGGCCCGAGCATGGCCCCGCTCATGCCGGCCAGCGCCGACGCGATCACGAAGGTGAGCATAATGAGCTGATTGGGATTGATGCCCATCAGTGCCGCGGTTTCGCGGTCCTGCGAAACCGCGCGCAGTGCCTTTCCGAGAAAGGTGAATTTCATGAAGACGTAGAGCAGGCCGATGGCGATCGTGGACATCACAATAATCAGGACGCTCTGCACCGTCAGAAATATGCCGCCAAAACGGATCACATTGTTGCTGTAAGGCGTATCGAAGGCATAGGGGATGGGCCCGAGCAACACCAGCATGGCGTTTTGCAGGGTGATGGAGACCCCGATGGTCGCAATCAGCGGCAGCAGCTCGCTACCGCGTTCGCGCAACGGCGCAAAAATGGCGGCGTTCACTAGCCATCCCAAGACTCCCCCGACGACCAAGGCGGCCGCAATACCGGCAAAATAATTACCGCTGAACAGATGAGTCACGAAATAGGCGGTGAACGCTCCGAGCGTGACGATATCTGCGTGGGCAAAATTGATCTGAACCAAGACGCCATAAATGAGGGTAAGCCCCAACGCGACCAGCACGTAGAGGCTCCCCACAATGATACCGTTGATCCCCTGCTGGAGGAAGACGGTCAGCATGTCCGCAAAACTGCTTTTATTTCACGGCTTTCCAGGACAGGTCTGGCTGAGTCTCCATGTAATGGATCGTATCCATTTTGGAGTTCTGGTTGGTCTTGTCGAATTCGACGCTGCCGGTCACGCCGGAGAAATTCTTGGTCGCCGCAAGTCCGTCACGGATGGATTGCGCGTCTTTGCCGCCGCGGCGCACCACGTCTGCGATCAGCATGATCTGGTCGAAGGCATGAGCGTTGAGGTGGGTCGGATCGGCGTTGTATTTGGCCTTGAATGCCTCGATAAATTTTTTGACGACGTCGCGCTGGTCTGTCGGGTCGAACTGAACTATGCGTATATAGCCGATCGCCGCCTTGCCGGCCTTTTGCTCGAATCCGAACGGTAGCCAAATCGTGCCGAGCTGGATGGCCTGGCCGCCGCCGCCCTTGACGACGCCGGCCTGCGCTAGCGCCTGGGTGATCTTCAGGCCCTGGCCTTCCAGCGTGTAGGTCGGGATCACGTCGACCTTGCCGAGACCGGCGACGCGGGTCGCAATCGAGGTGAAGTCGTTGACGTCGCGGCCGAAGCCGATATCGGCCAGAATTTTGCCGCCGAGCTTGGTGAAGGTCTCGGCAAACACATTGGCGTTACCGATGCCGGCGTTGGTGTTTTCATGCAGCAGCACCGCGGTGCGGGCATTGAACTGCTTGTAGGCCCGGGTCGCGATGTCGACGCCCTGCATCACTTCGTTCGGCATGATGCGGAACGTCCAGGGATTGCCTGGATCGGTGATCTTGATCGCGGATGAGCCGGCATTGAGCAGCGGCACCTTGGCCTGTTCCATGATCGGCATCACGGCCAGCGTTGCGTCCGAACATTCTTCGCCGATCACGATGTCGGGCTTGAACTGATCGAGCAGGCGCTTGGCGGCTTGCGTGGCCGGCAGCGGGCTGCAGGACGAATCCTCGTACTTAACCTCGAATTTAAATCCGTTGACGCCCACCTTGTTGAGCTGTTCGAGGGCGAGCTCGACGCCCTGCTTGTCCTGCGCGCCAAAATAAGATCCCGGGCCCGACATCGGAAACAATCCGCCGATCTTGATGACCTTGTCGGCGGCCAGGATCGAAGTAGCTGAGCTGGCGAGAATGCCGCCAACGAGCCCAGTTGACATCAGTAGCGTGCAAAATGTGCGTTTATTCATGGCTGTCCTCCATCTGACTTAGCATTAGAGCGATATGTTTACCCTATTGGCAATGGGACGTTTCAGTGCCGTTGATAGTCTTAGGTCGGCAATCACTTCTCTGAGGGACATTTTACTTGTAACGCTGAATTTTCGAGCGGAAATACGGATTTAGAATGAGGTTCGGAACTCAGTTTTCGTAATGCTCGGAAAAGTTGGGTGGAAAATGGACTGGCCCGATCGTTGATCTGACCTGGCTTTTTTGAACCAAACTTTGTGAGAGAATGAGCTTGAAAAGGAGCTGGTCATGCCGAAGAAGAGGATTGCCGCGGAGCAGATCGTGAGGCTGCTTCGCCACATTGAAGTGTCGATGTCGCAAGGAAACTCTACGCCGATAGCCTGCCGGGATGCTGGGATATCGCAGCAGAATTGCGCGACGAACTGCTCAACGACGAAATCTTCTACAGCCTGAAAGAAGAACAGATCGTCATCGAGTGGCGGAAACATTGCAACTCAGTCAGGGCCGCACTCAGCGCTCAACTATCGACCGCCCCCGCCCCAGACTATGAATCCATTCCTGACACCGCTAGATCAGGCTGTATAATTGCAATAATCTCTCCATCACGCTGGTACAAAAAAGCCGTCAGGCCAATGGTCGGCCGGCCAATGGAGTAATTCGATGGATGCGTTGGCGTTTCGTAAGAAGATCGGGATCGTTGTGCCGTCGACCAA
>Ga0209483_1002610_pt1 | contig 12452 bp, 8 predicted proteins | sample NGEPerA_FD_184508 | JGI IMG/M metagenome (GOLD analysis project Ga0209483, IMG submission 184508) | Arctic peat soil microbial communities from the Barrow Environmental Observatory site, Barrow, Alaska, USA - NGEE PermafrostL2-A... | ecosystem: Environmental > Terrestrial > Soil > Wetlands > Peat... | reverse complement strand
CTCCTATCCCGGTGTTCATCCCCTGCCCGCCCACGTTCACAGTCCCGTGGGCGGGCAGGGGATGAACACCGGGATAGGAGACGCCTTCAACCTGAGCTGGAAGTTGGCCGATGTGCTGCGCGGTCGGGCCGGCGCCGACCTACTCGACAGCTATGGGCCTGAGCGGAGGGCCTTCGCCGAGCGCCTGGTCGCCACCACCGATCGGCTGTTCACGTTCGCCACCCGCGACGGCGCGCTGGCGCGGGCGGTCCGGCTGCAGGCCATCCCGCGGATTCTGCCCAAGCTGATGGAGCGCCCAGCCGTGCGTCGCTTCATGTTCGAGACCATCTCGCAGATCCGGGTCAACTACCGCGACCAGCCGCTCAGCTGCGGTCGGGCGGGCGCCGTCCATGCCGGCGATCGCCTGCCCTGGGTGGCGCCGACTCGGGCGGATCAGCCCGACAACTTCGCGCCGCTCAGCTCACGCGGCTGGCAGGTTCACGTCTACGGCGAGGCCTCGACATCGTTGCAGCAAGTGTGCGCGCGCCAGGGGCTTCCCCTGCACGCCTTCCCCTGGCAGCCGAACGTCGAGACGGCGGGGCTGGCGCGCAACGCGGCCTATTTGGTCCGCCCGGATGGGTACCTGGCGTGGGTGGACGCCGCGGCGAGCCCGCGGGAGCTGGAACGATACCTGGAGACGCGCGGGTTGCGGCCTGGGCTCGCCGGCTCGCCCGTCGAGTGAGAAAGGACCCCGAGACGGGTCCTCTTAGATAGCCCGCGGCGAGCGTCGGCGGCCGAAGCCCATCGACGCTCACGCGAAATTGAGACCATGGTTGGACTTCGCCCGGGGCCTCCGCGGGGGGGATCGCGCCGGCTACTTTTTCCCCGGGGCATCAACGATCTTCTGGGCCAGCTCTTCATGCTTCTTTAGGGTGGGGAGAATCTCCGCGATCAGCTTCTTGAGCTGATCGTCGGTGGTGGCGCTCTGCGCATCGGTGGCATCGGCGATGGCTTTCTTGTGATCGTCGAGCATCATCTGCCCGAACTTGGCGTCGAAGTCGGGGCCAGCGGCCGGCGCCGGCATGTCGTCCTTGGCGGAGGGCGTCGAGGCGGCCAGATCGATCTTTTCTTTCTTGGCCAGCGCGACGACCTTCTTGTCGGCGGCGGTGTGGTCTTTGACCAGCGTCCTACCGAAGGCTTTGACCTCCTTGGATTGCCCGTTCTTTTGGGCCTGCTTCCCCATCTCGATCTCTCTCTGATTCGCCAGGTGCAGCTTTCCGAGAACGTCGGCCGTGGCGGGCGGGGTTGCAGCCGCCGCCGTACCCACGACTAGTAACATGCCCGCCAGCGCGATCCCGAGCTTGCCCGCCATCGTCTTGATCATCGAATCTCCTTGAATATTCAGTGTCGGTGCCGCAGTGAAGATGCGGCCGCGCGCGGGAATGGCAATGCCACAAAATCGCCGACATCCCGTACGACTTGGGAGATCTTCGGAGCCGGCATCGGCTCGCCAGCGGCTCGGCGACACCAAGACCGAGAAGTAATCCGCTTCGCTTCTGTCGCCTCTTTTTAGCTTGTCGCCGGCCGAGTGCGTCTTAGTTTTCTGCCGATGACGAACACCATCGATAGCGGGCACGGAAACGACGGAACATGAAGGACAACGAAATATCGGTTCGGCGACGGCGGCGCGAGCTGCGCGTGGCCGCCGTGGAAAAATCCTTGGCGGATTCGCTGGAGCAGGCCAATCGGGCGATCGAGCGCGCGACGGCCGATCTGCGCGCGCTGGCGGCGTTGGCGCGCTCGGCGGCCTTGCCGCCTGCCAAGCGCGTCGATGAGCTCGAGCGGACCGCGCTGGGCCACTTCAACAAGCTGCGGGAGAGTCTGGGCGCGCGGCTGCCCGAGTCGCCGTCCGAGCTGGCCGTGGTCGAGGCGTCGGCGAGCTGAGCCGCGCCAAGAAGAACCGCCAGCGCTACCTAGAGGACCCGGGTGTCACCCAGCGGTGACGCCCCGCGTGTCGGACGCCCATGATCACGTTTGGTACGGGGTTTGAAGTGTCGTAGGACATGAAAAAGACGACGTTGGCTCTTCTGGGTGCATTGTTGTTCACCCCCGCGGTGGTTCTGGCGCAAGCGCCGGGCTCCGGGACGCCGGGCGCGGGCGCACCGACCAGCCCGGGGGCGACCGGTCCCGGTTCACCGATGCCGGGCAGCGGAAGCCCCGGAACGGGAACGCCGCCGGCGGCGGGGGCGCCCAACAGCGGCCTCCCTGGAACCTCTGGCCCGAGCAGGCCGGGTGGTAACGGGTCGTCGATGGGTGGGGCCCCGGGGGCCTTCCGCAACACCGGCGGCGCGGGCGGCAGCCGCTTCTGATCGTGTCTAGATCCCGACGCTTTAGCCGAGCTCCTCGTGTAAATAGGTTCGGAGGTTGCGCTCGATGCGCGACACGATCTGGCGGACACGCGGGTGACGGCACCTCGGTCGATCGGCGCCACCGCAGTAGGCAATTCGCCAGTCGTGTCTAGGTTGCTTGAACGAGGGGCAACGATGAAACGTGTGAGATGGAGCTTCGAAAGGGGAATGGCGGGGTTGGTCGTGCTGGCGATCGCTGGTTGTGGAACCAGCGGGGTTGCCACCGGGGCGCTCGGCTCGACTGCGTTGGCGACCATGCCGGACGTCCCCGATGCGCTGATTCAGATGCGCCGGGCGGGTTGCGCCTTCGACAAGTGCCCGGTCTACAGCGTGTCGATCTTCGGCGACGGCACGGTCGCCTACGATGGCCGCTTGAACGTGGGCGTGGTCGGAACCCGCAAGGGGAAAATCTCCCCCGACCAGCTCAACCAGCTGATCTCGGCGCTCGACAGCATGGACTTTCTCGATCTGCCGCCCGAGGGCTGCGTCTGCGCGGCCGCGACCGGGCAGCAGATGGTGACCCTCGACTACCGCCCCGGGTCGGCGCAGAAGACGGTCGTACACGACAGCGGCTGCTGGTCGGCGCCCCCCGCGGTGGCGATGCTCGAGCAGTCGATCGATCGCTCGGCCGGCGTCGAGCAATGGATCGCCCCGCGGGTGGCCAGCCGAGCCGCGGTCGACGCGCCCCCCGCGATTCAGTGAGCGGGCCAATTGCCCCCGCGCCGCCGCCGGCGCGCGATCGCGGATTGCCTGGGCGCTGGGCTTGCTAAGACCGGGATGTATATAGGGTGACCCTCCCGTTGGCGCAGGTCTTGGCCGCGGTCCTGTCGGCACACGCGGGCTCCGCCGAGTCGCCCGCCATTCAATATGACGTCGCGGCCTCCCCGGGCGCGGCGGATCTGGAGATCGAGATGGCGCTGCCGCCCGGCCTCGATCCCCGCCTGATCGTCGATCCGGCGGCGATCGGTTTCGTCGAGGACGTCCAGCGTTGGGACGGCGCAGGCTGGACGCCGGTTCTCAGCGTCGCCGGCGCGCCGCGCGCCGACTGCCGCCGTACCGGCTGTCGAATCAAGTACCGCTTTCACCTGGCGCGGGCCGCCGCCGCCATCGACGATCCGGACACCGCGGCCGACCGGGGCGGCGCGCTGGTGGCGCCGGTCTCGACCTGGGCGCTGCGCCCCGAGCATTTACCAGACAGCGGACTGCGCGGGCGGGTCCACGTCGTGGCGCCGCCGCCGTTGGCGTTCGTGACCGGCCTGGCCCCGGTGCCCGGCGCCGCGGACACCTATTGGGTGGCGCTGCTGCCGGGGTTCGTCTCACCGTACTCCGCGTTCGGGCGCTTCGACGACGAGAAGATTCGGATCGGCGGCGCGACGCTCGATCTGGCCATTGCCTCGCCCGCGCTCGACGGAGATCGGGTCCGCCTGCGCGCGTGGGTCTTGTCGGCCGCACGCGCCGTGACGGCCTACTTCGGCCGCTTTCCGGTCGCGTGGGCGCTGATCCTCGCCGTGCCACAGCCGGCCGGCGTTCACGGCAAGGCGATGGGCGGCGGTGGCGCGGCGGTTCTGCTCCAAATTGCGCCGGGCGCGAATCTCGGCGATCCGTCGGTCGATTGGCAGGCGGCGCATGAGATGGTTCATTTGGCCGTCCCCGAGATGCCGCGTGCGCAGATCTGGCTAACCGAGGGGGTGGCGACCTATGTCGAGCCGTTGGCGCGCAGCCTGACAGGGGAGCTCCGGCCGGCGTCCGTTTGGCGGGACCTGATGCTCGGCTTGCCCAAGGGCCTCCCTGGTCCGGGCGATCGCGGCCTCGATCGGACGCACACCTGGGGTCGGACCTACTGGGGCGGCGCGCTCTTCGCGTTTTTGGCAGATTTGGAGATCCACCGCGCGACCCAGGGCCGCCAGTCGTTGGCCACCGGGCTGCGCGGCGTGCTGGCGGCGGGCGGAGACGCCAGAAGCTTCTGGTCGGTCGAGCGGTTCATCGCGACCTTCGACGCGTCGATCGAGCGGCCCATCTTGCGCGGCCTCTACCAACGACTGGCGCTTCAGCCCGGCAAGATCGATCTCCCGGCGCTGTGGCGGCAGCTCGGGATCTCGCTGACGGGTGGCGAGGTGACGCTCGACGATGGGGCGCCGCTGGCACCCATCCGGCGGGCGATGATCGGACCCGCGTCGGTCCACGTCCCTTGAAAGAGGGTCACACGCGATCGAGGCGGCGCTCGTTCAGGCTGCCCAGGGCGCGCAGAGATCTTTTGCCCTGCTCGTGAGGGTTGGGCGCGTGTCTCACAGTGGCCAAAATGTGCGGGACAGGTCCGCGTTCCCAGCGGTCTCGAGGTCGACCCGCAGGTTGAAGGGTCTTGGAAAGTCGTAGGGGGTGCGGAAATACAGCGTGCCGGAGCGACTCTGCCCGCTCGGCAAGTAGCCCTCTTTGAAGATGCCGTTTGTAACGTGCTCGTAGGCCAGCTCGACCGGAAGGAGTGCCATCGAGCGCTCACCGGCGCTGTCGGAGAGCGAGAAGTCGTCGTACTTCAGCTTGATGGCGATGCTGCCGCGGTTTTCGACGGTCACGTCGAGCGCGACGATGTTGGAGCCGTGGGGCGGATTCTTGAGAGCCCCCATGCTGAGCGTCACGCCCGGTCCCAGGTAGCGCGGTTGCGGGACGCGGGGCAGCGCAGTCGGCTGCGCGAAGACTACGGCGCCGACCAGACAGATCGCCAGACCAGTGCCCCAGATTCTGGCGGCTCTACCCAGAGAAAGACCCTGAGCAGATCCTTTAGATCCCGCGCGGATCGGGATCGCCGAGCGCGGCCCGCGGATGGCCACGCGATCACCGAACTCGTCCGCCGGTCCAGGTCGGTCCACGTTGCCAGCTTAGTCACGGACGCCGCGAAGCCAAGTCTGCGGAAGCCAAGTCTGCGGAAGCCAAGTCGGCGCGAAGCCAAGTCGGCGCGAAGCCAAGTCGGCGCGAAGGTAAGGCGGCGGACGCCAGCTAAACGGTCACGGGTGTGCCATGGACAGACGCCCGTAGGGCCGCCAAACCCCATAGGGCCGCCAAACCATTGACGAGTTGGCGCCAAAAGGCCCGCAACTTTAACGAAACATCCTCCGAACCGATACGCGACGCTGACAACTCCCGTCGTACAGTTTCCGCGTGAGAGGAGACAGCGACGTGACCGAATCATCCAGCAGAGAGCAGGCGAGTGTGGTGTTCATGGGGCGTGGATCGTTTCGAATGGAGGCAGTGGGCGCCCCCGGGCTCAACGAATTGGCAATCCCGAACCGGGCCTCGGACATTCCCACCGAGCGCATCTTCCGCGCCAAAGGTGACAGCGCTTTTCTTTCGATGCCGTTGCCGGCGCCGGCGGTGGTCGACCCTTGGCGCTCGGCTTCCAAAGGCGCGCTCATTGGCCTCGGTGGGCTGATGTTCGTGCTCGGGATGCTGGTGACTTCGCCGGCCGCGCACTCCTGGCTGCGAATCGACCGTCCGCCGGCGCAGGTTGTGTCGACGCCCATCGCGACGCCCGTCGCCGTAACGTCGGTGGCGCCTGCGCCTGTAATCGCACCGGTGATCGCGCCCCTGGCCGGGCCAATCGTGGTGGCCGTCGCCGCACCCGAGACGGCAGTTGCGCCGGCGGCCGGTTCGGGCGCGGCCGCGGCGGCGACTTCCAAGCTGGCCCGGGCGCCGCGCGCGCGTATCGTGCGCTCCGTGCATGCCAAGCGTCCGGCCGAGGCGGGGACCGGCGGTCCGCTGCCCCAGCCCGAGTCCGCCGATGTGAGCGCGGCGCCCGCCAAGAAATGGGTCGACCCGTTCGCCGACTGATTCGCACGTTTGTCACAAAGGACGCCCAAGCCAATCAAGGCGCCGTAATCCATCGCAGATTCGTTGGCCAATGGTTGGCGCGCGATCGCTTGACCTGCCGCAGGCGGCGCGTACCATGCGATCGCGGTACCGCCGTATGCGCGCGAATCGCCCGCGGCGGGCCAATCACCCAAGGCGTTGCGCAACTGAAACCGCGCCGACTCGCCCGACCTGGTACATCGGCGCTCGATGTCCGCAACCAAACGTTGGCTGGCGCTCGCGTTCGGATTGGCGGTGGCGGTGGCCATCGTGGTCCGATGGCGTAGTCCCGCCTGGGTGCCACGGCGCCGGCGGGCGCCCGATCTTTCGGCGCGGGTCGAGCTGGGCCGTCGGATCTTCTCCGACGCGAGCCTGTCCGAGCCGCCCGGCACCAGCTGCGCGAGCTGCCACGACGCCGACCGGGCGTTTGCAGGCAACCACGGATCCACCGTGGGCGTTCCGCGCGGAAGCCGTCCCGGTCACTTCGCGCGCCGGAGCACCCCGTCGCTGCTCTACCTGAGATACGTTCGAAAGTTTCACTACCACTGGGAAGAAGACGCGCCGCTCCCCGATGCCTTTGGCGGATTCTTCTGGGATGGGCGATCCGATTCGCTGGCGGCGCTGGTCGAGCAACCGCTGACCAATCCCGATGAAATGAACCTCGACGATCGCGCCGAGCTTTCGCGACGGTTGCAAGCCAGCGCGTATGCCGGCGACCTGCGCCAAGAGTTCGGCGAGGCCTCGCTATCGACCCCCGGCGGCGCGATGGCCGTCTTCGGCCAGGCTTTGGAGGCGTTCCTGACCAGCGACCAGATGGCGCCGTTCTCGTCGCGCTACGACGATTATCTGCGTGGGCGCGCCACGCTGACGCCGCTCGAGCTGCGCGGGATGGCGCTGTTTCGAGATCCCGACAAGGGGAATTGTGGCTCCTGCCACCGGTTCAACCCCACCTCGCCGAGCCCAGTGCGATCGCTGTTCACCGACTACGGTTACGAAGCGCCGGCGGTGCCGCGCAATACGCGAATCCCGGCCAATCGGGATCCCGCGCGCGTCGATCTGGGCCTGTGCGAGCGGAATGAGGCCCGTTCGCACACCAACGATCCCCGATTGTGCGCCAGCTTCCGCACCCCATCGCTGCGAAACGTGGCGGTGCGCTCGGACCTCATGCACAACGGCGTCTTTTCACAACTGCGCGATGCGGTGGCCTTCTACGCGACGCGGTCGACCGATCCCAAACGCTGGTATCCGTCGGGCGTGAAGTTCGACGACGTTCCGCCGCGCTATCGCGGTCACGTGAACGAACGCTTGGTGCCCTACGACCGGCATGAGGGAGAGCGCCCGCGCCTCGACGACGAGGAGATCGACGCCATCGTGGCATTTCTGCGAACGCTCACCGACGCGCCGTACGCCACGCTGGCGGCCGCCGAGATGGCCGTCGACCGAAAAACGGAGGCCGCACTCCGAAGGTCGAATACCCCGCCCGCGCCCGAGCGCTGAGCGCGCCCCGCAACCCCGCGCGCCGCGCCGCGATCGCGCCGCCGCTCCCAACAACCCGCGCTGGCATGAAGAGTGCGAGAGGAGCGCGCGGCGGGAGACAACCCGCCCACAGGAGATATGACCAATGAGAAGTCGAACAGTATTGCGATTGGCCCTCGCGGGCTCGGCGTTCGGAGTGGGGGCTTGCAACAGCCCCTCGGCGGGCACTACGCCCGAAACGGTCGTTGCCGCCGTGGTTAGCGCCAAGCTGCCGTCCGCTCCGGAAGGCCACGATAGCGACACGCGCACGCCCATCAAGCACGTCGTTGTCATCGTCGGCGAAAACAGAACCTTCGATCACGTGTTCGCGACGTACAAGCCCAAGCACGGCCAATACGCCGACAACCTGCTGGCCAAGCACATCATCAACGAGGACGGCACGGCGGGACCGAACTTCCGCGCCGCGCTCCAGAAGACCGCGGTCGACGAGGGTCCCAGCCCCTTCGAGCTGAGCCCTGGTGGCAAGGCGCCCTACAACAAGCTGCCGCCGGCGCTGGCCGGTGGTCCCACCGCGCCGTTCGTCAGCACCATCGCCGAAGCGCAGCAGGCCGAAAATGGCCTTCCCGCCGGCTACGTCCAATTCCTCACCACCGGCGGCACCGGCTTGACCGTCGGCGCGCTCGACACGCGCCTGCCGAACGCGGCCGCGCTGCCGCCCGGCCCGTTCCAGCTCACGCCGGGTATCGGGTACGACGACTACGCCGCCAGCCCGGTCCACCGCTTTTATCAGATGTGGCAGCAGCTCGATTGCAACGTTCGCCACATCACGCCTTCGAACCCCTCGGGGTGTGCGGCCGATCTCTTCCCCTGGGTCGAGACCACCATCGGCGCCGGGAACAACGGCATCGCGCAGCCCGCCGGCTTCAACGACAGGTCGACCGGTGAGGGCTCGACCGCCATGGGCTTCTACAACGTGCTGCGCGGCGACGCGCCGTACTTCAAGCTCCTGGCCGATGAGTACGCCATGAGCGACAACTTCCACCAGTCGATTGAAGGCGGCACCGGCGCCAACCACGTCTTCCTGGGCACCGGTGACGAGGATTGGTACAGCGACGGCCAGGGCCATCCGTTGGTCCCGCCGACGCTCAACACCGAGAACCCGAACCCGCAGCCGGGCACCAACAACTGGTACACCCAGGACGGCTACTCGGGCGGCACGTACAGCGACTGCGCCGACGCCTCCAACCCGGGCGTCTCCGCCGTCAACGGGTACCTGCGTGCCATGCACGTCGATCCGAACTGCGAGCGCGGCCACTACTACCTGCTCAACAACTACGCGCCCGGCTACTTCGGCGACGGCAGCGTGAACACCGACCAGTTCGCCATCCCGCCCTCGTCGACCCGCAACATCGGCGACGAGCTGCTCGAGCACGACATCTCCTGGCGCTACTACGGCGATCACTGGAATCGCTACCTGGCCGATCCGGACTACCTCGATCCCGAGAACGAATACTGCGACATCTGCAACCCGTTCCAGTACTCGACCTCGATCATGGCCAACGCCGCCGTCCGCACGACGCACATCAAAGACACCATCGACCTATATAGCGACATCCAGAACGGCTGGCTGCCGGCGGTCTCGATCATCAAACCGAGCGGTTTGGTGGACGGTCACCCGGCGTCGTCGAAGCTGGATCTCTTCGAGGGCTTCACCAAGAAGATCATCGAGCAGATCCGTTCGCAGCCCGAGCTGTGGCGCGACACGGCCATCTTCATCACCTTCGATGAGGGCGGCGGTTACTACGACTCCGGCTACGTTCAGCCGCTCGACTTCTTCGGCGACGGCACGCGCATCCCGCTGATCGTCGTCTCGCCGCACGCCACCGGTGGCCGCATCTCGCACGAGTACGGCGACCACGTGTCGCTGCTGAAGTTCATCGAGCGCAACTGGCAGCTGGCGCCACTCACCAAACGCAGCCGCGACAACCTGCCGAACCCGGTCACCCGCCGCGAGAACCCCTACGCCCCGGTCAACGGACCGGCCATCGGGGATCTGTACGACCTTTTCGACTTCGCGCACTGACAGACAGGCTCGTTCGACCCTGGCGGGCTGTTCCCGCCGAGTCGTTGCACCCGAGGGGCCTTCGGTTGGACCGGAGGCCCCTTTGTCCATTTTCGGCGCGCCGGCAGGGTTCGGCTGTGCCATTTTGGCAGCGGGCTCGGCCGATCCATGCGCATAAGGCCGGAATATCAAAGGGCCCCTGACCCGCTTGGGCTGGTCCCAGCATTGCTTCGTGACTTGGCCATCGAACCCCACGGCTGGCTGACCAGGCTCGGACGAACGGTCGCGCTCGCGCTTGTCGGGGTGGCCGTAACCCTGCACGCCGGCGGCGCGAGAGGCGCCGATCCTTATCCGGTGGGCGTCTCGGCCCCTTCGGCCCCTGCCGTGGGCCCGGCCCGACGACGCGGGCGACGGGACGCGGCCAACGTTCCCGGGATCCCCAACGCGCCCGGCGCCGCCCTTCCGGCCGGTGCAGCGGTGCGCGCGCCACGCGCCACACCCACCTGGCCGACGCCTTCCAGCTCGACGCCCGCTTCGAACGATCCGACCCAGATGGGCGATCGGACTTTCAACAGCTGCCAGGCGCTGCCGGCGGGGAAGCGGGTGGTCAAGCTGAACCTCAAACCCGACACCGAGCTCGGCGATCTGATCTCGTGGATTTCGTCGATCACCTGCAAGCAATTTCTCTTGCCGGGGACGATCCCCTCCAACAGCAAGAAGGTGACCATCGTCGCGCCGGAGCTGATCACGCCCGAGGAGGCCTATCGGCTGTTCTTGGGCGCGCTCGATTCGGTCGGCCTCACGGTGCAGCCCTCCGGCAAGGTCCTGCGCATCATCGAGACGGTGAAGGCCAAGTCGGGGCCCATTCCCCTTTACGGGGAAGACTCCGACCTTCCGCAAAACGAGAGCTACGTGACCCGCCTCATCCACGTCGAGAACGCCGACGTCAACGAAGTGGCGACCGTGTTCGGGCGGCTCAAGGGCGAGCAGGGGGACGTGATCGTCTACGCACCGCAGAACGCGCTCATCGTGACCGACCTGGCTTCGAACATCACGCGGATGATGCACATCCTCAAGGAAATCGATCAGCCCGGCGCCGGCGAGAAGGTCTGGATCATCGGGATCAAGAACATCTCGGCCAGCGACATGGCCCAGCGCCTCGGCGAGATCTTTCAGGTGGCCAAGCTGGGCGGCAAGAACGGCACCAGCACCCCGCCGCCGGCCGGCGCGCAGGGTCACCTGGGCGACCTGACGACGGAGATGATGATCTCGAAGATCATCCCGGACGAGCGATCGAACCAGTTGATCGTGATCGCCAACGAGCGCGCCTACGCGCGCGTGCTGACGCTGGTGAAGAAGTTGGACGTCCCGATCGAAGGGGGCGACGGGCGCATCCACATCTACTACTGCGAAAACGCCGACTGCGACGAGCTGGCGCAGACCATCGGGGCGGTGACCGGCATCGCCGTGAGCGGCGCCGGTGCGTCGCGGACGCGCTCGCGGGGGAACGGCAACCCGACGCCGACGCCGGGCGCGACCACCGGTCAGCCGCTGCAGGGGGCCAACCTGCTCTTCGAGGGGGAGGTCCGGATCAACTTCGATCGGCCCACCAACGCGCTGATCATCGTGTCGTCGCTCAAGGATTACCAGTCGCTGCGGCGGGTGATCGAGCGGCTGGATTCGCCGCGCAAGCAGGTGTTCGTCGAGGCGATGATCTTGGAGGTCACCCTCGACAAGGAGCGCGATCTCGGCGCGTCGTGGCACGGCATCTTGCCGAAGAGTCTTTTCGGGATGAGCTCGCCGAGCCTCATCGTGGGTGGTCTCAATCCATCGAACACGTTGGTGCCGACCAATGCCCTCGGCGATACCATGCTGGCCGGTATCCTGGGTCCGGTGCTGACGCCGGCCGAGGCGGCGGGCCTCGGCTCGGCCGCGACTTCCACCGTGGACATTCCGTCGTTCGGCGTGCTCATCAACGCGCTGCAGACCAACAACGACGTCGACGTGCTGTCGAACCCGCACCTTTTGATCATGAACAACGAGGACGGCGAGATCTCGGTCGGACAGCGGGTGCCGTTCCCGGTCAGCACGCTCGGGCTGGGAGGTTCGGGCGCGGGCGCGGCCGGCGCGCTGGGCGGTCTCGGCGGGTTGGGCCTAGGGGGGATCTTCCCGCAGGTTCAGCGCGAGAAGGTCGCGCTGGAGATGAAGCTCACCCCCCACGTCAACGAGCACGACCTCATCCGTCTGGAGGTCGACGAGAAGATCTCGGAGCTGGCGCCGGGGTCGAGCAACCTCGGCCCGTCGACTTCGGAGCGGACGGCCAAGACCATCGTGGTGGCCAAGGATCAGCAGACCATCCTGATTGGTGGGCTGATGTCCGACAAAGTCATCAAGAGCACCACCAAGATCCCGCTTCTGGGGGATATCCCGATCTTGGGGTTTTTCTTCCGCACCAGCACCAACCACGTCGTGAAGACCAACCTCATCATCGCGCTCACGCCCTACGTCATCAACGATCAGTCGGATCTGCGGCGGGTGCTGGAGAAGAAGATGAAGGAGCGGCGCGAGTTCGTGGAGCGCTTCGGTGGCGAAGAGCGTCCGAATCTGGAGGCGGACATCGACTATCGCCGGAAGCGCGGCATGCTGGAGGAGATCAACCGCGCCGCGCGCGAGATCGAGACCGAAGA
>Ga0209483_1002605_pt1 | contig 12483 bp, 9 predicted proteins | sample NGEPerA_FD_184508 | JGI IMG/M metagenome (GOLD analysis project Ga0209483, IMG submission 184508) | Arctic peat soil microbial communities from the Barrow Environmental Observatory site, Barrow, Alaska, USA - NGEE PermafrostL2-A... | ecosystem: Environmental > Terrestrial > Soil > Wetlands > Peat... | reverse complement strand
AGGGAGGGCCGCTGGTCAGCCAGCGGGGCGCGGTCGAAAACTTTGACACCACCACTATTGCCGCGCTGGCGGCCGGCTCATTTTGCGCCACGCAAGCCATCGCCGAGCGGGTGGGGGAGACTAATTTTTCCAACATTTACCAGCAAGGCGAACATTACAGCGTGCTCTTTTGCAATATTGATGAGGACGTTCTCCTGATTATCATTTTCAAAGCTGGCCTCAGCGTGGGCGCGATCAAATATTACGCGGCCACCACCGTCAGCGAGATCAACGGCCAACTGCAAAAAGCCCGGCAAAGGTCGCCCGGCACGAGCCTGGATTTGGTTTCCATGAACGTCCTCGATGCGGCCAGTATTTTTAGAAAGGGGCCGCCGGTATAAGAGCAACCGCGGAAAATTTGTCGTAGGGCCGAGCTATGCCACCACTTTGCAACAAATCGCTGGGTCCGTTAGGGGGAGTGCAGGCGAAAGAAGGCGCCAGTTCCTGAAAGGCTGTTGGTGTATTCATTCAGGCCGTGGGTCACGAAGGGCGTGAATTCGAGCGTTTCCCAGCCGTTGCTCTGGCTTAAATTGGTGTTGGATTGCAGTTGGAAATGGACGGCCGAAACGGGCCACGACACCACGATGCCTGGCGGATGGGCCTCCGCCGCAATGCTCAGGGTTAGTTGCGCGGACGTAACGAAATCAGCAATGGCGTAGGCGAAATCGTTGTTGCCGTTCAGGTTTCCTTCCGCGAATCCCAGATAGGCGGTATTGGTCACCCCGCCGACAAATGCCGCCACGGTTCGGACGGTCACCGTCGCGCTGGTGTTATTGGTCAAAATGCCGAGAGTGGCGATGAGAACTCCATTGATGTTGGTGGTTGTGCCCTGGCTGCTGCCGCCCGAGATGAAAGTCAACTGGCTGGGAATATTGTCCGTCAGGGTGACGTCAGTTATAATCGAGGGGCCTTCGTTCGTGACCAGCAGTGTATAGGTCACATTGGTGCCCGGCCCGGCAATGGCCGGGGTGACTGTTTTGGTCAGGAGCGCCAGACTTGGTTTGGTCGCCGTGAAAATATTGGAGCTGACGTCCGAACCGCTGGGACTGACCACCGTGATGGGACCGGTCAGCGCTGCCGGCGGCACGGCGACCTGCAATTGATTGGTGGTCACATTGAAGGGCGTCGCGCTGACGCCGTTAAATTGCACGCTGGTGACTCCAAAGAGGCTGGTACCGTCGATGGTCACAATGGCGCCCGCCGCGCCAATCGTGGGGCTGAAGCTGTAAATCTTCGGCAGGACAAGAAATTCATTGGTGCTGATAATCACGCCGCCCGGCGTGGTCACCGTCACCAAGCCGGAAGTGGCATTGGTCGGCACGATAGCCACAATGCGCGTGGGAGAATTGGTAAAGGGATAACTCACGCCGCTGACCACCACCGAAGTGGCGTTGGTCAGATTGCGGCCCACGATCACCAAAGGCGAATTAACGATGCTGGAAGGGGAGATGTTGGTGATCCACGGCTGGAGATAAAAAATAGAGGGACTGCTCCCGCCGCCGCTGTTATTGTTGACAGTAATCAGGCCCGAAGTGGCCGCTCCCGGCACAATCGCATAAAGCACGGTGGTCGAAGTGGGAGGCAGGTAATTCGCGCTCACCCCATTAAACCGAACCGAGGAAAGATTGGTGAAGTTCCCTCCATTGATGGTGATGATGCCCCCCCGCACGCCGCTGGCCGGCGTGAAGCTGGTAATGACCGGCGCGGCGGTCGTGACCACGAAATTACTGCTGGTGACAAAAGACGTGGAACCATTGGCGACGGTGATCGGCCCCGTGGCGGCCCCGCTCGGCACGGTGGTGGAAATTTCCGTGCTGGCGACGACAGTGACCGCCGCGCTGGTGTTGCCAAATTTGACGGTATCGCCTTTGACAAAATTAACGCCCTCAATGACCACCGTCGCGCCGGCTTGGGCCAGCGCGGGGGAAAAGCTTGTAATGGCGGGACCGGCGAAGTTCGTGAAATTGGTGGAGGTCGTGAAGTTTCCGCCCGAGGTAAAGACTTCGAGGGGGCCAATGCCAGAGTTGGTCGGAACAGTCACTTGCAGATAGCCAGCGCCATAGCCGTTGACCGAAGCGGCCACGCCATTGAAAGTGACTTTTGTTTCCGGGTAGAGATTGACGCCGTCGATTTCGACCAGGGTTCCCGTTATCCCGAAGGTCGGGGAAAAAGCGGTGATGATCGCGCCGTTGGCCGCCACGAAATTGCTGCTGGTCGTAAAACTGCCGTTGAGGGTGCTGACCTTGATGGGCCCCGTGGTCACGCCCGAGGGCACTTTGACGGTCAGTTGGGTCGCGGAGGACACCGTCACACTATTGGCCAGCACGCCGTTAAATTGCACCGTCGTTCCACTGGCAAAATTCGCGCCGTCGATCACTACGTTCGCGCCCGCGCCGGCGGCCGTCGGCGAAAAATCCGTGATCAGCGGCGCGCTGCTCACGATAAAATTATTCGGGCTGACCGCCGTGCCCGCGCTGGTCGTCACCGTGATCGACCCGTTGACCGCCCCCTGCGGAACGGTGGCGCTCACTACGGATAAGGAAGTCACTGTGCCATTGACAGGAGTGGTCACGCCGCTAAAGGTCACCGAGGTTCCGCCGACAATGAAATTGGCCCCCGAAATATAAAGCTGGGCGCCCACGCCGCCCGTTTGCGGCGCCAAAGAGGTGATGACAGGGGCCACGAGAAAGTTGGCCGCGCTGGCCGCCGTCCCCGAGGAGGTCCCCGCGCTTAACGGCCCGCTAGTCGCGCTAATCGGAACGACCGCGAGCAGGACGTTGTCCGAAATAATTTCAAAATCGCCCAGCGTCGGCGCGGCGTTGTCGAAGGCCAGGTTGGTCGTCGTGGAAAGACCGCTGCCGATAATGGTAATGACATCGCCGGGCTGGCCAAAGGACGGCGAGAAGCTGCTGAGTGTCGCCGCAAGGCCGCTCTGGCAAAGCAGCAGCGCCAGCAGCGCCGCCATTATTTGCCAGGAAAACCAATCCCCCCTCAAACCAAACTGTCTAAGCATAACTTTTGCGAACAAAGTCCCGCACCACTGCCATTTCAACTTCTCCGGCGATGGTATGGCCTTTTTCAAATTCCCGCCAGTCAATTTGCAGGCCGGCGCGCCGCAATATCTCCACTTGCGGCCGCACCCGCGCAATCGGAATCAGGGTATCCTGCGTGCCATGAGTGAGGAGAAAGCGCTGTTGCGCGGCCGTCGGCGCAAGTTCCCTCGCCAACCGCTCCGGCTGATGAACGTAGCCGCTGATTCCGACCACGCCCGCCAGCCGATGAGGGTAGCGCGCGCCGATTTCAATCGACATCAGACAGCCCTGCGAGAAGCCCGACATGATAATCTTTTCCGGGGCGAATTTTTTTTCGGCCAGCTCGTCCAGCATTTTAAAGAGCAATTGACGGCTCCGTTCAATGCCGGGGCCAGGATCGTCGTCGAGATTATACCATGAGAAGCCGCCGTAATAAGGGTCGGGCGCGTTGACCAGCAGGTAGTTCAACCAGGGCAATTGCATCGCCTCCGGCAGCCAGCGAAAACCCGCCGCGCTATCACCCAGGCCATGAGCGACAATCATCAAGCGCCCATCCAGGTCTTTCGCCGCGGGAATGAATTCGGTCTGCAACATAGGTTAACGCGGTTTGGCCGCCAGCGGATTGGGGGCAAGTTTGAACCGGCGGTACTTGGGCTTCTCCTCATTGGACGAAGCCCGCAATACGGAAGCCTCCTGGGCGGTTTTGATAAATTCGTTTTGACTGCGATGCAGGACCGTTCCGCGCCGGGGCCGGCTTCGCGAATAGGAGCCGGTCGAATTGAGCAGCCGCGACTTGACATTGTCCCGCAGCGTCGTTTCCAGCAATTCGCCGCGAATGCGCTCGCGCAAATTGCCGTCTTCAATCGGAAAAACAATTTCAATGCGGCGAAAGAAATTTCGGGGCGTCCAATCCGCGCTGCCCACGAATATCTCCGGCTGGCAGCCATTCTCGAAATAAAATACCCGGCTGTGCTCCAGGAACCGGTCCACGATGCTGCGCACTTTGATCTGCTCGCTCAATCCTTTGACGCCGGGCCGCAAGCAGCAAATGCCCCGCACGACCAGATCGATTTTCACCCCCGCCTGCGAAGCCGCATACAACGCGGCAATCATCCCCGGATCGGCGAGAGCGTTCATCTGCGCGATGATGCGCGCCGGCAAGCCTTGCCGCGCATTTTCCGTTTCGCGCTCGACCAACTTGAGGAGGCGGGCGCGCAACTCGAAGGGGGCGACCAGAAATTTCTTGGTGCCTTGAAACTGGCAAATCCCTGTCAATAAGTTAAATAAGTTGGTCGCGTCCTCGCCGAATTCCGGCCGGCAGGTCAGGAGCCCGATATCCGAATAAAAGCGCGCGGTAACCGGGTTGTAATTACCGGTGCTCAAATGGAGATAACGCCGAATGGCATCGGCATCCTTGCGCACCACCAGGCACATTTGCGCATGAACTTTGCAGCCGGCCAGTCCGTAAACCACATGCACGCCCGCTTCTTCCAACCGGCTCGGCCAGGTGGGATGCCCTTCCTCGCGGGAACCTTTCAGTTCGACCACTGCGGTGACTTGCTTGCCATGGCGCACCGCTTCCATCAGCGCGCCGACGATTTGCGGGTCGCCGCTGGTGCGATAAAGGGTTTGTTTGATGGCCAGCACATTGCGGTCGGCTGCAGCCTGTTTGAGAAAACTCACCACGCTGCTAAAGTTCTCATAGGGATGGTGCAGCAAAACGTCCCGCTCGCGAATGACGCCAAAAAATTCCGGCTCGTCGTGCAACGCCAGCGGCGGCGGCGCGACCAAAGGCGGTTCCCGCAAGTCGGGCGAATGATCCCCCTCCGCCACCGCCATCAGGCGAATAGGATTGACCGGTCCGTTGATGACAAATAAATCCTGCTCCTGCAATCCGAGATTTTCGAGGAGCATGGCGCGGATTTCCGCCGGGCAGCCATGTTCAACCTCCAGCCGCACCGCGCCGCCGCGCCGCCGGTTTTGCAGTTCGCTCTCGACCGCCTTGAGCAGTTCGGCCGCTTCCTCTTCATCGGCGTAAAGTTCGGTGTTGCGCGTGACGCGGAACTGCCAGTAGCCAAGAATTTTTGCGCCTGGAAATAAATCCGCCAGGTAATGGCCGATGACGTCGCCCAGGAACAGGTAATGTTGCTGCCGGGGATCAGGGCGGGGCAGCTTGAGCAATCGCGGCAAAACGCGCGGCACCTGCACCACGGCCAGGCGACGTTTTAATTGACCGGCTTCGCTGATTTCCAATTGCACAATGGTGTTGAGCGATTTGTTGAGCAACTGTGGAAACGGATGGGCCGGGTCCAACCCCAGCGGCGTCAAAACGGGGCGAACTTGCGCGCGATAAAAATCCTCGACCCACGCCAAGTCACTTGGGGACAGTTCGCCGAAGCGGACAAAGCAAATGCCATTTTGGGCCAGTTCGGGGCGAAGTTCATTGCGCCAGCACGCGTATTGACGCTCGACCAGGCGCCGCACCCGCCGATAGACGGCGCGTAATGTTTCCGTCGCAGTCAGCCCATCGGCGCTGCGCTCGACGACCATGCTTTCCATTTGCTGTTTAAGCGCGGCGACCCGCACCTCGAAAAAGTCGTCCAGATTCGAGCTGAACAAGCAAAAGAATTTAAGCCGCTCCAGCAAGGGGGTGGAAGGATCGAGGGCCTCCTCCAAAACGCGTTGGTTATACTCAAGCCAGCTCAGCTCCCGATTCAGGAGCTGCCTGGATTGCAGCGTTGGCGTCTCAGAAGCCACAGCCCTTCCTATTCCTATTCCTAATCCTAATCTTAATCTCCCTCATTCGATTAAGATTAAGATTACGATTAAAATTAAGATTAGGAAAGGCCATTCAAAAACCTTGCGGCTCGAAGCGCCGCAACTCGCTGGACGCTCTGACGATCGCACGCATTTCGGCCAGTGACTTTAATTCGCCATGGGCCCGAATTTGCATGAGCAGATTTCCCAGCGCCGTCGTTTCCACCGGGCCGGCAATGACCGGCCGCTGGCAGGCGTCGGCCGTCAATTGGTTTAGCAAATGGTTGCGCGAGCCGCCCCCTACGAGGTGGATAACTTCAATGCGATTGCCCGTGACTTCTTCCAAACCCTGGAAAACCACTCCGTACCTCGCCGCCAGACTTTCCAGGGCGCACCGCACCAAGTCCCCTTCGCTTTCGGGCACAGGTTGCTTCGTCTCCCGGCAAAACTGCTGGATGGCCGCCGGCATGTCGGAGGGATTGGCAAAACGGGCATCCTCCACCTCAATCCGCGAACGTCCCTTCGGCGCTTTCTCGGCCAAGAGCGTCAACTCCGCATAATCAGACGTTCCGCCGCGCGCCGCGAAGGCCTGTTTGCACCGCTGCACCAGCCAAAGACCGGTAATATTTTTCAGGACGCGATACGTGCCGTCGATCCCGCCTTCGTTGGTCAGGTTCAACTCCAGCACCCGATCGGAGAGCAGGGCATTCTGGCTTTCCACTCCCATGAGCGACCATGTGCCCGAACTCAAATACGCCCAGTCCGTCCGCCCGGTGTTTGACGTGGGCGTGCCAGCCACCGCCGAGGCGGTATCATGCGTCGGGGGCGCGATGACCTGGACCCGGCCCAGCCCGGTTTTCCGGCAAACCGAATCACGCACCCAACCCAAGTTCGCGCCGGGCTGAACGGTCTTGGGAAAAATGCCGCGCGGCAAACCGAACCGCTCCAGCAACTCGCCCGACCAATCCCGCGTCACGGGATCCAAACACTGGGTGGTGCTGGCGTTGGTGAATTCCGCCACCCGCGCCCCGCACAAGCACCAATGGAAAAAATCCGGCATCATCAGGAGGCAATCCGCCGCCGCCAGCAAATCCGGTTGATCGCGCTGCAAGACGAGCAATTGATAAAGCGTATTAATCTCCATGAACTGCAAGCCGGTGCGCGCAAAAATCTCCCGGCGCGGCACGCGCGCGAAAGCCTCCCGAAAAATCCCACTAGTCCGCGCGTCCCGGTAATGCCAGGCCTGCCCCAGCATCTCACCATTCCGTGTCAACAACGCAAAATCCACCCCCCAGGTATCCACGCCCACCGAGACAATGGAATCCCCAAACCTTTGCGCCGCCAGCGCCAGCCCGTTTTGAATTTCCGTCCACAAGCGCAAAACATCCCAGCGCAAGGATTCGCCCAGATTGACCGGCCCGTTGGAAAAACGGTGCAATTCCTCGATCCGCAGTTTCCGCCCGTCCCACGCCCCCGCCATGACCCGTCCGCTTTCCGCGCCCAGATCAACGCCCAGATAGATTTGTTCTTTCATCGAGTTGTTAAACCCGACTTTCTCAATTCATTGAGTGGATGTCCAGACCGGCCCATCGACGCTCAATTCCAACCAACCCACATCAAAGGGCGCTGCGCCGTAGAAGTTGACGCAGCCGTATAGTCGTTTGCCCGCGATCAATCGCGCTGGATGCGACATCCAGCACGAGATGTTCCCACCTTGGTCCATCCTTTTCCGGCTCAATCTTGTTTAGTTGAAGGAATGTCAGACACGCTCCCAAAGCGGTCCGTTTATTGCCGTCAATGAAGGGGTGGTTTTGACAGAGATAAAACAAATAGGCCGCCGCTACCTCTGGCAAATCTTTGTAAGGCGATTTACCGCCGAAGCTGGCTTGCGGCGCAGCCACAGCCGATTCCAGCAATGCCATCTCGCGCACTCCGCCGGACCCGCCAAAATCCTCAATGGCCGCGGCATGAATCTTCCGCACAATGTCCACCGTGAGATGAAAGCAATTCTCAGGCGTAAAAATCATGCGAGGCGTTTCATCGTTCGGGCATATTTTTTCATGACGGACTTGATCGTTTTGGCGACCTCCTCGGGCGACGGCCGAGGACGCGTTGGGGTCAAGGTGATCGTGCCTCCTTCATGAATTTCCACGTTCATCTCATCGCCGGTCTTGAGATGCGCCAAGTCCATCACCGTCGCGTCGAAGATGATTCCGTTGGAGTTGCCCACTTTTGAAATTGTCTTAATCATGGTGTAATACTACGTTTTACGGCGGCGGATGTCAAGCGTTCCCTGCAGGGTTGACGATCCGCCTGTATTGCGATTAACATTTCGCGGTGAGCAGGGTTGCTGAAATCAAGGCCGCAATTGATCAGCTTTCACCGCAGGAACGGTGTGAGCTGGAGTCTCTCTTGCACCCTTGGGAAGAAGACGATTGGGATCGCCGTATGGCCGCAGACGCAGAGACGGGCGGCAAGTTGCACGGCCTTATGTCAGTGTCTAGGCAAAAAAATAGGGGTTTGGCTGATTGATTCCGCTTGGGGCGAGGGTAGCGTTGCAGGGTGAAGGATGAGTCTAATGACGCGGGGGTGACGCGTCGCGAGTTCATTGCGGGCGTGGCGATTGGCGGGGCCGCTTTGGCGCTGCCCGTTTCCATTCAAGCGCAGGGCGGGGCCACCTTGCCCGCTGCCGCGCCTCTCCCCGCAGTTGTCAATATAAAGGTGGATCTTCACATCAACGGTGCTCACCACGCGATGGAGATTGATCCGCGCACCACTTTGTTGGACGCATTGCGCGAACACCTTTCATTGACCGGGACGAAAAAAGGCTGCGATCATGGCCAATGTGGCGCTTGCACGGTCTTGGTGGATGGCCGCCGCGTCCTATCCTGTTTGACCCTTGCCGCCATGGTTGGAGGGCGGCCTGTTGCCACCGTGGAAGGGTTGTCCGAGAATGGCGAATTGCATCCGATGCAAACAGCCTTTATCAATCACGACGCTTTTCAATGCGGTTACTGCACCCCGGGGCAAATCATGTCCGCCATTGGCTTGCTCTCCGAAGGATGCCCCAAGGATTCGTCCGGCATTCGCGAGTGCATGAGCGGCAACCTCTGCCGGTGCGGCGCGTATCCGAATATCGTCGCCGCCATCGCAGAAGTGCGGGATAGAAACATCTAATGAACCCGTTCGATTATCAGTCAGCGGAAACGCCCGAGAATGCAATCGCGGCCGTGGCGGCCCATCCGCAAGCGAGCTTTCTGGCTGGAGGCACGACGCTTATCGACCTGATGAAGTTGAACGTCGAAACCCCGCGCACCCTGATCGATATCAACGCGCTCGCCCTGGCCAAAATCGAAGAGGCGGCTGACGGAGGCGTGCGCATTGGCGCGATGGTGCGCAATAGCGATCTGGCCAATGACGCGCGCATCCAGCGGCGTTACCCTGTTCTTTCCGAAGCGCTGCTGGCGGGGGCGAGCCCGCAGTTGCGCAATATGGCCACCGTCGGCGGCAATCTTCGGCAGCGGACGCGTTGTTATTATTTCAGGGACACTTTTTCCGCGTGCAACAAAAGAAATCCCGGCACCGGTTGCGCGGCGGTGGCGGGCTATAATCGCATTCATGCGGTGCTGGGGACGAGCGAGAAATGCCTCGCCGCTTTTCCCGGGGACATGCCGGTCGCCATGACCGCGTTGGATGCGGTCATCCACACGCGCCGCGCCGACGGCAGCGAACGCGCTTTTCCCATCACGGATTTTTACGTCGGTTATGGCGATGACCCGGCGAAGGAAACGGTTCTCGACCATGGCGAATTGATCGTCGCCGTCGAACTGCCCGCGCTGCCATGGCTGGCGCACTCCGCTTACGTCAAAGTGCGGGACCGCGCCAGCTACGATTTTGCGCTGGCCTCGGCCGCAGTCGCAGTGGACGTCAACGAGGGAAAGATTCGCAATGCGCGCGTGGCCGTCGGCGGGGTTGCGACCAAGCCGTGGCGTTCCCCGGCCGCGGAAAAAAGTTTGACAGGACAACCGCCGGGCGAACAAACTTTTCGCGCGGCGGCCGAAGCAGCGCTCGACGGCGCAAGGGCTTGGAAGGACAACGGCTTCAAGATCGAGTTGTCCAAGCGCACCTTGGTCCGGGCCTTGCAAACTGCGGCTGCCAAAGCGGGTTAAAATAGTATGGACAAAGTCGTGGGATCCTCGGTCAGGCGGCTGGACGGCCCGCTGAAAGTAACCGGCCAAGCGCGTTACGCCGCCGAATTTCGCCCCGATCACTTGGCGCATGCGGTCATTGTGCAATCGACTATTGCCCATGGCCGGGTGGACGCCATTGATCTGGCTGAGGCGGCCAAAAGCCCGGGCGTGATTGAAATTATCTGGCGGCGCAATGCGCCTAAATTGCGGTATCCAAAATTGGGCGCTTACGACAGCCCGTCCGCCGAAAATATTACCTCGCTGTGGGATTCAGCCATTCACTATGCGGGCCAGGCGGTGGCGGTGGTGGTGGCCGAAACTTTCGAGCAGGCGCAACACGCCGCCTCGTTGGTCAAGGTGAGTTATCATCAGGAGCCGCACAACATTGCCATGGCCGAAGCAGAGCCAGCCGCCATCTTGCCCAAACAATCGAACGGCGAGAAACTCCAGTATAAACGAGGTGATTTCTCCGCCGCGCTGACTGAGTCTGGTTTGATCAAGATCGAACAAGCTTACTCGATCCCGGTGGAAACGCACAACCCCCTGGAACCCGGCGCGACCGTGGCGCAGTGGGACGGTGACGAATTGACGTTGCATGACTCGACCCGCTGGGTGGATGGGACGCAATCCACCCTCTCGGAGGTATTTGGAATTTCGCGCGACAACGTCCATGTGGTTTGTCCTTTTGTGGGGGGCGCATTCGGCTCGAAGGCTTTTCGCTGGTCGCATACCATCCTGGCCGCGCTGGCGGCGCGCATGACGAGGCGCCCGGTAAAATTAGTGCTGACGCGCGCGCAGATGTTCACCTGGCTGGGTCATCGCCCCCAAACCACCCAACACCTCACTCTGGCCGCCGGGCCGGATGGCCGCCTCACTGGAGTGCGGCACGAAACCCGGCAGGCGACCTCGACCACCAATGAATTTACCGTGCCCAGCGGCGTGGTGAGCAAGATGCTTTACGAATGCCGCAACGTCCAAACGCCGCACAAATTACTGCCCTTGAATATCGCCACGCCCACTTACATGCGCGCCCCGGCGGAAGCGCCCGGCAGTTTCGCCCTCGAATGCGCGATGGACGAATTGGCCGCGCGGTTGAAAATGGACCCGGTTGAACTGCGCCTGCTCAACTACGCCTACATTGATCCCGAGGCGGGCAAGATATGGTCGGGCAAACATTTGCGGGACTGTTACGTCATTGGCCGCGAAAAGTTTGGCTGGCAGGCGCGTTCGCCCAAGCCCGGTTCGATGAAAGACGGCTCCCTTCTGGTCGGGTGGGGAATGGCTACCGCGACCTATCCCGGCCATCGCAAAACCGCCGCCGCCTCCATCCGTTTGCTTTCCGACGGCACGGCGTTGGTGCAGGCCGCGACCCACGAAATCGGCAATGGCGCTTATACGGTCTTCACCCAAACGGCGGCGGACGCGCTGGACCTGCCCATGGAAAGAGTGAAGTTTGAATTGGGCGACAGTGATTTTCCGACCGCGCCGCCGGCCGGCGGTTCGGTCAGCACGGCCAGCGTGAGCGAAGCGATCATTAAGGCGGTCGGCGCGGTGCAATTAAAAATGGCCCGCCTGGCCACCACCGATTCCAAATCGCCGTTGAGCGGCTTGCGGACGGCCGACGTTCGATGCGGCGAAGGACGCATTTTTTTGCCGGGAAACCTGACGCAAAGTGTGACCTATAAAGAAATACTTGACTCGGCGGGCGAGCCTTGGATGGAAGCCGAGGCGACCGCCGAAGAGCAGGACGACACAACCAAAACCGTGACCATCCAATCTTTCGGCGCGCACTTTTGCGAGGTGAAAATCGACCCGTCTCTCCCGGAAGTGCGGGTGACGCGCTTCGTGTCCGTCTTGGACGTAGGTCGCGTCTTGAACCCGCAAACCAGCCGCAGCCAGGCGCTGGGCGGGGTGACCATGGGCATCGGCATGGCCCTGCACGAACAGACGATCTACGATCCGGTCACCGGCCGTCCTGTCAATGACAATTTGGCGGACTACGCCATCCCGGTTAACGCGGATATTGGCGGGATCGAAGTTTTTTTTACCAATCTGCCGGATCAATCGATCAATACCTTGGGATGCCGGGGGGTGGGGGAAGTGCCCATCGTTGGCGCAGCCGCCGCCGTGGCCAACGCCGTGTATCACGCCACTGGCCGCAGGGTGCGCGATCTGCCTATCACGCCCGACAAATTGCTGTGAAGGAATTGGCCGAGATTCTAAAAGCGTGCGCGGCCCCCGACGAAGATTCGATGGCCCTGGCCACAGTCGTGCAAACGTCCGGCTCGACTTATCGACGGCCCGGCGCGCGCATGTTGATCTTGGCCGACGGCTCGACCATCGGCTCGATCAGCGGCGGTTGCCTGGAGCAGGAGGTGGTGGAAAAAGCCGCCGAGCTGGCCCAAACACGTCAAACTATTTTATTGAGCTACGACACCAGCGCGGAGGAAGACATCGTCTTTGGG
>Ga0209483_1002604_pt1 | contig 12485 bp, 10 predicted proteins | sample NGEPerA_FD_184508 | JGI IMG/M metagenome (GOLD analysis project Ga0209483, IMG submission 184508) | Arctic peat soil microbial communities from the Barrow Environmental Observatory site, Barrow, Alaska, USA - NGEE PermafrostL2-A... | ecosystem: Environmental > Terrestrial > Soil > Wetlands >... | reverse complement strand
AGGGCGACACCGCCCCGGTGCGCCGGGCGATGCGCAATCTTTATGCCGCCCTGGCCGAGAAACTGGCCCGCGCCGACAGCGACGAGATCATGCATAAGATCGCCGCCCTGCTCGACGAAACGACTCAAAAGATCGAACGCAGCTGATATGCTTCGCCAGCCCCATAAAGGGCTGGCGAACACGGCACCAACCCCGTTTTCGCGCGTTCCACGATATTGGGAAAAATTGGGGAGTTTTCGGATATGGCAGATAGCAAAAAGCCTTTTCTCACCGACGTAAAGACCTTGCGCGCTCGCGCCCGCAAGCATCTCGAAGGCGGCGCGGTGACGGGCACCTACAAGGGCAGTGTCAAGAAGACCATCGAGATATTGCAATCGGTGCTGGCGACCGAAATCGTCTGCGTGCTGCGCTACACCATGCATGCGGTGGCCGCGACCGGCATTTCCAGCGAAGGGGTCAAGGCGGAATTCGCCGAACATGCCAAGGAAGAACAAGAACACATGAATCAAGTGGCCGAGCGCATCAACCAGCTTGGCGGAAAACCCAATTTCAATCCCGAAGGCCTGCTCAGCCGCTCGGCCTCGCAATATGGCGAAGCAGGCGATCTGGTCGAGATGATCCGCGAGAATCTGATCGCCGAACGCATCGCCGTGGACCATTACCGCGAACTGATCCGCTATTTCGGCAATGACGATCCGGGCACCCGCGCGATGCTGGAAGGGATTCTTCTGGTGGAGGAAGAGCACGCCAACGACATGCACGACCTTTTGGTCGCGCATGAAGGCCGGCCCATGCTCAAGAGCTAGCGCCCCAGCTCAGCTTACAAAGCTCAGCGTACCGGCTCGACCTGATAAAGCCCGTCATCGGCCCGCACCGATAGGCTGTAGCCGCCGGTCGTTTGCGCGCGCACGGTGGCATAATAATCGCCGGGCTTTGCGCCCCATGTGGCAAAGGCGGTGTCGTTGGCGCGCTGGCGCCAGACCTGGCCACTGCTCAAGGTGACGGTGAAAATCCCCCGCGGATTGAAATTGTAGGACGCCATGCGCAGCGTCTCCTCCGAACCATTGTCGAAAAGATTGCCGAACAGGCCATCGGTTTTTTGCGGCGCGGACGCGACCCTGGCCGGAGCCGCGGCGGGCGGGGCCGTGGCCATCGGCGGCATTGCCGCGCGCGCGCCGGGCGCCGGCGGCACCAATTGCGTCTGGAAACCGGGCGCGGGCGGCAACCCCAATTCGGTGCGCAGGGGCTGCGCCGCGCCATAGACGCAATCTAGGAAAATGCGGTCGTCAGGCAGACCGGCGCAGCGGGAAATGCCGGCCAGCGTATCCTGGCGGGGATCGGCGATTGCGGGAGAGACGCCCAAAAGCGCGGCCAGCAACAAAATGTGGCGAATCATCCTGAACTCCGGCGTGTTCCGGGCTGCTTATAACACCGGCTCTAAGGATTTGAGACAGTCGGAGGGGTGCGCGAGCTGGTTTGTGTTTCAATTGCGGCGCCGCAAAGGTCTTACGAAGACTGCGGAACCGCCGATTTTAATAGCCGTTTCCGACATGAAACGCCTTTATCCGAGGCTGCCATGGACCTGTTGAAAGCCACCCTGATCGGCGCCGCCATCTTGGTGCCCGTCTTTGCCAGCGCTCAAGATCTCGCACCCATGTCGCTGAGCAGCCTGCCCGCGACGCCCGCCAAGATCACCACCGCCACGGTGGAAAATCTGCACGGCCAGGTGATCGGCCGGGTCGCCAGCGTGGCGGCGGACCAGAGCGGCAAGCCGGCCGCGATTTCGGTCATCACGTCCCAGGGCACCACGGTGGTGGCCGCCCAGGCCGCCAGCTATGATGAGAGCCGCAATCTGGTGGTCACCGACTTGCCCGCACCGCAACTGGCGGCGCGCTGATAATTATTGTGATTATTGCGTTGGGGGACTTTTCATGCGGACTTTCGAATTCGTCATCGCGCTGATCGTGGCGGTGGTGGCGTTCGTGGTCCTGGAGCTGATCGGGCTGATCGTGAAATTCGCCCTGATCGCCGCCGTTTTAGGCTTCATCGCCGGTTTGATATTGGCGCGTTCGTTGCGACCGCGTTCGCCGTAGAAGCCCTCGCACTCATCCCCGAGGGGACGAGTGTGATTGCATCCCTGCCTTGGCCGCGTCACTTCACCTTCTTCACCGCCACCAGCTCAATCTCGACCAGCGCGCCGGGGACCACCAGATTGGCGACCTGGACGGTGGCGCGGGCCGGCTTGTTGGGCTGCGCCGCGGTGCCGAACACTTTCATCCACGCGCCGTTCATGCCCACATAATCCATCTTGCCGCCATTATAGGGATCGGAGGCGAGATAGACCCGGCCCTGCACCACATCGGCAAAGGTGACCCCCAGCAGGGCCATCTTCTGGCGCAGGCCTTCCAGGGTCGAAGTCGTCTGGGTCGCGGTATTGCCCAGCCGCTGTACCGAGCCTTCGGGCGCGCTGGCATCGGCGACCAGGGGGCCGCTGCCGCTGATGTAGTAGGTCGTATAGCCGGGCGGCACCACCACCGAGCTGGCGAACGGTGACGTGGCCACTTCCTGGTTGTGAATCACATTGTCGGCGGCGAAAGCGGTCGAGGCCAAAATAGTTGAAGACAAAGCAGCGAAGGCGAAGGCGGCAAGCGAGCAGGTCAAGGCTTTCATGAAGGTCTCCCCAAGGTCAATGCGGGCCCATGCCCGCGAGTCGTGGCGAATAATCGCGTCATTTTTTCACTTTCGACAAGCACACAATCGGTCTTCTTTGGTAAGCCAGACCTGCATCAGCCGCCCGACCGCGCGCCCCATGCGTTTCTCCACCACAGCCAGTTTCAGCGCCGCCGGTATCATGGCGCTGGCGGGCGTGGCCATCCTTTCCCAGCCTTGTGACCCAAGGGAGTCGCCGCTGGCTTCGCTGCCGCCAGCGCCATCCTGGTGGCTTATTTCTATTCGCCCGCCAAAAACGCTTATGCTATGGGGGACCATGCGGCGCGTCCTTAAATTCGGCCTGATCGCGGTGGGGTTGGTGGTGCTGGCGGTCGCGGGCTTTGTTGTCGCGCTGAGACTACATTTTTCTCCATCGCCACCCACTGTGCATTACGTCATGCCCAAAGATGCACTGGAAGCGCAGCGCCAGGATCTGGATTATTTCGGCAAGCTGCTAGCGATGGATATTTCCTTTTCGCCACCACTGCGCGCGGAAGCGAACCAGCGGCTGCGAGTGTTGAGCGAATCCACCACCGTGCTGCCGCGGCCCGCCTTTCGCGTCGCGCTGATGGAGGTCGCCGCTCTCAGCGAAAATGGCCATACCGGCATGGCCACGGGTTCCGGTGCCGGAGCGATGGAATTGCCGGTCAGGGTGGCGGGGTTTTCCGACGGCATCTATGTGACGCATGCGACGAAGCCCTATGCCGATCTTCTGGGCGGCAGACTGATCGCGATTGACGGCCATCCCATCAATGAGGTGATGCAAAGGCTGGAGCAATTGCGCGGCGGCGTGCCCGGCTGGCGCAAAGCCTATGCCGAAACTTATATCAGCCAACTCGATCTGCTGGCCGGTACGGGAATCGCCCCCGACATTCGCCAATCCCGTTGGACCGTGGTGACGCCATCGGGCGCCACACGCACGCGGTCGCTGATCGCTCATCGCCAAGGCGACAAGGAGCCTTCGCTGTTCGTGAAATGGGACTATGGCGATGCGCCGCTCACCCAATTGGGGCCGGACTGGATCGCTTATCAGCCGGATCACCCCTTGCCCGCCACGCTCTCCGATTTCACAACGCCGTTTCGCCGCTTCCGCGATGGCTGCGTGATGGTGGTGCAGATCAAGTCCAGCAGCGATGAAGGGCCGGCGCATGTCAAGGATTTCCTGGCCGAGACGCACACCGATATGGACGCCAACAAGCCTTGCGCGGTGATCCTGGACAATCGTTTTAATGACGGCGGCGATTACACCAACCTGGCAAGCTTTGGCGGCAATCTTCCCAAACACACCAGCGGCAAGATCATCATCCTGACTTCTCCCATGACTTTTTCCGCCGGCATCACCACAGTCGGCTTTGTCAAACAAGCGGGTGGCGATCGCGTCACCATCGTGGGCGAAAAAGTGGGTGACCGCATGGCCTTTTATTCGGAAGGCGCGCGGGGCTGCCTGCCCAACTATCATCTCTGTCTGAATTATCGCACCGCCAAGCATGACTATGCCCACGCTTGCACCGATTTGCGTTCCTGCTTCTGGCTGGACTGGTTTTATCCGGTGCAGGTGAAGAGCTTCGATCCTGATGAGACGGTGACCATGAGTTTCGCCGATTGGCGCAGCGGCCACGACCCAATCTATGCGCGGGCATTGGCTTTGGCCAAAAGCTAGCGGATCACGCCCACGCCATTCTCGATGGCGATCTTCGTGCCATAGACGGCGGACATGGCCTTGAGATGTTCCAGGATCGTGTGCGCTTCCGCCGGGGATGCCGCCTTGGGCATCCCGCCATTGGGCCCATCGGTGTCGTCGATCGCGAAGGGATAAAGCCTGATCTCGCTGAGCTTGCCATGGGCGTAACGCGTCACAGGGATCACGGTCTGGTACCAGACGTCGGGAAAACGCATGGTCTGGCCGGTGGGCGTGATGTAGGTGCGCTTGCCGTGGAAATCGAAGAACAGACTGCCCAGGCTGTAGAAGATGGGCTTGCCTTTGTAGATCTCGATCCCGCCCAGCACATGAGGACCGGTGCGCACCACCGCGTCGGCGCCGGCATCGATCGCGGCGTGGAACAGCGAAGGTTCGAAATCGGCCGGCTTGGGATTGTCGGCGCTGGCCGCTTCGTCGGCCCAGTGCAATGTCATGGGCTCGAACGGCTTGGCGCCCGCATCCACATCACCCGCAGTCTGATGGGCGTGAATGGAGAACAGCACGAACCCGGCATGGGCGCGCGCCGTCTTCACCGAACTTAGCACCGCGTTTTCATCGTCTTGATCGATTTCCCAACGGGGACCGGAGTGATCCGAGAAGACCTGATCGCCCAGGCGCACGTGATGAACGTCGCCGCCAATATCCAGCGAACCGCTGATCTGGCGCATCACGGCGAGCTGCTGGGGCGATATCCGCCCCACTTCACGCACATGCAGCGGAGCGATGCCCACACGCGGCTTGGAGTTGACGCCGAAGCGCGCCACCGGCGGACCCGCCACCGCCATGGGCGGGAAGGTGGACGCCGTGTCAACCAGCGCGACCCGGGTTCTCACCATGTCGCGATAGGCGGGCGCACGTGCGGCCTCCAGGCCCGGCCCCGCGCCGCCCACCGTCACGCCCGCCACCACCAGCCACCCCAGAGTCGCGCTGAGCCCTTCGGTGCCCCAGTCGGTGGCGTGATTGTTGGCTTTGGACACCATCGTGATGCCGAGGGCTTTCAGATCACGCGCGAAAGACGCAGGCTGCAGCGGATAGCCGCCGCCATTCTCGGCCGCGGGCGTGCCTGGGAAATTCTTGAGATCGAAGATCGAGCCTTCCTGATTGGCAAAGCCCAGATCGGCGCCGCGAAATAACGCGATCACCTGAGAAAAACCGGGATCGGGCTTCGCCGGAAGCGTCCGATAAGGCCCGATCATGTCGCCGCCAGCGGCGAAGGTGAAACTGTCCGGCGCCCGGGCCGCCAGGTTCGCCGCAAGCGCAAGTCCGGCCAGCGCGAACGTCACGCGGTCATCGCCCGCTTGTGCAGGCGGCCGATCGCATCCAGCGCCGAAAGGACAGCGCCTTCCTGCCAGGCGGGAAGATACGAGCAATGCTCGCCCGCCAGCACGATACGGTTATCGATGGCGCACATGTCCTTGTAGTGCTTGGCGCGGCCTTCGTCGGTCCAGCTGCCGGCGCAGCCCAAGGTCCAGGGCACACGGTGCCAGGCCACGGCCACGCCGTCGAGGAATTCCTTTTTGTATTGCGGATGGATCTTGGCGCCCTGTTCGACCGCGGCGCGCACCTGCTGGTCCGGCGGCAGCGCGGCGAAGTTGAAATCCGGCAGGCTGTTGCCATAGCCATAACCGCCCAGCAGCACCGCCGGCCCGTCGCCGAAATAACCGGTGCAAGGATAGGCAATGTTGGTGATGGGCTGGTCGGTATAGGAGATGCCGCCATAGATGCCGTCATCCTGTTCCCAGAAGCGGCGCTTGAACTGCAAGCCCACCTTGAACGCCGATTCATAAGGAAGCTGGTTGATCGCGTTCTTCATCGGCGCCCCCACATTCATGGGAATCTGGGAGAGCACGGTGGCGGGAATGGTGCAGACGCACCAATCGGCATGGACGGTCTTGGGCGCGCCGCCTTTCTTGGAGTCGATGTAGGTCGCGGTGACGCCTTTATTGTCCTGCTGGATGGACGTGATTTTGGAATTGTATTGGATCAGCCCGTTCAAGGCACGGCCGAACGCTTTGCCGATCATGCCCATGCCGCCCACCGGCTGGAACAGTTGCATCTGATAATCGTAGGAACGGCTTTCGAGGAAGGTGTAGAGCGCGGGATCGAAAATCTGCTGCATCGGCAGGGGATCGGAATCTTCCGGCATGCCGCTCAAGCCGCCGCCGGGATCGGTCTTGTAGCCGCGCATGTCGCTGACAAAGGCGCTTTTCTTATATTGGTAATTCTTGTCCAGCGCACCCCAGAAGCGCAGGATCTGCAGCAGCCCGTCCTTCTCGTCCTTGGTGAGCGCGCCATCGAGCTGGCTCTGGCTGCTGGCTTTGGCGAGAAGCTCGGAGGTATAGCCGGAGAAATCGCCTTCGATCTCGCGCCGCCTTTTGGGTTGGCCGCCGAACGCCTTGGTCGAGTGGATATAGGTGTTGTAATTGACCATGGTGAAGGTTTCGAGCGCCACATTCAGCAGCTTGCAATAATAAAGAATGCCGTAGTGATGATGCGGCAGGCGCCAGGGACCGGGGTTGAGATAAAGCCCCTTGGCGAATTTCACCTCTTGGCTGACGCCGCCGATGTCGGTGTAAGTGTCGCCGCCATAGAGCGACCAATTCCGCCCGCCGGGCCGGTCGTTATATTCCAGCAACTGCACCTTGTAGCCGGCCTTGCGCAATTCAAAGGCCGCGGTCATGCCGGCAAGCCCGGCGCCCAGGATCAGGACCGACGCGCCCTTGGGCGTGCCGGACAATTTGATGGGTCCCTTGAAATCGGACGTGCCCACATATCCCATCGCCTCCATGGTCTGGTACATCATGGCGGCCCCGCCGGTGGTGCCGATGAATTTCAAAAGCGAACGGCGGCTGACATTCTGGCTGTGCAACGCGAGTGCTCCCCTGGACTGGCGATCCTCTTACAGGCTGGGCGACCGCTGCGAAAGTTAAGGCCGAGCGCAGACGCCGAGGCCGCGGCATAAGTCTTTGAGAAAGCTATATTTTCGTCGAGACCCGGCGGCAACGTGCCGCTTGGACTGCCGGGTCAGTGCCGGGCGTTCTTGACCAGGTCGTCGACCACCGATGGATCGGCCAGGGTGGAGATGTCACCCAAACTCTTGGTGTCGCCTTCGGCGATCTTCCTCAAGATGCGGCGCATGATTTTGCCGGAACGGGTCTTGGGCAGGCCGGGCGCGAACTGGATCACATCGGGCCTGGCGATGGGACTGATCTCACGGCCCACGAATTTCTTCAATTCTTCGCCCAGTGCGTCGGTGGGCGCCACGCCCGCCTTGGTGGTGACGAAGGCATAGATGCCTTGACCCTTGATGTCGTGCGGATAGCCCACCACCGCAGCTTCGGCGACATTGGCGTTGCCCACCAGCGCGCTTTCCACTTCCGCGGTGCCCAGGCGATGGCCCGAGACGTTGATCACGTCGTCCACCCGGCCGGTGATCCAGTAATAGCCGTCGGCATCCCGGCGGCAGCCGTCACCGGTGAAATATTTTCCCGGATAGGTTTTGAAATAGGTGTCGATGAAGCGCTGGTGATCGCCATAGACACTGCGCATCTGGCCGGGCCAGCTCCGCGCCAGGCAGAGATTGCCGCTGGCGGGTCCGTCCAGCACCTTGCCGTCCGCATCCACCACTTCAGGCACGATGCCGAACAGCGGCCTGGTGGCGGAGCCGGGCTTGAGATCGGTGCTGCCGGGCAGCGGCGAAATGAGAATCCCGCCGGTCTCGGTCTGCCACCATGTGTCGACGATGGGGCAGCGGCCATCGCCTATCACCCGGTGATACCAGAGCCATGCTTCCGGATTGATCGGCTCGCCCACGCTGCCCAGAAGGCGCAAGCTGGCGCGGCTGGTCTTCTTCACCGGCTCGTCGCCTTCACGCATCAGGGCGCGGATGGCGGTGGGCGCGGTGTAGAAAATGTTCACCTTGTGCTTGTCGATCACCTCCCACATCCGCGAGGCATTGGGATAGTTGGGCACGCCTTCGAACATCAGGGTGGTGGCGCCGTTGGCCAGAGGTCCATAGACGATGTAGCTGTGACCCGTAACCCAGCCGACATCAGCGGTGCACCAATAGATGTCACCGTCATGATAGTCGAACACGTAATGATGGGTGGCGGCGGCATAGAGAAGATAGCCGCCCGAAGTGTGGAGCACGCCTTTGGGCTTTCCGGTCGAGCCCGAGGTGTAAAGGATGAATAGCGGGTCTTCCGCGCCCATCGCCTGGGCGGGACAATCGGCGTTCACCTTGGCGGCTTCTTCGTGATACCAGCGGTCGCGCCCGCCTGTCATCGCCACCGGACCACCGGTGCGGCGCACCACGATCACGTCGGTGACGCCGGGCGCTTTCTTGAGCGCCTCGTCGGTATTGACCTTGAGCGGCACGCGCTTGCCCGCGCGCAAGCCCTCGTCCGCCGTGATCACGATATGGCTGTCGCAATCGATGATGCGGCCCGCCAAACTGTCCGGGGAAAAGCCGCCGAATACCACCGAATGGACGGCGCCGATGCGGGCGCAGGCCAACATCGCATAGGCCGCCTCGGGGATCATCGGTAGGTAGATGGTGATGCGGTCGCCTTTCTTGACCCCGCGCGCCTTCAGCACATTGGCGAAGCGGCAGACTTCCTCGTGAAGCTGGCGATAGGTGATGTGCTTGGAGTCTTTGGGATCGTCGCCTTCCCAGATGATCGCGGTCTGGTTGCCGCGCTTGGCGAGATGCCGGTCGATGCAATTGGCGGCGACATTGAGCGCGCCATCCTCGAACCAGCGCACATGCAGGTCCTCGGCCTTCCAGGAGACGTCGCTGACCTTGGTGAAAGGCTTGATCCAGTCCAGCCGCGCCGCCTGCTCCCGCCAGAAACCATCGGGATCCTTCACCGACTCCGCATAGAGAGTGGCGTAATCCGCCGCCCCAACGAAAGCACGGTCCTTCCACGCCGGCGGAACCGGCACGATCTGATCACTGCTCATGGCTTCTGCGCTTCTACCGATGCGAAACGAAACGACTAGTTTCTGGTCCCGACTGGAATGATTTCACGGCCCATTGTCGTGTTCGTGACGATCGCGAAGCTGCCATACATGGCCAAGGCGCCGCATACGAGGCCAACATATCCACCCCATTGATGCAGCTGGGCGCTTCCCATCATCGCGCCGAAGCCCAGGAGGAAAAAGGCGATCCAAAGGGTGAGGAAAATCAGGAACAACAGCCTGGTGAGACGGAAGGTGCTGATCCAGAGGCCGAAAGTGAAAACGCCCCACAGAACCAGCGCAAGGCCGACCGCGGGATCGGCGCCGCTGAGATCCAGCATCTTGTTGCCGGCGAAGAAGACCAGAAGGCCGAACCACCACCAGAACGCGCCATAGGAAATGAAAGCGGTGGTGCCGAAGGTATTGCCGGTGCTGAATTCCATGATCCCGGCGATGATCTGGGCGGTGCCGCCGAACGCCATGGCCAGGGGCAGCACCACCTGCTCGCCATGGGCAGGCAACAGGCCCGCATTGACCGCGCTGAGCAGGACCGTGGTGAGACCGAAACCCACCAAGCCCAATGCCGCCGGATTTGCCTTGTCCATTTAAGCCCCTCTCCCCAAAAAAGGCGGGAGGGGTTCATGGCCCCTCCCTTACCCTGTTTCGTTACAGCTTCTGGTCCAAGGTCACGAGATAGACGCGGCCCAGCGCGCTGTATTCGCTTTGGATGGTGCTGCCGGGGAAGGCGCCAACCGTCGGCGGGGTCGTGGAAAGCAGGTTGGCCACCGTGAGGTTCAGCCGCGTCTGGCTGTCGGGAATGGCATAGCCGATCGTCAGGTCGAAATAATTCAGATTAGGTTGTCCCGCTGCAGCCGGTTTGCGGGTGGCGCTGCTCGCCACGGAGCTGTCCTGCATGGCGCCGATGAAGCGCCAGCGCAGACCCCAATCCATGCCCCAATTATGGTAGGTGAATGTCGAGTTAATGCGCCAGGAGTTGTACGGCCCATAGTATGACTGGCTGTCGGTGCCGCCATATTCCGTGAAGACGCCGCCAGGCGCGGCTTGCACCTTGAAGTCGTTCAGGTAAGTGCCAACCATGCTGACGCCCAGTGTGCCCGCGCTGCCCCAGCCCGTGGCCTCGGCAATGTTCGTGAGCCATTCCGCCTCAAGATCAACGCCGCCGGTCTTGATCTGGCCCAGATTCTCATAGGGCGCGGCCGAATTCGCCAGGAAGCCCGTGGCAGGCGCGCGGTTGAGCAAGGCGCAGTATTGATTGGTCGCCGCATAGCTGGGATTGGCGCCGTTCAGATTGAAGCAACTGGTCACGACCAGGCTGATCGGAACTGCCGAGATCGCGTTCTTCAGGCGGATATTATAATAATCAATCGAAATGGACGCGTTCTGGAACCAGGGCGTGTCGAACTGCGGCTGGTAGACCATGCCACCCGTGAAGGTGTCGGCCGTCTCAGGCTTGAGAGCGGTATTGCCCGAGACGACGACGGGAACCTGCGGGTTGTTGTTGGTGTAAGTCGGTGCGATTGCCGCCGGCAGGCCTTGCGCCGCGCAAAGCGCCTTGATTTGGGTGCCATTCGCGCCGTTGACGTAAGGCAAGGTGACGTCGCAGGGATCGCTCAAGGTTCCCGTTATGGTGGCGAGGTTCTGGTATTGGGTCGAATTGCCCGAGAACAGTTCCGACACCGCGGGCGCGCGGATGGCGCGCTCATAGCCGCCGCGCAGCCTGAACCCGTCCATCACGGCCCAGTCGATATCGCCTTTGTATGTGGCGCTGCCGCCCGTGAGATCGTAATCGGAATAGCGCGCCGCGAGGTCCAGATTCACGCTTTCAAAGAAGGGTCTATTCTTGATCACCGGCATCAGCAATTCGCCGAACACTTCCTTGACCGGCGACGAGCCCTTGGTGGGGGTTTGCGTATTGTAGGTGAAGGGATCGCCGCTTTGAATCTCCGCGTCAGGTAGATAGTTGTAGGAGATGTTGCGGTAATCGACGCCCAGCGCGAACTTTATATCGTCGCCGCCCGGCATCCTGAAGAGCGTGCCTTGCAGGTCGGCATTGATCACGTCCTGGTCGACGATGGTGCTCTGGGTGATGACCGGCGCCGCCAGGTTTTCGCAAGCCTGCGAGACCGCATGCAGGCCGAAGGGATTGTAGCCGCCGGCGCACATGCTGGCACCGCCATCGGAGGCGTTCAGCAATTGCTGGATGATGCTGAAGCGCACCGCACCGGTGCTGGCATAGTCGGTGGTGGTCTGGCCATGGCTGCCATAGACGTCCCAGGTCATGGTGTCGCGCAGGGTGCCGTCCAGGCCGCCGACGAATTGATAGATATGGTTTTGGTTCGTGATCGTGCGATAGCCGAAGGAATAGAAGCGATCCGACAGACTGAACGCTGCGGTGGGATTTGTGCGCGTCGCCAGCAGGCCGGCCAAAGCCGCCGGGATGAAGGGGTTTGTCACCGGAACCGTGGGAATTTGGAGGCCACTGGTCACTGTGGGTTCGACATTTATCTTGCTGGTATAGTCGGTGAAAAGTCCCTGGATATAGGCGTGAACCCCCGAGCCGATGTCCCAATCGCCCTTGGTGAAGGCGCTCCAACGGTTCAGCGGGAGCTGCGACCAGCTCGCATAGCTTTTGTGATGGACCGAACCGGCGAGGGTGTCTTCCAGAGGCCGGCCTGAAGGGTCGGTCTGGGGAATCAGATTGTAGACATTGAAGGGTGCGACCGCGTTCTTGCCGACGTTATAGAGCGAGCCGTTGTTGTTGAAGCCCAGCAATTCCGACTTCGAAACGTTGCCGGCAGGCGCGCCGAACTGTCCGAAATAACTGTCCAGCCCTGCCTGGCTGATGGGATTGGAACCCGGCGTAAATTCGCCGCTGGCCATGGGTACGGGATAGTTGCCGTATTGAACCAGATACGGGATCGAGGCCGAGTTCACCTTGTCGCGCTGGGTATATTCGAGCGCGAAGATCAAGCTGCCCTTGCCATCGTCCGTCTCGAAGCCGCCCACCCCGTTCACGTCAAACTGGCTGCCGCCATAGGTCTGGGTGGTGCCATAGGATGTGGTGACGTCCAGCCCGTTGAAGGGCTTTTTGGTCTTG
>Ga0209483_1002603_pt1 | contig 12487 bp, 15 predicted proteins | sample NGEPerA_FD_184508 | JGI IMG/M metagenome (GOLD analysis project Ga0209483, IMG submission 184508) | Arctic peat soil microbial communities from the Barrow Environmental Observatory site, Barrow, Alaska, USA - NGEE PermafrostL2-A... | ecosystem: Environmental > Terrestrial > Soil > Wetlands >... | reverse complement strand
CGCCCCTAGTCTCAGTGATCGGCGATCAAGAGCTCCAAAAACGCGGCGGGGGAGTGAACCGGTAGGCGATCGGGAAGATCGAGAAGATGATGATCGCCGGAGACGACGACGGATCGTGTCGTCGTCGCAAACTCGGGACCCAATGGGGCGCTGCAAATGAGTGCGGGTTCACGTCGCGCCCGTGAAGTGAACTCGCACTTTATTTCCGCGCCTCACGAGGTCCCGAGTTTGTCGAAATTGGAGTAGTGATTGCGTTGCGTGTGACCCCACCCGATATGTCAGTCTGCGGGTAGGATTCGTTGCGCGAGAGACGGCACTTACCGCAATGGTCAGCAAGCTACCTGGACCGGAATACCGCAGGCGGTCTTCGGGAACTTCACGCAGATTGACACGCTCACCGTGAGGGACTTCTTCGCGAAAGTGTCCCGCAATCTTCTTGGTGAACCTGAGCCGTCCACCCCGACCGCTGGCGAAGGCTGGCTTCGGCACGAGAGTCAAGCGAATGGATGCGGCTGCCCTCACCACGTCCGCGCCAGAGACCGGCTCGTCATGTGACGCGGCTCCAGCCACCACCTGACGGCTGACATCGAGCACAAATGTTTCGTTTTGTCAGAACATTTCACTTGTATCGCCAACATGACTTACAAATAGGATGTTCAACGCTGCTCATTTTCAGTCACAGCCAGAGACCAGGATCGATCCGCGTGGGTCACTCATGAGGAGCTCCTAATGACCGACGAGACGCGGATCGCTCGAAAGAAGTCGAAGCGTACGACAATTGCACGTATTCCGATGAATTTGAATCCCTCAGGGCCCGCGGAGCGGCTTCTCGACTTCTATCGCGAGATGTTGTTTATTCGGCGCTTCGAGGAGCGCGCGGCGCGCGGCTACACCCAGGCACTCATTGGGGGGTACTGTCACCTGAACCTCGGTGAGGAGGCCGCCGTGGTCGGTCTCATCTCGGCCCTGCAACCGGCGGACTATCTCTTCACCAACTATCGCGAGCACGGTTACGCCATCGCACGTGGAACTGACCCTAAGCGCATCATGGCCGAGCTCTACGGCCGAGTCGACGGCGTGTCGAAGGGCTGGGGCGGGTCGATGCATATGTTCGATCTGACGCACCGTCTGCTCGGCGGATACGGCATCGTCGGCGGCCAGGTCCCGCTCGCGACCGGCGCCGCGCTCGCCATCGACTACCGCGACGGAGAGGAAGTTGTGATGTGCACCATGGGTGACGGCACCACGAACATCGGTGCCTTCCACGAGTCACTCAACATCGCGGGACTCTGGGACCTGCCTATCGTCTACGTCATCATCAATAACGGGCTGGGCATGGGCACGACTGTGGAGAAGTCATCCGCGGAGCCCGAGCTCTACAAGCGTGGCGCCGCATACCGCATCGAGTCCGCGCGTGTTGATGGACTCGACCCCATCGCTGTCGCCGATGCTGCCCAGCACGCTGTTGAGGTAGCTCGCGCTCGCCGACCGTACCTACTGGAAGTGGTCAGTGAGCGCTTGCGGGGCCACTCGGTGGTCGATCCGGCGAAATACCGCTCAGCGGACGAAGTCGCAAGCCTGAAGGAACACGATCCCGTGCACACCCTGGCCACCCGTCTCGTCGCCGACGGTATTTCTGACGACGCCACGCTCGCGGGCATGGATCAAGAGGTGATGGCCAACATCGAAGAGATCGCTGCCTTCGCCGACGCGAGCGCTTTGCCAGACGAGAGCACGCTCTTCGACTATAACTACGCGACTCCTGTCCCCAATGATTCGCGCCGACTGCCGGGCGAACCCCTCTTTGGGGCTGCCCCTACGAGCGGAGTTAACCAATGACCCTCATGTCCTACCGCCAAGCCCTGCACGACACGCTGCGTTCGGAGATGTTGCGTGACGAGAACGTGTTCCTCATGGGCGAAGAGATCGGCGTCTTTGAAGGCTCCTACAAGATCACGGCGGGATTGCTCGAGGAGTTCGGCGAGAAGCGTGTGCGCGATACGCCAATTGCCGAAGAAGGATTCACCGGCGCCGCGATCGGCGCCGCGATGCTGGGTCTACGGCCCGTAGTCGAGATCATGACGATCAATTTCTCGCTACTGGCGCTCGACCAGATCGTCAACCACGCGGCCAAGATCTATGGGATGTTCGGCGGCCAGGCGAGGGTACCACTCGTGATCCGCACGCCGGGCGGCGGTGGCCAACAACTGGGTGCCACGCATTCACAGAACATCGAGCTCTATTATGCCTTCGTTCCGGGGCTCAAGGTCGTCGCACCCAGCACACCGGCCGACGCCAAGGCACTCCTCATCGCCGCGATCCGAGATGACGATCCGGTCCTCTTTCTCGAGAACTTGGCCCTCTACAACACCAAGGGTGAGGTGCCCGACCACGATACCCCCGCCATGATCGGCAAGGCTGCGGTGACCCGCGAAGGCCACAACCTCACCCTGATCGGCTACTCGCGCATGGCTCACGTGGCGAAGAAGGTCGCCGATCAGCTCGCCGACCACGACGGCCTCGATATCGAGGTCATTGACCTGCGGAGCCTCCGCCCGCTCGACCGCCAGACGATTGTCGAGTCGGTGAAGAAGACGCACGCGGCCGTCATCGTCGAGGATGACTGGCTCACCTACGGCATCGGGGCCGAGGTCGCGGCAACCATATCCGATGGCGCATTTGACTACCTCGACGCGCCAGTGCGCCGTGTCGCCATGGCCGAGGTGCCGATGCCATACTCCAAGACCCTCGAGACCGCCGCCCTGCCGTCGGAGAACGACATCATCCAGGCCGTCTACCAGACCCTTGACGCCATCGGCCACCGTCGTTCCAAGGCAGGCCCCCATGATTGAGATCACCATGCCCCGACTGTCGGACACGATGGAGGAGGGGACCATCACCGTCTGGCACAAGAAGGCCGGTGACACCGTAGCCATCGGTGACATTCTCGCGGAGATCGAGACCGACAAGGCGACGATGGAGTACGAGGCGTACGAGGCAGGCACCATCGCCGAGATTCTCATTCCCGAGGGCGGCGTAGCTGTGATCGGGACCCCAATCGCCCTGCTCGACAACGGCAATGCCACAGCGCCAGTTGCTCGCGCCGTCGTGACGACGACAGGCATCCCCCAGGCGGCCCCGGCCCCGGTCGTCACTGCCGAGCACCACGACGCCGTCGCGGTGGTTTCGTCGATGCCATTCGAGTCCGAGGCGGAGGCCGAGCGGCGAATCGCGTCGCCGCTCGTGCGCAAACTCGCCCGCGATCACAGTCTCGATCTGCGCCAGGTGCGCGGAAGCGGACCGGGTGGCCGTATCATCCGAGCCGACCTCGACCACCTGCTCGCCGCCGTCGAGTCCGAGGACTCGCGGGGGCCCGCGATGCCGCTCGCGAGCGGACCCCTGCTCGACACGAGACGCGGCTCCGAAGGAGTTCCTTTCACGAACGTCCGCCGCGTCATCGCCCGCCGACTCGGCGAGAGTGCCCGCACCATCCCGCACTTCTACGCCACCGCCGTTGCGGACGCCGAAGCACTCGTGCAACTGCGCACCGACCTCAACGAACAACTAGTTGCTACGGGTCGGCCGAGAGTGAGTCTGAACGACTTGCTGATCCGCGCCTGTGTGTTGGCGTTGCGCGAGCACCCGCTCATGAATGCCTCGTACGTAAACGACTCGAGCACGACGATGCTGGTTCACCACCGGATTAACGTGGGTATCGCCGTCGCATCGCATAACGGACTCGTGGTGCCGGTGATCTTCGACGCCGACCAGAAGACCGTGAGTCAACTCAGCACCGAGACCAAGCAGTTGGCGACCCTGGCTGGCGCCAAGGGTCTCACACTCGAGCAGATGTCCGGCGGTACGTTCACAATCAGCAACTTGGGCATGTACGGCGTCGAGGAGTTCACCGCGATCATCAATCCCCCAGAGGGGGCGATCCTGGCGGTGGGGGCTACGACGCGCGAACCGGTTGCCGCGGGTGACGAGATTGTCCTGCGTTATCGCCTGCGCTATACCCTCTCAGCTGACCACCGAATCATCGACGGCGCCCTAGCCGCCCAGTTCCTCCGGACGTTGACGCGTCTCATCGAGAGTCCGTTGTCGCTTATTGTCTAATTCGTTTGATGGGTAGCCGCAATGTTGGATTCTTCGCCTCGGCGACATGCCGGGCAACGTGCACATCGCTAAAGGTGAGGCCGGGATCACCCGCGAGTCGGTGGTCAACGTGACGGCGCTCGTCACGCTGGACAAAACCGAGCTCGGCCGACGTACCGGTCGTGTACGACCGCCAACACTTGAGCGCGTGGACGGCGGCCTACGAGAGGTTCTTGCGCTCTGAGTACGTTCTAAATCCTGGTTTCTTACAGCGAAGTCTCAGCAGTTGTCCGTGCCCCTCGCGGATATGTGACACTACTGGAAAAGGTTAACGAGATCGTTGCGGTAACCAGTTGAAATCACCGAATTTTTCCCAAGTGACAAAGTCTCAGCGTCAAAAGGGTAATCAATCTTCCGCCCTATTCCACACCCCGATTCTCCAGTCGGAGATTGTGCACGTCGGCCCTCCGACACCAGACATGAGCATTTCAACTATGACGATAAGTTCTTCAGTTTCACGCTGCGAAACAATTTCGACGCTTTGAACGCCGTCTCGAGTTTGGCCAAATCGTTTATTGGTGCGGACGGCCAAAGAAAGCAAGTGACCTTGTAAGAAGGCGTTCCGGGGTTGTTGCAGCCTTGGACTCCATAAACACCGAACGGAGTCGCGCCTGTCACATCGACTTCAATGAGTGATTGCAAGAAGCGAGTCACTTGACGCTGTGGAGTTCGGGAATGCAACTGCCCGACGACCGCGGGACAACTGTTGGAGTTGCTCGAGCACTTTGCGGAGGAGCGGGAATTTGATTGCCCGAACGCAGAGTTCGTTGGTCCGACGGATGCAGCAGCGGCGACGGTGACGCAACACATGAATCGACCGAGCTTCCTCACGGACTGAGCATTTCACACGGCGTCAGGTCGAACAAGAGGGTTCGTGACTCAATGTGATCATTCGACCAACATTCTTCTCACAGCCAGTGCAAGGTGGCATTTCCGTCAAGCCGGGCCTCCGACACCAACAATCTCCGGTACCTTTAGGCCACCTCGGAGAGCAAGACGTTGATCGGTGGGCTACCCACGAATTTGACTTCCAAGTGATGGGGGAAGACCTGGAACCATTCCGAGAGGTTCTCCACAAAGACGCGCCTCTCGCGTTCGTCGGCCCCAACCAAGACTGGGTCCACGTCGATATCCGCGAGGATGCACGCCATTGACAGCCAGAACCCAGTCAGAGAATGACGCCGGAAAATTGCTCCGCACGCCCGGTGCTATCAGCCGCTCAAATAAGTCCGACAAGCTGCATCGGGGTTGCCGAGGAGCCGCACCCGGCGCAAAGTTCTTCGCGCTCGCGGCCATCGGAACACCGGTGGGTCCCTCCGCAGCCGCTCGCTCGTTCCTAGGTGTCCAAGGACAGTTCTCGGGCGGTGTCTGGTTGGCCCGACACCGCGCCGACTTCGCCGAGGAGCCGCTGGAGGGCGCGGATCTCGTCGCGCAGTGCTCGCTGCCCTTTTGCGGTGATCTTTACCCAGGTGCGTGGGCGGCCATTACCCGTGGTCTTGCTTTGGGCAACGAGGCCGGCCTCTTCCAGCGCCTGCAGGTGCCGGCCAAGGTTGCCGTCCGTAACACCGAGTGTCGTCTTCAGGTGCGTGACGTCTGCTTTAGCGAGACCGCTCAGCGACGCCAGGATGCCGAGCCGTACCCGCTGATGCACATCGTCGTTGATGTCATGGATCGGGTGCGGGGTCATCGGCCAATCCTCGCTGATGCCACCATGAGCACCGCCGCGTATGCCGCGAGCTGAACCGCTACGGCCACGTCGCCGCTGAGCGTGCCGGCGACGATGAACGAGATTGCGAGCATCGTCACCGCCGCGATACCGATGGCTCGGCTGCGAACGAATCCAGCGAGAGCCAGCAACGCGAGCGCGTTGACCACGAACGGGCCTGCGATATTCAGCCACGCCACGCCATGATCGGTCCCGCTACGTGATGTTGCGACGCCGCCGCCGAGTGCGATCACCGCGACTGCCAGCCACGGCCAGAGACGGGCCCGGACTCCGCGCTCGCGGGCGACGCGCCTGTACTCCACCCAGGCCAGTGCTGTGACAGCGAGCAGCGCTATCCCGACGGCAGGGCCGAGGTGATTGCGTCCGACCAGCAGCGCAATCGGGCACAGCACGATCCACGCGAGGGCTAGCAACCGTAAAGGCACGGCCATCGCGGTCCGCACCAGCCCGTCCACCCGACGCTTGGCGGCGGCCGTTTCGGCCAGAGCCAGCTCAGCCGCAATCGGATCCATTCGAACTCCTTGACAAATCTGACTCTGTAGGGCAGAGTTAACCCGAAGCAACTCTGCTTCACAGAGTATCTAATGGAAGGGATTCACGCAATGACAGCAATGTTTTTACCCTTGGCACTTCTCCTTGGACTCCTATTCGGCTGGGGCTGGCGACAACTGCTCGCCGTTGGAGTGGTGTGGTACTTCGCCCTCGCTTGGCAGACGGCGTACATCGCGCACGTCGGGCGGACCGCATTTGGCGGTAAAAACGGCCTCGACACCGTCCACTGGTGGGTCTACTGGGCGCTCCAGCCAATCCTGCTGGCCGCCGCCGCCGGACTGCTCTGGGGCGGCTCGAAGGCGCGTGAAGTTATCCGCCGCCGCGCCGCTCGGCGCTCCGACGTCGCGTAGCTGTCCGGGTTTTGTCGGTGACGCGTGAAAGCTGACCACGTGTCGTGTCGACGCCCGAACAGATTGCAACGTCGAGCCGCCAATAAAGGGTTGCATTCCTGCGGCGTCGGGCCTCCGACACTTGGATAGTTTGACGCCTAAATTCGCTGGCTCAACATCCATTGTTGTCCAAACGGGTCACGTAAACGGCCGCCGCGTTCTCCGTAGAAGTGGTCTTCCAATGGGAAGATAATTTGAGCGCCGGCGCTAACTGCGCGGTCCCAGGCTTCGTCAACGTTTTCCCAGTAGGTGGCCATGATTGCGGTGACCAAGTCCCCGCGTGGCGCAGTGGACTCTGCCTCGAGCTCAACGTCTTCAGTGATCATGACAACTGAATCACCAATACTCACTTCGGCGTGAATCACTTCGCCTTGAGGTCCGATGACTCGCTCTCCGATCTCCTTCGCTTCAAAGGCGGCAACATAGAACTCGATGGCGTCTGCTCCATTGCACACGATGAGCCTCGGTGTCACAGTGTGCAAATGCTCCGGTATTGGTTGAATCTTCGCCAAACGGATTCTCCTTTGAAAAGTCACGACCATTTTGAATGTACATGGAACGAGATCGCTTCAGTATTGACCGAAGCCAACCGTCGAAAGCCTCGACTTCTCCGAAGACCTCTTCGAACCTCAAACATTCATCTGCGGAGTCGTTCCGGACCTCAATGCTGATGGATGGGCCAGCGGCATGCGAATTGAATTTGCCCGCACCGAGAGGAGCGTCTAGAAGTTGGAGGCGTGTCGGGCGCGACGAGTTTCAAGATTCGCTTAGCCAACCAGCCTCCAATGTCTGGTTGCAAACGTGTTGCGTCGGGCCACCGACGCGGATCAACCGACGTCGAGCGACGTTGCCAGTTCTTCGGATCGATCACTCGCAAAACTTGTGGCGTCGTATCCTCTCCTTCGTGGACGTCCTTGTGATATGTGGAGTTGCCGGTGTTGGCAAGAGCACCGTCGCATGGGAGATTGGAAGCCAACTCCAGGTCGCTGATGTGCGACACGCCATGATCGATACCGACGAACTGGATCGCGTTTATCCCCAACCGGAATCGCTGTCGGAGCTGGTTGCGCTGAGCGGTAGAAATCTTGCAGCACTCTGGGAGAGTTTTGCCGCGCTGGGACACTCACGTCTGATTCTCAGTGGCGTCATGCTCGATCTGGACGCCGATCTCGTGTGGATAAGCGCGTCCATCGGAAATGCTGACTATACGGTCGTTCGTCTTCATGCCTCAGACGAAACGCTAAGGCAACGAGTCGAAGCGCGCGAGGTTGGCTCTGGTCGAGAGGAACAGACGAAACGAACGTTGGCGCAGGCGAAGGTATTGCGAGAACAGAAGACGAGACGAACGGTCGCGGTCCAGACCGATGGTCGAAGTCCGGTGGAGATCGCACAAGAGATTCTCGAAGTTACCGGATGGGCCTCAGTCGGGTAGCTGGAGGAGACCCGATCACGGTAAAGCTTGGTACCAGATCTATGGTTTCGGCCCAGCGACCTAACAGTCAGAGGAGCATCAGGGGACACACCCTTCGATAGCCTCTCCACCAATGAGTACGGAGCAGACCCATTGAAAGATAAGCGACTGTACGCGAGATGCCTTGTCGCGGCTAAGCCGTCTCTCCGCGCCGGTGAGAATGTTGAGGCAATAGAGACGGCTACGACCTTGAATCCTTGGTGGGACTTTCTCCTTATGTCGCCATCGCTGATTCTGGCCATTCCGGCCCTCCATAACACTGTGACGGTCGTGCTTTTTCTTGCCTACTGGCTTTGGTTCGGAACTTATCTCCGGAGGAGAGGAAGAATGCTTGTTTTTACGGATCAACGAATCCTCGTCTTTGAGTGGATTGGTTTCTACGGATCCAAAAGCCGCCTGGCTCGCGAACTCCCCAAAATTGCGACTCCGGTAGGTAACTTTCGAAGCATATGGAGTCGCTTCACGTGGAGTCGCTTCAACGAATTAGACGAGCCAGTGTTCATTTACAATCATTAGCGAGTAAGTGATTGAGGTTCGCTTCGAAGGAGGGGCGCAGTTCCTCTGTGACTTCACTTCCAAACTTCAATCCGCCAGTCGGAGATTGTGTAAGTCGGTCCTCCGACACCATGTGATGTATCAGAATTTCGGGGACAAACGAACCCTCATTGAAATTCGGTCTCCTAATGGATTAAGCCGCCAGTGTAAGGTGGCACTTCTGCGGTGACTCTGAGCAGTTTCGTTGGTCGACCCGCGAGGAGACGTAATGGACATCATCAACTTGGGTGCGTTGGACGGGCTGCCTCCAGTTAACTGGGCGAACATCGTCGAGAAGCTCGATGCCGGATCGCCGCCGGATCCAGACGCCCACAACGCTCGTACGACGTGGCTCTCGACAGTGAACGAGGATGGGAGCCCGCACGTGACTGCGGTCGGCGCGCTCTGGTGGGACGGAAGTTTCTGGTTCCAGACGGGATCGGGTACTCGGAAGAGCCGCAATGTCGCCCGCGACCCGCGCTGCTCGATCGCGGTGTCTATCCGCGATGCTGACGTCGTCGCCGAAGGTGAGGCGGCGCAGGAGACCGACCCGGCCACACTGACGCGCCTTGCCGAGGCCTGGGCGGACCAGGGGTGGCCCGCCGAAGTGGATGAGACCGGGGCCGGCATCACAGCCCCGTTCAACGCCCCGTCGCAGGGACCACCGCCGTGGAACGTCTATCGCATCAAGCCGCATTCGGTGACCGTGGTACTTGGCACGGAGCCGGGCGGGCTGACTCGCTTTAGGTTCTGACCTCAGCCCAGCGATACCTCAAGGCGGGCCGCCGAAGCCAATCAGGACTTGATTTGATCCATCCGCCAGTGAAGGGTTGCAATCCTGCTGCGTCGGGCCTCCGACACCAACAATCTGCGACCAACATAATTCGTTGCAATCGTGAGGTTTCACTTGTCGTCACTTGCGACGATGCAGTTTGCGGGTTCTGTGATACAGGGATCGCCCCCGCAACTCACCGGCGCGAATTCGACAACATTGTTGGTGGTTGGCCCCGAACGATCATCGTGAGATTCTCGTAAAACTGGCCCCATCAGCGGGAAGATTTTCGACGGTAGGCGACGTTCAATAGCGGTCCCACTCCTGGGCAGGCAAGTCAGATTTGCGCCACGAGTGCATAATGGATCCATGGCGACGAACGAACACGGCTGGATTAGCTACGTAGGCGGCAGCGACAATTCGCATCTGACTGACGAACAGCGACAGATGGTCGAGGAGCGCATCCGTGAACGGAAAGAGCAGCGAGGTGGATTGCTCGGGGTCGTTGAGGTGAGTGTCTACGAGCATGGCTGCCATCAACAGGTGAGCTTTCCGCACGGGTCGTTACTCGGAGTAGGGACTGACGCTTCCGTCATCTCGGAGATAGTGGCCCGAGCATCGGCTGAATTGGCGAACTGGCGTTAAGTTTTCGGTTCCCGCGAAGTTAGTCTTAGGGCGTGACGTGGATCGCTCCAGAACCTCGCGAAGATGGCCCGGCCCCTGAGACGGGTGAAATTCGACCCATACTCCAGGGTTATCTCGAACATCACCGACTGACGCTGCTCCGAATCTGTGCAGGATTGGACGCTGAACAATTGGCACTCCGCCCCCTGTCTTCGAGTCTCTCGCTACTCGGCTTGATCCGACACATGACAAAAGTCGAAAGAATCTGGTTGCGGATACGCGTGGCCGGTGAAGATGTCGCTCCATTGTTTCCAACCAAAGACCAGGACTTTGATGCCCTAAACCCCGGTGACGCTCCCCAGGCAATCTCAGATCTTCTCGACGAGTGGGCGCGATGTGACGCCGCAGTCGAGCGTCTGCCGCTTGATCACTGCTGCTACGTGGATGGGCAAGAGGTGTCCCTCGCCTCGATCTACATCCACCTCATCGAAGAGTGGGCTCGTCACAACGGTCACGCCGACATGATTCGCCAAACTATCGACGGGGTTACCGGTCGATGAGAGTTGCGCGCAGACTGCGATTACCTGAATTCCGATGGGCCCCCAACGCCGGTTGGACCACGCACAGTTCAAGCCGCCATTGGGTGGGTTGTAGAGCTGCTACGTCAGACCTCGGACACTAATTAACACTCATCCAGGTCAAGTCGCCAGTGCGAGGTTGCAATCCTGCTGCTTCGGGCCTCTGTCGGCACAATCACTGGGTCGAATCGAGACGCAGAGTCTGGCCGCGTGAATGCGACTGCTCCACGAACGTCTGGACATCAGCTACAACTCTTCGAGGGCGTGACGCGAAGAAAATAGTCCGTGAGATCGCGTTCGAAGAGCACGTAAGTTCGGCCCACGTACGTCGCGACCGACCCCCAGACTCCCAATGGGCCACCCCGTGCTCGGACGTGACCGGATGACATGTCGAAACAGTCGGTCGACCCCTGACCTCCGGAGTCGACCAACCAAATCACTCCGACCCCGGGGTACAGCGAGGTGTCAAATGGGTAGCCACCTCGTATCACTGAAGGAACGAGTCGTTCGCCTTCGTAGTAGCGGGCAGCGGCGGTCTTGTTGTTGAGATTGTCGGTAGCTACCCAAACACCTCGCACGGTCGTGGCGAGCGGCCCGCCGGTCGCGCCAGGAAGCTGACGCTGAGCGATCCTTCGACCCGACGTCGCGTCGTAAGTGGTCACGAACTGCTTTGACCCACTCGAACCGAGCACATCAAAGTACTTGCCATGTCCGGATGGTGACATATCGGTCGGTGTGAAACCCACGACGACGTTTACCAGGACGCGCCCGGACCCGGGGTCGATTCTGATGAGCATCGTAGGTGTCGCCACCCACAGTGACGACCCGACAACAGTCACCAGGAGGGTCCGATTCGGAAGGACGTAGGTGCTCTCTCGATGCAAATTCGTCGGATCAATCTTGAACAGCACTCGCCCATTATCCGGCGCTGGAATATCGAAAGCATTTTGGCCCGTCGCCCACCAAAGGGCGCCGTCACCGAACGCGACGCTGGTCTCGTTAGGGAATCTCGCTGCGGCCGCGATTCGCCACGTTTTCAAATTGATTCGGATGAGGTCATCAACCGCGCCTTTCGAGCGGTCAAAAGTTCCAATCACGAACATCGAATCGTTCCCTGTCGCCACGATGCTCGGGTCGGAGCCATAGGTGTCTAGTTTGAGGATTCGGCTGACGGAGAAGAGTGAGGTCGAATTCGGAGGCGTCGCGGGAGTGCTTGCATTGGACCAAGGAACTGGAGAAAGGGTGAATGCCGTTATCGTTGCGACTGTGAGGACAGCGACTCTCCAAATGATTCGACGCACACTCACCGCCAATCTTTCGGTCCCTGTGTCTAACGGTACAGCAACTGTTGGAAAATGCGCATAGCGTTTCGGGTCACAGGGCAGAATCTGAATTCATCCTGGACACACGGTGATTCACATGACGCGATGCGCCCCGGGAGAAGGGAGCGCCCCGAAGATCCGCGGTGGCGTGAAGCCATGGGACGCAAATGCGGCTGTCACGGAACGCTCAATCGTGCGCTGATCCTCGGAGCGGATCAGCGCAATCACGCAGCCACCGAAGCCCCCGCCGATCATGCGAGCGCCGAAAGCGCCAGCGTGTGTCGCGATATCGACGGCGAGGTCCAACTCTGCACAGGAGACTTCGAAGTCATCTTTCAGGGATTGGTGTGCAGCGGAGAGAATT
>Ga0209483_1002600_pt1 | contig 12492 bp, 13 predicted proteins | sample NGEPerA_FD_184508 | JGI IMG/M metagenome (GOLD analysis project Ga0209483, IMG submission 184508) | Arctic peat soil microbial communities from the Barrow Environmental Observatory site, Barrow, Alaska, USA - NGEE PermafrostL2-A... | ecosystem: Environmental > Terrestrial > Soil > Wetlands >... | reverse complement strand
GCCCTGGACCTGGCCCAATTAGGCCGCCACGAAGAAGCCAAACGTTTGCAAAACCTCCAACAGGATTTCTTCAAACTCCTGGAAAAGCAAATTCCTTCCGCCCAACTCAACGGCTCCAAAAAGTACAGTTTACCCAATAATATTCACCTGACAATACCCGGCCGGGACAACGAACGGCTGCTAATCCAGCTCGATGAAGCCGGCATTATGGCGGCCGCCGGCTCGGCCTGTAGCGCCAGTAACGAAGAGCCGTCGCACGTCCTGCGCGCCATCGGCCTGACTGACAGCGAAGCCCGCGCCTCCTTACGCCTGACGATGGGCCGGAGTACCGACGAGGCCGCGGTTAAGCGTTGCCTACAGGTGTTAACGGAGGTTTTGTTGTAAACGCTTTTGGAGTATAATCACTCCTGTAAGCATTAGCTCTGTCGTGCTGTTAGTGCGGCGGTTCGCGTAACCGTAATTTTATAGGTGATGGTGGGTAAACAAACATGACGATCTGGTGGCTGGTCCTAATCCTGGCGGCGCTTGGTAGCTCCGGTATAGCTTTTATCTGGCTGGCAGTCCGCGTCGGCAACACCGGCGGCAAAGCACGTGCGGCCAGCGACGACGAGTCCATAGAAGACAAAGCCGACCATGACGTCGAGCATATTTTTGACGCCGATTTCCGTGAGGAATTGCGCAACCGGGGCCGGCTGCACTTCGAGAAAATCATCGGCGAAAACGCCATGTTCCTGCAACAGGACCTTCGATTGACGACTTCGCAGCTTAACGAATACATGAAGACCGAAATCACGGCCAAGCTGAAGGAAGAGTTTAAAAAATACGAAGAATCCATCATGGACGCCAAGCAGCTGGCCATCGATTCCATCCAGAAGACCAACGTAGCCATCGACGAGCAGAGAGAATTGATGAGCCAAGAGGTCCAGAAGCAGATCGTACTTGAGAAACAACAGATGGCCAAGCGCTTCGAGGCCAATATGGCCGACATCATCAACCACTATGTCCTGGCGGCCATAGGCAACCAGATTGACCTCAGCGACCAACTGGAATATATCCTGGGCGAGCTGGATGCCAATAAGCAAGCCATCATCGAGGACATCAACAGTGGCACCTGAGACCAAACCCGAAGCCCGGCGGACACCGGGCCTGCCTATCTTGATCTCCAGCCCGGCCGACGTCGGGCGGCTTTTGCGTGAGCTTGAAATGATTGACGAGTCGCTGTTGCAACTCAGCTTGCGGACCGGCGGCCAGGAAGTCAAAATGCCCAAAACCAGCAGCCTGATGGACCAAACCATCCAGCTCAACAACCTCAACCTGTTAAAACCGGCCGACCGTTCCGCCCTCAAGCAATTTCTGTTAATAGTTCGTCAAACCGCCCCGGTGTTGCACATAAGTTTCGGAGCCGATCCTTCGGTGGCGTTCGCCGAAAAGCTGATGACCTGGCTGCGCAAGGAAATCCACCCGTTTACCCTGGTCACCATCGGCCTGCAGCCCAATCTCGGCGGCGGTTGCGTGCTTCGGACCGCCAATCGCGAGTTTGACCTTTCGTTACGGCGGCATTTCGCCGAGCACCAGAACCTGTTGATCGACCAGCTGGTAGCGGTAGAGAAAGCGGCATGAGCGACAGCACCCACTTCGATAAACTGATCAAGGCCGGCAACCCGGTCGGCGAAGTCATAGCCGTTGAAAAATTCATGGTCCGCGTCAAAGGCCTGCAGCCTTGCGCCGTCCGGTCGTTAATCATGTTCGAAGACGGCAGCAAAGGTTTCGTCCACCAGATATTGTCCGACCACGTGACGGTTTTGCACCTGGGTGCCCAAGAGCTGCGGTCCGGCATGGTCGCCGTAGTCCAGCACCAGGAGCTGGTTTGCAAAGTCGGCAAGGATTTCGTCGGCCGCGTCGTATCGGTAACCGGCGAACCGCTTGACGGCAAAGGGCCGATCGCCGCCGATAGCGTTTGGCCGGTTTTCAATGACGCCCCGTCGCTTTACGAGCGGCGTTTGATCGAAGACCAGCTGGAGAGCGGCGTCACGGCCATCGACACCCTGTTTCCTATCGTTCGCGGCCAGCGCATGGCCCTGCTCGGCGACAGCAAGTCCGGCAAGAGCACCCTGGCGACCCAACTGACCATCAACCAGAAGAACACTGACCAGATCGTAGTTTATTGCTTAATCGCCAAACGCCCCAGCGATGTCAACATGCTATTGAACCGTTTGCAGCAAAGCGGCGGCCTGGACAAAGCCATAATCGTGGTATCGACGATGTTCGAGTCGCTGATCATGAGCTACATCGCGCCGTACGTGGCCTGTTCCATGGCTGAATACTTATGGCAGAAATGCGACCAGGACACGATTATTATTTACGATGATTTGACGAGCCATGCCCATGCATACCGAGAAGTGGCCTTGCTCTCCGGCGTCAGTCCGGGCCGGGATTCTTATCCGGGGGACATGTTCTATGCCCACTCCAGCCTGCTGGAACGGGCCGGCCGCCTGGATAGTAACGGCCGGTGCCTGACCTGCGTGCCAATAGTCCACGCCGACAGGGGAGATATAACGGCCTACCTGCCGACCAACATCATGTCGATAACCGACGGGCAATGGATTCTTGACATGGGCATTTTCCGGGATGGTATCCGTCCGGCTTTAAGCATGGGATTAAGCGTTACGAGAGCCGGGGGTGCCGGCCACAACAAGCGCCAAAAAGAACTGGCCGACAAAGCCCTGAAAACTCTAGCCGACTACCGCCAGGCCGAAGAGTTTTCGCATTTCGGCTCGGAACTGGCCGTCGAAGCCCAACGCTCCCTGAACAGCGGCGCCCGCATCTTCAAGATACTAACTCAAAGCCCGGCCGACACCTTTTCGCTGATGGCCCAGCAGCTGATGTTCGATATCGTGCTCAACCTTGAAGACAACCAGGAGCTGGACCTAAGCATCCTGAAATTAAAAGCTAATGAAGCCGCCGCCAAGATCAAAGATGAACAGGATTACGAAAAGGTACGCGACCATCTCAAGACGGAGAGCCTTATCCAGCTCAAAGGCGCGGAGACAAAACCCTCCGAGCCGGCCAAACCGGCTGACGAGTCGAAGAAGCCGGACGCCCAACCGGCGGGAGCAAAAGCATGAAGCATCCGAACGAAATAGCCACCGAGGAAGCGGCGATGTCCACGCTGGTGCAGCTGACCAGCGCTTTTGAGGGTATCGCCAGCATGCGCATTGCCCAGATCAAAGACCAGGTTCTGCAGTCCTCGAAGTTCTTCGACGAGCTATGGAACATTTATTCGCAGCTGCGCGTCAGCAAAGATTTCGGTTTCGGCCGCGAGACGGTCAAGGTCGCCATCGACAAAGAGCTGTACGTCATCATCACCGCCGAGGGCGGTTTAAGCGGCGACATCGACCAGAAACTGGTGCAGTTGATGTTACGGACCTACGACAAGGACAAAGTTGATGTCATCGTGATCGGCCACCATGGCGCCATGCAATTGGCCCAGCGCGGCATCTCCTACAAGAAATATTTCAAAATGCCCCAAAAGGACAGGAACATCAATGTCACGCCCATCTCTCTCGAAGTCCAGCAATACAGTTCGACGAAAATATTTTACCAACAGTACATATCGCTGATGGTCCAGGACGTCAGGCGCATCGAACTTTCCAGCGCCGTCAAAAAACTGGGCGATACCAGCGACAAAGCCGATGAAATAATCAGCGAGGCCAACTATATATTCGAACCGAGCAGTTACGCCGTGGCCGCCCACCTGGAACGTTCAATGATGCAAATTGCCATCAGCCAGTTGATACTGGAATCCAAGCTGGCCCAGTACGCTTCGCGTTTTCGGGCTATGAGCGCTTCGCATAAACGGTCCGATGAGTCTAGGAACGACCTGCACATGGAATATAACCGGGCCAGGCGCGGTCTCAAAGACGAACGGCTCAAAGAAATCGTCAACGGCCTGAAAAAGGCCAGAGTCGGGGCGGGAGCTTAACATGGCTGGCGTAATAACCGCTGTCAAAGATTTCGTCGTACTGGCGCAGTTTGACGAGGACCTGCCCAACCTTCATGAGCTGCTGACCGTTGGCAACGGCCATGGCACCCAGCTCCTGGTCGATCACCTGGAACCGGGGGGCATCGCCTTTTGCCTAAACGTCCGCAGCGACCTTAGGATTAACAAACATATGACTGTCGAGCGCACCCATAAAGGCATTGAAATCCCACTCGGCGACGCCACGATCGGCCGCATACTGAATGCCCTAGGTGATCCGCTGGACGGCCTGGAACCGCTAAACGGCGATGACGTGCCGCGCAAAGATATCCTGAAACTGCCGCCACGTACGGCCAACTTCACAATCGCCAAACCGGAGATCTTGGAGACGGGCATCAAAGTAATTGATTTCTTCACGCCCTTCGTCAAGGGCCGTAAAATCGGCATTATCGGCGGTGCCGGCGTTGGTAAGACGGTGCTCACTATGGAGCTGATTAACAACATCGCCCGGTCCGGGAGCGGACTGTCATTTTTCGCTGGTATCGGCGAACGTATCCGGGAAGGTCACGAACTGTTCATGACGCTCAAAGAAAACGACCTGCTCAAAAACACCTGCATGTTCTTCGCCCAGATGAACGAGAATCCGGTGCAGCGTTCGCTGGTTGGCGTTTCGGCTACGGCCGCCGCCGAGTATTTCCGGGACGAGCAGCACAAGGACGTGCTGTTTTTCGCCGATAACATGTACCGCTATGTCCAGGCCCGCAACGAGCTGGCTACCATCCTTGACCAGGTACCGAGTGAAGGCGGCTACGAACCGACTATTTTCTCCGACGTCAAAGTCCTGCAGGACCGCTTAAGCTCGAATGAAAATGGCTCTATTACATCGGTGCAGACGATATACGTGCCGGCCGACGACATTAGCGACCCGGCAGTCCAGTTCATCCAGCACGAAATGGACTCCGTCATAGTCTTATCCCGCAAAGTCGCCGAACAAGGTATACGGCCGGCCGTCGACCTCAACCTGACCAGCTCTTCGCTGCTGACCCCGGAAGTAGTCGGTGAACGCCATTACCTGTTAAGCGTCCAGGTCCAAGCCTTGCTCCGCAAGTACGAATCACTGAAAAATATCATCGCGATCATTGGCGAGAACGAACTTAGTCCGGCCGACCGGGCCGATTACGCCAAAGCCAAGAAGCTGATTTCCAACTTCACCCAGAACATGAGCGTCATGACCAAGCATAACGGTGTTCCGGGCGACTTCTTCTCGCGCGAGGAAACGCTTAAGAGCATCGAGGAAATCGTCGTATGACCGACCAGCCTTCAGGCGTTGACGAGCAACGCGTCATAGGCGCCCAGGCCGAGCCGGAGACCAAAACCGAACAGGAACAGAAACGAGCTGTCCGCGACTATGACCAATCTGTCTCCGACAGCCGGCTCAGCATGAACGTCAGGGTCTATTCGCCGTTCCGCGACTATTACGACGGGCCGGCTTTCAGCCTGACGGCCGAGAACGCGACCGGGCCGTTTGATATTTTGCCCAGGCACCATAGCTTTATTTCGTTACTTGACCCCTGTGATTTAGTTATCCGGACGGCCAACGAGGGGCAGCAGAAGATTCGCATTTCCGGCGGCCTGATGCACGTCAAAGCCAACCAGGTGATCGTCTTCCTCGATATCTAAGACCGGCTGTTTTTGTTAAAATAGACAATCTATGGCCAAGAAAGTTTATGTCGGCATGTCCGGCGGTGTTGATTCGTCCGTAACGGCGGCGTTGCTCCAGCAGCAGGGCTATGATGTCACGGGCGTTTATATGAAGAACTGGAGCCGTGATTTGCCGGGCTTCGTTTGCCCATGGAAGGAAGATTACCAGGACGCCAAACGAGTGGCCGTCCAGCTGGGGCTTGATTTCAAAATGTATGACTTCGAGACGCAGTACCGGCAAAAAGTCGTCGATTACATGGTCGCCGAATACCAGGCCGGCCGAACCCCGAACCCCGATGTCATGTGCAACCAGGAGGTGAAGTTTAAATTATTCCTGGAAACCGCCCTAGAAGACGGCGCCGACCTGATAGCCACCGGCCACTATGCCCGGATAAAAGACGGCCAGCTCTTCAAGGGCCTAGATGACAGCAAAGACCAATCGTACTTCCTGTACCGCGTAACCGAGGAAGCCTTGGACAAAAGCCTGATGCCAATCGGCGAACTGCGCAAAACCGAAGTCCGCCAGCTCGCCAAAAAGCTAGGCTTGGCAACCGCCGATAAGAAAGACAGCCAGGGTATCTGCTTCGTCGGCAAGGTGGGTATCAAGGAGTTCCTGCTTAATGAACTCGGCCCGCAAACACCCGGCTCGATCATAGACCAAACCGGCCAGGAAATCGGCCAACACGACGGCGCAATTTTCTACACCATCGGCCAGCGCCATGGCCTCAACGTCGGCGGTGGCCTGCCGTACTATGTCAGCAGCAAAGATATGAAAACTAACACGGTCTATGTCACGACCGACCTCGACGACAAAAACCTCTGGACCAATGAAGTCACCCTCGAAGACCTGCACTGGATTAACGCACAGCCAAGCCAGACGAAAGACTACCAGGCCCGGTTGCGCTACCGCGGCCCGCTAGTAGCCTGTTCTATCAACGACAAAAACCTGATTCTCAAAGAACCCCAGCGCGGCCTAGCTGCCGGCCAATCGGCCGTCATTTATGATAATGACCGGGTTTTGGGCGGAGGTATTATCGATTAAGCAGCGACTGGCTAAGAGTTTCCGGATGGCCGAGGCCTTCGGGTGCCGGTCCGGGGTGAGGAGGGGGTAGTTCGCTCGCCGTAGCAGTCATGCCGGTGGCGACTGTTCTTTCCAATACCGCGCTCTCTAGGACTGCTTCCAAGGCCTGTTGCCGCAGAGTGCTGAAGGGGTCGGTAAAGCCCGCTTCTTCAAGGCCGGCCACTATCTTGGAGGCGCTTTGGCCTGCACCCTCAACATCGGTATGCTCTAGGATAACAGCGGCAATATCCAATCCTGTTGCTCTTCGTGCGCTCTTTTCGCCACCTTTGTCATAACCCGCGGCCGCGACCCGCCTGTCCGTGTCATCTATTCGTGCCGGTCCATATGTCATGATGCAAATATATTATTTAATGCTAAAAATGTCAAGGATATGTTATAACCTAACAGATATGACGACCCGGGATCATCTGCTAAACTAAGCCCATGAAAGCAGTCTTCCTCGACCGCGATGGCACGATGATCATCGACCCGCCGGATTTGAGGGTCGACAGCTTGAGTGACCTGCACCTATTCCCGGATACCGTCGAGGCGCTCAAGCTTCTGGCCACGCTGGATTTCGGCGTCATCGAAGTCACTAACCAGGCCGGCATCGGCGAGGGCCGGATTGACCGGTCCGAGTTCGAACGTATCAACAATACGTTCATCGACCTCATAGAGGCCAGCGGTATCAACTTCCTCAAAATCTACGTCTGTCCGCACAAGCCCGAAGACAACTGCGCCTGCCGCAAACCCAAGCCGCTGATGATTCTGGAAGCCGCCGCCGAATTTAATATAGACCTGGCCGAATCTTATGTCATCGGCGACCGCGAATCTGACATTCTGACCGGTGTTAACGCCGGTACCAAAACGATTCTCGTGCAGACTGGCAACACGCCAGTCGTTTCTCCCGAGGCGACTTACACCGCCGTCGACCTGCTGGACGCCGTAAAGTATATCGCCGCCCACTAATCTGTTACAATCTAACAGATATGACAGCACAGGAAATACGCAAAGCCTACCTGGACTTTTTCGCGGAGCGCGGCCACAAGGTAATTCCGCGGGCCCAGCTGGTGCCGTATAACGACCCGACGACCCTGTTCACCGGCTCCGGCATGCAGCCTCTCATCCCGTATCTGTTAGGTGAACCGCATCCGGAGGGCGTCAGGCTGGTCGACAGCCAGACCTGCCTGCGGGCCCAGGATATCGAAGAAGTCGGCGACAACCGCCACACCACGTTCTTCGAAATGCTCGGCAACTGGTCGCTCGGCGATTATTTCAAGGCCGAGGAGATTCCGTGGCTGTTCGAGTTTTTGACCGATGTTGTCGGTCTGGACCCAGCCAAGCTTTATGTCACTTGCTACATCGGCAACAAGGAGTTTGACATCCCTAAAGACACCGAAGCAGCCGGCCTCTGGGCAGGCCTTTTCGCCAGGAAGAATGTCGAATCCAAGCAGGTCGAAATCGGCTCCGAAGCCGACGGCTACGCTAAAGGCATGGGCGATGGACGAATCTTTTTCTACGACGGCTCCAAAAACTGGTGGAGCCGGGCCGGTGCCGAAGCCTCGACGCCCGTCAACGATCCTTGTGGGCCGGACACCGAAGTTTTCTATGATTTCGGTATGCCGCACGACACCAAATGGGGCGAACACTGCCACCCCAACTGCGACTGCGGCCGGTTCATCGAAATCGCCAACAGTGTTTTCATGGCCTATAAACGTACCGACCAGGGCTTCGAACCGCTTGCCAAGCCCAACGTTGACTTCGGCGGCGGCCTGGAGCGCATCGCCGCGGTGGCAATCAACGATCCAGATGTCTTCAAAATCAGCCTATTGCAGCCAATTATCGGCAAACTCGAAGAACTATCAGGCAAGAAATACGAAAGCCACACCGAAAGCATGCGTGTCATCGCCGACCACTTGCGGGCCGCCACTTTCCTGGCCGTCGACGGGGTAACTCCCAGCAACAAAGAACAAGGCTACGTCATGCGCCGCTTGTTGCGTCGGGCCATCCGACACGCTTTCGAACTCGGCATCGAACAAAACTTCCTTGAGCAGGTCATACCCGTCATCACTGATCTGTACAAAGACGATTTTTCAGAAGTGGCTACTGGACGCGACAAAGTAATTGAAGTTATTGCAAAAGAAGAAAAAGTCTTCCGCCAAACCCTCCGCAAAGGCCTAAGGGAATTCGATAAAATTTTAGAATTCCAAGAAACAAAAGAAGGAGAAAGAATTAGTTATGAGGACGAGCTAACAGGCAAAATAATCTTCCTCCTATATGATACATATGGCTTTCCAACAGAGCTTACCCATGAAGAAGCCTATAAAAAGGGAATACCTGTAGCCGGGAGTGCTCAAAAAGAGTTTGACAGGCTCATGGAGGAACAGCGAAACCGCAGTAAGACTGCCAGCAAGGGCGTTTTCAAGGGCGGTCTGGGCGGGCAGACGATGCAGCACAAGAAGTACCATACGGCGACGCATCTGATGTATCAGGCGCTGCGTGAGGTGCTGGGTGATCACGTAGTGCAGAACGGGTCTAATATTACGGAAGAACGGCTCAGGTTTGATTTTAGTCATCCTGAAAAAGTGACTCCGGAGCAAATCAAGCAGGTCGAAGATATCGTTAACGAACAGATCAACAAAGACCTAAAAGTGTCTTTCGAAGAGTATCCGACAAAAGTCGCCATCGAAGAAAAGGGCGCGTTAGGCCAGTTTGGCGACCGTTACGGCGACAAGGTCAAGGTTTACAAAATGATCGCCGATGGTGCTGACAAACCCTTTAGTTTCGAAATATGCGGCGGCCCGCATGTTGATCACACAGCTCAACTCGCCGAAGACGGTAAGCGGTTCAAAATTATTAAAGAAGAATCCAGCTCTGCCGGCATCCGCCGCATCAAAGCCGTTTTAGCCTAGGCGGACCGATCAAGCCAGCCACGATCCCGCGCCGTCCTCAAACATATACTCATCCGGTCTGAGTTGCATGACATTCGCGTACAGTATCACCGTCAGACCGCAGACCGCCAACGTATCCCTTACTTCATAGGCAGCGGTCATCGGAGGTATGACGCGCCTCTCTCCCCCAACCTCGTCAACAATGCCTTGGTAGTCAATTTCCGTGTAGTCTTTTCCGCTGGGCGGTTTAATTAAATTCATATGAGCATCCAGCAAGTCATGCAGGCCGGAGAAGCGGTGATTGTTGACTATAAGCACTGCCTGATCACCTGTAACGCTAGGGAAGATACCGATCCTGGAAATCTCTTGGGAGCCTAGCGGAGCGGCGAGCCGCATATAAGAATTCGGTCGGCCGCCTGTGGGGCCGCCTGCTTGGGCGAGGCTCTGAGCGGCTTCGTAAGCCGCCACTGCCCGTTTCAGGTCATGGCCACTAGATGCTGGGTTTGAGCCGGTTTCTGACATAGCTCCTCTGGGGTAATTTATTATATAATACAATATTATGCTGTCTTAAGTCAAGTTTCGGATCCCTAATAAGCATCTTGCCGGTTATGCTAAACTCCAAGCATGATCGTTCAGCCTACGCTCATTGAGAATGTCCTGATCGTAATCGGCGAAGGGTTTTGGGTATTAAGCGGCGCGGCGCAGCTTCGTCGTTTGGTCACGTCCCGAAATACGCGGGGTCTTTCCGCGCCCAGCCAAACTTTGAATGCCGCGGCGAACATCGCCTGGTGCACCTATTTTGGTATGAACCACCTCTGGTACCCGTTTGTCACCAATGTCTTGGTACTCGGCCTCACCATAGCTCTCCTAGGCTATACGCTCTCCAACCGGAAGCAATTCGTGCGCGGTCTCATTACGATCGTGATCGTGGGGCCGCTGACAAGTTACGGACTCTTGCGTTTTCCAGCCGAGTCGGGCTGGTTCGGCATGGTCTATAACTGGATTGCCAATACGCCGTGGCTTATCAGAGTAGTCCGGCGCAAAAAAGTCAGTGGAATTTCGGAACGAAGCCTGTACTTCAGCATCGGCGCCTTACTATGCACGATGACGTATGGCTTGCTGATACACCTAGGGCCGCTCATTGCCGGCGGCATAGTGGGACTGGTTTACGCCGGCGTGATAACAACCCACTACTACCGCTACCGCCAGCATGGCTAGCAGGGTCTTATTTAGCCGGTTTATCAGCTATTTCTCAGGCACCACTGTGCTAAAATAATGGATATGCTTCAACAGTTTAAACGCGTCGGCAGCGGCGTGGCCCGTAAAGCCCAGGCCGGTGCTCTCAAAGCTTCCGGCAAAGTTCGTGAACGAACCGCTAAACAGGGTGAAGACTATCTGGTGGGACTGGATATCGGTACCGAATTCGTCAAGGCTCTGGTTGGTAAGGTCAATGAGACTGACGGTACGGTTGAGATTATCGGCGTTGGCCGCGCCCACCAGGGGTTGAGCGATATGCAGGCCGGGGCTATTTCTGACATCGCCGCCGTTGTCGAGAACTGTGACAAGGCCCTCAACCAAGCCGAGGAACAAGCCGGCGTAAGCGCCCGGACAGCCATTATCGGTATAGCCGGCGAACTGGTCAAAGGCACCACGACCACTGTACGCGTGGCCCGCAAGCAATCGACCAAGCCGCTCGATATCGCCGAAATGGAGAAGATTATTAACCTCGTCCAGGAACGCGCCCAGGTCAAAGCCAAGCAACAGTTAGCCTGGGAACTCGGCGGCAAAGAAGTCGAGGTCCGGCTGGTCAACAGCGCCTTGGTAAGTATCGAAATCGACGGTTACCCCGTGACCAACCCTATCGGTTTCCAGGGTAACGACGTGGTAGTGCAGCTCTACACCGCTTTCGCGCCGATGATCCACATCGGTGCTCTTGAGAAGACGGCCCAGGAACTGGATCTTGACCTGTTAGCTGTCGCGGCCGAGCCTTTTGCCGTAGCCCGGGCAGTTATCGGCAACAACCCCAACCAAAGCCTCAGTGCCATCCTGATGGACGTTGGCGGCGGTACCACTGACCTCGCCGTCATTAACGAGGGCGGAGTGCAGGGAACCAAGATGTTCGGTATCGGCGGGCGGGCTTATACCCACGCCGTGGAACGCGAGTTGAGCGTTGATTTCGAGAAAGCTGAGGAGCTAAAGGTTGGCTTGAGCAATAACAAGGCTCCGGTCAGCCAACGCCCGGCCATCGAAGCCGCCCTAGCCAAGACGGCCGATGTCTGGATCGGCGGCATCGAACTGGCGCTGAGCGAATTCACCAAGCTCGACCACTTGCCCCACCGGATGTTCCTTTGCGGCGGCGGCTCGTCGCTTGACCTGTTAATGGACCGTTTGGAGCAGGCCGAATGGTACAAGACACTGCCATTTACCCGTAAGCCGAGCGTTCACCACATCCGTCCCGACCAGGTATCCGGTATCAAGGACACGACCGGCGACGTGACCGACCACACCTTCATAACCGCTATGGGTTTGCTGCGCGTCGGTATGGATACCAAGCAATTCGCCGAAGACAGTGGCTCAATCCGCGATAAAATTGATAAAATGTTAAGCGTATAACTATGGCTGCCAAAGACAAAGACACTATTTACATCGATATCGACGACGAAATAACCGGTATCATTGATAAATTAAAAGTCAGCGAGGGCAAAGTCGTCGCCCTGGTCCTGCCGAAGCGGGCCAGCGTTTTCCAGAGTATCGTTAATATGAAATTGCTTAAACGGGCGGCCGACAGCGACAAGAAAAACCTGGTCCTGATTACTACCGAAACCGGCCTTTTGCCACTGGCGGGCGCCGCCGGCGTGCAC
>Ga0209483_1002599_pt1 | contig 12504 bp, 9 predicted proteins | sample NGEPerA_FD_184508 | JGI IMG/M metagenome (GOLD analysis project Ga0209483, IMG submission 184508) | Arctic peat soil microbial communities from the Barrow Environmental Observatory site, Barrow, Alaska, USA - NGEE PermafrostL2-A... | ecosystem: Environmental > Terrestrial > Soil > Wetlands > Peat... | reverse complement strand
GCTATACTTGGCAGAGCAGGTCGGTGCTGGACTGAATTGGAATGAGAATGCCTTCATCCTCGCGCGACAGTGGTACACCTTTTCCTGGCGCGATGTGAGCCCGAACCAGTCCATCTTTGATATTCTTGCAGCGCATCTAGCTCCCCTGGCGCGAGGAAAAGCAGCATGACAATTATTTATCGCTCAACCGACCAACTTATGGCTGAGGTGCGCCGTGATCTTGTTCGAAAGCATCCTTTCGCCGAGGAACGGGTCGGCTTCATTTCAGTAAAGGCGGCCCAAACTCAGGACGGGCTGCTGCTCATCGCCGACAACTACTTTCCCGTCGCGGACAACGACTATCTTTACGATGACACGGTGGGAGCGATGATGGGGGCGGAGGCTCTTCGCAAGGCCCTCAATATCGCATTGCTCAATCAAGTCGGGATAATTCACGTCCACATGCACCTCTATCCAGGCCGTTTGTGGTTCAGCCGCACCGATCTTCGAGAGCAGCTGAAATTCGTACCTGACTTTTTCAAAGTACGACGGAACATGCCCCACGGCGCGATGGTTCTTAGTCCCTTCACCGCTGCCGGCCGCATGTGGCTTGCGCCAGATATCATCGAGCGCATTGCGGAATTCAACACGGTGGGCAGCCACCTCAAAGTCTCCCGCTCTGCTGACGACGGAAGCGCGGATTTTTACGTATGACAGATCGCGATTTTTCACGCCAAAGCTTTCTTGGGGCAAATTCCGAGGTGGTGCTCGCGGGAATGCGCGTGGCAATCGTTGGCCTTGGCGGTGGCGGCTCTCATGTCGCGCAGCAATTGACTCATATCGGTGTGGGCGAAATTCGTGTTGTTGACCCTGATAGGATCGAGGCTAGCAACCTAAATCGATTAGTGGGCGCCAAGGATGAAGACGTCGTGGCCGCAACCCCAAAGGTCCTGATTGCCGAACGTCAAATTAAAGAAATTCGCCCGTGGATTACGGTCGTCCCAAAAATGAATAAGTGGCAGGAGGTCGCCGAACTCTTACGGGATGTGCACGTAATTTTCGGGTGCGTTGACGGTTACGAACAACGGGCATTTCTCGAGGGCGCTGCGCGTCGTTTCGGGGTCGCCTACATCGATATAGGAATGGACGTTGCGCAAATTGGCGACAATTCCTTCGCGATTGGTGGTCAAATGATTATGACCCTTCCAAATGGGCCCTGTATGCAGTGTCTAGGGTTTATCACTCCCGAGCGCCTCAGCCAGGAGGAAAATCGCTACGGTGACGCGGGAATAAATCCTCAAGTTGTTTGGACAAACGGGACATTGGCTTCCCTGGCTATCGGGTGCTTTATTAAGCTCGTTACGCCTTGGTTCGCCTCGGACCCAAAATTCATTTGGCTTGAGCTCGATGGTAACGCTCAAGTGGTCCAGGCAAGCCGACAACCCAACTATATTTCGGTCCCCGAGTCGTGCCCCCACCACGGGGGAAAGGACGGCATTGGAGACCCTTTCTTTTCTCTCCGATGAAAATCGGAAGCTGATCGTCCCGCAAGAAAGGGTGCAGATTCTGCACCCTTTATAGACATTGCGTGGCGGAACAGGCTCGGTATCATCTTGGGTATGTCTGACATTCGGTCCATGGACGTTTTGGTCCTCGACAAGAGAGGTGGACCCGGTTTGTGAGACAGTTTAGCGGCTTGGCTAAGGTGGATCGGGGTTGTGGTTACGCCGCCAATTTCTCCGTTGTTGCTTGGATAGCATAAGTCTCGTTGGGCGTCCTGCCGCCGAACGAAGAGTGGGGCCTCTCTGCGTTATAGTAGCCGATCCAGCGGCCGATCCCGGCACGCGCCTCGCTTCCCGTCTCGAAGGCGTTTAGGAAGACGCACTCGTATTTCAACGACCGCCAGAACCGTTCGATAAAGACGTTGTCCATCCATCTGCCGCGACCATCCATTGAGATGCGGATGCTGGCGCCCCGCAGCGAGTTCGTGAAGACAAAGCTGGTGAACTGCGAACCCTGATCGGTGTTGAAGATGTCGGGCTTGCCGTATTGGGCCATGGCTTCTTCCAGCGCCGCGACGCAGAAGTCGGCCTCCATGGTGTTCGACAGTTGCCAGGACAGAATCTTGCGGCTGGCCCAGTCCATGATGGCGACGAGATACAGGAAGCCTCGTCGCATCGGGATGTAGGTCACGTCGGCACACCAAACATGATTGGGCCGTTCGATGGTCATGTGCCGCAGCAGATAGTGATAAATCTCGTGCTGCGGGTGCGGCGTGCTGGTCTTCGGCGCCTGATAGATTGGCGACAGACCGATCTTGCGCATCAGCCGCCGGACCCGCTGGCGTCCGATGCACCAGCCCAGACGCCGCAGGTGCCGTGCCATCTGACGCGCTCCGTACCAGGGCATTTCGAGGAAGGTTTTATCGATGAGCCCCATGAGTGCAAGATTCTCGGGGCTCTCGCTCGCCGGCGGGCGGTAGAACGAAGCCCGCGAGATCGAGGCCAATTCGCACTGCCGCACGATGGAGAGCCGTTTGTGACCGGGTTCTATCATTGCTTTCCTCCGATCCAGGCTCAGCGATCGAAGGCTTTGGCCAAAAAATCCCGTTCCACGACAAGTTGGCCGATCTTGGCGTGAAGCTTGGTCACCTCGGCGTCGCGGTTCGCTTGAACTTCAAAACCTTTGTCGTCGAAGACCGTCGCCAGCTTCTCGATAGCTTGCCGTTTCCACTGCGTGATCTGGTTCGGATGCAGTTCGTGCCTGGTCGCCAGTTCCGCAATCGTTCGATGCCCCGCGATGGCCTCCAGAGCAACCTTCGCTTTGAACTCAGCCGTGAACCGTCTGCGCGTCTTCATGATGGATCGTCCTTCTCGTCGTCTGACCCACCTTAGACCCCCGTCTCAGAAACCAGGGCCACCTCTAAGCTCTTTGGAATGGAGAGCGGCTATGTCCTTAATTTTTCGGATCGAACGTTCGCCTCCTTCTTTGCTGAAGAGCTAAAAATCGACATTGATGCTGACATTTATCGGCGGGAGGGCTCGTCAAAGGCCAAACGTTTGCGCTGCTTTCTGCGCACCACGAGCAATGCCACAGCATGCCGGGCTCTGCGCGCGATATGGGATTATCGCGAGCTCCTTCGGGAGCAATTCGGCGAGAAGGAGAGTGTGCCGAAAGCTCGTGAACGGCTGGAGGGAATATTGGCGCGATTAGGCGATAAGGTGACACCGGATCGGTCTCTGCCGCAATCAACGGCCCCGAAAGCGCCCTCACGACCTGTTAGTGACCTGCTCGTCGCGCTTGGAAAGGAGCTTTTAACATTATCGGCCCTTCCGCCTCACGAGCGCGGCTACGCATTCGAGAAATTTCTGAAGCAAATGTTTGACGCACACAGTATGCAAGCAAAGGATGCTTTTCGGCTCCGGGGCGAGCAAATTGACGGCAGCTTTGTGTTCGATGGTAATACTTACCTACTTGAGGCGAAGTGGCAGAACGCGCGAACTGATATCGCTGACCTCCATACCTTCCATGGAAAGTTGGAGCAAAAAGCGCAGTGGACACGCGGTTTGTTTATTTCAATCAGCGGAGTATCACCCGATGCGCTTCATGCATTTGGGCGCGGTAAGCGCTTGATCTGCATGGATGGGTTTGATTTGTCCGAAATGCTTTCTCGCAACATTCCGCTGGGTCGCGTGTTGGAGGAAAAGTCCCGGCATGCGGCTGAAACGGGCGCAGTAGCGATTTCGGTTAGAGAACTATTCCCGAGCTAAGCAGAATTAGCGGGCTCGCAACGTCGTCGCACTGGGGGATCGCGAGTTTGGGCCTCGCGCTCCCTTGTCTGACGCGTCCCACAACTCGCGACAAGAAAATAGGCGGCACATCGAGCGTACCGCCTTGAGTTTAAGAGAGGGACCCGGCTAGCCACATTCCGTCACGTTGAAATTAAAGTGATAAGCTTGCCGCGTGGCTTTGGCAGCGAGCGGACTTCATGGATAGACGCGCGACTCTGAGTCTTGGTATTTCGGCGCTAACCCTGCTGGCAAGCGGCGCACTTGCCGAGAACATGGATGAAGACGGGCGCATCGCCACGGATTCCACTGAAATTGTCCCGCTGTGGACAGGCGTGCCGCCGGGCGGCGAAAAGGTTGCCGCAAAGACGACGGTAAGAGAGGCCAGTCCCACGCCAGACCAATTCCACAACCGTGTAGTGGTCTCAGTCGCCACTCCGCTGCTCACCGTTTATCGCGCAGTTGCCCCGAACGGCTCAGCCCTCCTGCTAATACCGGGCGGCGGCTATGGCATCGAGCTGATCGACAGGGAGGGCATCGAAACGGCGCGGCTGTTCAATCGGGCCGGTATCACTTGTTTCATCCTGCGTTACCGGTTGCCGGAACAAGGCTGGGCCGATGGCGCCGACACGCCGTTGCAGGATGCCCAACGTGCTATGCGCCTGATCCGCGCCAATGCCGCCACCTTTGGTGTTAATCCCGCAAAAATCGGCGTGATCGGCTTTTCCGCAGGCGGGCACTTGGCCGCCTCCCTAGCGACCCGATTTAACGCCAAGGTTTATACGCCGCGCGATTCCGCCGACAGCCAAGACGCCAAACCTTCCATTGTGGCCCTGCTCTTTCCAGTGATTACGATGGGGGACGGGACCGACTCTGGTACACGCACAAATCTCCTCGGCAAGATGCCGGCGCCGGAAGCCATCCTCGCATATTCCTGCGATAAGCACGTTCCTGCCGACGCACCGCCCAGTTTCATCTGCCTTGCGGCCGATGACCCGATAGCATCGCCAACGGCAAACGGGATCGCAATGTATCATGCGCTACGTGCTGTCGGGGTCGCGTCAGAACTACATGTGTTCGAGCAAGGTGGCCATGGCTTCGGCGTCTGGAATGCCGCGGGCAAAAGCTTTGCCGCATGGCCGCAACTTTTCCTGCAATGGGGCGCAAGCCATGGCTTCATAACTATGACGCCCCCCGAAGCAGCGCATTTCGCGCTGTGAGTGCTGCACGCGAACGGAATTCAGTATTCTGTTCAGCGTGGGAATCACGCACCCCGAAGGGCAATAGGCGTCGGCATTAATGAGGACATTCGACGAGATTGAAGAAAATAACTCCCGGCTGTCCGTTCAGACAGTCGGAGAGACTGCTGGTTCCGGAGTCTAGACATCCATGCTCGGATAGAAACGCCAGCAATCTACGCCAACGCAGTGGGTAAGGAGGAGTTGGAGCTGGCTGCACAGCTGTGGGACTAAAAGCAAAAGGACCCGATCTTTTTTTGATCGGGCCCCAGTGCGAACGGAACTGTTTTTTTAGTCGCCCTCTTCGGGCAAATGGGATAGCGTCATTTGCTAACCTCCTGAGAATCCAACGATAAATCGGTGGATTCCTCCAATATTGCCCACAGCCACCTTAACGTCAAGTGAACCGATGGGATAACGCACAGCCGCCCCGGACGGGCTCAAGTGCCCTCGCCAAGGATTTTCATGGCTAACCGAAGCATGTCTTCTTCGTGGGATTTGCCGCCGGCGTCTACGACCCCGCGCTCCCTGAGCGTCCGCGCCAGCGCTATGGCGGTTTTCTGGGCTTGCTCGCTTTGTTCCTGACCACGTTTCACGTAGTGCCGAAGCATCGTGTGGAGAGTGGGCGGGGAGTCAATCAAATCAAAGTATTGCTCGAGCAATCCGAGATACGCGCCCTCGTCGCCATCCTTGTACCCAAGCGCCTCCAACTCCTTCTTGCTTCCGTCCAAGGAAAAGTAATCCTCGATGTAATACAAAAGATTGTTGGCTAACCGGCCCCGGTAGCCGGTGGCAGTGTCGAACTTATCTGACAAAGGGTCAGGTTCGACCCGTAAAGCGTAAACAGCTTTCGTGACACGGTATGCCCGGAGGTTGTTGTCCAACAACCTCTTCTCGAGGTCCGGAATGCCGTCCGGGTTGGCGCGCAGTACCTCCCCGAGCTCCCAGTGATAGGCACCTAAGTTGCGTGGCACGGTTAGGCGGAGCCAATGATCCGGCTCGACACTAGTATCCTTGCCGCTGGTGAGCAGGTCATTCGCCTCCTCAAGTTTCTTAATCGCTGCGGGCAGATCTCCGAGCGCTGCCAAGGTGCGCCCATATCGATATCGAACGACTGCTCGCTCGGGAAAATCGTCTTGGACTATCTGATAGCGCTTTACTGCTTCCGCTAGCATGCCCATGTCGGCTTTCAGTTCGATGCCTAGCTGAAAAAAGCAGAGCGCCATCTCTAACGGTAGATAGAAGCGAAGCAACAGGTCCCGGTCTTTATCGCCGGCTGGCAATTGCCCGGTTACAAGCTCAATGGAGACCTCCAACTCCCGCAGTGCGGTTTTTAAGCTATTCACTCTCGCTTCGGCGAACTGCCTGTTTCGCCTAGATGGATGCATGGCCTCTATTTGATGTTCGAGCGCATGCTCAATCTGGCTTCGGATGTGAGCTGGCAGATTCATCTTTCGGACAATTACTGATGTATCTTGAATAATTCGATGAGAGCCGTAAACAAATCGGCGCGCAGTCAGTTGGTCGGCTTGGACGCGAATTTGGTCGGCATATTGCGCGGCACCATCAATGAAGCTTTTCATCACATTCAGATGGGCCAGACATTCCTGCAATATCGACTCATCCCTAACCGACAGTTTTTGTGTTGCAGGTTTATACTTCAGCTTGTGATCGATTTCGCCCCAGGCGTCTTCCAACGCCGTTCGAATTTGAATTTCGATTGGCACCTTGTGATATGCGTCTCGATATGTTCCGCGGCACCAAGTGACCATGTGGATTGACGTGTAATTGCTCGGCACATTTTCGATTTCAGCTTTGTAGCCAAGAGAGTCGAAAAGACTGACGAGTCGCTGAGGCAGCGCTTGTGCGTCTCCCATCGGGTTTGTACTGTAAATCTTGATTTCTTCAATTTCGGACGACACAAATAAGGCGTCTGCCTTACCGGTATCTCCCTTCATGAAGTCAACAAGGCGGGGAATGATATCCAGCGCGTCAAGCCGATACAGCGTGACAATGCGCAACCCCACAATGTCTCGCAGCCTAGCAACGTCATAGGTAGGGTCCGTTAGACGTTTGCGTTGGACCTTTTCGACTACTTTATAGTCTTCTTTCTCTCGCAGCCTTATGGTGTAAGCGAGATCGGAGATAGACGGCACGCCAATCCTCGTCAAATTTTGCAACCGGTCTAAAACGTGGTGAGCGCCTCGTTTTGCGATAGCCGCATTGCGATAGAGCGCTTCTTCATCCTCTGACATTTCCGCCTCACTCTTTTTTCAACCATAGCGGCTTGGCCAAAAACGCGCAAAGACAGAGCCCAGGCCTTGAACAGAATGCCTCAAATTGTTCAATTCTGGGCGGCAAGAGGCGGTCAGCGACCTGGCGCCCGAAGAGGCGCCAGCCACGACTGCCTAACCTATTGATATCTGGGAAACTGCTATACTGTCCGTGTACGGACTTAACAGTATGGCTGATATTGATAAGGGGCGGACTGTCCGCCGTTCATAAGCGGACGTTGACGGGCTAGCGGTATGTCGGATTTGGCGCAAGCCAAATTCACCGAACTACAAGACATAGGACCGTGGAATATCCGTGGAATTTGCAAAAACGGGACAATTTTCGGAAGAATTGCCGTGGGGAAATCTCCATCCGAGATAATCTTATTGCAATCGAGATGAAGAAGGCGGGCCGGGCGCCGGCCGAGACCGAGCAAGATCATATTTGGCTCAAGGCAATGACCAAGGCGACCTATGATGACGTCTGGTCGTTCGATGGCACAACAGCGCCAGACCATGTGTGCGGGTACGAGCTTGGTGTTTTCATTCTCCTGGACCCGGCCAATGAGCGTTACAAAATCGACTTTTTCCAGGGTGGCAAAGCGGTCTCAGCTGAAGAAGCTGCTATCTGAGTTTCAGCCACGCCGATTGACAATTCTATTCTTTAGCTGCCTCTTTGGCATTCGGCAGCTCGAAAAGTATACCGATAACTTCAAGGGCTTCCGCAATTCTCGGCAGTGAATGAGAGCCATCTAAACTTAATACTTCTGCCGCCGTCAGGCCATCTGGATTGAGACTTTCCAGCACCACCAGATTGCCGTGGCAGCGAAGACGCTTGAAGTAGCGGGTTCCTTCCTCGTCGATGCCGACGACCAGCCGACCGTCCAGCGAAACAATGGCTTCGGCCTTAACCGCCTTGTCGCGCGTCATAATATATTGCCCCTCAAGGGCTATGGGCTCGGCGCTGCGGCCCTCGACTTTGAAAAGTCGCGCGCCCTTCAGTGTCGTGTCGAGAATGTTCGGATCGGGGACCGCGACGAACTCCCGGTCGGGGTCGAGTGGCGGCACCGGTAGCATATGGGCGGTGAATAGCGTTCCGACGATCTTGCGGAAGTTGGTATCAGGCTGGACGATCACAGGCTGGGGAAGCGTCGAAGGATCGACGGCCTGGCCCGTCAATATGACAATTTCCGAGTGGTTCTCGGGCTTGTTAAGTCGCCTAGCCAACAAAGTGCTACCCGCCACCGCGACCACTAGGTTGCGCGGGTTGATCTGCGCGTAGTTGCTGACAATGATGAGGTCACCAATGCCCGCGACCGGGTCCAATGTTCCAGCCGCAAGCTGGAACACGTCATGGTTCGGCAGCATAACCTTCTCGCCGGATTCCCACTCCTTAATCGTCAGCACCCCGTCTCCGGCCCGACCATCCGTTTTTGCGGCAGCCGCGACGCCGGTCTGATACATGTCGGAAGCTTTCACTTTCGCTTTGTGACCGTTTGGGAACTCGATCACATTCTTTGCCCACGGGAAAGTCCGTGGCTCGCCGGTGTAAAGCTCAAACGTATCGAAGACGCCGAACGCCGTGTGGATCTTATCGAGCAGCGTTTTGTCCCAATAGGCCTTCACTTCATCGGCCTCGGAAACGCCATAAGTTTCGTCTGCCTTATGGTGCGGGTCATTGATATATTGGACCGCTTTAATGCTGTCGTTCAATGCATTGGATAGAGCCTCGAACGCCTTGCGGTCGTAGGGCGCGACATGGTCCTTGCTCAGCTCCTTGAGCTTGTCCCTTAGTTTTTGCAGTGTCATGTCAGGGACTTCAATGCTGACACTCCGCAGCATAAATTTCAAAAGGTCCTCGCAGTAGATACGAACCTTACGCATGTATTCCTGCGCCTTGGTATCGTCGTTGTGTTCTTTTGCCTCATCATACGTGCGCTGAAGTTCGCCGCCATTAGCAATTGTCGCAACGCCAGAAACTTTGTTCACGCCACCAATGAGGCCTTGCTGCGCCACGAATTTTTCATGATCGATCATCATTTGGTAAAAATTGCGCTCATGGGTGGTGACAATGAGCTGGGATCCGAGCAAGTCGGTTTCAGGCATATTAGCGCCGCGCACCAACTCCTGTGCCCATTTTCGCTTGTTGCGCGGGTCGAACGTCCCTTGAGGGTCGTCCAACACCATGAGTGGCAACGGGTTGAAGCCCATTGCGTTAAGCGTCTCCTCACGCAAGGCCAGAACAAAGGACCAGAGGATAGCGCGCAGCCATGAGGTATTGGCGACAAGGGCTGCATTTATGCGCATACCTGGGCTGAAGCTCCCAGTTACGCTGACTTCTTTTCGACCAATCACGGCCTCCTCGTAAACGAGTCGCTCCTTCAGGTTGATGCGAACACAGATTGCGTTGATCGTGCCGGACAAGTCGGCAATGGAGCCGGCGGTTTCCGCCGCCACGAGCAATCGCAAGTCCTTTAGCGGAGCTAGCGCCTTAGTAATCGCATCGCGCTTTTTCTGGACAGCATCAATTTTTGCCCAGGTAGTGAACGCTGTTGCAGCATTGGTCAGGTGTTTGGACAAATCATCGAGCGGTCGGGCATGGCCTAAGGCCTGTTCCAGCACCGCCAACTTGCCTTCAACGCTTTCAGGCGGGAAAGTACCGTCTTCTTGCTTCTTACCGATAAGATTTTTCCACGCATCAATAAAGGCGTGACGGTTAGTCTTCCACCAATCGACGAGCGCGACCAAGCGTTCCAGTGCATGAATCTCGCTGCACAGCTTCGTTACCGGAACTGGCTCACCTTCAGTCTGGATGAACTCTACATAGGAGTATTGCGGCAGTGCCGCCATTTGGGTTTCGACCAAGGCCTTCGTCGAAGTTGCGAGCCCAGTCAGGACGTCAGAAAATGGCTGATCCGTTACAAACTTCTCGGTCATGGCGGCCGAATACGCTTTTGCTGGGTCCATCGTGTCGATGATTGTACGGCTGTCGCGAATAGCGGCCGGTACCGTCGCTGTTACGGCCTCCTGTATGGTGCGGCACACGTCTCCGATCTTGCGCTCCGCTGCTGCGGCATTTTCCTTCAACTCGCCCAACTCAACCGCTAAGGCGCGTTTCTTTTCATCGTCAAGCGGTGAGGTGCATAGCGGGCAATCGGAATCGACGTCCTTGACGGCAACAAAGCTTTGCGCGGCAAGTGCTTTCAGTCGGAGCTTGTCGTCTGCTGTCTGCCGCTTGTGCCACTCCAAACCTTCCGCCAAATCAGACTTCGCGGCCGACAAAGCATCCGGAAGGTTGGCGAAGTTTTCGTCAGACGCCGCGTCAGTCAGCGCCTTCCATATCTGGAAAAGATTGATTGCCTTCGGTCCTTGGGTGACAAGGCCGCGCGCAGCTGCGACAGCGTTCTTGACGGTGATTCGACCTTCGGCAGTGGCGGTATCAACGTTTGCAGGAATCTCGCTTTTAAGGGTCGCCAGATGTTCACCCGCGCCCTTGGATGCCTCCTTCGCGGCCTCCTTGAGTGTGACGTCCACGTCCTTTACGCCAAGGGCGAGATTGTCGGGTAGCTTAAAAGCGAACTCTTCCGCCAGCTGCGTTGCGCCAGTAATGCTGTCGGCGAAACGCCGTTCATAATTTTCGATGCCTTGGTCTTTGGCGTACTTCATGAACCGGCGGTTGCCCGCACCGAAGGCGGAGCAGCCCGCAGCAATATCCGATAGCTGGTCGAGCCCGGTCAGTTGCTTAACTGCCTCATAGAGCGACAAACTACTCTTGCCGAAGCCGATCTTGGTGAGACGTGCCGGCATCAGCACGCTGATTTCGATCAATCGAAGTGCTGCCTTCAGCCGATCATCGATTTTCTCTTCATGCTGCGCGTCACCGAGCGGCGGGCTAATCATGCGGCGATAAGCGGTCGCAGTGTCGCCGTCCGCCGCCATAAACGTCAGTCGCACCCAAACCTCGGCGGGCTTGCCGAGCTCGGCAACGGTCGTCGGATAGGCCACTAGCGGTGGCCACGATCCAACTTTTTTGCCTTCGTCGTTTTCAACATCCTCACGTTCGCCGCGTTCGTCCACAGGGCCTTCATGTTCGCGGATGCGCTTTCCAGTCAGAGCCCACAGGATGGCGCTTGCAAGTGAGGTTTTACCGGACCCATTTTGCCCTTCCAGGCACCAATTCTTACCGCCGACGTGCAGCTCAAAAGGCTTGCCGCCGAAGATCGTTAAACCGCCAAAGCCGAAAGTCTCGATTCGATCCAGACGCCACGACTGCTTGCTCGTGCTACTGCCGACTGCGGCCTTCTCATTGGCTGGGTCGTAGGTCTTGTTTTCCCACGCCGTCATAAGGCCGTCGAATAGGGCTTCGCTCCCCTCGGCGACTTTGCTTGGGTTGGCGGTGAGCAGGAATTCGAGCAATCGGCGTTGCTCGGCTTTATCAAGAATGATAGAGCCCGCTGTGTGTTCCTTGTATTTTTTCCACGCAAGCGTCTTTCCTGCCAACAACAGCGCGGTTGCTTCGCTGAGCGATAGTCCCATAACTAGGTCTCCTCATGGACATTCGATGTGCAGCCGCTATTTTTTTCCAACCATCGCTGCGACGGATATCCTACAACCAAAAGGGGTTGAACGGAGATGCCAAAAAAGTCGTGGCTGGTGTCTTTTAAAGCTATGAACCTCCTGAACATTCCAGGGGAAGCTCGGCGTTCGAAGAGTTTGTTGTTCAGTAAGCGGCATGCATATCTCCACGCCGCATCTCCCACCTTACGTTACTAAGAAAAGACCTCAGCGTGAGCTGAGGTCTGAGAATAGGCGATAGGCAACCGCTTAAGTGTCGAGTTCGGAGGATGTAAGGCCAGTTAGAAATTCGACTCCTTTCTGCGCCTGATTGGCCGCTGTGAAGATCGCCTTATGGTCTCGGTCCAGGATATCGAGCCATGACGAGATGTATGCGGCATGATCCGGGCGTGGATCGTTGACGATGCCAAACCCGGAACAAAGAAATGCCGCCCCAAGCTCGGCGATCAACTCTTCGAATGCATACGCCCGGTCTCCGAACCGAACGCCAAACTCCCGGTTGAGCCGATGCGGGGCGCCCGTCCAGTGCGTTTTATGCCGATATCGGCATAAGACGCATAATGCCGAATGGCGGTTTATGCCGCATGCGGTGCTGGCGGCCGTATAGATGTGGCCGCCAGATGATGATGGTTCGGCATAATCCATGGTGCT
>Ga0209483_1002598_pt1 | contig 12510 bp, 4 predicted proteins | sample NGEPerA_FD_184508 | JGI IMG/M metagenome (GOLD analysis project Ga0209483, IMG submission 184508) | Arctic peat soil microbial communities from the Barrow Environmental Observatory site, Barrow, Alaska, USA - NGEE PermafrostL2-A... | ecosystem: Environmental > Terrestrial > Soil > Wetlands > Peat... | reverse complement strand
CCGGTCGTCGTCGACTTGCTGGCCGCAGTGCAGTGGGTCTCGAGGATGGTAATGGCCTGATCGTGCAGCGGATCGGAGGGGTTGATCCCCATGACCTGCTCGACCAGCTTGGTCAAGACGCCGTCCCCGTTGGTACACGAGCTGCTGCTGCTCGTGTAAGGCCCTCCGGTCGCGTCGACCACCTGGTTGGCGATGTTCTCGCAAAGCTCCTCGCTCCCCGCGCGGTAAAACAGATCTGGCACGGCCGGCGTGACCGGGGTCTGGGATCCGCGACTGAACTCGTCTGCCGCCACGCTACCGGCAATCGTGAGGGTGGTGCTTTGGGCCGATGTCGGCACCGCAGCCCCCAACGCACACAGATCCGCCAGGCCCATGCGATTCGAGAGCGCCGCACAAAGATGCGCTTGCCGGGCCATGCTGATGGGAACCGTCTCGTTTCCGTTGGTGTCCTGCGGAAACGTGGTCGTGGCGGCCGAGCCGGTCACCAGCGGCGACGAGAAGAGCTCTTTGACCAGCGCGGGGAAGTTGTATTTGCTGCTGACGAAGGTCCCGACGATCCGTCGGAACTCGGGATCGCTGGCGGAGCAGGCGTTCGAATTCGCCCAGAAGCACAGCTGCTGTGCGACCGAGAGCGCGAACAACGGAAGCGGGCCGCCGCTGTCGGTCGTATCCTGATCGGTCGCCTGCAGGAGCAGCGGGCCGAGAGCGGTCATGTCGGTCCCCGTCGCCGGGCTCTGCCAGTTCACGTCGGCGAACGCGAAGGCGGCCAGCGGCGGCGACGGCCTGGGATTTGGCTGAGAGCCGCTGAACGGGTTCTTCACGAAGTCGTTGCGATCATTGAAGTCATACTGATTGCCGAAGAACATACGCATCGGGTCGAGGCTCTTGTGACAGCCGTAGCACTCGCCGGTGGTCGTCGTGTGCGCCGAGGCGAGACCAACCTCGCTGAGCGGCGTGAGGTTGTTGTCGCTCGTGAACGATTGGCCGATCGACGCGAGCAGGGTCTGATTCATCGTGACCCGGTGCTGGTTGCTGTCGTTCGTGTTCCACAGAGCCAAAAATGCCGGCGTCGTGTAGAAACCGACCCGCGGCATCGCGAGCTTGATCGTGCTCAGCCCCCGCAACGAGATCAGGTCGTAGGGCTGAACATACGCGTCGCCGCTCTGCTTGGGGGCGATGGTGACCCACCGCCAATCGGACACGTCGCTGTCGGTCATGTAGGGCTTAGAGGCATGCTCCCAGCAGTCGGGGCCCGCGACGAAGGGATATCGCGGCGTGTATCCGATGAGCCGCTGGAAGAGCTGCGCGTAGCCGCCGGTCGGATTCGTGAAGCCGGTGCTGGTCCCACCGAACTGCACGACAGTCGCGGTCGGGGTGAGCTTGGCGTCGCCGACGCCCTGACAGGTCGGGCTGAGACCGAATCCCGCCTTCACCGTCGGCGGCTCGTCGTCGAATGTCATGTAGTTGGGGCTCTGCGGATTGAGCGCGTCGGTCAGGGGGATGGTGTCGACGTAGTCGAGCTTCCATTGAAGCTTGGCGACCGAGTTTGCGCCGCCGCTGAAATTGTACGGCTCGTCGTCGGGCATCTCGATCTGGGTGTAGAGACTCATGAGGCCGGTGGTCATCACGAACCGCTGAGTCGTCAGCACGTCGCTGAACGGTTCGGTCCCCTCTTGCACCATCTGCCAGGCCGTCAGCGCAAAGCTGGTCTGAAGATTCTGGACCAGCTTGAAGTAGACGTCGTCGCCGACGGCGCCCGTCCCGAAGGGTCCGAAGTCGAACCCGCCGTTCTGCAGGAGCTGGTTCTTGAAGTCCTGGGTGGGCGCGAATCCGACCTGCTGAAACAGGTTCGTGAAGAACGGCAGCATCTTCCCCTTGAACTGCGGCTGGAAAGACGCGCTCGTCATCCAGGTGATGAGCAGCTGCTGCAAGCCCGCCGCCCCCATCGTCTGGACAGTGTTGACGTCGTCGTCGGTGCAGGGCATCCCGACGATGAGATCCTTGATCTTACGACAGGTCGGTCCCGCCAGGGCCGCCGCGAAAGGCGCCGTAGGACCCGTAACCCCGCCGGCGTCGGCGTTGTTACCGCCTCCCCCGCCGACGATCGTCGCGCCGCTGCCGCCCTGATTTCCGCCGCCGTTATTGCCACTCGATCCACTGCCGGTGCCGGTCCCGCTCGCCCCTATCTTGCCGTTGCAGGCGCCGGCGCCAAAGGAGCCAACCAACAGGAGCGCCAAGCTCATTCGCCGGAATTCGATCGTCAACATGTTCCCTCCTGGAGCCCGCGAGCGGCGACGCTCAGTATTCGAGAGACAGCCAGATACCGGGGGGGTGGAAGAAAATTAGCAACACCCGTACCTGTCAACGCAGTGGCGAAGAAAACGGCGAACGGCTCACGAATCTTCACTTTTGAGAAATAATCAGGACCACATGTGCTGAATCTCATGACATTTCCGCCAAGGCGCGAGCCAGGCGCGTCAAAATAACGCGGGCGGTGGCCCGACCGGCGGTTCAGTTTTGACAGGCCCGACCGAGAATCATATCGTCGCGCTGGGGGGAGCCCGACGTCGTCTCGGGCGTGGGCAATACTGTCTTGTCGAACGAATCCCCCAATCCGAAGCCCCTGCGCGCCCTCCTCGTGGAGGACAACGCGGACGACGCCGAGCTGGTGATCCGCGAGCTGCGCCGAGGCGGCTACGATCCAATCACGCACCGGGTGCAGACGGGGCCGGACCTGACGGCGACGTTGACCAACGACAGCTGGGACGTCGTCATCTCGGATTACTCGATGCCCCGGCTCAGCGCCCCGGACGCCTTCGCGATCGTGCGGGGCCTGGGCCTGGATCTCCCGTTCATCATCGTTTCGGGCACGGTCGGCGAAGAGGTCGCGGTCACGGCGATGCGCTCGGGGGTCCACGACTTCCTGCTCAAGGGGCATCTGCGCCGGCTGGTGGCCGCCATCGAGCGCGAGCTGCGAGAGTCTGCGATCCGGTCCGAGCAGCGCAAGATTCAAGAGCAGCTGCTGATCTCGGACCGCATGGCTTCGGTCGGAACGCTGGCCGCAGGCGTGGCGCACGAGATCAACAACCCGCTCTCGGTCGTAGCGGGGAACCTGCAAGTGGTCCGGCAGGACGCAGACGCCATCTTCGCCGAGTTGCAGAGCCTGCGCGGCGCCATGGGCCCGATCTCCGAGACGCACGCGGCCCGGCTGGCGACCGCGGTGGACTCACTTCGCGCCGCCACCAGCGATGCCGAAGAGGCCGCCGAGCGGGTGCGCATGATCGTGCGGGACCTGCGGGTGTTCTCGCGGCCCGAGGAAGATCGTCGCGAGCCGGTCGACGTTCACAGGGTGATCGAGTCTTCGGTGCGGATGGCACGTAACGAGCTGCGTCACCGGGCCAAGGTGGTCCGCAACTTCGGAACCGTTCCCCTGGTCGAGGCCAACGAGGCGCGGCTCGGTCAGGTCTTCTTGAACCTGCTGGTCAACGCGGCGCAGGCGATTCCGGAGGGCCAGACCGATCACAACAGCATCACGATCACGACCGCCGTCGCGGACGGCATGATCGCGGTCGACATCGCGGACACCGGCGGCGGGATCCCGGCCGACGTCTTGCCGCGCATCTTCGACGTGTTCTTCACCACCAAACCGATCGGCGTGGGGACCGGATTGGGGCTGGCCATCTGCCACCGAATTCTCAGCGCCATGGATGGCCGCATCGACGTCCAGAGCCGAGTCGGTGAAGGGACGACCTTCCGGGTCGCCCTCAAGCGGGCCCGCTCGGGCCGAACCATCGAGATGCCGGCCGTGCGGCCGCGCGTTTCGGAGGGCGGCCGCGTCGCGAACGTGCTCGTGATCGAAGATGAGCCGGCGCTCGGCCGCGTCCTCAAGCGCCTGCTGACGCCGCATCGGGTAACCGTGGTGAACCGCGCCCACGAGGCGCTGACCCGGCTGGCGGCGGGCGACGTCTTCGATCTCATCCTGTGCGATCTCATGATGCCGGAAATGACCGGCATGGATTTTCACGCCGAGCTGAGCCGCACCTCGCCGGAAACCGCGGCCCGAGTGGTCTTCATGAGCGGCGGCGCGTTCACACCCGGGGCGCGCGAGTTTCTGGAGACCACCTCCAACCGCCGAATCGACAAACCGATCGACACCACGCGATTGAGGCGTCTGGTCGAGGAGTCGGTCGCGCAGACCGGCGAAGGCCAACCACAGTAATTTTCCGAGCCGCGGCCGATCCTCTAGACTCGGCGCATGATCACGACAGCGCTCTTGGCGGCGACTCTTTTGGCGGCGGCCGGCCCGGAAACGTCCGCGCCAAGACGGCTCGCGCCGGCGGTGGCCAAGGAAATGACCGAGGCCATCGTGGTGGTCAACAAGGCGCTCGGCCTGGAGAGCTGGCCGATGCGCGGCGCCCAACCCTGCATCGATCGCGGGGGGCAAGGAATCACGGCCAAGGACGTGACCCCCGACGAGACCCGCAAGTGCGCCGCCAGCGTGCTCGACAAAGGCTTCCCCGGACTCGGCAAATCGTATGTGCTCGCCGTCCCCATGGCCTCGGTGGGCCCGGCGACCGTCATCGCGCTGAGCATCGCCGACGGCGCCGGCTGGGCGGCCTATTCCTGCGATCCCGACCGCAAGTGTCTGCCGGTCAAGCTGAGCGCCCCGTCCAAGTGGGGCAAACGGATGGCCGAGCGTCAAGCCAAAGCCTGCGCCGACACCACCACCCTCTGGTTCCCCGCCGACCAACGCGCCTGCCCTCCGGCGCCGACGACGCCCTAGACCAACTAGTCGCTTCGCTCCGTTCGGTTTCGCGCGGGGCGGCGGGGGCCGGGGGAGCTCCTCGGCCTGCGCAACTAAAAGGTTGGAAACCGGTGGGTGCGCAGGCCGGCCGAACGCCCGCCCCACTCGCCCTCGCCGGAGAGCCAAGCGGAGCGCGGCCTCGCGCTAAGAAACCCAGACGCGGGCGTTGCGGAAGATGCGCATCCAGGGGCCGTCCTCACGCCATTCGCGGGGGCGCCAGGAGAATTGGGTCGCGCGGAACACCCGCTCGGGATGGGGCATGAAGAGCGTGGCCCGCCCGTCGGTGGTGGTGACCGCGGTGATCCCGTGGGGCGAGCCATTGGGATTCTCGGGATAGCGCTCGGTCGCGCGCCCCTGGTGGTCAACGAAGCGGGCGGCCACCAGATCGCCCGCCTCGAGCTGGTTGCGGGCGGCGTCGGAGGCGAACTCGACCCGACCCTCGCCGTGCGCGACGACGATCGGAACCCGCGAACCGGCCATCCCCGCCAACAGCATCGACGGGCTCTGGGCCACCTCGATCAGCGACAGCCGCGCCTCGAATTGATCGCTGCGGTTGCGGACGAAGCGGGGCCAGGCGCCCGCGCCGGGGATGATCTCCTTGAGCGCGGACAACATCTGACAGCCGTTGCAGACGCCCAGGCTGAAGGTGTCGGTGCGGGCAAAGAAGGCCGCGAAGAGATCGCGCGCGCGCGGCTGGAATAGGATCGACTTGGCCCAGCCCAGGCCAGCCCCCAGAACGTCGCCGTAGGAAAAGCCGCCGCAGGCCGCGAGGCCCTTGAACCCGCGCAGATCGAGCGCGCCGTCCAGGAGATCGCTCATGTGCACGTCGACCGCCTCGAAGCCGGCCCGGTCGAAGGCGGCGGCCATCTCGATCTGGCCGTTGACCCCCTGCTCGCGCAGGATCGCCACCCGGGGGCGCGCGCCGGCCTTGGCGCGCAACGGGGCGGCCACGTCGTCGTCGAGATCGAAGCCGAGCTCGACCGACAGCCCCGGGTTGTTGGCGCGCACCCGGCCGGCCTGCTCCTCGTCGGCGCAGGTCGGATCGTCGCGCAACGCCTGCATCGCGTGGGTGGTGTCGGACCAGACGCCCCGCAAGAAGCTGCGCCGCTCGTCGAGCACCGCTTTTCCGGCCCGCCGCAGGATGATTCGGTCCTCCAGGCGCGGCGCGCCGAGGGCACGAACCGCCTCTTCGAGGCCGTGGCGCACGAAGACCGCCAGCACGCGCTCGACGTCGGGCGCGCGCACGGCGACGACGGCACCCAGCTCCTCGGAGAACAGCGCGGCGATCGAATCGCCGCTCCCGAGCGCCGCCAGATCGAGATCCAGGCCGACGCCGCTGGCGAAGGCCATCTCGAGCAGCGTGACCAGCAGGCCGCCGTCGCTGCGGTCGTGGTAGGCGCAGAGCAGCTGGGCCTGGTTCAACTGCTGGATGGCGGCGAAGAAGGCGGCCAGCCGCGCCGGATCGTCGAGATCGGGCGGCGTCGATCCGAGCGCGCCGTATACCTGCGCCAGCGCCGAGCCGCCCAAGCGGTTCTTCCCCAGGCCGAGGTCGATGAGCAGCAGCTCGGTCGGACCGATGTCGGGCGGGATCTCCGGCGTCAGCACGCGGCGCACGTCGGTGACCGGCGCGAAGGCGCTCACGATCAGAGAAAGCGGCGAGACCACGCTGCGGGCCTCGTCCCCCTGCCGCCAGGTGGTCGACATCGACATCGAGTCCTTGCCGACCGGAATCGCGATCCCCAGCGCCGGACAGAGCTCGAGCCCGACGGCGCGGACGGCGTCGTAGAGCTGCGCGTCCTCACCCGGGTGGCCCGCGGCGGCCATCCAGTTGGCGGACAGCTTGACGTCGGAGAGGCGCGCGATGGGCACCGAGGCGAGGTTGGTGAGCGCTTCGGCCACCGCCAGGCGCGCCGAGGCCGCCGCATCGAGGAGCGCCACCGGGGCGCGCTCGCCCATCGCCATCGCCTCGCCGGTGTTCGAGTCGAACGAAGTGGACGTCACGGCCGCGTCGGCCACCGGCACCTGCCAACGCCCGACCATCTGGTCGCGCGCGGTGAGGCCGCCGACGCTCCGGTCGCCGATCGTGATCAGGAAGGTCTTATCGGCCACCGTCGGCAACCGCAGCACGCGGCGCACCGCCTCGCCGAGCTCGATGCGCTCGGTCGAAAACGGCGATCCGGCCGCGCCGACGCGCGCGACCTGTCGGGTCATGCGGGGCGGCTTGCCCAGCAACACGGCGAGCGGCATATCGATCGGGCTCCCGTCCGCCGGCGAGTCGGGCTGCGCGTCCTCGACCCGCAACCGTTCGTCGGCGGTGGCGTGGCCCACCACCGCCTGCGGGCAGCGCTCGCGGGCGCAGATCGCCGTGAACGCTGCCAGCCGATCGGGCGCGATGGCCAGCACGTAGCGCTCCTGGGCCTCGTTGCACCACAGCTCGAGCGGCGAGAGACCCGGCTCGGCGCTGGGGATATCGCGTAGCGCGAAGCTCCCGCCCCGATCGCTGCCGTGCACCAGCTCCGGGAGCGCATTCGACAGCCCCCCGGCGCCCACGTCGTGGATGGAGAGAATCGGGCTGTCCGCGCCGAGCGCCGAGCACCGGTCGATGACCTCCTGGCAGCGCCGCTGCATCTCGGCGTTGTCCCGCTGCACCGACGCAAAATCGAACTCCTCGTGCGAAGTGCCCGAGGCCAGCGAAGAGGCCGCGCCACCGCCGAGGCCGATCAACATGGCTGGCCCGCCCAGCACGACGATCGGCGCGCCTACCGGGATCTCTTCCTTGTCCACCAGCTCCGGTCGGACGCTGCCAAAGCCGCCCGCCACCATGATGGGTTTGTGGTAGCCGCGCACCTCGCGGCCCATCGCGCCGTCGACCTCCAGCTCGAAGGTGCGAAAATATCCGCACAGGTTGGGGCGCCCGAACTCGTTGTTGAAAGCCGCCGCGCCGATCGGCCCCTCCAGCATGATCTCGAGCGCGCTCGCGATCCGGTCCGGCTTGCCGAGGTTGCGCTCCCACGGGCGCGGGCCGCCGGGCAGGCGCAGGTTGGAGACCGAGAACCCCGCCAGCCCAGCCTTGGGCCGACCGCCGCGTCCGGTCGCGCCCTCGTCGCGGATCTCGCCGCCCGAGCCGGTGGCCGCGCCCGAGAATGGCGCAATCGCCGTGGGGTGGTTGTGCGTCTCCACCTTCATCAAGATGTGGACCGCCTCGGCGTGCGCGGCGTAGACGCCGGTGGCGGGATCTGGGAAGAACCGCGCCGCCACCGGGCCCTCGATGACGGCCGCGTTGTCGTGGTAGGCGGACAGCACGCCGGCCGGACTGGTCTCGGTGCTGCGGCGGATCATCTGGAACAGCGAAAGCGGCTGGCGCTGGCCATCGACGACGAAGTCGGCGTTGAAGATCTTGTGGCGGCAATGCTCGCTGTTGGCCTGCGCGAACATCATGAGCTCGACGTCGGTCGGATCGCGGCCGAGCGTGGTGTAGGCGTCGAGCAGGTAGGCGACCTCGTCGGGCGACAGCGCCAGGCCGAGGCGCTGGTTGGCGGCGGCCAGCGCGGCGCGGCCGTCGGCGCCGAGCGCGATGCGCCCGAGTGGTCGCGGCGATTCGCGGTCGAAGAGCCGGGTCGCTTCGCTCGGGCGATCGAGCACCGATTCGGTCATCCGATCGTGCAGTGCGCGGGCCAGCGCCGCCTCGTCGGCCACCTCGCCCCCGACGGTGTAGCTGATGCCGCGCTCGATCCGCCGCACGCGCAGCAGGCCGCAGCTGTGCGCGATGTCGGTGGCCTTGGACGACCAAGGGGAGATGGTGCCGAGGCGCGGCACCACGAAGAGCCGGCGCCCCGAGGCCACCGTCTCGCGCCCCACGCTTTCGGCCGTCTCGAGCGGCCCATAGCGCAGCAACTGCTCCAAAAGCCGCGACTCGTCGGGCGTGAGCGTCCCGTCCACGTCGGCGAAGTGGAGGTACGAGCCCGACAGCGCGCGCACCGCCGGGTTGGTCCGGCGGATCGCGGCCAAGCGCTTTTGCAGACGGGTGGGGACCAGCGCGGGGCCGCCGACAATCTCCATGAGGGGCCCTAGGTTACACCCGCTAGCTGGCGCAAGACGTAGTGAAGGATGCCGCCGTGCTGGTAGTAGGCGATCTCCTGGGGCGTGTCGATCCGGACCACCGTGCGCAGCCCGCGGGTCTTGCCCGCCGGATCGGTCGCCCGCACGGTCAGCGTGCGGCCCCCCGCGAACCCCGAAGCCAGCAGCTCGGGCAGCCCCACCGTCTCGAAGATCTCTTCGCCGGTCAGCCCCAGCGACTGGGCGGTCTCGCCCGACGCATACTGCAGCGGCACGATCCCCATCCCGACCAGATTGCTGCGGTGAATGCGCTCGTAGCTCTCGGCGATCACGGCGCGCACGCCCAGCAGGCGCGGCCCCTTGGCGGCCCAGTCGCGCGACGAGCCGGCCCCGTACTCCTTGCCGGCCAGAATGACGAGCGGGACCTTCTCGGCGGCGTAGCGCTCGCTGGCGTCGAAGATCGACATCGGCGTCCCCTCGGGCAGGTGGCGCGTGACGCCGCCTTCGGTCCCCGGCGCGAGCAGGTTCTTGAGCCGAACGTTGGCGAAGGTCCCGCGCACCATCACCTCGTGGTTCCCGCGGCGGGCGCCGTAGCTGTTGAAGTCCTTGGGGTCGACGCCGTGGGCAATCAGGTACTGGCCGGCGGGGACGTCCTTCTTGATGTTGCCGGCGGGCGAGATGTGGTCGGTCGTGACGCTGTCGCCCAAGGCAGCCAGCACGCGCGCGCCGCGCAAGTCGCTGATCGGCGCCGGCTTGGCCGCCATCCCCTCGAAGTAGGGTGGGTGCTTGATGTAGGTCGAGGCCCCCCCCCAGGCGTAGGTGTCTCCGAGTGGCACGTCGAGCTTCTGCCAGCGCTCGTCGCCCTGGAAGACCACGCCGTAAGACTTCTGGAACATCTCCGGCTTGACGGCCTTACCGACGGCGTCGGCGATCTCGCTCGAAGTCGGCCAGATGTCGCGTAGGAAGACCGGCTGGCCGTCGCTGCCTTCGCCGAGCGCCTCCTTGTCGAGGTCGATGTCGATCCGGCCGGCCAGCGCGTAGGCCACCACCAGCGGCGGTGACATCAGATAGTTGGCGCGCACGTCGGGGTGGATGCGTCCCTCGAAGTTGCGGTTGCCGGACAGCACGCTCGCCACCACCAGGTTGCGCGCCTCGATGGCGTCTGAGACCGGCTGCGGCAACGGCCCCGAGTTGCCGATGCAAGTGGTGCACCCGTAGCCGACGGTTTGAAAGCGCAGCTTGTCGAGGTACGGCTGCAGGCCCGCCTCGGCCAGATACTCGGTGACCACCTTCGAGCCGGGGGCCAGCGAGGTCTTCACCCACGGCTTGGTGTCGAGCCCCTTTTCGACCGCCTTCTTGGCGACCAGGCCGGCCGCCACCATCACCGATGGGTTCGAGGTGTTGGTGCAGCTGGTGATGGCCGCGATCACCACCGAGCCGTGCTTGACCTCCGGGGCCACCGGCGCCACCGGCGCGAAGCCGATGTTGGTTGCGCCCGGACTCTCGGCGGTGATGGGCTTCTTCTTCGGCTTGATGAGCCCGGGCAGCGCCTCTTCGAACGACTTGCGCGTCTGGTAGAGGCTGACCCGATCCTGCGGCCGCTTCGGACCGGCCACGCTCGGCTCGACGCTGCCGAGGTCCAGATCGACCACCGCGGTGTACTCGGCGTCCTTGGTGCTCGGGCCGTGGAAGAACCCCTGCTCGCGCGCGTAGGCCTCGACCAGCGCAACCTGGTCGGCGCTCCGCCCCGAAAAGCGCAGGTAGCGCAGGGTCTCGTCGTCGATCGGGAAGATGCCGCAGGTGGCGCCGTACTCGGGCGCCATGTTGGCGATGGTGGCACGATCGGCCAGCGACAGCGCCGCCACGCCCGGCCCGAAGAACTCGACGAACTTCCCGACCACGCCCGCCTTGCGCAGGCTCTGGGTGACCGTCAGGACCAGGTCGGTGGCGGTCGATCCCTCGCGCAGCCGACCGCTCAGTCGAAAGCCGACCACCTGCGGGATCAGCATCGACAGCGGCTGCCCGAGCATGGCCGCCTCGGCCTCGATGCCGCCCACGCCCCAGCCGAGCACGCCCAGGCCATTGACCATGGTGGTGTGCGAGTCGGTTCCCACCAGCGTGTCGGGGTAGGCGCGCGCCGGCGCGTCCTTCGATTCGGCGGTGAAGACCACCCGCGCCAGATACTCGAGGTTCACCTGGTGCACGATGCCGGTGTCCGGCGGCACGACCGCGAAGTTCTGGAAGGCCGATTGCCCCCAGCGCAGGAAGGCGTAGCGCTCCTTGTTGCGCGCGAACTCGATCTGCGCGTTCAGCGACAGCGCGTCGGTGGTGCCGAACTCGTCGACCTGCACCGAGTGATCGATGACCAGCTCGGCCGGCAAGAGCGGGTTGATCTTCTTGGGATCGCCGCCCAGCTTCTGCATGGCGGCGCGCATGGCCGCCAGATCGACCACCGCCGGCACGCCGGTGAAGTCCTGGAGCAGCACCCTGGCCGGCATGAAGGCGATTTCGGCGCTCGGCTCGGCCTTGGGATCCCAGGCGCACAGCGCGCGGATATCGGCTTCCTTGACCGAGAGGCCGTCTTCGTTGCGCAAAAGGTTCTCCAGCAAAATGCGCAGCGAGAACGGCAACCGCGCCGACGAGAGCCCGACCTTTTCCAGCGCCGCCAGTCGGTGGATTTCGAATTTCTGTTTGCCGACCTCGAGGGTGCCGCGACTGCCGAAGCTGTTGGCCATGGCGACATTCTTAGTTGATGGACGCGCGATGTCGAGAGGCTTGAGGCCCCGATTCATCGATGCGGCGGATAAGACAGGAAGGTGCGCCGCCGCAGGTTGTGCGGGCGGGTCTCGCCGGGCGGCGGACTGTCATTTTCGACACAAATAGCGTCGAAGCTCACGATCCGGTCGTTCGGCCGGTGGGTCCGCCGGGGATAGGCCAGGATCCACTCCAAAAACGCCTGGTGGTAGGCGGTCTGGTCCGGGATCCGCACCGAGTAATTGAAGAAGAAGGAGTTGTTGTCGAGGCGGACCGGGATCTCGTCCGCGCCGGGGTACCGATAGCGGCTGGCGACCTCACTGTACGGGTCGACGTGCCGGCCGTCGGCGGTGACCGCCTCGACCACCACCGTCTCGTCGCCCAGAGGCGCATCGGAGGCGAACATCGACCAGGCTTGAATGAGCCGCGGGTAGGCCACCAGCCGCTTGATCCAGCCCGGTTCCTCGAACTTGAGAACGTGCGGGACCGCTTGGTTGATGAACAGCGCCTCGCTGACCAGAACGACGATCATCGCCAGCACGGCCCCCTCGCGCAGCAGCGACCAGAGCCGACGGAAGGCGGTCGCGATCGGTGGGCGCGCCGGGGCGGGCCCCGCGGCGGGCCTCGGCGCGCCCGGCACGCCACAAGCCGCCAACCCCAGCCAAATGGAGATCGTTTGCCGGCGCCGCGAGAAGGCGTCGTAACCCCGGTTGGCCAGCGCGCGCAACCCCGGCAAGCGCAGCGGCAACGACCACAGCCAACCGAAGGGCAACCCGCGCAGGATCTGCGCCACGGCGTCGGCGCGGGTGGTCCGGCGACCGGTCTGCTCGTCCACCGCCACGATGGTCCGCTCCAGCAGCTCGGGCGAGAGCCCGTCCTGCGCCGCGCCGTGGCGC